>Ga0256410_1000340_pt1 | contig 51060 bp, 42 predicted proteins | sample PhyWR1_FD_185983 | JGI IMG/M metagenome (GOLD analysis project Ga0256410, IMG submission 185983) | Leaf surface microbial communities from wheat plants in UC Gill Tract Community Farm, Albany, California, United States - DLSL W.R1 | ecosystem: Host-associated > Plants > Phyllosphere >... | reverse complement strand
TCCGCGTTTAACGTATGAATTGAAAAAGCAAAATCCTCAACCGGGATCGGAAAATTCTGCGTTGCACCCGCCTGTACCGGAACGGTCAGCAGCGATCCGGCCGGTTTTTCATCAAATTTCAGGTTGGCCAGCAGTTCGGGGATATCGATATATTTCGGCGTCAGACCGGCGCGCAGCACGTTGTCCGAGTTGGCCATTATCTCCAGCGCCACGCCGTGCAGATAGGCGTGAGGCGTTTCGGCAAACAGAAACATAGCTTCGCCCGGCTGAAGCTCAATCACATTCAGCAGCAGGGGAGAGAACAGGCCGCTGTCGTCCGGATAGACCTCTGCAATATTGCCAATCGTCAGCCAGGGCTCACCCTGCTGCACGGCCAGCTCATCGCGCAGGATGGTCAGCGCCCGCGATTTAACCTCGCCTTCCATTGACAGCAGGCCGGCAAACAGCTCCGCCAGATGGGCTTCGTCGGGGTTCTCAATAAAGCGGGCGATCGCCGGATGCGCGGCGGCAACCGGCTGAAGCAGCGAAACAATCTGCTGCCGCGGGCGGAAGCCGTTTATCGCCTGAAACGGCGTCAGGGCGTAGACCAGCTCTGGCTTGTGGTTGTCATCTTTATAGTTACGGTTTGCGGCGCTCAGCGGGATACCGGCGGCGTTCTCCCGCGCGTAGCCTTCAACGGCAGCGGCCTTGCTGGGGTGAACCTGAATCGACAGCGGCTGCTCGGCGCAAAGCACCTTAAACAGGAAGGGCAGTTCGTTAAAGCGCGTCGCCACGGCGTCCCCAAGCAGCGCCACTTTGTTGGCCTCAATCACTTCGCGCAGTGACTGTTGCTGGCCATTCACCACAATCTGCGAGGAGCTTTTAGGGTGCGCGCCCATCCACAGTTCTGCCATCGGCTGCTGTGACGGATTTTCAATACCGTAAAGCTCGGTCAGCGCAGTTTGACTTCCCCAGGCGTAGTTTTGCAGTGAGTTGATTAATTTTTGCATCATATTTCCCTGTTAAACTTTGTTCAGACGTAATTATTGCGGATAGTAATACCGAAAAACGAGGCATGAAGACAATCTTAAAAATGGCTTAGCGTTATCCGATGTTCAATAAATGCGAATGAGTCGCATAATGATAAACAGTTATGTGCCATACTTGAGTTCGCAGTCTCTGACCCTCTGAAGACGAAAGCGGGTCATTTAATCCATAAGCTTGTGCATAAGGAGAGAGGAATGGCAGCCCACCGCATTGAAAAAGACTCAATGGGACCTATTGACGTACCGGCTGATAAACTGTGGGGCGCGCAGACCCAGCGTTCGCTGGAGCATTTTCGCATCTCAACGGAGAAAATGCCGGTTGAGCTGGTGTATGCCCTGGCACTGACCAAGCGTGCCGCCGCGAAAGTGAACAACGACCTCGGACTTCTGCCTGCGGAACGCGCCACCGCCATTATCAGCGCGGCGGATGAAGTTCTGGCCGACAAACACAGCACGGAATTCCCCCTCGCGATCTGGCAGACCGGTTCCGGGACGCAAACCAACATGAACATGAACGAGGTGCTTGCCAACCGTGCCAGTGAGATCCTGGGCGGCGAACGCGGCATGTCGCGACTGGTCCACCCTAACGATGACGTGAATAAGAGCCAAAGCTCAAATGACGTCTTCCCGACGGCGATGCACGTGGCGGCGGTGGTTGCGGTACAGGAACACCTGCTGCCGCAGCTGAAAACGCTGCAAAAGACGCTGAGCGACAAAGCCGACGCCTACCGGGATATCGTGAAAATTGGTCGTACCCACTTGCAGGACGCCACGCCGCTAACCCTGGGGCAGGAGATCTCCGGCTGGGTGGCGATGCTGACGCACAGCCTGAAACACATTGAGCAGAGTCTGCCGCACGTTGCTGAACTGGCTCTGGGCGGAACGGCAGTGGGAACCGGTTTGAATACCCACCCTGAATACGCGGTGCGCGTGGCGAAAGAGCTGGCCGATCTGACCCACCAGCCGTTCGTTACCGCGCCGAACAAGTTCGAATCGCTGGCAACCTGCGATGCTCTGGTCTACGCCCACGGCGCGCTGAAAGGACTGGCGGCCTCGCTGATGAAAATTGCCAACGACGTCCGCTGGCTGTCGTCCGGCCCGCGCTGCGGCATTGGTGAAATCGCGATACCGGAAAACGAGCCGGGCAGCTCAATCATGCCGGGTAAAGTCAACCCGACCCAGTGCGAAGCCATGACCATGCTGTGCTGTCAGGTTATGGGCAATGACGTTGCGGTGAATATCGGCGGTGCCTCCGGTAACTTTGAGTTGAACGTGTATCGCCCGATGGTGATCCATAACTTCCTGCAATCCGTGCGTCTGCTGGCAGACGGTATGGACAGCTTCAATCACCACTGCGCCGTTGGCATTGAGCCAAACCGCGACCGCATCACCCAGCTGCTGAACGAGTCGCTGATGCTGGTTACCGCGCTCAATACCCATATCGGTTACGATAAGGCGGCGGAAATTGCCAAAAAAGCGCATAAAGAAGGCCTGACCTTGAAAGGTTCTGCTCTGAAACTCGGCTATCTGACCGAAGCTGAATTCGACGAGTGGGTGCGCCCGGAAGAAATGGTCGGCAGCATGAAGCTGTAATTCTTTCGTTATCACTGTGAAGGCGGGTTATCCGCCTTCTTTTTTTCGCCAGACCACCGCGTTATCTACCCGCTGCCCGTAATTTACCCTGTTAATAACCGCGTTATCTTCCGCTATCTGCCATTTACTCTGTCACTAGCCTTGTTACCTTCCGCTATCTGCCATTCTCCTGTAAATAACCCCGCTATCTGTCACTTATCCTGTAAATAGCCGCGCTCTGCTGTAAGTGCAGCAGGGTTTATTGCGAGAACACCTAATTAACAAAGAACGACAGCATAGTTTGAATACGACTTTGACACCGGATCATCTGCCTTTTCTGCTGTGACCGGGTGGGAGCGGAGGGCAGGTAACTGCTTTATCGACGGTGGTGTTGCGGCGTAGCAGCGCACGGCGTCCCCCGTTTAAATCAGCGTTTAAAGTCATGGCATTATTTACAACGACATTACCCCTTTAGGGTTAGCTAATTTTCTTACAATATAAGAAATATCTAAAATAAAAGATAACCTGTATTTAACTGGCATGTTTTATATTCCCTGCGCCGGTTAAAATTACCGAAAATATTACGTTGCTTTTCTACTGCCTGTTCCAATAGTATCGCCGTCTGAATGTTTTACGACATGTAAAATTTAACAACATTATCTGATATTTTTTGATTACTGACGCTTTCAGGACTGAAAGCATCATGGATGAACCAGATTGACCGCATCAGGAGCAGGGAATGCGCCGGGAATATACACAGCTTTTATCACAATTCATGCGCTGCGGCTTGCTGAGCCTGTCCGCCGCCGCTACGCCGCTTTTTGCCGCACCGGAAACCGTTGTCGCAGCGCAAAGCGGACCGGCAGAGCGGCATGCCGCCGCCATTGATGCGCAGGAACAGCTCCGTCAGCAGGCGCGTGAACGCGTTCTGCGCGAGCAGAATACCCCGCAGCCCGACGCGCGGCTGCCCCGTCAGGATGTCATTCTGCCGGACTACCCGGAAAACGAGCATCCCTGTTTCACAATCCATACTCTGCGGCTGGAAGGCGAGTCCGCCGCGCGCTTTCAGTGGGCGCTGGACGCCGCCGCCGGAGCCAGAGGCCGCTGCCTCGGCAACCAGGGCATTGTGCTGGCCATCAATCAGGTGCAGAACGCTGTGCTGGCCGCGGGCTACGTGACAACCAGGGTGATGGCGCAGGAGCAGGATTTGACCCGCGGCGTGCTGACCCTGACCCTTCAGCCCGGCCGCATCGGTCAGATCCGCTTTGACGGACCGGTTTCCTGGCGCGGCAGACTGTGGAACGCGATCCCGGCTTCATCCGGGGATATCCTCAATCTGCGGGATATCGAGCAGGGGCTGGATAACCTCAAACGCCCGCCGAGCGCGAATGCCGATATCAACATTGTTCCCGGAGAGCAGGACGCCACCAGCGATCTGCTGGTCAACTGGCAGGAGGGGCGACCGGTGCGGCTCAGCCTGTCGCTGGACGACAGCGGCTCCAGAAGTACCGGGCGCTATCTCGGCACCGCAACCCTGGCGGTCGATGCCCCCTTTGCGCAGAACGATCTGTTCTACGCCAGCGCGGGCAAGGATCTGTTTGAGCACGGGCCATTCGGTAACCACTCCTCTACGCTGAACTACTTTTTCCCGCTGGGCAACTGGGGGCTATCCGCCAACTACAACGACTACACCTATCATCAAAATATTCCTAATGTGAACGAGGTACTGAGCTACAGCGGCAAGAGTGAAAACGCGCAGGCAACGGTTTCACGGCTGCTGTTCCGCAACCGGTCGCACAAGACCACCCTCAACCTGCGGCTCTGGTCAAAGCGCTCCACCAATGCGGTGGATGGCATCAGCATTGACCAGCAGCACCGCCGTACGGCGGGCTGGGAGGTGGGCCTCAGTCAGAACAGCTACTTCGGCGACACCCAGCTTGATGCCAGCGTTAACTGGCATCGCGGCACCGGCGCGCTGGGCGCACTCCGTGCGCCGGAAGAGGAGACGCACAGCGGCAGCGCACGCACCGGCATTCTGCTGGCCGACGTCAGCCTGAATCAGCCTTTTAACCTGGCAGAGCAGCCCTGGCGCTATTACACCAGCGTGCGCGGGCAGTGGAGCGCCAATCCGCTGACGCCGCAGGAGCGGATGGCGATTGCCGGACGCTACACGGTGCGCGGCTTCGACGGCGAACAGATGCTCTCCGGCGAGAAGGGGCTGCTGTGGCGCAATGAGCTGGCGTGGAACGTGCTGTCGCGCGGGCAGGAGCTTTATCTGGCGCTGGACTATGGCCGGGTAGACGGTCCCGGCACCCGCTATCTCGCCGGACATCAGTTGATGGGCAGCGCTATCGGCGTGCGCGGCGCAATGTGGAAACGCTTTAGCTATGACCTGTTTGCCGGGATGCCGCTGGTGAAGCCGGACAACTTCCACACCTCGGGCGCCACGGCGGGCTTCAGCGTCAATCTGGAAATCTGACGCACGGTACACTTTCTGCACCACGCAGCCCGCAGACGGGGCTGCACGGACTGACTTTTTTCACGGACGAACATCATGAACAAGCACTGCTATCGCCTTATTTTCAGCCGTACCCACGGGGAACTGCGGGTCGTTTCCGAACTGGCCCGGAGCTGTAATAACGAACCGGGACAGCACCGGGGCGCGGGCGCGCCGCGTCTGTGGGTCACGGTACGCCGCAGCGTCTGGCTGCTGGGGCTGGCACTCTCCGGCGGGCAGACGATAGCGGGGGGCATCGTGGCGGACGGCGGCGCGGCAAACGGCCAGCGGCCGCAGGTGATTGCCACCCAAAACGGCCTGCCGCAGGTCAACATTACCGCGCCAAATCAGGCCGGGCTGTCGCACAACCGCTTCACGCAGTTCGACGTTGACCGGAAGGGGGCGATTCTTAACAACTCCGCGACCATGACCTCCACGCAGCTGGCCGGAATGGTGCAGGGCAACCCGAACCTGAAGCCGGGCAGCGGCGCGGCGCGGGTTATCCTTAACGAAGTGAACAGCAGTAGCCCCAGCCAGCTGCGCGGTTTCCTGGAAGTGGCGGGCGGCCGGGCGCAGGTCATTGTGGCGAACCCCTCCGGCATCGTCTGCAACGGCTGCGGCACGCTTAACGCCGGGCGCATGACGCTGACCACCGGTAAACCGCAGTTGGATGCCGGCGGCCGTCTGACCGGATATCAGGTCGAACGCGGCACCGTACAGATTGAGGGCGGCGGACTTAACGGCGACAGCCGCCACGACACCGGCTATGTGGAGATCCTCGCCCGGGCGGTCAACGTCAACGCCGCCATCCACGCAAAGGACGATCTGCTGGTGGTCGCCGGACGCAACCGCATCAGCGCCGACGGGCAGGAGATTTTTCCGCTGCTGACGCCGGACGGCACGCAGCCGGCGGTGGCCATTGATATGGGCCAGATGGGCGGCATGTACAGCGGCCAGATCCGCATGATTGGCACCGAAGCCGGGGTCGGCGTGCGCAACCGGGGCGGCCACATCCAGGCGGGTAAAACCCTCAGCGTCAGCAGCGCGGGCCGCCTGGTCTGGCAGTCAGCCGGGCAGCAGGAGGCGGTAACCCAGGCCGGTGGCGACATTGCGCTGAAGGCGCAGGAGAGTATTGAGTACCGCGGCAAACTGCACAGCGGCGGCACGCTGACCGTCGACAGCCACACCGGAAAGCTGACGCAGTCCGGCACCCTGGCGGCGACCGGCGATGTGCATCTTTCCGCAGCGGGCGGCATTGAGAGCAGCGGCCACCTGCTGGCGGGCAGCGATACCGACAGCAAACTCATTCGCAGCGCCGATCTGACCTTGAAAACCCAGGGCGACATCCGCGCCAGCGGCAGCCTGCTGAGTAAAAAAGAGGTCAGCCTGACCGCGCGTCAGATTGATATCAGCCAGAGTCAGCTGGCCGCGGGCCGCGCCTCGTTCAATGCAAAAGAGGGCGGCGTCGCGCTCAGGGATACCCGTATCGACAGCGACCGGCTGGTGGTGCGCGCTGCGCAGAAGGTGGATGCGGACCGCTCGCAGGTGAAAACCGGCCAGTGGGAGGTCAGCGCCGTCAGCCTGAGCAATCAGCAGGGCGCGTGGTCACAAACGCAGAATGCGCTCAGCACGTTCACGCTGAGCGGGGAGCTGGATAACCGTGGTGGCACGGTTGAGGCGCAGCAGCTGGCGCTGAGTGCGGGCAGCGTGCTCAACCGCCAGGGGCACCTGCTGTCGCTCGGCAGCGCCGCGCAGCGCTGGCAGATTGCCGGTGAGCTGAACAACGACGGCGGCGAGCTGGGCAGCAACGGCGATCTGCTGCTGGACACGGTTCGCCTCAGCAACCGCGACGGCAAACTGACCAGCGACGCCGGGCTGGAGATTAACGCGGCAGGCGACATCACCAACGCCGGAGGCAGCCTGCTGGCTGGCAAGCTGCTGGCGCTGAACGCCGCAGGGATCCTCGACAACCGGGGCGGCACGCTGAACGGCGGCCCGCTACAGATGCAGACCCAGCAGCTGCTCAACGCCGGAGGATCGGTGATAAGCCAGGGTGACCTGGCCCTGGCGTCGCATCAGGATATGAGTAACGAACAGGGCTTCCTCGGGGCGGGCGGTGCGCTGACCATCAGCACCGACGGCAGCTGGAGCAACCGCGACGGCACCGCCCAGGCCGGAAAACTGCTGAGCGTGACGGCGAAGAATATTGATAACACCGGGGGCAAACTGCTTTCCGGTGACCGGCTGACGCTGAGCGCGGCGGACACGCTGGAGAACCGTCGTGGGGAGATCGGCGGTGAAACGCTGAGCCTGACCGCGCGCCAGCTGAACAATGTGCAGGGCAAGGTGATCGGTCAACGGACGCTGGCGCTGAACATTGCGCAGGGGCTGGACAACGGCGGCGGCCTGCTGGCCTCAGGCGGAGAGCTGAACCTGGCGGCCGGGCAGTGGGCTAACCGCGGCGGCACCGTGCAGGGCAGCCGCGGGGTGAGCATCAACACGCAGTCCGCCGATAACGACGGCGGCAAAGTGCTTTCCGGCCAGTCCCTCTCCCTCAGCGCGGCCGGAACGCTGAGCAACCGCGACGGGGAAATCAGCGGGAATGACCTGACGCTGAGCGCCGGGCAGCTGGATAATGCCGCCGGACGGGTGCTGGCCGCGAACGATCTCTCCCTGAGCGCACAGCGGTCGCTGACCAACGGCGGCGGGCTGCTGGAGGCGGCAAACCGGCTGACGGTAGAGACCGCCGACTGGGATAACAGGCAGGGTATCGCTCAGGGCGGCGGTGCGGTCAACGCAGTGGTCGGCAGCCTGCGTAATACGTCGGGACGGCTCCAGTCCGGTGGCGGGCTGTCGCTGACCGGCAGCGGCGATATTCTGAATCAGGGCGGCATTCTGACCGCGCAGCAGGCGCTGAGCTGGCATGGCGGCACCACCGGCGGCTTTAATAACGACGGCGGTGCGCTGCAAAGCGGCGGCGACCTTATTCTGAACGGCCGCTACCTGAGCAACCGTCAGCAGGGAACGGTGCTGAGCCGGCAGGCGCTGTCGCTTGCGCTGACCGGAGAGTGGGATAACCGGGGCGGCACGCTGACCGCGGGCGGATATACCGCGGTGCAGGCGGCGGCGCTGAACAATGCGCAGGGCACCCTCAACGTGCTGAGCAGCCTGGATATGCAGTTTACCCGCACGCTGGATAACGGCAGCGGCCGTATCTTCAGCAGCCTGTCGCAGACGCTGCGGGCGCAGGAGATCCTCAACGTGCGGGGGTGGATGGGCAGCCAGCAGGGCTGGCGCGCCGTTGCTGACGCGGTGGATAACCGCGAAGGCAGCGTGCTGAGCCAGGGCGACGCCCTGCTGACGGCGGCGACGCTGAGCAATGACGGTGGAGCCGTACAGTCGGCCGAGTCGCTGGCGCTGCGCGTCGCGCAGGATATCAGCAACCGCGCCGGTAAACTCAGCGCGGGCGGCGGGCTGAGCGTGGCGGGCCGCGCCGCCGGAACTGCGGCGGGCAGCGTGGATAACCGCAGCGGCCAGCTGCTGGCCGGTGACGGTTTGGACGTGAGCGCGCGGGCGGTGGATAACCGCCAGAACGGGCTGCTGTACGCTGAAAATCAGCTGCGTCTTTCGCTGGGCGGGGAGCTGGATAACCGCGAAGGCCGGGTGCAGGGCGGTGCGGTCACGCTGGGGGCGGCCTCCCTGCTGAACGACGGCGGGGCCGTTGACGCGCGCCAGCAGCTGGCGCTGCGTATTCTGGAGACGCTGAGCAACGCCGCCGGCGCCGTGCGCAGCAATGATGCGATGCAGGTCGACGCCGGACGCATCGTTAACCGGCAGGGGGTGTTCAGCAGCCAGGGGCAGATGACGCTGACCGCCGGGCAGCTGGATAACGCCGACGGCAGGGTCATCAGCCGCGGCCGTGGCGTCTATCGCCTGGATACCCTGAACAATCAGCGCGGCAAACTGCACGGCGGCAATGCGCTGGAGCTGACCGCCGCCCGGGTTACGAATCAGGCCGGTGAGCTGGTCTCCACCGGGGATATGAAGCTGAACGCCGCGCAGCTGGATAACAGCGGCGCAGGCATGATCAGCAGCCAGGCCGCGCTGAACGTGCAGTCCGACACCCTTATCAACCGCGACGACGGCCTGCTGCTGGGCACCACGCAGACCCGCATTACCGCGCGTGAGCTGGACAACACCGCCGGTCGGCTGCAAAGCAGCGGCACCCTGAACCTCACCGGGCTTGCCGCCGTGGATAACCGCCGTGGCCGTATCATTGCCAACGGCGCGCTGAGTCTTGACGGCGGCAGCGCTGCGCCGGTAGTGAACAATCAGGGCGGCGTGGTACAGAGCGGCGACACCCTGAGCCTGCGCACCCGCACGCTGGATAATCAGGGCGGCACGGTACAGAGCCAGAAAACGCTGACGCTGAGCGTGCAGCAGGATTATACCCAGCGCAGCGGCGACACGCTGAGCAGCAACACGGCGGTGGTGATGACCGTCGGCGGCGTATTGACCAACTTGGGCAGCTGGCTGCTGCCGGGCAGCCTGACGCTGAACAGCGCCCACTTCGCCAATCCGGGAACGCTGGTCGCGACGGCACTCCGGCTGACCACCGGTACGTTAAGCAACCGGGGACGGCTGGAGGCCGACCGGATGACGCTCAACGCTGACAGCCTCAGCAACGTTTCGGCGATTATGGGCGACAGCATTGAGGTGAACGCACGCACCGTAGATAACAGCGGCGCAGCGGCGGTGATTGCCGCGCTGGAGACGTTAGATCTGCACGCCCGCGAGCGCATCAGCAACCGCGACGGTGCGCTGATCTACAGCGCCGATCGCCTGACCCTCAGCAGCGGCGATCTGATCGAAAACCGGGCCAGCTATATTGAGGCCGATGGCGATATCACGATGACCGCCCGCCGTCTGGACAACCTGCGCGAAGGGTTGGAGATTGAGCGCGAAGCGGAAAAAAGTGACTATCAATGGCACCGTTACAACTACTACTGGCGCTCGTATGGCTCAGAAGTCGGTAGTGATAAAAATACGATGTCTCCGGTTACGCAGCAGCTGACCTTAAACAATGATGAGGCGGTACAAAACAACCGTTACGGCACTCTGCTGGCGATAGACGCCACGGGCAAGCGTGCGCAGGTCAGGGTCAAGAATAACAAGGGAGAGCTCACAGAATTATGGGTTAACTACTTGGCCCTGAAACCGAATGCTGATGGCACGTATGCCATGACATTTTACGAAACCCGCGGTTTCCGCCAGAACGATGTGCCGACACCCTATCAGAACACATTCTGGCGTGAGCACGATCGCGGGCGTCTGGAACAGTGGGATCCTGAAAAACATCTAGATATTTTCAATGCTCCCTTCGTCAATGATTACAATAATCTGCGCGAACGGACCGCTTCTGGCACTGTTTTTCGCGATAAACTGATCTCTGAAGGCACCGGCGCGCGTATTCTGTCCGGTGGCAATATGGCTCTGCATATCAGCGGCGCGCTGCTTAACGATGCCAGCACCCTCACCGCTAACGGCAATCTGCAGATTGACGGGGGCGGTAGCGTGGAAAACAAAGGCTATTCCGTCAACGAGCGGCGACAGGAGCACATCGTTGACCACTATGACCGGGATACCAAACACTGGTACCCGACGTATGACAGCGATCAAACCACGGCGATCACTACCGTTGACGGCATTATCACCGGCAACGGTAGTGTGACCATCAGCGGCGCAAAAATTACCAACACGACGGTTAATCAGGCGCAAATCAGCGGGGCTGAGGCTGCGCTGAAGGCGGCGGAGGCCGAACGCGCCGAGTGGCAGAACAACCCGCTGGGCTTCACCGTGGAGGGCGGCGGTGGGGATCAGGAGCTTGCCCAATTGTCACCGGGCGGCCAGGCATCGCAGGGCGAGAATCCCGGCGGCCTCGTTATACCGAGCCGTCCGCTGCTGCCCGCCGAAGTGGCGCTGACGGCAAAACAGCACCTGACAGGCGTTGCCACCTCCATCCCGAACAACGGCTTGTTCCGTCAGCAAAGCGGCAGCAGCAGCCCGTTCCTGGTGGTCACCGACGAGCGCTTTACCAGCCGCACCAAATTTATCAGCAGCGACTATATGCTGTCGCGGGTGGGCTACGATCCGGCGCAGGCGCATAAACGGCTGGGCGACGGCTTCTATGAGCAGAAGGTGGTGCGTGAGCAGGTGCTGGCGCTGACCGGCCGCGCCTCGGTACACGGCGAAGATGCCATGGCCCAGTATCAGAGCCTGATGAATAACGGCGTGAAGGTGGCAGAAGCCTTCCACCTCGTGCCGGGCGTGGCGCTGACTCCGCAGCAGATCGCCGCCCTACAGCAGGATATTGTCTGGCTGGTCAGTGAAACGGTACAGACCGCCAGCGGTCCGCAGACGGTTTGGGTGCCGAAAGTGTATCTGGCGCAGACAACCCTGCAACTGACCGGCGACGGGGCGCTGATTGCCGGTGGCGACCTGCACCTGTCGGCGGACAGCGTACAGAACGCCGGTAACCTGTTTGCCGAGAAGGCGCTGAGCGTGGATGCCGCTGATTTCGGCCATCAGAGCGGCGATATCCGCGCGGGCAGTATCGACGTGCAGGCCGGGAATCTGTCGGTGAGCACCAATCTACAGGACGCGCTGCGCCAGGCGACGATGAGCGCCGGTAATATCAACCTGAGCGGCACGGATATCAGTCTGCACGGCGCGAAGCTGGACGCCACGGAAAATCTCAGCCTCAGCGCGCGCAACAGTCTGGAGATCGGGACGGCGAAAAGCAGTCATACCGCCAGCTTCGACGTTATCTCCGGCGCGATGGGCAACCGGACGTCTGAGGGTATGGAAGATGCCGGCAGCCGCATGGCACAGGTCAGCGGTGAGTGGCAGAATGCGCTGGGCAGCCAGCTCAGCGCCGGTGGTAACCTCAGCCTGACGGCCGGTAAGGATATCACCGTACAGGGAAGTCAGGTGAAAGCGGGTGACCAGCTGGGCGTGAAGGCGGGCGGCGATATCCGGCTGCTGGCGGACACCACCACCAACAGCACGCATTTAGATGCCAACAGCCGTACCTCGTCGGTGAGCAACGATCGTCAGGAAGAGCGGCTGACGCTCAGCACCCTTGGCGGCGATAAGGGCGTGACCCTGATTGCAGGCAATCACCTGCTGGCTGAAGGTGCGCAGGTGGAGAGCAGTGACGGCCGCCTTGGTGTCAGCGCACAGGATGTGGTGATTAAAGACGCGCGAACCAGTACGCAGGATAGCGATAGCGAAAACAAACGCCGTGGCAAAACTCGCAGCGAGCGCAACGAAGAAACGATGCGTGAAAGCAGCATGGGTAGTGTCTTCAGCGGTCAGCAAGGGGTAACAATCGTCGGACGGGAAGATAATGTGACGGTCACCGGTAGTACGCTAACCAGTGAGCAGGGGGCTATCACTCTTCAGGCGAAAAAAGATGTAATCCTTAACCATACTACCGACAGTGAGCATCGCGTTTCCAGAGAAGAGAGCCGTTCTCGTAAAACGAAGGGACAATTTAACCAAGAGTCCCTGAGCGAACACGTGGTGGGCAGCACCCTCAGCGGACGCGACGGCGTTACGGTGATCGCGCAGGAAGGCAGCATTACCGCGACGGCAAGCGTTGTACACAGTGAGCTGGGCCACGTTGCTCTGCTGGCGAAACAGGATGTGACTCTCAATACGGCTACTGAGCATGAATCGAACTTGACCGAATCACGTTCAGAGAAGAAAGGATTCCTGAAAAAGAGCAGCAGCCAAAGCGTAGCGCATGACGCGACTACGCGTGAGAAAGGTTCGTTGCTAAGTGGTAACAGTGTCAGCGTTAACGCGGGCCGCGACCTGACCGTTAGCGGATCGGCTATTGCTGCCGATCGGGATGTCAATCTGCAGGCGGGCCGTAATGTTGATATCAGTGCTGCGACCGAAAGCGACACGCATTACCTGCTGGAGCAGAAGAAAAAGAGCGGGCTGATGGGCAGCGGCGGCATCGGTTTTACCATCGGTAAGCAGTCCACCCGCCACGAGATCGATGAGAAGGGCACCACCCAGAGCCAGAGCGTCAGCACGATCGGCAGCACCCAGGGCAGCGTCAGCATCACCGCCGGGGACCGCCTGCATATCGGCGGCGCTGACCTGGTGGCGGGCAAAGACCTCAGCCTGACCGGTGACAGCGTGCAGATCGATCCGGGCTTTGACCAGCGTACCCGCACCGAGACGTTTGAGTCGAAGCAGAGCGGGCTGACCGTGGCGCTGTCGGGGACGGCGGGCAGCGCGCTGAATACTGCGGTAACCTCGGCGAATCAGGCGAGAAAAGAGGGCGACGGACGGCTGAGCGCGTTGCAGGGCACCAAAGCCGCGCTGTCCGGCGTACAGGCGGCACAGGCGCTGGAGCGTGACGGGCTGGCCACCGATGCGGCCAACCGTAACAATGCCGCCGCCGGACTGGCGAAGGATGACGCGAAGGCCGAGAAAGGCGCGACTAACACCGTGGGTATCAGCGCCTCTTATGGCAGCCAGTCGTCGAAAAGCGAGACGCGCAGCGAGAGCAGCCGGTCGCAGGGCAGCACGCTGACCGCCGGGCAGAACATGTCGATAACGGCCACCGGTAAAAAGGGCGGCGCGCAGAGCGGCGACATCACCGTGAGCGGCAGCGCCCTGAAGGCGGGCGGCGACCTGACGCTGGATGCGGTGCGGGACATCAACCTGCTGTCGGCGCAGAACACCGAACGTACCGACGGTAAAAACAGCAGTAAGGGCGGCAATATCGGCGTGGGTATCGGCGTCGGCTCCGGCGGCTACGGCATCAGCGTGTCGGCGGGCGTCAACGCCGGTAAGGGACACGAGAACGGCAACGGCCTGAGCCACAGCGAAACGACGCTGGACGCGGGCAACCGCGTCAGCCTGACCAGCGGGCGTGACACCACGCTGAAGGGCGCGCAGGTGAGCGGAGAGCAGATTACCGCCGACGTCGGCCGTAACCTGACGCTGCAAAGTGAGCAGGACAGCGACCGCTACGATGCGTCGCAGAAGGACATCAGCGCGGGCGGCAGCTTCACCTTCGGCTCGATGACCGGCTCGGGCTACGTCAGCGCCACGCAGGACAAATTGCACAGCAACTTTGACAGCGTGAAAGAGCAGACCGGGCTGTACGCGGGCAGCGGCGGCTACGATATCCGGGTGGGAGAGCACACCCAGCTGGACGGTGCGGTAATAGCCAGCACCGCGGACAGGGATAAAAACAGCCTGGATACCGGCACGCTGGGCTGGAGCGACATCGACAACCGGGCGGATTTCAGTGCGAAGCACAGCGGCGGTTCGCTGAGCAGCGGTGGCCCGGTGGGGAAAGATCTGCTGACCAATATGTCAGGCGGTATGCTGAGCGGGGCAAACAACAGCGGCTACGATGAAGGCACAACGAAGGCGGCAGTCAGCGACGGCAGCCTGACCATCCGCGACACGGCGAAGCAGCAGCAGGATATCGCGGAGCTGAACCGTGACACGGAACACGCGAACGACGGCAGCATCAGCCCGATCTTTAACAAGGAGAAAGAGCAGAAGCGGCTGAAGGAAGCGCAGCTGATTGGCGAGCTGGGCATGCAGGCGATGGACGTGGCGCGCACGCAGGGCGAGATTAATGCGCTGAAGGCGCAGACGGATCCGGCGAAGCTGGGAGAAGCGCGGGAACAGCTGCTTAAAGAGGGCAAGGCCACGACGGACGCCGCGGTACAGAAGCGGGCGTACGATAATGCGCAGGCGGAGTACGGCACCGGCAGCAACGTGCAGAAGGCGATGCAGGCGGTAACGGGTGCGCTGACGGCTCTGGCGGGGAATAACCTTGCCGGTGCGCTGGCCAGCGGCGCATCGCCGTATCTGGCAACGGAAATCAAAAGGCTGACCACGGACGCTAAAACCAAAGAGGTGAACGTTGCCGCCAACGCCATGGCGCATGCAGTACTGGGCGCAATCACGGCAGAGCTGAACAACCAGTCAGCGCTGGCGGGCGGCGTGGGTGCAGGTGGCGGAGAGCTGGCGGCGAGAGTGATAGCCGGTGAGCTGTTCCCGGGCAAAGCGCTGTCGGAACTGTCGGAGAGTGAGAAGCAGCAGGTCAGCGGGCTGAGCCAGCTTGCGGCAGGGATAGCAGGCGGACTGGCTGCGGGGAACTCGCTGGGTGCGGTGACCGGGGCGCAGGCGGGGAAAAATGCTGTTGAGAATAACTTCCTTAGCCCACAACAAGCTGAAACTCTGAATAAGTCTATTGAGGAGCAGAAAGCTGGTAAAAACCTGCTAGGGGCTTCACAGAATATCGTCAGGCTGACGAATGAAGACCGGGCCAGCAATGTGTTGCTGCAGCAGTTCCAATCAGGCCAACCACTTACAGAAGGCCAGAAGCAAGAGTTAGCTGGATTGCTTAACCAGTATGGTTATGAACTTCAGTCTATATACGGATATACCCCACAGCAAGCGGCTGACGCTATTCAGTCATTGATTGCAGGCAAGGCGTTTGTTGCCTCTACAGGAGATACCAAAGCGTATAACGAGGCGCTGAGTTATCTGAAAGGGTATAGCGTACAATCCGGCCAGGCTGCATTAGGAACCGATGCTTTACTCGCTTTGCCTGGTGCTCCGGGGATTATTGCTCGTTCAACTTTGGCAGCAGGCGGGGGTTATCAAACCGGTACAGGGATCGGCCAGGTAGTTGATGGCAACTACGGCGAAGGTGCACTGAATATCGGCCTAGGGACAGCGGCTATCTTTGGTGGCATTGCGGGAAATAATGTTTTAGGTAAGACAGATGGCGCAATAGCGTCACCGGGTAACTCTAATATATGGCAAACCGGTTCTATCGGTAATGTGATTACGAAATCTGAGGGGGCTTTAACGGGGCCAGTCACTAAGATAGAACCAAGTATGACGAAGGAGAATATCCGCTCGCTCAACCGGGAAAATGAGAGTGCCAAAATTCTCTCACAATCAGGGTTTTATGTAGAACAAAACCCTTCTGTAGCTGGAAACAAAAATCCAGATTACCGAATTAATGGCGAGATCTTTGATAACTATGCCCCTAGATCTAACAGTGTGCGAAATATTTATAGCGAAGTTAAAACTAAAATAGACAAAGGCCAGACATCTAATGTTGTAATAAATATGTCTGATACTAAAGTTAGCATTCCTGAACTTCAAAAACAGCTAACTCAGTGGCCAATAATGGGGCTGGATAAAGTTATCATTATTGATAAAACAGGCAATGCTATTAGGGTGAGGTGAGGATGATATGTCTATAGGGTTAACATGTTTTACTAAGCTGGCTTTTGCTGATTTGCAACATAAGTTGAATGAACTTGCAGCACGATATCCGGATATATTTCCCGTGCAATACTTTTTATCTACTGCGGGTATACCGCATCCAATCCAAAAAGAGGTATCGAATGAATTTGGATTGGATCCGAGATCTTATTGTTATATATCAGTAAATGATAAATCTCTTAGAATATCGACAGATGAAATGGCTGATATGGTTAGGGAAGCTCTAGGGGCGGACAATGTTATCGTGCTTTTAAATGGCGAAGACCTAATCTAAATCCAGTGATAAATCCCGGCCAGGCATGGTCTGTCTACGCCGGGCCGTGCCACGCAGTGAAACAGCGTGTCACTCCTCACTGTCTCGCCAGTCCTCTGCCCGGTCACTGTCACAAAACCCCGAAAGCGGTAATGGCAGGGACGAAAAGCGCTGTTATGATGGTGCGTTGGTTGCTCTTTAACAGCGTTGGGGAAAATGGCGTAACGGACTGAAAAAACGCGTCTGAACAAAATTTAATGGTGTTGAGATTGATTGTTATGGGAGGTTGTTGATTTTCTGATTTTTTATTAAGGATGTAATGTAAGATTATTAGAAGATTCTTGATGAGGTAAAAAGGTTCCTCGTCATTTCTATGGTATTTTCATTGTAATTTTAATTAAAAGTGTAGCTTGAGATGTTTTTACCTTAATTTATTAATATGATTAATCTAATCAGGGTTATTATTTACAGGGAGTGAGTGAAAAATGAAGATGGTTTCTGCATGTTGCATGATGCTTGTCTTAACAGGTTGCGCAGGTCGTTGGGGGCAGGTGCCTTATGTGCCGCCTTCTGAAGGCGAGGCTCATATTGCAAAAATAAGGTTGATAGGAAATCCGGTTGGATTTACAATTTCACAATTCGGAAATAAATCTGCTAATGTAGATAACAGTCAGGTAGTTATATTTAAGTCAAGTACTGATATAGGGCTACCAAAATATCAAAGTTTTCCTGATCGTTATAAGGAAACTTATTTTGAAACTACATTGTACTCTAGGGTCCCGGCAATTATAGGCTATAATTTCGCTGGCTGTAATTTGTATAAAAAATTCATTCCAAAAGACAACGAGGTTTATGAGTTTAGAGTTAACTTCACGGATCGTTCGGGATACTGTATTTTATATGCTACACATATGAAGTTTGATCAAAAAAATGAATTGTATGTCGAAGAGCCACTGGAAGGAATTAAATAATGAGGGGGTTTGTTAATTTCTCAACACTGTTTGTTTTTTCTTTATTGTTAACAGCCTGTGCGGGGAATATTGATCGTACTAAGGAAGGTACCATATCTCAGTATTCGGAGGCAAATATAAAAGAAAGGATAATCATTGGGAAATCCACAAAAAAAGATGTGCTTAGATTTCTTGGTAGACCTAGTTTCCCTACGGAATATGCTGATTCTAATGATTGGTTTTATTATTCCGATGTGATTGATAGAAGAGTCTATTTACTTGTTCCAGTAGTTTTGGATGAAAAAATCACTCTAAATGTGATATTTGGAGAGGGTGGTGTTGTGGGGAGTTTTATATATTTAAAAAAATAATTTTAAAATAAACCAAACTTTTTCAATTTTAATCTGCTCACCGCACAGGTGAGCAGATTACCGCCGACGTCGGCCGCAACCTGACGCTGCAAAGTGAGCAGGACAGCGACCGCTACGATGCCTCGCAGAAGGACATTAGCGCGGGCGGCAGCTTCACCTTCGGCTCGATGACCGGCTCGGGCTACGTCAGCGCCACGCAGGACAAACTGCACAGCAACTTTGACAGCGTGAAGGAGCAGACCGGGCTGTACGCGGGCAGTGGCGGCTTCGACATCCGGGTGGGTGAACACACCCAGCTGGACGGTGCGGTGATAGCCAGCACGGCGGAGAAGGGTAAAAACAGCCTGGATATCGGCACGCTGGGCTGGAGCGACATCGACAACCGGGCGGATTTCAGTGCGAAGCACAGCGGCGGTTCGCTGAGCAGCGGCGGCCCGGTGGGTAAAGACCTGCTGACCAATATGTCAGGCGGTATGCTCATCGGAGCAAATAACAGCGGCCACGACGAAGGCACAACGAAGGCGGCAGTCAGCGACGGCAGCCTGACCATCCGTGACACGGCGAACCAGCAGCAGGATATCGCGGAGCTGAACCGTGACACGGAGCACGCGAACGACGGCAGCATCAGCCCGATCTTTAACAAGGAGAAAGAGCAGAAGCGGCTGAAGGAAGCGCAGCTGATCGGTGAGCTGGGCATGCAGGCGATGGACGTTGCGCGCACGCAGGGCGAAATCAACGCGCTGAAGGCGGGTAAAGCGGAGCTTGAAGCGAGAGGTATAAAGGCGCCGGGTAAGAATGCCACACCGGAAGAGCAGGTCGCCTATGATGCGTTGCTGGCAAATACTTCAGCGTATAAGGACACGCAGGGAAGATGGGGAACCGGCGGTGCCATTCAGCAGGGCTTTGAGGCCGCCGTTGCAGCTTTGCAGGGCCTGGCCGGAGGAAATATCGCTCAGGCACTGTCGGGTGCATCTGCGCCCTATCTGGCTGAGATCATCAAGCTGAAGGCTCCTGATGAAGCGAGTCGGGTTATGGCTCATGCCGTGCTGGGTGCGGTTGTTGCACAGGCAGGTGCAGGCAAGGGGCTGTCGGGGGCTGCGGGAGCAGTGACCTCGGCGATGATTGGGGAAAGCATCAAGAAGTCACTGTACGGCGATATTCCTGTCACCCAACTGAGTGAAGAGCAGAAGCAGACACTGGTTGCGCTGGGTAGTCTGGCTTCAGGGCTGGCGGGAGGACTTGCCAGCGGTGACGCGACAGGTGCGATGGCCGGTGCGCAGGCAGGAAAGAACGAGCTCAGCAATAACATGATGAGTATGGGCATGTTGTCACAAATGCTGGCCCAGGAGACGCTGAACTCGGCTGCGATGGCGGAGGCAGGTAAAGGTGGGGCGAACGAGCAGGCGGCGCTGGCCCTGACGAAGAAAGTGAAGGCAGGGTTAGATACGGCCTGTCTGCAAAATGCAGGCTGTGTGCTGATGGCAATTGTAGCAGCCCAGAATCAGGCAGGCCCGAACGGACCTTCTCATACCGGCGGTGATCAGACAGCAGGGCCGGGTCTGAGTAATACAGGTGGAAATCAGACGCTGGATCCGAATGGCACGCCGAATAATACGGGGAATAATCAATCGTCAGGGCAGGGACCAGTTAATACTGGGAATACGGAGGGTAAGCCGGATACTGGCGGAAATACTACTGTTACACCTGTTCCTGAAGGGCCGAATAAAGATGATTTGGCTTATTTGGCTGAAGGTAGAGATAAAAGATTACCTATTCCTGAGCCAACTGTGGCAAGTAATGGATTAAAAGTTGAATCAAACACTAAGCATACTCCTGGAGCTCAGGGATTCAGACCTAATGCAGGCATTGAACCAAGGAATTCTTTAGAGTTATTTGGGGGTTCTGTATCGATTGATGGAAATAAAGCTCGTTTTAGTATGGGGATAGATGGCGCTGTTCATCGTTATTTCCCTGATAATACGGGGACCTATCATTGGTCTGGAAGTACTGGTGACTCGAAGAATCCGATGATATTAGATAATAAAATTAAGGCTCAATTACGCAAGCAAGAAGGGTGGAAAATAAAATGATTATTGGTAATCCTTATCAAGTTGCCATATTAATAGAAAAATTAGATTTTCTATGTTCTCCTAGTGGGATTTTTAACTTCATTATCAACGACGTGCTCATTCCTGGTAAAGGGATAACTATAGATCTTTTTGTCGTTGTATCTTCATTAAAAGAAAGTTTGGATTCAGGCTTGAATGAAATTAATGAAGAAGTTGGTTGTCTTCCTATAGAAGAAATGGATTTTTCAGAAGGAATGCCAAGGAATTTAATATCATTAGATGTTGCGGGGCTATATGATTATGGATGCAATTTTTGGTTAGGCTTTGATGGTGGCGAAGATCGTCTAATCTATACTGTAGATTTCGAAAACAGCTTTACTGAGACTCGCTTCCCTAGAGGGACGATAGAGAAGTTGATTAGGGCATTACCTTTGGCAGATATGTTAATCATGGATAAATCTAACGATGTTATGATTACAAGAATAAATTAGCATTGTGAGGTGGAATGAGCTAATCCCAACCTATTAGTTTGGGTTAGCTTATGTAACTATTTAAAGAAATAATTACAAAAAGCCTATACTTCAATGTTGAGAATAATTTCCTGGGTGCCACATCTTCAGACATGCTCGACAAGGCTGTGGATAATATCAAACAGGGAGATAAATCTCTGGCTGCTGCTAATGAATTACTGAAGCTTGAAAATGCAGACCAACGCAGTGATGCGCTGGTCTCCAAGTTTAAGAAAGATCCCTCGCAGATGAACAGCACAGAGCGCGCTGAACTGGCTGGCTATCTGCGAATATATGCCAGTGAGATGGAAAAGCATACGGTACGGACGTGTCTCAAGAGCTGGTAAAAGGACTGCTGTCGGTCCAGGACTACATAAAACGTAATCCAGACTCTGAAGCCATGAGTAAGGCCCAGCCGATAATAAATACATGGGGTTATCAAAAGTCTAACACCAGCATTGGTGATGCACCATTGTTGTTTGGTAGCAGCGTACTGGGCACAACAATAAGAGAAGGGATGGCGCTGAATGCGGCAATAGGTGTGGGCGTTAACACCGGTGTGCAACTTAGCGGAAATGATCCGTTCAGTTATGTGGATGCAGCCATAGCAGGGATAGCTGCATCTGCTACTACCGGAAAAGGGATCGCCTCGTCAGCTGGAATATTTATGGGTGGTGCTGCGGTTGGTAGTGCGATAAAGGGAGAAGATCCGGGAAATGCAGTCATTGGAGCAGGAGTCGGTACTGTTGTCGGTGGCGTTGGGGGAACAGTAATAAAAGAGACCGTATCAAAAGTTGGAAAAGAAACTGTGTCTGATTTAACAGGTGCAGTTCTAGGGAGTTACATCAGTGAAAAAACAGGAAGTGGTGTAAAAAATAGTCTTGACAAAAAGGATGATACCAATGCTAAGAAATAATTTTGTCACCTTAACTAAATTGATAATAAGTTGCTTGGTTTTATTTTTATTCGCTGATGCTGTATCTGTATTTCTTTCATCGTTGATTATTTTTTTCGAAAAAGGTTTTTTCTCATTCAGTTGGAGAAAGGTTTTTACATCTTTCTTCAGAACTGGATATGTCGGCGGTGTGATTCTGGGTGTTGGGATCTGGATAAAAATCTGGTTGAAAGAAAGGAAAAATCGGATGCTTCCACCTAAGTAACCGCTCGAACCCTGCCTTCACCTGCTGGGATTGTGGTTCCCGGGCAAAGCGCTGTCGGAGAGTGAGAAGCGCTGGTCAGCGGGCTGAGCCAGCATGCGGCAGGGATTGCAGGTGAACTGTCTGCGGGGGACTCGCTGGGCGCGGTTACCGGGGCGCAGGCCGGGAAGAATGCGGTTGAGAATAATGCTTTAATTCCTGAAAGTAGCTGTACTCCTCTAACGTGTAAGACCATTGTTGATCCGTTTGAATGCGGTGGTGGAGGTATTGCCGGAGGCGGGGGGCGGTGGATCTTACCAACCGAATCAAGGGGCTGTTGGGAATATGGGGGAGTTTTTCAAACAGCCTGGATTTGGTAGTCAGATAAAAAATATGATTCAAAAATCAAATCAGCAATATCAAGGGCAATCAGTATATAAAGCAACGGATGAAGTTGGCCAGTATATTAAAAAAGGCGACCAGTTTTACTTGGATGGGCAGCATAAAAATCATCTTGAGGTCTTTGATAAAAGAGGGAATTTTAGGGCTGTATTGAACCTTGATGGAACAATTAATGATGTCAAAACTAAAGCCGCTGAGGGGAGGAAGTTTAAATGATTGATAGTATTTCGAATCTTAAGCGTAATCTTGCAACTATCGTTTCTGATAAGAATGAATTTTCAGAACTAAATATTTCATATGTGAATAAAAATCATAAAAAGTACACCAATGAATTTATGATGGCTGTGGATTTTCTGAGTAAGGCTATAGATGAAAATGATTTAATTGCTGTACAGTGTGCATTAACAAGGGTGAAAATTGCTTCTTTGAATTTGTCAAATAATTATCAGGATGTTATTGATGATATTGTGTTGATCAATAAATTGGATTTATGGCCTATGATTCCTGAAGATTATCAAATACCTGAGCATTACAATTATCCTGAAAAATAACAAAAATCCCGGCCATCGAGCCGGGATTTTTTATCTGTCGTTCAGTCAGTTACCGGTTCTGTCCTGTGGTCTATTTATCACATTGATCAGCTCCGTCAACTGCCGCTGCTTACGGGCAGACAGCTAACGGACCTTCCTCAGCGTCTGCATAGTCCCCGGTTCGGACGGCGTTGTCGGTTCGCGTGCTGTCAATATTAGACAGACCCGGCATCACCCGGATAGCAACAGGCGTGCCGGTTTCAAATCCCGCCTCAGCCATCCAGAGGCCCTGTCTGTTGCAACCAGTAATGACAGCAATGATAGTGCTGTTTAAATGACCATGTGCAGGCAGTTTACCAAGGCAGGGCGGTAGCGTGTCTTGTACATCTGCCGGAGCTGGCCTGATGCTGGACGCAGGTAACCGCGTCAGCCTGACCAGCGGGCGTGACACCACGCTGAAGGGCGCGCAGGTAAGCGGTGAACAGATTACCGCCGATGTCGGCCGCAACCTGACGCTGCAAAGTGAGCTGGCGCGAGAGGGATAGCAGATATGGCGTTATATTTCAAACCAACCTGTCAGTATACAAATGCAGGCGTGGAATAAGTGAAAACAGCGGCTGCGCCAGCGGCTTGTGGCGGTGCTGAACGTTATCCGCATCGTAGTTCAGCAGCTCACCCAGCACGGGCACGGCGGCGGCGTTCGCGCACAGCACAATCAGCGGTGACGGACAGGCCAGCTGGGTTTGTTTCTGCGTATCGCTGTTCCAGACGCGGGCAATGGGCTGCACCTTGACCGGACGTTTGATTTTCAGCAGGGCATCGGCGGGCAGGGATCGCACCCGCTCCATTTCCTCCGCCACTTTCTCCGCCCACTGTTCACGGCTCCACGGCGCAACGGCTCTGCCTGCGTTCAGGCTTTTTTGCAGCTTCTCCAGAATCTCCTCGTGGCTGACTTTTTTAATTATGTGCTTATTGGCCCAGCCGAAGCGAACGGAATCCGGGGCGTCCAGCAGCGTCAGTGAGCGGTAGGCATTGAGGGTGATCAGCCCACGCTGATGGGTATGAACAAACTCGAAGCGCTCCTCGCTCGGCAGACCTGAATCAACGGTGATAATTTTCTCCAACTGTTTTTTCAGCAGATTGATACCCTCTACCCGCTGATGGAGCAGGGCAGCGCGTTCACTGTCTGCCTCCAGACAAATTGCTCCGGGCAGCCGAACCGCCGCCTTGGTGCTGAGCTTTTCCGACTGATGCTGCATAAACAGCCGACCGTAGTGCGCCAGCGCTCGTTGAAGAGCAGCCTGACCGACCCGCTGTTCCACGGCAATCTGCGTAAGCGGCTCATGCTCCTGTCCTTTTTCCACGGCGGGCAGTTCAAACACCCTGGCGGTCAGCAGTCGCAGATCGAGGATCTGCTGTTCCAGCCCGGTGAGTTCTGCCTCCAGCTGCGCCACACAGCGGTGCAGGCGATCTACGATGTCATAACGGCTCATCAGTGCATCCTTAATTAGTTACAACATACTCATTGATTATAGCAAAAGCGGGTGCCCGACATCAGCATTAGTGCAAAAAAATTCTGGCAGGGGTGGGAGACGCCCGAACAGCCTGTGTCGCTGTCCGGGCAAGGCACAGATTTCAGAGTTTTTTATGGTGCAGACGTACGCCGACCAGCAGCGACAGCATCAGCATGGCAGCGATAAAGGCGGTGATGCCGTACCAGCCAAAGTTATTCCAGAAGACCCCGCCCAGCGTACCGGCAACGCTGGAACCCAGATAGTAGCTGAACAGATACAGCGAAGAAGCCTGTCCCTTTGCCCGGCGTGCGCGGGGGCCAATCCAGCCGCTGGCGACCGAGTGCGCGGCAAAAAATCCGGCGGTGAACAGCATCATACCCGGCAGGATCAGCCAGACGTTGCTGAACAGCGTAATCAGTAACCCGATCAGCATAATCGCGGTAGAAAACAGCAGTACCGGCGAACGACCGTATTTTGCCGTCATCGCCCCGGCCTTTGGCGAACTCCAGGAGCCGGTAAGATAGACCACCGACAGCAGTCCCACCACGGCCTGGCTCAAGGAATAAGGCGGTTCCAGCAGACGATAGCCAATGTAGTTAAACAGCGTAACAAACGCACCCATCAGCAGGAACCCTTCAGCAAACAGCAGCGGCAGACCGCTGTCCCGCCAGTGCAGCCGGAAATTGATCGCCAGACTGCGCGGCTTCAGTGAGGTTGGACGAAAATGGCGCGAGTCGGGCAGAATTTTCCAGAACATCACCGCCGAGGCCAGCGCAAAGCAGCCGATGGCCGCCACCGCTACGCGCCAGCTGCTGAAATCGGTGATCACCCCACTGAGCAGGCGGCCGCTCATCCCGCCGATGGAGTTACCGCTGATATACAGGCCCATCGAAAACGCCACGACGGAGGGATGGATCTCTTCGCTCAGATAGGTCATCCCCACGGCGGCAACGCCGCTGAGCGACAGACCGGTCAGCGCCCGCATCAGCAGAATGCCGTGCCAGCTGGTCATGGTGGAGGAGAGCAGTGAAAAGAGGGCTGCCAGCAGCAGTGATGTCACCATCACCGGCTTACGACCCAGCGCATCGGACAGCGGCCCGGTAACCAGCATACCCAGCGCCAGCAGCCCGGTAGCGACGGAGAGGGAAATACTGCTGCTGGCCGGAGAGACGCCGAACTCCTGCGACAGTACCGGCAGGATCGGCTGCACGCAGTAAAGCAGGGCAAAGGTCGCCAGACCCGCGGAAAACAGCGCCAGGGTGACACGCATAAACTGTGGCGATCCGCGATTGATCCAGACGCCGCTACCGGCAGAGGTGGGGAGGGGGCGATCGACGGTTTCTTCAAGCGTGGCGGCGTGCGATAGGCGATTCACTTCAGTTCCTCAGGCGTGGGGGTGTGTCTCCGTAGCAAAGATAAGAAATACCTATTATTATGTCTAATATATTAATAATCTAGAATGATATGTTTAAAATATGAATATCGAACTACGACACCTGCGCTATTTTATCGCCGTCGCCGAAGAGCTGCACTTTGGCCGTGCCGCCTTACGGCTCAATATCTCCCAGCCGCCGCTCAGTCAGCAGATCCAGCATCTGGAACAGGAGATTGGGGCCAGGCTGTTTGCCCGAACTAACCGCAGCGTACGTCTGACCGCCGCCGGGCAGCAGTTTTTACTGGATGCGCGGCTGATCCTGCAAGAGGTTGACCGGGCGGCGGATAAAGCGGCCCGCCTGCATCGCGGCGATGAGGGAGAGCTGCGTATCGGCTTTACCTCCTCCGCGCCGTTCATTTCCGTGGTTTCCGATGCGCTTTTCGCGTTCCGCCAGCGCTATCCGGCGGTTCATCTGCAAATGCAGGAGATCAATACCCGTCAGCAGCTGGCGCCGCTGATTGACGGTCGTTTGGATCTTGGCGTAATGCGCAACACCGCGTTGCCGGAAACGCTTAACCACCAGCTACTGTTGCAGGAGCCGATGTACGCGCTGCTGCACCGCGATCACCGGCTGGCAAACCGTGAGCAGATCGCGGTCAGCGAACTGGCTAAGGAGCCTTTCGTGTTCTTCGATCCTTCGGTGGGCACGGCACTTTATAGTGAAATTCTCGAGCTGCTTCAGCGCTACGGTATTCAGCCCAATATCACTCAGGAAGTGGGGGAGGCGATGACCATCATTGGTCTGGTATCCACCGGGCTGGGGGTTTCCATTCTTCCCGCTTCATTCCGCCGCGTTCGTCTGGCGGACGTGGTCTGGATCCCGCTGATGGAGCAGGATGCGCAGTCGGAAGTGTGGCTGGTATGGTCACGGCAGCGTGAGGTGCCGGCCGTGATGTCCGCCATGATGTCCCTGCTGCTGGATACGGCATAAATCGTGGAAAACATGAGCGGTAAAGCAGGGTTTATGTGCTGTAAATCACATATCGAATCAAATATTTGACGTTGTCTGCGAAGTGTTTCACCATGAGCATCAGGCTTTATTTTGAAGCGTGAAAATAAGCGGGAGCGGGGTGTGGTTACGGACAGTCAGCCAGGTCATATCGACCAGATAAAACAGACCAATGCGGGAGCGGTTTATCGACTCATCGACCGTTTCGGCCCCATCTCGCGTATCGATCTGTCTAAAAAAGCGCACCTGGCCCCGGCCAGTATCACCAAAATTGTGCGGGAAATGCTGGAAGCGCACCTGGTAAAAGAAACCGAGTTTCAGGATCCGGGCAGCCGTGGCCGTCCTGCGGTGGGGCTGATGCTGGATACCGAAGCCTGGCATTTTCTTTCGGTGCGGATAGGCAAAGGCGAAATGACCATCGCCCTGCGTGATTTAAGCTGTAAGCTGATAGTTGAGCAGACTTTTTTACTGCCGCCGGAAGATCCTGAGCCTCTGATGCAGAGGATCATCGCGCAAATTGACCAGTTTTTTATCATTCACCAGCAGCGTCTTGAGCGCCTGACCGCTATCGCCATTACTCTGCCTGGCAGGGTCGATGGTCAGGCCGGGGTGGTCCACCGTATGCCGTTCTACCAGGTAAATGATATGCCGCTCGGATCGGCGTTGGAAATGCGCACCGGGCTGCCGGTCTATATTCAGCATGATGTTTGCGCCTGGACGATGGCGGAGTCATTGTTTGGCGCATCCCGCGATGCCCGTGATGTTATCCAGGTGGTGATTGACCATAACGTCGGTGCCGGGGTGATTACCGACGGTCGCCTGCTGCACGGCGGTAGCAGTGCGCTGGTTGAGATTGGTCATACTCAGGTCGATCCCTGGGGCAAGCTCTGCTACTGCGGCAATCACGGCTGTCTGGAAACCATTGCCAGCACGGAAAGTATGCTGGAGATGGCCGCCCAGCGCATGCAGGTTTCCATGGGTTCCACGCTGCACAACCAGCCCCTGACGATTGAGACCTTGTGTGACGCGGCGCTGAACGGCGATCAGCTGGCCAGCGATATCATTACCGGTGTTGGCGGCAGCATCGGCCGGATTCTGGCGATCATGGTGAACTTGTTCCATCCGCAGAAGGTCCTGATCGGTTCGCCGCTCAACCGGGCGAAGAGTATTCTGTTTCCGGCGATCGACGCCTGCATCCAGCAGCAGTCGCTGCCCGACTACGGCGCACGGCTAAGCGTGGAGCCAACGGAATTTATCAATCAGGGCACAATGCCCGGTGCAGCGCTGGTCAAAGACGCCCTGTTTAACGGCTCCTTATTGATCAAGTTATTACAAGGTTAATAAATTCACTAAATCTTGCGCCAACGCAATCCTTACCGAAAACCGCTGCCCTACAATTTCTGCTCCATTACCTGTTTATACTTTTTCTTTGTCTGTGGGCCGTATAGGGTCCGCTGGAGCCGTTCATGTCTAAACGCTTATTTGTCACCGGAACCGACACAGAAGTCGGTAAGACGGTGGTTTCACGAGGATTGCTGCAAAAACTGGCGGCCAACGGCAAACGAGCCGTAGGGTACAAGCCGGTAGCGAAAAGCAGCCAGCAAACCGAACAGGGGCCGCGCAACAAAGATGCGCTGGTCCTTCAGGCCTCATCGTCAATACCGCTGGCGTATGAAGCGATTAATCCCGTCACCTTGATGGAGGATGAGATCAGTACCAGCCAACACGAAATCAACTACACCACGCTGAGCAGCGGGCTGACCCTGCTTGATGGCCAGGCGGATTATGTGGTGATTGAAGGGACAGGCGGCTGGCGAAGCCTGATGAGCGACCGGCGTCCGCTGTCCGACTGGGTCGTTCAGGAACAGATGCCGGTGGTAATTGTTGTGGGGATAAAAATGGGCTGCATCAGCCATGCACTGTTGACCGCACAGGCGATTCTCCATGATGGTCTGCCGCTGCTGGGATGGGTGGCTAACCGGATCAACCCGGGTCTGGCGCACTATGCTGAAATCATCGATGTGCTTCAGGATAAGATCCCCGCACCGTTACTGGGGGAATTACCCTATCTGCCGCGCGCAGAAACGCGAGACCTGTCGCGCTATTTTGATCTATCCCATCTGAATATCTAAACTCTAAAGCGTGGGCGAACCGAGATTGAGCGTTCGCCCCGGCGTGCCCCGCACAGACGCCTCCCGCCGCAAAAAAAACCGACCAGCGATTAAAATTCCAGACATCCCGCCAGACGCTTAAATAATCGTTTACTATCTTTGCCACGAAGAATACGCACAATCAGGAAACTGTGGCGTTGAATTTGGTACACACTTAGCAGGAACGTAATCGAAGGGAACCCCATGTCAGAAAATATTGCTCACAACGAAACCCGACGGCACTGGGTGCTGGTTGCCTGTATGCTGTCGATGTTTATGGCGGCCATTGAGGTCACCATTGTGGCCACGGCAATGCCGACAATCGTCACCGAGCTGGGCGGATTCTCACAGTTTGGCTGGGTTTTCTCCATCTACCTGCTGACCCAGGCGGTGAGCGTTCCTGTCTACGGTCGGCTGGCCGATATGTGGGGCCGCAGGCGCGTATTCTTTATTGGCACCGGCCTTTTCCTGCTGGGTTCAGTTCTCTGCGGATTCGCCAGCAGCATGGGGTGGCTGATTGTGTTCCGTGCCTTCCAGGGGCTGGGCGCCGGGGCGATTATGCCGCTGACCTCAACCATTATTGCCGATGTCTATCCGCCAAAAGAGCGCGCGGGCGTGCAGGGATGGCTTTCCAGCGTCTGGGGCGTCGCCGCTATCGTCGGGCCGTTAACCGGTGCCTGGCTGGTTCAGCACTTTAACTGGGCGCTTATTTTCTGGGTCAACGTGCCGGTGGGAATTGTTTCCATGCTGATGCTGGCCAAATTCTTCCCGGAGAACCGGGAAAAGAGCGCGCAGCGGCTTAATCTGGCGGGAAGCGCCTGGCTTATGCTGACGGTCACCGCGCTGCTGGCCGCGCTGCTTCAGGCCGAAGCGCTGGGCTACGGGTCACTGGCTCTGGTCGCGGTTGCACTGCTGGCCGGCTGGAAACTGCTGAGGCACGAGCGTTACTCCGGCGAACCGCTGTTTCCGCTGGCGATCTGGCGCACCCGCACGCTGCTGGCCGGTAACGTCGGGAATTTACTGATTGGTGCGGCGATGATGGGCATCAGCGCCTTTTTGCCGCCGTGGATTCAGGGTGTCAACGGCGGCACGCCGCTACAGGCAGGAAGCGCGCTGGCGATGATGTCGATTGGCTGGCCGCTGGCCAGCACCCTGAGCGGCAGGCTGATGCAGCGCACCTCCTATCGCTTTACCGCGCAGCTGGGCTCTCTGCTGCTGATCGCGGGGACGGCGCTGCTGCTGATCCTGCACCGCGACAGCCCGGTGTGGCACGCCGGTTTTTCTGCATTTGTCATCGGTGCCGGAATGGGCATGACCAGCACCACCTTCCTGATCGCGGTCCAGAATACGGCAGAATTTGAGATCCGCGGCATCTGCACCGCATCCGTGATGTTCAGCCGCATGCTGGGATCCGCGCTGGGGACGGCGGTGATGGGGGCGGTGCTGAATTATAATCTGCTGATACGCCTGCCGCAGTTCAGCGATCCGGTACAGCAGGTGATGTCATCCGCAGGGCGAGAACAGCTTGGGCACGCCAGGCTGGAGCTGATATTGACGGAAATTGCACATTCCCTGCACTGGGTGTTTGCCGTTTCGCTAATTATTGCCGTGGGAAGTCTGGCAATGTCGCGGCTGGTTCCGGTTGAAAAACCGCACTGACTAAAACTAAGTGAAACGCTGACGGTACATCTGCTGTCCCGTCAGCGGGAGAAACACGGCTTACTGTGAAGGCGCATCCTGGGATGTACCGGCACCGGCAGAAACGCCGCCATCGGCATCGTTACCGTTACGCTTGTAGACAATTTTCTGCGTATCGTTTTCGCAGTGGCCTACAACCTGACCGCCGCTCTGCTCGGCCTGATCGTTAGGGACGATATCCAGAGAAAAACCGGATTCCGGCACGCCGTTGTTAATGATCTTCTGACTGATATCGGCCTTGACCGAGTCACAGGATGCCTGGGCAGCCAGCGGAGCAGCGACCAGCAGGGCGGTTAACATCCACTTAAAACCTTTCATTATTTCATCCTTTTATATTAAACCTGCGGTAATTATACGCCAAAAATCCCGATCCGGGTGGCGGTGGCCAGCACCCGGGCGTTATCTCAACGGCCTGACGGCTCAGGGGGCTACCGGACGACCGGTGCGGCGATCGAGGCAGCGCAGCGTATTCGGCTCCCAGTAGGCGTTAACATTCAAACTTTTTTCACAGCCGTCGCGGGTATCGAATGCGCGATCGGCCTTATCAAATTCTTTCTCAACACGATTATTCACTTTACCGCGCAGGCGCTGGGTATCATCCCACTGCTCTTTATCCTGACGGGCCTGCTCTTTGCTCAGCGAAGTATCGCCGTTCTCAATAACCAGACGGTCAGTGCGGGCCTGGGCGCTGTGCTGCACGGTAAAAAGGGCTGCCAGCATAACCAGTGGCAGAGCGGTACGGGTCAGACGTTGCTGGAGTGATTTCATTTACAGTTTCCTTTCATTACAGGCGCGCGGCCAGATAGCTGCTGCGCAGACGACATAAACCAGTATATCATCAGCGCCGAAGCGCTCACCAGTCACCCGGCGAGTTCATTGCATGTTCAGAGAGATTGGCCGTTATGTTGATCACTACACTGCTGTTTTTTGCCACGGCGCTGGCAGAAATTATTGGCTGTTTTCTTCCATGGCTGTGGCTTAAAAAGGGCGGTTCTCCCTGGCTGTTACTGCCTGCCGCGCTCAGCCTGGCGATTTTCGTCTGGCTGCTGACGCTGCATCCGGCGGCCAGCGGACGAGTCTACGCGGCCTACGGCGGCGTCTATGTGGTGACCGCGCTAATTTGGCTGCGGGTGGTGGACGGCGTTCGGCTCAGCGCCTGGGACTGGCTGGGCGCGGCGGTAGCGTTCTGCGGAATGCTGATCATCGTGGCGGGCTGGGGGCGTGCGGCGTAGCCAAAGGAAAGGGGGCGTTGCCAAAGCAGGAAGGTTATCAACTTAGCAGCACCTGCATATCTGCACCGCTGAAGAAAAAACGTGACACCGTAACAATTAATGACAACATAACTAAGTATGACGCTGTACCAAAGCATGGCACCGTAATAAAGCCTGACGCTGCAACAAATCACTACACCGCAATAAAGCATGAAGCTGCAACTAAGTATGATAATGCAGTTAAGCACGGCACCGTATTAAAGCACGGTGCCATAATAAAACATGAAACTATAATATTGTGTGACAGTGTAACGCCATGCTACCCGGTTCTGCCCGCGGTATCGTCGGTCATTATCCCTTAAACACCCGCAGCCCCGCCTGACTCTGGCCGACCGGCATCATTTCCAGCGCATTGATATTGACGTGGGCAGGCAGCGTAGCCACCCACCATACCGCCTCGGTGACATCTTCCGGGGTCAACGGCTCTGCGCCGTCGTAAACGCTTTCGGCGCGGGAATCATCGCCTTTAAAACGGACGTTGGAAAACTCCGTTCCCCCAACCAGGCCAGGCTCGATGTCCGTTACCCGCAGCGCGGTGCCAAAGAGATCGGTGCGCAGGTTGTTACTGAACTGGCGGACAAAAGCTTTTGTTGCACCGTAAACGTTACCCCCGGGATAAGGCCAGCTGCCGGCGATAGATCCGATATTAATCACGTGGCCGACGTTGCGCTCTACCATGCCCGGCAGGATCGCGCGCGTCATATAGACCAGTCCTTTATTGTTGGTGTCGATCATATCTTCCCAGTCTTCCAGGCTGGCGCGCTGCGCGGGTTCAATTCCCAGCGCCAGACCCGCGTTATTCACCAGTACATCAATGTTGCGCCACGCGGCCGGCAGCGTCGCTAACGCGGCATCAATGCCGGCGCGATCGCGAACGTCCAGCTTGAGGGTAAACACATTTTCACCCAGTTCCTGTTGCAGGGCATCCAGGCGTTCCTGACGGCGGCCGGTGGCAATCACTTTATGTCCCTGGGCGATAAAACGACGAGTAATGCTCTGACCAAAGCCCGCGGTTGCACCGGTAACAAATACGATCATCTCTCAGTTCCTCAACACAATTTAGGGCCTCTTTGCCCGAAAATAATCAGCATGCAGCGGCGATCACCATACCATCTCGTGCAGGGGGTGATAAGAAGCGAATAGTTATGATTAATAAGTAAATGCGGTTTACCTGCGCACTTCCACCGCGCGGGAACAGGAATGCGTTGCCTGAAGCGCATTTCAACGCTTATCCTGATATCTATTGTCTGACCACTTATTATTATCAGTCGCATAACGCCGCTTGCCCGACGCTTACCTTCCGGCAGGCGCGGTGCGCCGAGGGAGAATGACACGATGCCAACTCGCCAGATTAACCCGTTCAGCCAGGCCAGCACGCTGCCTTACCAGGCTCCGCCGTTTGATATGATCGGCGACGAAGACTATCGCCCGGCGCTGGAAAGTGCCATTGAGCAGAAGCGGGCGGAAATTGCGCTGATTGCCGCGGACCCGGCACCGGCAGATTTTACCAACACCTACCTGGCACTTGAACTGAGCGGTGAAAACCTGCGGCGGGTACTCAACGTCTTCAGTGCCATGACCGCCGGAAACACCAGCGATACCCTTCAGGCGCTGGACGAAGCGATTTCGCCCCGGCTGGCGGCGCTTGATGATGATATCCGGCTTAACGCCGCGCTGTTTGCACGGCTTGACCGGGTGTATCAGCAGCGTCATCGGCTCGAGCTGGATGCCGAGTCGCTGCGGCTGGTTGAGGTCACCTGGCAGGCGTTTGAGCTGTCGGGCGCCCGGCTGAGCGAGGCGGATAAAATCGAGCTTAAAGCGCTGAATCAGGAGTCCGCGACCCTGAGCAGCCGTTTCACCCGCCGTCTGCTGGCGGCAACCAAGGCGGGCGGACTGGCGGTGAGCGACAGTCATCAGCTGGCGGGCCTGAGCCAGGCCGAAATCGCCGTCGCCGCCGAGGCCGCGAAAACGCGGGGTATGCAGCAGCAGTGGCTGCTGGCACTGCAAAACACCACCCAGCAGCCGGCGCTGCAAAAGCTGACTGACCGGGCAACCCGTCAGGCGCTGTTTAACGCCGGTTGGACGCGGGCAGAAAAGGGTAACGGCGACGACACGCGTGAGGTCATAAGCCGACTGGCGCAGGTGCGTGCGCGTCAGGCGCAGTTGCTGGGTTTTGACAGCTACTCCGCGTGGAAAATGCAGGTTCAGATGGCGAAAACCCCGCAGGCCGCACTCGATTTTATGCGAAAAATTGTACCGGCGGCGACCGCCCGCGCGCAGCGCGAGGCTGACGATATCCAGCGGGTTATCGCCCGCCGCAGCGAGGGTTTTACCCTGGCGGCCTGGGACTGGCAGTACTATGCCGAACAGGTGCGGCGCGAACAGTACGATCTCGATGAGGCGCAGCTCAGCCCCTATTTTGAACTGAATAACGTGCTGGAAAAAGGGGTGTTTTATGCCGCTACCCGGCTGTTCGGTATAACCTTCCGCCAGCGAACCGACCTGCCGGTTTACCATCCCGATGTAACCGTATATGAAGTGCTGGAGAAGGACGGCAGTCCGCTGGCCCTGTTCTACGCCGACTGGTTCCGCCGGGATAATAAAGGCGGCGGGGCGTGGATGGGTAACTTTGTTGAGCAGTCCACGTTGCTGGGGACGCGTCCGGCGATCTACAACGTCGCCAACTATACCAAACCGGCGGACGGCGATCCTGCTCTGCTCTCCTGGGATGAGGTCATTACCCTGTTTCACGAATTTGGCCATGCGCTGCACGGTATGTTTGCCAACCAGCGCTATGTCAGTCTCTCCGGCACCGCCACGCCGCGAGATTTTGTTGAATTTCCCTCACAGATCAACGAACACTGGGCCAGCAATGCGCAGGTGTTTAATCACTACGCCCGCCATTATCAGACCGGGGAGCCGATGCCGGCCGCGCTGCGTGAGCGCATGATTGCCGCAGGCAGGTTTAACAAAGGCTATGACATGAGTGAACTGCTGGCGGCGGCGCTGCTCGACCAGCACTGGCACTTACTGGCGGCAGAGGCTCCGCTCCAGCAGGCGGATGAACTGGAACTGCGGGCCATGCAGCAGGAGGGGATCTCCTTGCCAGCGGTGCCGCCGCGTTATCGGTCCAGCTACTTCCAGCATATTTGGGGTAACGGTTATGCGGCGGGCTACTATGCTTATTTGTGGACCCAGATGCTGGCAGACGATGGCTACGCATGGTTTGAGGAGCACGGTGGGCTGACGGCGGAAAATGGTCAGCGTTTTCGCGATATGATCCTCTCGCGCGGCAACAGCAGCGACCTGCAATCGTTGTATCACTGCTGGCTTGGACGTGAATCAGATATTGGCCCCATGCTGTATCATCGGGGCCTGAAGTAAATTCGGGTCGGGAAAGACCTGAACGACAGGAAAAGGAACGTATGAAACAGTTACTTCAACGTCGCCAGCTGCTGCTTGCTGGCGCGGCGCTGGGCGGTCTGGCGTTGTTATCACCGCGTAAAGTCATTGCCCTGGCATCCACATTTGACGATCGGATGGCTTCGCTTGAAAGTCAGGTTAACGCCCGAATTGGCCTGATGCTGATGAACAACGGCGGCCATGTCATTCACAGCTGGCGTGCAGACGAGCGTTTTATGCTGTGCAGCACCTTCAAACTGCTGCTGGTCGCGGCGGTGTTACAGCGTAGCCAGAGTACCCCCTCTTTGCTGAATCAACAGCTTCACTGGACCGCAGCCGATCACCTCAGCTACATGCCGGTGACAGAAAAACACCCGGAAGGAATGACGGTCAGCGATCTCTGCGCCGCCGCGCTCTGCTACAGTGACAATCTGGCGGCAAACCAGCTGCTGGCGCTGCTGGGCGGCCCTGCGGCGTTAACCGCGTTTATTCGATCTCTGGGTGACACTGTCACGCGGCTCGATCGAATCGAACCGGAACTGAACACGCTGACCCAAAACCCGATGCTCGACAGCACCACGCCGCGGGCGATGGCGGACACTGTGCGGAAGCTGGTGCTGGGCAACGCGTTACAGGTGCCGCAGCAGCGTATGCTGATCGGCTGGCTTCGCGGCAATACCACCGGCGACAACGCCATCCGCGCGGCGGTGCCCGACGACTGGCTGGTTGGGGATAAAACCGGCAGCGGCGAATACGGCACTACCAATGATGTCGCCGTACTGTGGCCATCAACCGGCTGTTCACCGCTGGTGATGGCTATTTATATGACCAGCCACGATCCTGATGCGAAAAGTCGTCAGGAGGTACTGGCGACGGCGGCAGGCATTGCACTTTAGGTTGCACCGTCCATTGGACTAACGGTAAGCATTAGCACAAGGAGAATCATGTATGGCTATCATTGCCTGTCTGCACGCGGCCAACAGCAATATAGAGATTTTTGAGCAGGCGCTGGGTGCGCTGGACTACGACGATATTCAGCTGCTGCACCGTGTGGAAAGCGATCTGTTCGATCGGGCGCTGGCGGAGAATGCCGTCACGCCGGAGATCATCGCCGCCACTCGCCAGGCGATCGCCGAACTGTGTGAGCAGGCCGACGCGGTGATTGTCACCTGCACCACGCTGGGCGTAGCCGTCTGGGAGGCAGAATTCAGTCGGCCGGTGCTGCGCATTGACGCGACGCTGGCGAAATATGCCTCCCGCTATCACGGCACCGTACTGGTGCTCTGCACGGCCAGCTCAACGCTGGATTCGACAACCCGGCTGTTCAGTGCGTTTATTCCGGGGGAGCGGCTGGTCGTGGAACTGATCCCCCGGGCCTGGGCCTGGTTTAACCAGGGGGATATCGCGGGATACCATCAGGTGATTGCCGACTATATCCGGGATCGGCCGGAGTGCGCGCTGGGCTGTATTGTGCTGGCGCAGGCCTCAATGAGCGGGGCGGCCGCGCTGGTCAACAGCACGCTGGCGGTGCTGAGCGGCCCGCAGATTAGCCTGCTGGCCGCGATTGACAGCCTGAACTGATTACGGCGCGGCCAGCCTGACGGCCATCACCTGCCGCTGTCGCCAGGCGTACAGCGCTACCAGCAGGGTACAGACCGCCAGCGTAGCCAGCATCACGCCGCCGCCGAAGAGGTCCAGCAGCACGCCGCTGAACAGCGGAACGCTCAGGCGCGACAGGGTAAAAAGGCTGGCCTGGATCCCGTAATCCACCGCGCGGTTTTCCGCGCGGCTGAAAACCATCATCAGCATAAACATCAGCGCCGACAGCCCGCCAATGGCGCAGGCCATGAGCGCGGAGATCGCCAGCAGCGCCCCGGCCGGCAGGTGCAGTATGACGCCAGCCGCCAGCAACAGCAGCGACAGACTGGCCACCGTCAGCCATAGCGGCAGCGCAGCGCTGGCGTTGCCGCGCGTCACCCAGCGGGCGCTGAGTAAACTCACCGCCGCACCGGTGACGCTGCCGCCCACGCCAACCCACATAATGACCTGCTGCATGGGCAGACCGGCATCCAACAGCAGCGGCTTCAGCCACAGCCAGCCGCTGCCGAGGAACGGAAACGCCAGCACGCATAACGGATACCAGCTTTTACCGCCCGGCTGACGAAAGAAGCTGAGCAGTTCAATGCGTCGATGTGCGCCTGCGGGCGGCTCCGGCAGCAGGTGCAGCAGCAGGGCGCAGAGCAGGGCGGCCCCGCTCATCAGCAGGCAGGGCGCTGCCCAGCCGTAGTGCTGCCAAATCAGCAGCATAATACCGCTGCCGCCCACCGCGCCGGTAAACAGCGCGGCGGCCCGCACGCTGCCTGCCCGCGGCTGTTCGCTATCGCTGAACAGCGCAATCGCCAGCGCATTGACCGGCACATCACACCACGCCAGCAGCAGGCTACAGCCGAGCAGCAGCACGAACAGCAGGCTCTTGTTTTGCTGAACATCAAACTGGCTGAGCAGGGCGAACAGCACTGCCAGCAGCAGCCACAGCAGGCTGCCCCAGCTTTTGTAGCGCTGGCGGAACAGACGTCCACGCTCGACGGGCAGCGCCAGCCACAGCTTGAATACCGCAGGCAGAGCGGCCAGCTGAAACAGTCCCAGCTCGCGACCGCTCCAGCCCTGCTGATGCAGGATCAGCGGCAGCCCGAGCATCAGCCAGGTGACCGGCAGCGTCAGGCTGACGTTAAACCAGAAAAACATTAGCTGAAGCAGGTTACGGTTCACGATTGTTCCTCGCGAAAGGCGTAGTGGACGTGGAGCGGCGACATCGGGAACGGCCGTTCACCGCGATCCTCCACCCGAAAGCCCGCATCGGTCAGCATCTGCGTCAGCCGATCGTGCCGGAACACGTGCTTACCGCGCATCAGCAGCGGCAGGAAGAAAGGAAGAACCCGCCGGGCCTGCTGCGGATCGTCACTCAGCCGCGCATGGGCGCTGATTAACACGCCGCCCGGCTTCAGCCGCTGATACAGCTCCGCCAGCGTCTGCGTGGGGTCGGCAACAAAGTGCAGAAACGATGAACACCAGATAAGGTCAAAGCGATCATCCGCTCGCAGTTCGCTTACCGCGCTGAAACGGTCGCCGAGCCCGGCGGCGTTCAGATTCCCCTGCGCAACGGCGGCGGTCAGCGGCAGATCCAGCACGACGCCGGTAAGCTGCGGATAGCGTTGAGCCAGCGCCGCGCTGACCAGGCCCGGACCGCCGCCCATATCCAGCAGACGCGCGGGGCGGCGAAACCGCGGGACGGTAGAGGCAATCTCGCAGGCGGTGTCGGCGGTCAGCGCCCGCTGCTCCTGGGCAATCTGTCCGTTGGCGGCGGCGGCCCAGGCCGCATCGTGCGGCAGCTGCTCGCTGTAGCCGGGGAGCGGCTGGCGCAGCATGTCGGGCAGCCGTTGACCAAAGTCGCGCAGCGCCTGCAAGCGATACTGCCAGGCTTCGCCCAGATAGCGTTCGCCCTGCTGACACAGCCACGGCCGTACGTTCGCGGCGGTGCAGTAGCGGTAGTCGTCACCGTCCCGCTCGCGCGCCAGCAGATCAAAACTCCACAGCAGCGCCAGCAGATGCGCGGTTGGTGCGGGATGCCAGCCAAGCGGTGCCGCCAGCTGTTGCGCGCTTTGTGGCGTCAGCAGACGGTCGAAAAGAGTGGTCCGCAACGCCAGCGCCAGGGCGTCGGCCAGCACGCTGTCCGCGGCCAAGCGGTCAATAAGGTTCAGAGGAGAAGTCATAGTCTGTAGCTCACTTTCAGGCCGAACTCGCGCGGCGGGCTGTAGATACGTACGCTGCCGTTAAGGTAGCCCACGGCGTCATATTCTTTATCGGTCAGGTTATCAACGAACAGCGACACATCCAGCTCACGCCAGGCGTAGCCGAGGGTCATATCCAGCACACCGTATCCTGTCTGGCTGTACTGATTGCCCGCATCCAGGAAGCTGCGGCTGGCCCCGTGCCACAGCAGCTGACTGTATACGCCGCTGGCATGGTCGTAGCGCAGGCCGAGGCTGGCGATGGCGTCGGGGGCGAAGGTATTATGATTGCCGGCATAGTCGTTGACGCCGTCGCGGTAGCGGTCGAAACGGGTATGATTCAGCGCCAGCGCGCCCTGCAAACGCAGTTCCGGCAGCAGGGCATAATCGGCCTCCAGCTCCCAGCCGGTCGAACGCGCTTTGGCGGCGTTGTTGATATACACCACGCCCGCCTGCACCACCTGCTGCACCTGCATATCGCGGATGTCCATCAGATAGACGGCGCTGCTGTAGCGCAGACGGCTGTCGTCGGACACGCCTTTAATCCCCAGCTCCCAGGCGTGAATGTTTTCCGGGTTGTAGCGGGCGTAACCGGTGGCCGGTGAAAACAGGTTGTAGCCGCCGGCGCGATAGCCCTGGCTGTAGCCGGCCCAGGTTTGCAGACCGGGCTGCCACTGGTACTGCAAGGTGGCCTTCGGTGAGACGTTGTGCCAGCTGGCGCTACGTCCGTCGGCCCCCACGGGTGACATATCGATTTCACTGCGCTCAACGCGTCCGCCCAGCGTCAGGCTCCAGGGGCCACCCAGATCCTGCGTCCACTCCCCGAACAGCGCCTGCGTACTGCCGCGCTGGGCGTTGCGCATCTCGGTGGCGATCCTCGGAAGCTTCTGCACAAAGCGATAGTGGTTGTCATCGCGATCGAGGTACAGCCCGGCGATCCAGCGGGAATCGCTGCCTTCCCCCTGTAAACGGAACTCCTGCGACAGGGTAGTGAAGTGGTTATCACGCTGCATATGCAGCAGGTCAGGCACCGTAAAATCGGTATCCTGCTGGATGCGGTCACGGATATCGGTGCGGGCGGTGATGGAGCGGAACTGCCAGCCGTTCGCCAGCAGATGACGGTAGTCAAGCGACAGGACGCTGGCCTGCGAGTGGTTCCATGAGTCGGTGCCGCTTTCGACTTCCCGGTTGCGGCCGCTTGCTTTGCCCCACTGGGAACCGCCGTCGTGATAGCGCTGCTGGCTGTAGCGCAGTCGAATATCGTCGGCCTCGCCCGGCGTCCAGCGCAGCACGATGCGGCCATTATTGCGCTGGCGGTCGTCGGCCTTGCCTCCGTTGGCCCGGTTATCGACATAGCCATCCTGTGATTTCCACTCTCCGGCAACGGCGGCATACAGGCGATCTTCAACCAGCGGCGTACTGACGCTGCCGCGCAGCTGCTGGCGATGACGGCTGCCGGCGATCGCAGTGATTTCAGCGCGCTGAAGATTATCCGGCGCGCGGGTCACCACGTTGATGACGCCAACCTCGGCATTGCGGCCATAGAGGGATGACTGGGGGCCGCGCAGGATCTCCACGCGATCCACGTCAAGAAAGTTATTATCAAAGCCCTGGCCCGCCAGCAGCGGAACCCCGTCATCGCTCAGCAGCATCGCAGAGTTAAAGCCGCTGCCGCTGCCGGAGACGCCGCGCACCACCGCCAGGTTCGTTCCGGCCTGGCCCCAGGGCTGAAAGGTCATTCCCGGCGTAAGCGCCGCCAGCCGGCTTATCTCATCCACCCGCTGGTTTTCCAGGTCTTCGCCGTACAGCACGGACAGCGAGGCGGGAACCTGTACCGCGGGTAGCTCGGTTTTAGTGGCGGTCACCACTATCTGATGTTCATTCAGCACATCGGCGGCCATCGCCGACATACCCGGTGCCGCCAGCAGCAGGCTCCAGTAAGGTCTTGCCATTGTTATCCTCATCGTTTGTCGATAGCGCAGGGGAAGCAACTATGATATCTATAGATGAGAATGCTTATTATCCTCGTTTGTCTGCGAGGCGGTGAATTTAGTCTTTCAAACGGTGAAGGTGATGGTGCAGGTTTTCCAGGGGACGCAAAGTTATCGTTTAACGGCGGACGATGCCGAGCAGCGCGGCAACCTGCGTACGCTACCCGCTACGGTGGGCCAGTGCCGCTCACGCTTCAGCCCGGTGGCCGACGGTTTTACGCTAGTCTGCTCCGACTATCGACCGCTCCGCCCGCTGATTGAAGAAACCTGCAACCCGCACGATCGCCCTGTGCTGGTGATGACCTTCGGCCTGGCCGGGCATTCCGCCTTCCACAGCTGCGACGGAATTGAGACCTCGTTTACCCAGGGACATCTGACCGTTACCAGCTTTAGCGGGAGCCGGGGAGAGCGTCGCTATGCGGCGGGGGAGCAGGTCAGCCAGCTGCGCCTGCTGCTGAGCGCCGACTGCATCTGTCACTATCTGGGCCAGGCGGTCGGCGAACGCCTGTTTACCGGCAGCGCGATCGTCAATCATGCCTTTACGCCGTATGGCCGGGCCACCGCTGAGCTGCTTGCCGGGCTTCAGCAGTCCGGCGACGACGCGCTGACCCGGCAAATCCAGGCGCTGAATCTGCTGGCCATGCAGCGGCATCTGCTGGAAGAGGTGCGTAAAAAACCGCTGCATCCACATGACGACCGGCGGGTGGAGCAGGCCCGTGAGTGGATGATGCTGCATCTGGCCGAGCCGTTCTCGCTCAGTACGCTGGCGATGGCCGTCGGCCTGAGTGACTACGGGCTGAAGCAGGGATTCCATCAGCGTTTTAACACCACGCCGGGGAAAATGCTGCTTCAGCTGAGAATGGAACGAGCGCACAGTCTGCTGGAGCAGGGGTATCAGGTGGCCCAGGCGGGCTGGCAGGTGGGGTATCGCCACGCCAATAACTTCAGCATGGCGTTTTACCGCTACTTTGGTCGGCAGGCCAGCGCGGTGGTCGGTAAAAAACAGTAGAGCTATGGGAAAAAGTGTTTATGCTGGACGGCTTTGTCCCGTATCAACGCCGCTCTTCAGGAAATAACCATGTTTGATCTGACACTTGCCATTCTGCTTTTTCTGGCCGCTATCAGCTATTTTAGCCACAACATTACCGTCACCATCGCGCTGCTGGTCCTGGTGGTCATTCGCATGACGCCGCTACAGCAAACCTTCCCGTGGATTGAAAAGCAGGGCATCACCGTCGGTATTATCATTCTGACGGTGGGCGTTATGGCACCGATTGCCAGCGGTACGCTGCCGTCCAGCACGCTGCTGCACTCGTTTATGAACTGGAAATCCCTGCTGGCGATTGCCGTCGGCATTTTCGTTTCCTGGGTGGGAGGGCGTGGCGTAGCGCTGATGAGCAGCCAGCCAACCATCGTCGGCGGACTGCTGATAGGTACCATCATCGGCGTTTCGCTGTTCCGCGGCGTGCCGGTAGGGCCGCTGATTGCCGCAGGGCTGGTGTCGCTGCTGCTAGGCAAGCTGTGATCCGCCCGCATGCTTACCGCGCGACAGAAGGGTTCATTACTGCCAACCCGCCGAGGATAAGCGGGCGCAGTGTGCTATTCTGCGCGCCATCAGTTGATCGTAATCCGGGAATAAAATCGTGAGCACCAAACAGGATAAGCGTAAAAAGCGCGCTAAAGAGAAAGCAAAGCAGGCCAATAAGACCCGCGCCCAGGGACGCCAGCTGGATGCCATCGGCCGTCAGAACTATCAGGCGACGCCGGAGATGGTAGAGCTGTTCAGCACGCTGCCGCCTCCGGGTGATGAGGGCGAAATGCCCTTCGTGGCGGCGGTGTATGACTGGTCGCTGGATGAATATCAGTTCGATGGCGAAAATGCGGAAGGCGAGGCGCTTCAGGTGGCCGCCCTGTGCGTGATGTATATTCACTGGTTCACCGGCGAAGGCGCAACTACCCTGGTTCACAACGAGCTGATTGAAGCGGCGCTGCGTCTGGTGGAAGAGAACGAAGAGTTTAAACAGCGCTACCGGGCGGCGGAGTCTGCGGCCAAAGGCGCATAAAAAAAAGGCAGGCTCCCGATGGAACCTGCCAGTCATCCTGCCAACCCTACTTCAATGACCATCTCCCTTGAGGGAGATTTCGTTTATTCCTTACCTGCGGTATACGCCGTCAGACTGCTCATCGAGTCCCGGGCAATCTGCCACAGGTCATCTTCCCAGTGCGTTGGGCTCAGCAGCTCCGGGCACCATACGCCGCTGTAGCCGGTTTTACTGACTGCGGCCACCCAGCGGTTGATATCCACTTCACCTTCACCGGGCAGGTAGTTGCGCTGTACGCGCTCGTCCCAGGCCTCTCCCGGGTGCAAACGTCTGCCGTCGCAGAAGTGAACGCCGTAAATCAAATTAACATCCAGCGCTTCCACCTCTTCCGGGGTGGTATCGCCACCGGCGTAAAGGTGCCAGAAGTCGATGACCACGCCGACGTTATCAGCGCCGACGGCATCAATCATGGCTTTGCCCTGTTTAAGGCTGTTGAACGGCGTAAACGCCACCACCTCAATCTGGAACTTAATGCCGTACCCGGCGCCGATGGCCGCAATATCCGTAATGTTGCGGACAAGGATCGCGTTTCTCTCGCTTTCAGACAGCGCATCGATCTCATTCAGCGCCATAATCTGTACCACCGGGCAGCCCAGCGCCTGAGCCGCACGGCAGATTTTGTCCGCCTCATCCAGCATTTCGCGGCGTTCCTGCGGCTGGTGGCGGCCTATACGTTTCAGGGCATTGATACAGCTGATCTCAATATTATAGTGCTGCATCAGCAGCTTATATTTTTCCAGCGTACCGCCGTGCTCAAGATAGCGGAACAGATGCTCAGGCAGCAGTTCTAACGCATCGAACCCGGTCTCATGTGCAATTCGTAGCTGAGTAACCGCATTAGAGTGCAAAACTGATACGCCGTGTAACGCTTTCTTCATTAGGCCTCTCTCTTTCTGGTTACAGTAAGCCGCGCCGCGGTATCAGTTAATATCATTTAAAATGATAGAATTGATGGATATCTATCATTGCAATTAACCTCAATACATCCCGGAACAGCCCCATCTGAGTTGAGGTATCCTAGTGTAGTAGAAACTTAAATTCTATTTTCCATTTAAATGAAATATAAATTCTTTGAGGCTGATCATGTTTGTGGCACAAATAAACGCTGAAATGATAGGTAATGATAGTTTATCTATCACTGAATGCGGGGGGATCGGGGTGATATGCAAGCGGGTGCAGGGACGTAAGGACAGCGGTCAAAAGGGGATGTCAGCGTGAAACGCTGAGCTTCGATGCGCGTTTCGTCAGCGGGATAACCCGTCGTCAGGAAGGACAATCAGGGAACGTTTAATCAGGGTTAGAACGAAAAGGGAGTGTTAGTCATGGGCAGAACAAAAAGGGAGCGCAGCCGGCGAGGTTGGTGCAGAACGGGGCGGCGGACCGCCCCGGCGGGAGAGATAAATCAGCCCGGATAAATACCGCGATCTTTACGCGCCATCAGGATACGCTCACAGGCAACGATGTAGGCGGACGTACGCAGACTGCACTCTTTCTCATGTGCCTTGTCCCAGACGTGAACCATCGCCTCCGTCATGATCTTATCCATACGCTCGTTGATCTCGTCCTCGCTCCAGAAGAAGCTGGCCATATCCTGCACCCATTCGAAGTAGCTGACCGTCACCCCTCCGGCGTTACAGATAACGTCCGGGACAACGGTGATCCCGCGAGAGGCGAGTACATCATCCGCTTCCGGGAAGGTCGGGCCGTTAGCGCCTTCCAGCACCAGGCGACAGTGCAGTTTCTCGGCGCGCTGGCGGGTGATCTGACCTTCCAGCGCGGCCGGGATCAGGATATCCATCTCAACGTCCCAGAACGCATCATCGCTGATCACGTCTGCACCGGTAAAACCGGCAATCTTTTTGTTGGTCGCCTGCCATTCGGTCAGTGCGGCCAGGTCGATACCCTGCGCGTTATACAGCGTGGCGGTATGGTCCTGAATGGCTACAACGCGGCCGCCGGCGGCGGCGAACAGGCGGGCGGCTTCGCTACCTACGTTACCGAAGCCCTGGACGGCGATTTTTGCCCCTTCCAGCGCAATCCCGCTGCGGCGCGCCACTTCACGGCCGGTGATGAATACCCCGCGGCCGGTCGCCTTTTCGCGGCCCAGCGAACCGCCGAGATGAATAGGCTTACCGGTGACCACGCCGGTGATCGTGGTGCCGTGGTTCATGGAATAGGTATCCATCATCCACGCCATCACTTTACTGTTGGTGCCCACATCCGGGGCCGGAATATCTTTCTGCGGTCCGATAATCAACCCAATTTCGCTGGTGTAGCGGCGGGTCAGTCGCTCCAGTTCACCCTCTGACAGGGCAAACGGATCGACGCGGATACCGCCTTTCGCGCCGCCGTAAGGCAGATTGACCGCCGCACACTTAATAGTCATCCAGGCAGAAAGCGCCATAACTTCATTCAGGTCAACGTTAGGGTGATAGCGCACCCCCCCTTTACCCGGCCCCCGTGACAGGTTGTGCTGTACGCGGAAACCTTCAAAATGTCGGATAGTGCCATCATCCATTTGCAGTGGAATATCCACAATCAGAGCACGTTTAGGATGACGCAGCGTATCAATCCAGCGTGAAAGCTCGCCCAGGTAGGGAGCAACGCGATCGATCTGCTGGAGATAGGTTGACCAGGCTGTCTTGCTGCCTTCAGATACGTAAGATAGCTTTTCCATAACAAACCTTTTTTATTAGTTATAACTACTAAATACCGTGGATTGCTCAGTGCATCTCACTGAGTCGCCCTCAATTTAACACTAAAAAAAAGTTTCAAAGTTATTAAATAAATGTAAATTGCTCTGTTTTGGTGCAGTACTATCGTGCCGAAATGCATAGTTACCGCGCCGGATACGTCGCACTGTCTGGTCAGTGGGGTAAGGAATGTTACTTATGCAGATAAAGTGCATATGCCGATTTTATTTATATTTTTCAGAAATTTGAAAGCGATCATACTTTGCAATGTGCGCTGACGCTGGCCTGAAATGGCAGCAGGACAGAGAGCCAGCCGCGCTGATGCAGGAGAAGAGACCATGTTTACAGATGCAGAAAGGTTAAAACAGGATTTTCCACTGGTTAATGAATTATGCGCACTACAACCGATAACCTGGTTCAACCCGCGCTACACCAGTCTGAGCGAGGGCTATCCGTACGTGGGTCTGACCGGATCACAGGTCGCCGACGCGGCCGAACGGCTACAGCGCTTTGCCCCCTGGCTGATGGTGGCCTTTCCTGAAACGCAGGAAAGCCGCGGCATCATTGAATCCCCCATTCGCCCGCTGCCGGCGCTCCAGGCGGCTCTGGATTCGCGCTATCAGCATCAGCTGGCGGGCAGTCTGTGGTTGAAAATGGACAGCCACCTGCCGGTTTCCGGCTCGATTAAAGCCCGGGGCGGCATCTATGAGGTGCTGGCCCATGCCGAGGCGCTGGCGATAAACGCCGGGCTGCTGACTCCGAAAGATGACTATGCCTGCCTGGCACAGCCGGCGTTCCGGCACTTCTTCAGCCAGTACCGCATCGCCGTAGGCTCCACCGGTAACCTCGGCCTGTCGATTGGCATTATCAGCGCCCGGCTGGGTTTTGAGGTGACGGTTCACATGTCGGCAGACGCCCGCGCGTGGAAAAAGCAGATGCTGCGCGATCGCGGCGTCAGGGTAGTGGAATATCAGCAGGACTACGGCGTGGCGGTGACTGAAGGGCGACGGCAGGCGGCGGAAGACGATCGCTGTTTCTTTATTGATGATGAGAACTCGCACAATCTGTTTCTTGGCTACGCGGTGGCGGGCGAACGTCTTAAACAGCAGTTTGCCGGGCAGCAGATCGCCGTAGACGCAGAGCACCCGCTGTTTGTCTATCTGCCGTGCGGCGTCGGCGGCGGGCCGGGAGGGGTCGCCTTTGGGCTTAAGCTGGCGTTTGGCGACCACGTTCACTGTATCTTCGCCGAGCCGACCCATTCACCGAGTATGCTGCTCGGCGTGTATACCGGGCTGCACGATAACATTGCGGTACAGGATCTGGGCATCGATAACTGTACCGCCGCCGACGGCCTGGCCGTCGGGCGCGCCTCCGGCTTTGTCGGGCGGGCGATGGAGCGCCTGCTTAGCGCCTTTTATACGCTGAGTGACGAAGAAATGTATGCGCTGCTGGGGCTGACCCATCGCCATCAGCAGCTGGCGCTTGAGCCCTCCGCGCTGGCAGGCATGGCCGGGCCGTGGCGCATCAGCGCAGAGACAGCGCAGCTGGCGAAACAGGGAATCGATGCACGGGCGCTGGCCGGGGCGACCCATCTGGTATGGGCGACCGGCGGCGGTATGGTACCGCAGCAGGAAAGGGATCGTTACCTTCAGGCGGCGCTGGACGCGCTGAAAGCGTAGGCGGCGGATGCGTTCAGAATCACCGCTCGGACGATAAGCCGACATCCGTGCTTTGCCTGGAACGGCAGAAGCGGTATTCTAGCGCCCTTAAGTGATGAGTTTAATGAAAAACTTAGCGAAAAAAAGTTTCATACATTGAGGTCGATATGATTATTAAACCACGCATTCGTGGCTTCATCTGTGTTACCGCCCATCCGGAAGGCTGTAAAGCGAACGTTGAAAAACAGATCGAATACGTCACTGCTCAGGGCGAAATCACTTCCGGCCCGAAAAAGGTCCTGGTGATCGGTGCCTCAACCGGTTACGGCCTGGCAGCACGCATCTCCGCCGCCTTCGGCTGCGGTGCCGACACGCTGGGCGTTTTCTTTGAACGTCCTGGTGAAGAAACCAAACCGGCGACCGCCGGCTGGTATAACTCTGCGGCGTTTGAAGAGTTCGCTACCGAGAAAGGCCTGTACGCGAAGAGCATCAACGGCGACGCCTATTCGGATGAAGTAAAACAGAAAACTATCGAGCTGATTAAACAGGATCTCGGTCAGGTTGATCTGGTGGTCTACAGCCTGGCCGCGCCGCGCCGTACCCATCCAAAAACCGGTGAAGTGTTTAACTCCACCCTGAAGCCGATTGGTAAACCGCTCACCACCCGTGGCCTGAATACCGACAAAGAAACCATTCACGACGTGTCGCTGGAGCCCGCCTCTCAGGAGGAGATTGACGGCACCGTGGCAGTAATGGGTGGCGAAGACTGGCAGATGTGGATTGATGCGCTGCTGGAAGCGGGCGTGCTGGCCGAGGGTGCCAAAACCACGGCATTCACCTACCTGGGCGAGAAAATCACCCACGATATCTACTGGAACGGCTCTATCGGCGAAGCGAAGAAGGATCTGGACAAGCGCGTGCTGACGATCCGCGATACCCTGGCCGCACACGGCAACGGCGACGCTCGCGTTTCCGTGCTGAAAGCGGTGGTAACCCAGGCCAGCTCAGCCATTCCGGTGATGCCGCTGTACCTGTCGCTGCTGTTTAAAGTGATGAAAGAGAAGGGCACCCACGAGGGCTGCATCGAACAGGTGTACGGTCTGTTTAAAGACAGCCTGTACAGCGCGTCGCCGATCCTCGATGAAACCGGCCGCCTGCGCGCCGATTACAAAGAGCTTCAGCCGGAAGTGCAGGACGAAGTCGCGCGTCTGTGGGCGGTGGTGACGGACGATACCCTGAACGATCTGACCGATTTTGCGGGCTACAAAGCTGAATTTATGCATCTGTTTGGCTTCGGTCTGGACGGCGTTGACTATCAGGCCGACGTTAACCCGGATGTAAAAATCAACAATCTGGTGCAGATGTAATCGTTTTGCACCTGTAGCGGACAAAACGGGCGTTATTCTGCGCCCGTTTTTTTTCAGCCGTCTCGCCCGTCGCCCTCAGCGCCGACCGGTAAACTTATTTACGCCTACGTGCATTCTCCAACCGGCAACGGTAATCAGCGCCAGCGACAGGATCACCGCACCGGCCGCCAGCAGCAGCATGGCGTCAGTTCCTCCCTTTCTCTCCAGCAGATGCCCGGCCAGCGAAGGGCCCAGCGCCAGCCCGCCGCCAATCACCAGATTAATACTGTTCATCAGCCTGCCACTGTTATCCAGCATCGCCACCCGCGAGAGGATAAACGGCAGTACGCAGGTCCAGGAAAACTCAAACAGTGCCGCCGCCATCGCAAAACGCACGGCCAGCAGCCGACGCGGGTTAATAAGGGAATGGCTGACGGAATGCGGGATGTGCGGTGTGCTCTGCATAATAACGCTCCGACGGATCGTTTTTTGCAGTATCCGACGTCAGTATACCGGCGACTATCGTTCCGAAGGACGAGAGGGATGAACCTGGGGAAGAGGGGGCATTCAGGGCAATTTTTACTCTGTAAAACCCAGGGTTGCGACAATAATTAAAGTGTGTGTAGGTTTAAGGTGTAGCAAGTAGATAATTCGCGATATTTTTTGCTATCATCACAGCGCTTCCTTGCAGGCGGTAAAAAGCAAAGTAAAACTTATGCCTGCTACGGGTCTTTAACTGCGTGCAACGAACGGATTTGCACTGTTTACCCTTTTGTCCTGCAAACGCAGGAACGCAATCTGGTGATAATATGAATAAATTAGTTCCAGCGTTGATGATGGCTTTTGTGGTCACGGGCTGTGCTGTCAAACCACAGCCGACTATTGCACCACCGCCACCGCCAAAGCCGGTCGCTCAGCCGCAGCCGTTAAGTCAGTTTGATTCGCGTATTGCCCAGTGCCGGGATGAGCTGGATGCCCTCCAGTCTTATAACGTCACCGTTTATCAACAGTACCGTCAGCGTTTTGACCGCGTGAATAATCAGTTGAGTAAATATCTCGAAATCCGTTCGAAGATCGGTGCCGATATTGACAACATTGCGCTGCCAAAATATCAGTTCACCCTGCGCAATATCTGCTTTGATATTCGCAGTGAGCTGACGCGTCAGATTGTGAAAGAAGTCTGATCGATCTGACCCAATAAAGCAGCAATAACCGGCGCGGCAGGGATACTCTGTCGCGCTATTTATTCGCTGTTTTCCCGCGTATAAAGTAAAAACTCGACCTTGCCGTCGGCATACTCATCCGGCTCTGCCCCCCGCTCCAGACAGGCCAGCATCAGCGTCATCGACCGCTGGGCCATTTCACGCGTATTCTGATCCAGCGACAGCGCCACCGCATCCTCAGCCAGCAGTCTGCGGGTGGTCGGATAGAGTTCATGGGTAATAAACACCGCTTTTTTTAGCAGCCGATAGCGTGCCAGCGCCTCGCCAATTTCGCGGTTTCCCAGGCCGGTATTGTAAACGCCGTGAACCGTGCCGTTCTGATAAAGCTGCTGTTCCAGCAGGCGGCTGATCTGCTGCCGGTCGTCGAGCGCGGCCAGCACCTTATGCACCTGCAAATGCGGGAACTGACGGGTCAGGACCGCGCTGAAGCCGTCCACCCGCTGCCGGTGGGCCAGATAATCCACGCGCCCGCTGATAATGATCACCTTACCCGGCCCGCCGATCATTTTTCCCATCAGCAGCCCCGCGGTGCGTCCGGCCTGAAGCTGGTTAATGCCAACGTGACACAGCCGCTTAGCGCCGGGCAGGTCGGTGGCGAGAGTGATGACCGGAACGCCCCGCTGATGGCACTGTTCCAGCGCCGCATAAATCGCCGGGTGCGCGTGGGCGAAGACGATAATTCCGTCGCGCTGTTCGGCGGCTTTAAGGATCTGCGCGGCCAGCCGCTCCGGGTTATCCTCGGCGACCAGCGTGCGGTGCAGCGTCACCTGGCCATAGCCCAGCAGCCCGGCCACACTGCTGAAGTCCTGGCTCAGCTGGCTGAAGAAGAAGGCATCGCTGCTGCTCAGCAGCAGGGCAATTTGCCAGGGCTGGCGGTGCGCATCCGGCAGAATACGCTTCAGGCCGATCTCTCTGGCCGCCTGTAGAACCCGCCGCGCGGTGGCCGGTGAGACGCCGCCGCGTTCGTTCATCACCCGATCGACGGTGGCAATCCCTACGCCTGCCTGCTTGGCCAATGCTTCCAGCGTGATCTTCTTCACTCTTTTCTCCGCATGATGGAAACCCATCAAAAAGTCGATTCAGTCAGTATATTCACCGGCGCTATCCTGGCAACGGAACATTTATCCTCAATCCTTTTAAGGCGTCGTGAAATGGTACAAAAACGTAAGTTTGCCCTGCTGGG
>Ga0256410_1000339_pt1 | contig 51070 bp, 48 predicted proteins | sample PhyWR1_FD_185983 | JGI IMG/M metagenome (GOLD analysis project Ga0256410, IMG submission 185983) | Leaf surface microbial communities from wheat plants in UC Gill Tract Community Farm, Albany, California, United States - DLSL W.R1 | ecosystem: Host-associated > Plants > Phyllosphere >... | reverse complement strand
AAAGCATAGGTCGCCTAATAAAAAATAAGGAAAATCAATTCATTGATTTTCGGCTGTTAACCACAAAGGAGGAAAAACCACGTTTTTTCCTTCTTTGTCAGCAGTCTGAACAGTGAAGAGCGTTCTCTTCACTGTGGTTAGCACCGGGACTCTGCGTTCAGGTCATTAGAATGATTTGGGGTGCAAATAGGTTATTTCATTAAACAGCAGCTGTCCCTCACTTTTCAGTAAACGTAAGGTATGGCTACCCTCTCCCCACCATGCCCCTTGATCCTGGCCTAATAGTTTATCCCCCAGCTGCCATTCTCCACTTAAGACAAAAATAACGCCGCCGCGTGCTGCCGATGTTTTGAAGGTTCGGTCAGCGACCCTGACACGGGCATGACACCTGTCTCGCCGGGTCATAATATTAAAGTCGAGAGACATTCCACTACTCAGCTCTGCTTTCACTGGCTGTTCACCCGCAAAAGCAAAAGGCTGATGACGTTTAAGCGTATGACGAAAGGCGGTTCCGCCATCGAGCACAACTTCACTGCCTTCCAGCATGGTGACAACCCTGTCAACCTGGGGGATAACAGTGAAATCCCCACTACTGGCAATTGAGGCAATACTTGCCCGCCAGTTAAAGTCACGCGCAGCAGGCGGAAAGCAGCAAATTTCTCGGGTTTCTCCAGCGCCATTTCGCCACAGATTGACCGGTACTTTTCGTAGGTCAAAAAAATCCATCGTCACTCCTGGTGAACACATTTTTGTGCAAAAGATGAGTACTTTTGTTATCGGCAGGCGTGAGATTTTAATTATGATTGTCAGTGACAATGCCATGCCGTTATTATTTTTATCATTAAAAAACGAACGGATGCATATTGCCAGATAATGGCAGGGGGAGATACTGGGATGTTAATAATTACTGATGCAGGGAAGTGATACTCAGCAGCGCAGGTGGGGTAACCGAAGGTAAAAACACACAAAAAACCGCCAGCGCTGTCCACTGCATCAATCGGCATTGTGGACAGCGCTGACGGTCTTATATTTTATCAGCGATACCTCAAGTTACCTGGGTGTTGCCTGCGTTCAGGTCACTCGAATTATTTAGAGCATATTACCGATTGGTCGCCATTTTATCCTGACGCTCAGAACGTTCTGTAAGACGTTTCTCAAATTTGTCATTAAACTGCTTTTTTTGCTCCGGAGTCAGAATATTGTAGATTTTATTCTGATTTTCCAGATGCGATAGCATGCGTGTTTTGTAGTTTTCAGCCATTTTATCGACATGTGCCTGGGCTTTGGCTTTATCGAAGCTATCGCTGGCAACTAAGTCATGCATTCCACGCTTATCCTGCTGCCATGAGCCCTTCATCTGACCATGCTTTTCTTGCATGATGGTACGAATTTGCTGTTTTTGTGCATCAGTTAGATTCAGACCTTTAAACATGTTGCCATGTTCACCATCACGCCCACCTTTATGGTGCTTAGCTGGGGCATCGATTTTGGTGTTATCTACGGCTGTCGTCTCTGCTGCATGAGCCAGATTAACTGCGCCTAACGCCAGAGTAGATGCCACAAAGAGAGCTGTAATTTTTTTCATAGTCTTATCCTTCTTTCTTCATTTACCTGTACGGCACGTGCCGCTTATCGAGTTCTATTCTATGCCTCAGAGAGTCAATGGAATGATGGAACGGGTAAATCATTGAAAGCAAAAAATGAAATGTGCGCGGATTGTGAAGAGAATAAGAATTAACAGGCAGTTAAGTGCAACAACATACTGACAAGGAAGCGAAAATCGGGGGAGAAACCACTTCAAGGAAGCAGGACGAGCATAGATAAACTATATGATTCGGCTGCCTGAACGCCAGCAACGCCCAGGCAGCCTGGAGTATAACGGATACAGAGGCTGTTTTTGTATAACTATTAAGCTTAAATTTTCTCGAGCATCAAACCCGCACGTAATCCCAACGCAACATTCGGGTTAGGAAACAGCACGTACTCCGTCTCTTTTTGTACGATGCATTGGTTAAGACCGTCTTCCGCCAGACACGTTCCGCGCACAAAAGGAGTAAAATTCCGCGTGTCATCAGACATATGCAGAATGAAATTATCAGAGGTACGGGTGACTTGCTGAGTGACACGATAATGCAGTGGCGGCGGAGAGGTTTGGGTGGCAGTGGCTCCGGCGAGTAATGCGTACAGCGCCTCTTTAGTCGTGGCGAACATCTCCAGATCGTTTTCACCAAAAGGCCGAGCCTTCCCTAACTCCAGCGTACAGCTACTGGCATTAAAATGCTCACTGGTAAAATGACTAAAAGTTCCCGCTGGCTGCTGGTGAAATACCAGCGCCTCAAGCCCTGCGTTCCCTAACCATTCGAGAAAGTCAGTCTCATAAGGTGCTTCCCGGAAGGGAAGTACGCCAAAGCGTGGATGATATGACTCGCGAATAGCCGTATGCATATCCAGGTGCCAGCGTCGGGACTCATTGCCTTCATGCCAGAAACGCGTCACAGCCTGCTCAAGCAGCTGCGCGCGCTGCGTCTCCGGACTATCAGGAAATGCTTGCCAGCGACCGCCAAACATCCGGTTGAGATCGCTGTGAAGATAGCGTTTTTGTTGGTTTAATGCCGCCGGATTACCTAATACCACCATCAGACGCCATGCAACTGACACCTTTCCCGCCAGCAAATCGTCCACCCACGGCATCAATAGCTCTACAGGAGCGGTTTCATTCCCGTGAATGCCCACCGAGATTAGCAAGGCCTGGTCCGTCTTCTGGCGTGGAGTAAAAGTCAGAATGCCTTCATCCCGCCACTGCCACGCCCCGTGTATATTACTCCCGCTAGTCACCGGTGGCATGCCACCGGCTAGCGTCTGGGTTAAAAAATAGCCCATACGACTCCCTGTTATTGCTGGAAAGGATAAACCGCACCGAGATCCAGTAACTTCGTCAGTTCGTCCAGGGCATCACGCCCTTCGCGCAGTAACGACGGATCGGCTAAATCAGCCAGGGTCAACCTGTCACGATACCAGCGGTCAACCCAGGCATTAAGTGTGCTAAACAAACGGTCATTCATCATGACTGCGGGATTCACGGCGGCTAATTCAGCCTCACTGAGCACCACCCGTAAACGCAGACAGGCAGGTCCTCCGCCATTAGCCATACTCTCTTGTAAAGAGAATACCTGTAACGTCTGAATCGGGTTATCCGCTTCACAGAGCTGATTCAGATAGCGCCAGACACCCGGATGCTGACGCGACTCTTCAGGCAGGACCAGCGTCATACTGCCGCTATCCTGGCTGAGTAGCTGGCTATTAAACAGGTAAGTATTGACCGCATCAGCGACTGAAACCTGCTCTGCAGGCACTTCGATCGGCATAAAACCCGGCACCCTTTCGCGTAGTTGAGCGTAGAGTTCTTGCTGATGTAAAAAAGCGTGCTGATGGCAAAACAGGACATTGCGATTAGTGACGGCAATAACGTCGTTATGAAAGACGCCCTGGTCAATCACGGCCGGATTTTGCTGAACAAAAAGCACCTGTTCTGGCTTGACTTGATTTAATCGTGCCACCGCCTGGCTCGCCTCAAGCGTCTGTCTGGCCGGATAGCGTTGTGGCCCCTGCTGAGGTTTAGCCTCTTCCCGGCCATATACAAATAGCTGTAGCCCGGCATCACCATACTCTGTCGTCAGGCGATTATGATTCGCTGCACCTTCATCACCAAACAGAGCGACTTGGGGAAGTGCTTCATGCACCGCGAAATGGGCCGAGTCACGAAAAATCGCGTTTAACAGCCGCTCAGTGGTTGGCGCCTCACTGGCCCGGTGAAATTTATTATTCAGATTGGCAACCGTCAGATGTACTTTGCCATCCAGGGTATCTGCTGATGGGGAAACCGTGGCAGCATTGGCCACCCACATAGAGGAAGCAGAGCTGGCAGCAGACAGTAGCTGGGGCGCCTGTTTCGCTGCCTTCTCAACCACTTGAGCATCCGTTCCACTAAAACCTATCTGGCGCAGCAGCGCAACATTCGGACGTTCCTGGGGAGGAATAACGCCTTGCGGATAACCTGCATCAGCCAGCGCTTTCATTTTTGCCAGCCCTTGTCGAGCAGCAAGTCTTGGATTGGATACCTGATGTTTATGTTGAGTCGAGGCTTCATTACCAAAAGAGAGACCCGCATAATGATGAGTCAGCCCAACCAGCCCGTCAAAATTGGCTTCACGCGCTTTTTTCATACTGACTCCTCAACGCTAAAATCGAGCCCCGGTCCAAGAACCGCAGGCAGCGCAAACTGCGGGCTTTCAAGACTTGCCATCGGCCAGGCACAGTAGTCGGCGGCATACCAGGCGCTAGCCCGATGATTACCGGAAGCGCCAGTGCCACCAAAAGGTGCCGTACTGGCGGCGCCAGTGAGCGGTTTATTCCAGTTAACAATACCCGCGCGGGCTTCGAGCAGCAGTTGCTCAAACTTTTCGCGATCGGATGAAATCAGACCGCATGCCAGTCCATAACGAGTCGCGTTCGCCAGGCGAATAGCCTCATCAAACTCGCTATAGCGATACACCGTCAACAGTGGCCCAAACACTTCTTCATCAGGAACAGAAACCACATCCGTTAATTCAATGATCCCCGGTGATAATAGCGAACTCCCTTCCTTCACTAGCTTCGGTTCAAGCAATGCCTTCCCACCCCGGGCTAAATGTGCCTGCCAGGCAACCAGCACTTGTTCTGCAGCGAAGGGGGTAATCAAGCCGCCCATAAAAGGTTGTGGACTGGCGTCCCACGCCCCAGGTCGTATTCTTGCCGCGACTTCCACCAGTCGACGAATAAACGCATCACCCTGAGCGCCCTCTTTTACCAGCAAACGCCGGGCACAGGTACAGCGCTGCCCCGCGGTGATAAAGGCCGACTGAATAGCAACATGTACTGCACCATCAAGATCAGCAGGATCCTCAACAATTAACGGGTTATTGCCACCCATTTCCAGAGCCAGGATTTTCTCCGGATGCCCGGAAAACTGGCGATGCAACTGATAACCGGTAGCAGCACTGCCGGTAAATAACAGACCATCCAATTCTGCTTGCTGGGCCAGGCTGCGGCCGGTCGTGGCTCCGCCTTGCAGTAAGTTAAGCACCCCATCAGGGATCCCGGCCTGCTGCCATAGCTTGATCACTTCTTCAGCAATCAGCGGGGTTAATTCGCTCGGTTTGAAAATAATCGTGTTCCCTGCCAGCAGCGCGGGAACAATATGTCCGTTGGGCAGGTGTCCGGGGAAGTTGTAGGGGCCAAATACCGCCAGCACTCCATGAGGACGATGGCGTAAGGTCGCCGCGCCATCAGGCATCGGCGTATGTGTTTCACCTGTGCGGGTATGATAGGCTTTAACCGAGATAGCCACTTTGTTGATCATCGCGGTGATTTCGGTGGCCGCTTCCCAGCGTGGCTTACTGGTCTCTGCCGCAATAGTTTCTGTCAGTCGTTCTTTATGCGTTTCCAGTAAAGTCGCAAAGCGTTCAATAACCACCTGGCGCTCGCTAAAGCTACGCTTTGCCCAGCCAGCAAAAGCGCGACGGGCCGCCTGGCAGGCCTGTAAAACCTGCTCTTCATCCGCAGACATCCCCTGCCACAGCTGGTCGCCTGAAACCGGATCCTGTTTGAGTAATGTTTCACCTTGTCCGTTTACCCAGATGCCATTAATAAAATTACTCATGCGACTTTCTCCTCCGGGTGTAAACCCACCACACGTATCTTGCTGCCCGGTTCACACTTCAATGCGTCGGCGGTGGCTGCATCCACGGTCAGAACCTCAGCATGGGGATCAGCATGCACTAACATTGTGCGGAACTGGTGATAATTTTCATTGGCCACCAGACACAGCGGCTGTTTTGTCTCAACGGGCTGACCAATCGCAAGGGTCTGAAGCTGACTTTTGTTAATCGCCCGTATCTGGTCAAGATCGCATTCCAGGGTCGGTCCGCCATCAAAAATATCGATATAATTGCGATAACGAAAACCTTCCGACTCCAGCACACTGCGCGCTGGCGCGGTATGGGGATGAACCTGACCAATAACCGCCCGTGCTTCAGGCGAGAGAAAATCGGTATAGATTGGATGCTTGGGCATCAGCTCGGCAATAAAGGCTTTTTTACCGGTTCCGCACAAATAGTCTGCCCGAGAAAACTCCATAGAAAAGAACCGATTCCCCAGACTTTCCCAAAACGGTGAGTAGCCTTTCTCGTCAATAACACCGCGCATTTCAGCCACGACTTTATGGTTGAATCGCTCACGAAATGCCGCCATAAACAGAAACCGTGATTTAGACAACAGATAACCGTTTCCTTCTTTTCGCCACTCAGGCGCCAGAAACAGGGAGCAGAGCTCGCTGCTGCCCGTATGATCATTACTGAGAAAGAGAGTCGGCAACGCATTGTAGATATTCAGCTCTTTCGAAGCATGAACCTGAGTCCCGACCCGATAGTTGTACCAGGGATCGTTCAAACCCACGGCGACTTCAATGGCGCAAATTCCGACTATCTGACCGCTCACTACCTCTTCCAGTACAAAAATATAACCTTGTTCAGCCAGCGGGAGCGTGCCTTGCCAGGTCTTGACTGACCGGTCAATGCGCGATGCCAGAGTCGCTTCATCAGCAGGCAAGGAAGTCAGTCCGCCACCGGTATTTTCAACCAGCGCGAGCAATGCCGCGAGGTCATGATATTCAATTGGACGAATCACCATCATGACAGGCCCTCCCCGAGAAAACGTTCGCAAGCTTGCTCAAATCGGGCAAGTCCTTGCTGGAGTTCGGCTTCACTGATTATCAGTGAAGGTGCAAAACGAATAACACTCGCCCCGGCAATCAGTACCATCGCGCCTTCTTCAGCGGCAAGCAGCAGTAATTGCTTCGCTTTGCCTTGATACTCCTCACGTAATACACAGCCGATTAATAATCCCAGCCCGCGAATTTCACTAAACAGTGAATAGCGCTGGTTTATCTGCTCTAAACGCTCAACCAGCCAGTGATGGCGTTGTTTCACACCATTCAGCACCTCATCGGTGTTAACCAGTTCCAGAACGCGATTACTGACCGCACTCGCCAGCGGGTTACCGCCATAGGTGGTACCGTGGGTGCCAGGGGTCATCACTTTGGCAAATTGTTCCCGCGCCAGCAGTGCGCCAATAGGGAAACCGCCCCCCAGCGCCTTAGCGGTTGACAGTAAGTCTGGGACAACGCCGTAGTGCATATAGGCATACAGCTCACCAGTACGGCCAACTCCGGTCTGTACTTCATCAAAAATCAGCAATGCCTGATGCTTATCGCAAAGTTCGCGCAGCCCTTGCAGAAATTCAACCCGGGCAGGCACAACACCGCCTTCGCCTTGCACTGGCTCAACAATAACGGCACAGGTGTTATCATTAATCAGCGCGGCTGCCGAGGCTAAATCGTTATAAATCGCATGGTTGATACTGGGTGGTAAGGGGGCAAAATCTTGTGAGTAGCTGGGCTGTCCACCGGCAGTCACCGTAAACAGCGTCCGACCATGAAAGGCATTTTTAAATGCCACAATACCGCTTTTATCCGGGCCAAAATTGTCGTGGGCATATTTACGGGCGACTTTCAGTGCGGCCTCGTTGGCTTCAGCCCCTGAGTTACAAAAGAAGACTTTATCGGCAAAGGTCGCGTCAATCAGTTGACGTGCCAGTCTTAATACGGGTTCATTGGTATAACCATTTCCGGTATGCCAGAATTGACTTGCTTGCTGCAAAAGGGCTTCTTGTAAAGCTGGATGCGCATGACCCAGGGCATTTACCGCAATACCTCCGGCAAAGTCGATATACTCTTTGCCTTGCTGATCCCATAGTTTTGACCCCTCTCCGCGCACCGGAATAAACGCCGCTGGAGCGTAAACAGGCATCATCAGCGAATCAAAATCCTGACGAGTAATGGGCTGCGACATAATGACCTCACCGAGTAAATAAAGGGTTTAATTTATGTTAATGAAATGTACTCTCTAATGACTAATGTAGATTGCAGGATCTGTGCCGACCAGCGGTAAAAATGCATAAATCGAGTCTTGGGAAGAAAAATCAATGAGTTACGCAAATAGATTATGCAAGCAAAGTGCATAAATGGTGCATAATTTTACATTAAAGGTTGATTCCCAGCGCAATAAAAAGAAATATTATGCACGGGTAAAATATAATTCTGGATTTGTGATCGACTTCGGGATTTATCGGCAAAGCAACGCCCCTTTTAGGTGCAGCCTCCCTGTTCTGGCGCAAAAGATGCGCGATAAAAACCCTGCGAGTGGCAAGATTGTTATTTTTTGCAGGCCAACAACCGCATTTTTGGGCACAGACAAAAGGTTAACTGCCAGCATATTACTGAGATTTCTGTTACTATCAGCCAACACTTATACGGATAATCTGGCGATCATCATGAAATTTGTATCTTTTAATATCAATGGCCTGCGTGCACGCCCGCATCAACTTCAGGCTCTCGTCGAACAACATCAGCCTGATGTTATTGGTTTGCAGGAGACCAAAGTCCATGACGATATGTTCCCTCTGGAGGAGGTCGCTAAGCTGGGTTACCACGTGTTTTATCACGGGCAAAAAGGTCACTACGGTGTCGCTCTGCTGACGAAGCAAGAGCCTATTTCAGTCACGCGCGGTTTTCCTGGCGATGCGGAAGATGCACAGCGCAGAATTATTATGGCTGAGATCCCGACTCCTCAGGGTCCCCTGACCGTCATTAATGGCTACTTTCCTCAGGGAGAAAGCCGCCAGCATGAAACCAAGTTTCCGGCAAAAGCCAAATTTTATCTCGACTTGCAGGACTACCTGCAAACTCATCTGAGTCCGGAAAACCCGGTTCTTATCATGGGCGATATGAATATCAGCGCCACGGATTTAGATATTGGGATCGGCGAAGATAGCCGCAAACGCTGGCTGAGAACCGGTAAATGCTCATTTTTACCCGAAGAACGTGAATGGATGCAGCGTTTACTGGACTGGGGACTGGTCGATACTTTCCGCCATGCGAATCCTGACGTCCAGGATCAGTTTTCATGGTTTGACTATCGCTCCAAAGGTTTTGATGATAATCGTGGTTTGCGTATCGACTTACTGTTAGCCAGCCAGCCTCTGGCCGCACGCTGCACGGCAACGGGAATTGATTATCAAATCCGCAGTATGGAAAAACCGTCTGACCATGCGCCAGTGTGGGCAGAGTTTAATCTGTAACCCTCTTTTCAAGCCAGAGGAGAACGACAATATGAGTGTTATCTGGAGCAAAAGGAACCAGCATGGTACGTAGTCTGGTACTGATATTATTTGTCGTTCTGTTTGTGGTGATTTATATCTCCCTGCCGCCAGGCACGTTGAGTCTGGCGACACTTCAGCATTACCAGGGTCAGCTTAAGTTGTGGCAAACGGATAATCCCCAGGCCACTATTGGGCTATTTTTCTTAGTCTATTTTCTGATTTCGGCGCTTTCCATTCCCGGCACCCGGATACTGGCCCTGTTAGGGGGAGCGTTGTTTGGTTTACTGGAAGGGACTTTGTTGGTGGTGAGCGCAGCCACCAGCGGGGCGGTTATTGCCATGTTACTGAGCCGCTATCTACTGCGGGATTGGGTACAAAAGCGCTTTAGCTCCATGATGGACAAAGTGAATCTGGGCATGGCGCGTAATGGTTCATATTACTTGTTTGCCGTCAGACTGGTGCCTGTCTTACCCTTCTCCGTGATTAACCTGTTGATGGGACTGACCCCGTTTCCCGTCGCTCGCTTTGCTCTGCTCACGCTGGTCGGCCTGTTGCCTTCCATCGTGTTATATATCAGCACCGGTCGCGAACTCAGCCAGATTCAAAGCATGCAAGATATTCTCTCGCCCAGCATATTACTGCTGTTTGTGCTGTTAGGATCGCTGCCGTTAATTTCTCGCTGGATCCTGAAATCACTTAATAAATAGCGCTAAGTCACGAGCTGTGCACTATTCTGGAACCTGTCATGCTTAACGATAAGTATCTTCCCGTCTGGCATTTTAGTGAAAAACACAGCCTGAATATCACGGCCCCACAAGCGGATGTGATGGCGGCGGTCCTGGCGTACCGACCTGATAGTGACGCTTTCTTCCGTGGAGCTATTGCATTACGTGAGTTACCCATCCGTCTGATTGACCGAATACAGCGCCGAGCCACGTCACCACGCAAAGCCTTTAACCTCGATAATTTCACCCTGCTTGAACAGGAAAATAACCAGCAGCTGGCTTTTGGTTTAGCCGGTAAGTTCTGGCAGCCTGATTACGGACAAGTGACCGTGATGGATACCGAGGATTTTCAGACATTTAATCAGCCTGGTGCCGCTAAGCTAGTACTGAGTTACCACCTGGAAAAACAGGATGAAAATCATACCCGCCTGACTACAGAGACGCGGGTGTTTTGCCTCGATAAACAAGCACAGCAAAAATTTGCCCCTTACTGGTATCTGATAAGACCGGTAAGCGGTCTGATTCGGCTACGTATGCTGCGCTCAGTCAGTAAAATCGCCACAGAGAAGCGCTTTAACGCCATTTAAAATACCAGCTATAAAATATGCGATGCCTGTGAAGACGGCTTAATCATCCGTCTATACCCGTCATACTTCAAGTTGCTCAGGGTTGCCTGCGTTCAACCCGCCGAATCACATAGCTGTCTATGCTCATCGCCGGGCTGAACTTGTCGCCTACAAGCAACTCGAATTATTTTGGGTATACGTCACTCACTGTGGTAAGAATAATACCTTGTTTATCGATGATCCGCTGATACTCAGGTGCCAGCGCGTCATCAGTGATAATGCGTGAAAAAGGGATTTCTGGAGACAGCGGATAGGGATGCACAAGGCCAAACTTTGACGAGTCTGTAAGGGCGATAGTCTCACTCTCTTTTTCCATCACGGCATTGATAACATCACTGCGCAGCAAGTTTCTGCCGGTAAAACCGGTTTTCTCATGCCAGCCATCAATACCAATAAACGCTTTATGAAAATGGATATGCTGCAATGAGAAACGCGTCAGCGGGCCGACCACCGACTCACTCTCTTTCTGATATAAGCCCCCCAGAACAATCACTTCGCACCGGCTGTCTTTTAACAGATGAGCAATATAGTGGCTGACAGTAATAATGGTCAGTCCTGGGCTGTCAGCAAGGGTTCGTGCCAGAAGAGCACAGCTACTGCCCCCCTCAATAAAGATAGCTTCACCCTCATTGACTAATGATGCCGCAAAAGTAGCCAGTCGCTGCTTGATTTGATAACGCGTTTGCATACGGGCACCAACATCATCACTGTCCAGCGCCACGGCTGAGCCATGGATCCGACGCAGATAGCTGTCTTTTTCAAGCAGATTCAAATCCTGCCTGATAGTGACCTCAGAAACCCCTGTCAGCTGCGACAGCTCACTGACACTGATATTTCCGCGCTGGTTAACGACTTGAATAATTTGCTGATGGCGGGCATTCATAACATTCTGCATCCAGGTAAAGGTATGCCAGTTTAGCAAAAAAAGCCGACATACCTAATTTTCCAGCCGCTATTTTAGTGGCTCCAAGCCTAAGCTGCGGCGACCATTGGTGTTGAGTTCAGCTTCACGAAAGCGATTATCCCATTGCGCCTCGTAATCTTCGCGCGGGAAATCATCTGGTGAACGGCCATCACGAAAAGCACGCGCCACTTTATCCGCATAGGCTAAGTTTTTATTGCACAGCGGGGCTGCCGGAATATACATCACATTCCCCCAGCCTTGCTGGTCCTGTACTGGCGCCACAGAATGGATCACATCGCAGTGCCACCAGACTGAATCACCGGCTTCAATCGCCGGAATGCTGCTCAATCCTTGAATAAGATGAGGATGCCATTTTTCAGAAACCGGCAGAACCCGCCCGGGCGCAACGCCACAGAGTTCATCTTCTGGAACATCATCCAGCAGTGGACGCAGCAGGACATAGGCCATCGCCTCAGGTACCGGCACCACATGTAACAGCCCCTGCCCGACCATCATATCTGACAGCGCAGTCCAGCCCTGGAAGGTACGGAAAACCGAACACTTGGTGGTGTTGTCAGCATAATATTCATTGACCTCGGGGCGCCATGCCGCATCCCAGGGATCGTAGCTATCAAATTGATTATCAAATATTTTATGAAAAACTTTTTGATAGGCAGGCAGCAACCAGCGTTCCAGCGCGCCAGAATCGGTATGTGCACCCAGCCCTTTTGAAGTCGTGCCGGGTAAACGTCTGCGGATACGATCGGGATAGTTGATACTGACATCGGGATCGAACCATTTCACGCCATCCGACTCGAATTTCCATAACCGATTCAGAAAAGATTGCACTGACGCCATACTGTCACTCTGACGCGCTTCCATTTGCGCATGAGACCAGTAAATGGGATAGATTTCCGGGCGTGATGCATCCAGGCTACCAAAAAAGTTATCTCCCGGACCTTTATAAACGGCATCAAAGTCATTGTTATCGAGGTAATCCAGCAGCGACTGATCCCACGCCAGCGCCTGCTCGCGCGGGAAGGTTTGTCTGACAACAACACAACCCCGGCGTTTAATCTGGTTCACCGTTTCAGGCGTAATATTACCCTCGGCAATATCTCGCCACTCCACTACCGGCCACGCCGTTCCATCACGCGCTTCATCGGCCTTTGCCGCAGCAATTTCAGTTTCAATTTTTCGGCAGACCTGCTGGAAGAGACCTTCCACGTCCCCTATCTGCTCACGTAATGTCCGTTTTAGTTCACGAATACTCTGTTGGTAATCTTCGGGAAGACGGGGTGGGATAACGTTATTTTCCATTGCAGGCTCCAGATAAAAATCGAACTGTCAGGGTTTCGATTGAAATTACATTAATCTTCATTCGAAAGTTAAAGAGAGAATAACAACTTTGCAACAAAGTGAATTTGATATGACTCACAAAATGCTCTTCTCAGTGCTATTCACTGAGTTATCCTGAGCACGATTAATGACTTTTTCTGGAAAAATATGGCATGAGCAAAGTATTAGATGTAGTTGCGGCGATTATTGAGCATAACGGAAACATTTTACTCGCCCGTCGCCCGGACAGCGGGGATCAGCCGGGCTACTGGGAATTTCCTGGTGGCAAGCTTGAAGCTAATGAAACCCAACCCCAGGCGCTGGCGCGGGAGTTACAGGAAGAGCTGGGGATCGCTGCCGAGATCGGGGGTTATATTGCCAGCCATCAGTGCCAGGTCGCGGACAGAATCATCATCTTACATGCCTGGCATGTCAGAGTGTTTACTGGTGAACCAGCAGCACTCTGTCACAGTGAACTGCGCTGGTGTTCGCTGACCGAGGCTCAGCATTATGCCGACAGCCATAAACTGGCACCGGCTGATATCCCTTTACTCGCGGCTTTTATGGCTGCTACTGGCAGCGAATAAAATCATTTTTTGATAAAGACAAAGTCGTCTCTGCATGGTAAAACATATCTATGATATATCTTACGCTGTAAATGAGAACATAATGACGACCCCAAATAACAAAGCAAAGCTCGCCAGACGCGTTAAAAACGAACTGAAATTCCGTGAATTAACGGTAAAAAGTAAACAAAAAATAGCCGGATGCTTCTATCGTATTGTGCTGGCTGGCGATCAGCTGGCTGGATTTTCCTCACAAGGTTTTGACGATCATGTGAAGGTCTTCTTCCCTGTGGGTAACGAAAAGTGCGTCCTACCAGAAATCACCAGCGAAGGCATTGTCTGGCCTGACGGACCGCGCCCGGCGGCACGCGACTACACCCCACTGGCATTTGATGCCGAACATAATGAACTGACCATCGACTTTTTCATTCACGATGGCGGCATCGCCAGTCTTTGGGCGGAAACCGCCAAAGCAGATGACAAACTGGTTATTGGCGGCCCAAGAGGATCGCTGGTTACACCGGTAGACTATGCCTGGCAGCTTTATGTTTGTGATGAGAGCGGGCTACCTGCGGTTCGCCGCCGTTTACTCTCCTTGCCGGAAGATATTTCCGTACAGGTGCTGGTGAATTGTAACCAACCGCAAACTCAGGACTATCTGAACGAGTTCAGCCCCACTCATCATATTGAGTGGCTGAATACTGAAGCCATCGCCGAGAAGCTACAGTCACTTTCTGTTCCGGCAACAGACTATTATTTCTGGATAACCGGTGAGGGTGAGGAAGTCAAACAGTTAAGCGATGACCTGCTGGCAACCCACAGCCTTGACGCTGATTATGTCCGTGCTGTGGCCTACTGGCATAAGAAATAGGAGATTTTTGATGCGATTACCTCATCATAAGCACACCCGACATGACAGGCATGAACGATTTACTGGCGGCCACGGTCGCCATGAGCATGGCAATCTCGAAGGTCGCGCTCGTCATCGTCGGGAAAAACTGTTCGATGCCAACGATATTCGTTTACTTATTCTTTATTTTCTCTCGCAAAATTCAGCCCATGGCTATGAGCTGATTAAATCTATTGAAGCTCTGGCAAAAGGTGAATATGTCCCGAGCCCAGGCATTATCTATCCAAACTTGGCCCTGCTAGAAGAAATGGGTTCTATCTACACAGAAAACCAAACGGGTAAGAAAGCCTGGCGGCTGACAGACGAAGGTAAAGCCACTCTGGAACAACAACCAGAAGAAGTCCGCTCGATACTCGAACGGCTGGAGTCACTGGGTGTGCTGGGAGGCAATCGCCGTATTCCTGAAGTCCAGCGCGCGATCCATAACTTTAAAATCGCCCTTAACAGCAAACTCGCTAACAGCGATATTCCCCAGGAAACGCTGTATAAAATTATCGATACCCTCGACCAGGCGGCGAAAGATATTGAACGTAGCTAGCGGCGCTGGCTGATATATTAAGGGGTTAACATTGAGAAATGGTAACCCCTCTGTTTCGGCGTTGGTCATCACAATCGCTTTGTCATGACCGACAAGAAGAAGCGTTCCTGACGGCAAACGTCAAAAGAATAGCGGCTAAAACCGTGACGGCAACCATATACCACAGCATAACCGTATAAGCGATAAAGCTCGCCATCAGGCTTGAGATCAGAAATGAAAGTGAAAAAGGGATACTGGTAATAGCTTCAAGTGAGGTGTTAGCTCTTCCCTGAATGGATAGCGGAAGTTTGGTCTGGATCAGCGTATCCAGCCCCACCATCGACATCGGGACTCCAAAGCCAAATATCGCGCAACTGAGATAAATAAGTGGTATTTCTGATGCAAATAATCCGGTTATACCCACCGCCTGAATAAAAAACCCAGTCAGTATCAGTCTCTCTGGAAGCATTTTTTTTATCAGCCTTATCGATAATATCCCACCGAGAACCGCACCTAAGCCCTGTGCTGAAATAAGTTGTCCAATAACAGATAGAGGGCGATTAAGGTGCTCAAGAATACTGAACAGAATGACCTCATAAAATCCTGCGACCAAAAGCGTCACCGACAAGCAGAGCACACATGAACGAATAAGAGGAATGCCCCATAATCCCTTCACTCCGTCCATCAGGCCATAAAACGAGAGTGCTGAAACACTATTTTGCTGACTGCGAGGACTGTTTTTTATTTCCAGATTGAGGAATAAAATAGCTGAGATAATAAGAGATAGACTGACAAACCAGACAAAAAAATGATCCCCGAAAGTGGTGTATAAATAGATCCCTAATAATGGTGCAGTCAATCTTACTGCTTCCCGTAGCGTTCTTAACACAGCATTTATTTCACCTATATGTTCTTCTTCATAGTTATTTACCACCAGGCAAACACGTGCAGAATTAAATACGACATATCCCAATCCGTAGATAAAGGCTGAAATTAATAACAATATGTACTGATATTTTTCATGTGAAAACTGGAGAGTCAGTATTGATGCCGCCATAAAAAGGTTGGTAAATACTATCGTACTGTCCTTTTTCAGACTGTCTATGGCATTTCCTGTAAGAGGGCTGATTAATGAAGGTATAATAAAACAAAAAAATATCAGCCCTGCTGCTGATGTGCTCCCAGTCAGCTGTTTAGCCCATACAGCAAATACAATATAAACTGAGGTGTCGGCAATAACAGATAGACTATAACCTGCCAGCAGCCTTCTCATTCCGGGTAACTTAAGTAATGAAAACTTCAGTGTCATCAGCGGTTTTCCGTTAATCTGGACAGTTGTCTAATTTTGTTGGTTATTCTCTGTATGCTGAGGGGATCCTGCTGCTGAAATCTATCACATCACGCTCATTCTTCGACAGCCACTGCCACATGGAGGGATAAAATCAGAGAATGGCTACGTTCTATTTTGCTTATTTATGGCAAAATAACGGTAACAATCGGAACCGCCCACATCAAAATCGACGAAGTGCGTCGCTCACCTGTTTGCCGACGCACACTTTATTTTTAGGATGTCAGCACATGGACTCAAGAGTATCTCGTTGCGCTACCGCATTAGTTCTTTCGCTTATCGTCAGCAAAACGGCCTTTGCGTCGTCAGATGAAAGTAGCTGCCCGTGGGGGGCGCCGGGCTGTTCAATCAGCAGTTTGCCGGTACTTGATGTGTCTAATGATACACGCGATAACTTACTGCGTTTGCTCAGTGAAAAAACCTTGCTGTCCTTACCGCTCCAACCCATACCAGCAGATTTTACCCGCAGCCGTGATTTTTACTTCGGCCCGCATCTTGATGGCTGGTATAACTTTACCCCGCCAGCAGAGCAGACCTCCGTTCAACCCGCTATCGCTGCGGTACAAGCGTCACTCCGAGAGTTGGGTTTAGCCGATATCGAACCTAACTATGATGATGAGGACTCGCTTGAGAACCGTTTTGTCTCAATGACAGCGCAATCTGATGCGAATTTTCTTTCCGCCCTACTGGCGGATGACAGCCTGAGCCCGGAACAACGACAGGCGCTGGCGAAAGTCAGGATGGTCATTAATGGCAGCGAAGCAAGCCTGGAAAAAATTGAAGCTCTCGATTTTCCTGCTGACTCAACGGCAGAGCAATTCAAAACCTATTTGCTGGCAGCCAACGACTTCTATAGCGGTCAATATGACCAGGCTGAGACGCTCTGGCTGAAGCTCCAGAACAGCCAGCAGCCCTGGCTGGCTGAAACAAGTAGCTATATGCTGCTGCGTAACGCACTGAATAAAAGCAGCCAGAATGCAACGGGTGAATACGGTGATTTTGATGTCAATAAAGTGGATCAACAGGCTGCTGAATCGGCGCTGAAATGGGCTAATGATTATCTTAAGCGCTGGCCAGCAGGGCAATATGCGGCGTCCACTACCGGTCTTTTACGGAGAATTAACTGGTATCTGCAAGACGGCGATAGTCTGGCAAAACTGTATGAAACCACGTTTAGCGAAGCCAAAGACGTCGACAGCCTTATCGCACTTATCGCCGAAAACGACAATAAATTGCAAAGCCGGGATACCGCCTGGGATGAGGCATTTTATCGCTCCTCTCCCGAAGCGCCGTTGATCACTTTTACCCAGGCGCTACGCACGATGCGCAGTACCCACTGCGATGAGAAACAGTTCTGCGCAGATAAAAAATATCTGGCCGAAATTAAACCGATATTCGAACAGTCCGGGACGCTGAAATACTGGCACTATCTCAACCTGATGCTGGCTTATCAGGAAAAAGATTATGCCTAGGTGATAAGCGGCATTAAGCCTGTGAGCCATTTACCGGCCAATGATATTTTAGCCTTCAGTGAACAGGCGCTCTATGGTGATGCGCTGATGGCGCAGCAAAAATGGTCACAAGCAAGAGAACACTGGTCACAGTTACTGGCATCCACTCAGAATGTGGAACAACAGCAGTATTTACAAAGCCAGCTGGCAGCGACCCTGGTTCAGGCCAATAAGGTCAACGAGGTTTTTGCCGAGAATAGCCCGATAACGAGCCTGCGCTACCGTTCGTTAATACTCAAAACGCGGGCTGATGCCAGTCAATTACGCCAGCAAGTGGCCTCCGCACCTAATAATGAGGAGCGGACTATCGCCCTGCACACTTTATTGATGCGTGATTTGATTGAGGGGCGTTACGAGAACTGGCTGGCGGATAAAGCGCTGGCTAGCCACATTTCGCAGCCGGTTATCGATAAGAACTTTGCCGACGTGAATCTGAGCGTTTTTGACTGGCCAGGCGGGAAGACAGAAGATGGCTACTTCTGCCCCTCGCTGACTAAAACCGTCAGCGTCCTGAGTAAAAATAACCGTGATGGACATGCGCTAAATTGCCTGGGTGAGTTTCTGCGTATCAGTGATGCCAGAATTTCGCTATGGAAAGAGGCCTCAGGTAACGCTGCGCTCGATGCCGCCACCTCCGATGATGAATTTGTCGGCCAGCCCAGCCGCCAGGAGTATTATCAGCAGGTTATGAAAGGCGAGAAGAGCGAACCGGAAGATAAGAGCTATGCGCTCTATCGGGCAATTATGTGTTATGCGCCTTCAGGTTATAACGACTGCGGTGGCGCTGAGGTTGACAAGCACGAGCGTAAAAACTGGTTTAGCCAGTTGAAATCACAGTATCCAGGAAGTGTATGGGCACAAAAACTCAAATACTACTGGTAGCAGTACTGGTTGCCTCGCTGTTCAGTTTTCCCGTTCAGGCCCGGGTTAACGCTGAACAGCATCAGGCATTCTGGCTCTGGTCCGGCGTCAAACCGGGTCCTGAACTGCGTCAAGCTCAGGTGGTTTATCTGCATCAGGGTGAACTGGTCAGGCGCAGCGGACGGGTGGTTTTTGAGCGAATGGGATTACCGGTGAGCCAGCTGACCTTTCCCAGAATCTGGCTAACTGTGCGCATAACCACCCTTGATATCCCGGCTGATGCCTGGCAGCGAATGATTCAGTTGCTGAACCGCTGGGATGCGGCGGGAAATCACGTTGTCGGACTGCAAATCGATTTTGACGCGGCGACCCACCGTTTAAGCGATTACGCCGCATTTTTGCATGCGCTGCGCCATAGGCTGCCCGCTCAATATCAGCTCGGGGTCACGGGTCTGCTTGACTGGGCAAAAACGGGTGATATATCAACACTCAATACGTTACCTGTTGATGAGATTGTGGTGCAAAGCTACCAGGGGCGGCATACTGTCACCGATTACGCCCACTATTTACCGCCGCTGAAAAAACTGAAGATCCCCTTCTCTATTGGCCTGGTTCAGCATGGTGAATGGGATAGTCAGTATGAAAAATTACTGGCAAGCTCTCCCTGGTATCGGGGTACCGTGGTTTTTATGCTTCGCGATAACACCAGGCGTCCCTGACGGCACACGTCAAAAGAAGACAGGGCTCTACCTTATCGGTAGAGCCCTGTCTGTTAAAGGACGACAGAGGGGAAACTCACTCATTTAAAGAGTACTGGCTTTTCGCGCATAGCTCATTTAGTTGGCAGACGCAGCAGGCAATATCTTCTTTAAAATATCGTTAAGCGTGACGACGCCACACATATTCAGTCCATCCATCACAACGGCAAACTGAACGCTTGCTTTACGCATCAGCGCTAATGACTCATAGACTGGTGTCGCGGCATCAAGAATAAATGCCGGACGCGCTATCTCATAGGCAGGACGGTCGTCGTGCTCCATTAGCGTATCTCTTAAATGCACCACCAGCGGGGATGATTCTGCTTCGCCTAAAAGAAGTATTCTTTGATGGCCCGAGCTCTGGGCTGCATCACGAATATCAGCGACTTTCACACCCACATGCAGATAGGTCGGTTCATTTTTCCCCGTCAGCAGCGTCTTCACCTGAACAGTAACAAGGTCAATCAGGCTTGAGATCTGTTGCTGAACTTGCGGTTCCAGTGTTCCCGTTTGAGCTGAATGCTCAACCAGTTGACGTATGGTCGCGATATCTTGTCCGCCAACAGCCGCACTCTCCACGGGTTCAACACCCGCCGCTCTCACCAGGCGGTTTGCCAGGCGATTTAACCAACGCATTAAAGAGCGTAATGGCCAGATATAGACTTGAGCAATAATGCCAATCGCTAATGCCGAACGCTCTGGGTTGGCGATTGCCCAGGATTTCGGGGCCATTTCACCGATAACCAGGTGCAAAAATGTGACCACAAAAAAGGCGAGAACAAAAGAAGTTCCCCCTGCTATCCATAGCGGCAGTCCCCAGGCAGTCAGCAAGGGCTCAAGCCAGAAGTCGACAGCAGGTTTGGTTATCGCACCTAAGGCAAAAGTACAAAAAGTGATACCCAACTGGGCACCGGCTAGCATTAGTGTCAAATCGTTCATGCCACGCAATGCAGCCCTGGCTGAACGGCTGTCGGCAGCCATCTCCTCCAGACGGTGTCTGCGAGAGCCAAGAAGCGCAAATTCAATAATAACAAACAGGCCACTGAGTACGATTAAAGCGACTGTTGCTAAGGTGACAAATAGCGGATCGTTCATCGTGACTCCTCACTCATGACTTCTTCAACCAACCAGACTCGGACTTGAGTTGGGACGTACCGTTCAACTTCCAAAATATCAACGACGAGCTTTCTCTGGAGCGGGACATCAGCAACCAAATCAGCGGGATCAACAGGTAATACGATAGTCACCGAATCCCCCTTAACGGGTAATGCGCCCAGTTCAGCAATCAGCATCCCTGAAACGGTTTCCACCTCATTACGTGGAAGTTCATAGCCAATCGCACGTTCAACTTCATCCAGAGGAGCATCACCATCCATCAGCCAGACATTTTCTCCGCCTGGCGTAACGGAGTCTCCCGTCTCCAGATCGTGTTCATCGGTAATCTCACCGACGATTTCTGCGGCAAGATCCTCTAAGGTCAGGATCCCGGCAAAACCGCCATATTCATCAATCACACAGGCAAGCTGATTTTTGCTGCGGATCAACTGACTGAGCGCATCGGGTAACGGCATCAGTGTTGGGATAACAGTGGCATCTCTCATTATCGTCGAGACAGGCAGGTCGTTATTATCTTTAGAGAAACTTGCCAGTACATCATCCAGATGCACAATGCCGACGGGGGTGTCGTCCTCAACCACAGGGTAGCGAGTATGGCCCTTAGCCATCATCTCACGGAGTTCACCTATTGTGGTGGTGGGACTCAGCCAGTCGACCTGAAAACGGGGGAGCATGGCATGCTCTACGTCACGTTGAGGGAAGTCGAGGATCCTGTCCATCATCAGAGAAAGTTCGACCGGGAGATCGCCACTATTACGCGAGTCGGCGATGATGTGGGGAAGATCGTTCGCTGACACACTGACATCCAGGTCATGAACAGGTTCGATACGCAGTGCTTTCAAAAAGAGATTGGCAGATTTATCGAAGAAACTGATCAGCCAGCCAAATACCGTCAGATAAATCAGGGTTGAATTAGCCAGTTTTCTGGCAAGGGGTTCCGGATTGGCAATCGCGAGATTTTTTGGAAATAGCTCACCAAAAATCATCTGGATAATGGTTGCGGCAACCAAGGCCAGCACAGTACCGATGGTTATTCCCACTTCGACAGGGATACCCACCCCGCCTAAAAGAACGCCAACCGATCTGCCGATAAGGGGCTCGGCAATAAAGCCAACAATCAGCCCGGTAACGGTGATCCCTAACTGTGCTCCAGACAGCATAAAGCTGGTGCGTTTAGTCACGGTCAGAGCGCGTTTGGCGGCTAAGTCACCTTCCGCAGCCCGAGCGGCAAGTTTCGTGCGATCAACCGCCATATAAGCGAATTCTTGAGCGACGAAATAACCGTTGAGTGCGATGATGAAGAGGATAAGCAATATCCCCAACAGGAGGATGAGGATGGATTCAATCATCATTGAACCCTCCACAAAAATACGACGTTATGACTAATATTACTGGAGGCGACTGACGATTCTGTTCTGTCCACTGTGTATTGAATAAATCCCTGGTTATGGTAGTTGCGTAATCTATATCAGTAATTCTTTTATATCGTCAAGTGGTCATTATCTTCACCGAAGACAACGCTCAATAGCTGAAGGTTTGCTGCCAATAACTTACTAATAATTTACCAATACTTACTGACAAGCGTATTTATTAAGAAAGTATCTCCCGATAAAAATAATCAAAAATTAAATTAACAAAGGTCAGTTAATGGAAGGAGTGGAAGAACTCACCGGGATTATCGTTGAAGAGATTGAGCTTATCGAAGTGTTATTGCTGACCTTGGTGGTCAAAATTATTCCAGCATCAAGGTACTCAAGCGAACTTATTTAAAGTCCGCTTGAGTACGCCAGGAAATATCTTTCTGCGCGGTCTTTTACGGCTTAACCCGCTGCCAGATAAGCGGGTTAGTGCTTAATACCTGATTATCACGGGTGCATTGCAGTAAAATACCTTCGGTTTTGATAATTGCCCCTTCGCTATAGCTTTGATTACCGTAAATACAGCACTGCAAGCAAGGTGCAGGTTGCTCGGCTCCGCGTTGAGTAAACACTTCCGGAGGCACGATAATCCCGATATCGGCACTATTATTCGCTGTCGCCAGGAGCGGCAGGCTGAGTAGTGCTGCGGCGGCGAGCAGACGTTTTTTTAACGGCATGGTTATTTCCCTGTTTTTTGGTTCCATATTTCCCTCGTCCTGCACTGTCCGGAGCCGTAATCCCCTTAAAGGCATGCCGGACTGGCGTGGTACGGGCCTGATGGATAAGCGAATACAGCGTTTCAATCAGCGGTTGCATAAAGTCCTGATAGCGGCAGTTCTTCTCGCTGATTTGCGTCAGAGTGGCTTCCCAGTGCGCGGTCATATCCGGGCGAGCGGCCAGTTCCGGCAAGGAGTGAATTAACGCCCTGCCTGCCGGAGTGGAATGGATAGCGCGTCCTTTCTTTTCTAAAAAGGAGCGCTTAAACAGTAATTCAATAATCCCGGCCCGGGTTGCCTCTGTCCCTAAACCATCGGTCGCACGCAGGACTTTCTTGAGATCTTTATCTTGCACAAAGCGCGCAATGCCCGTCATCGCAGACAGTAAAGTGGCATCGGTAAAGTGCCGGGGTGGCTGGGTCTGTCTGTCGACCACTTCCCCTTGCTCACATAACAGCGTATCGCCTTTAGCAACCACCGGTAAGGGGGTACCGTCGTTATCTTCATCACGCTCTTTATTGCCGAGTAACGTCCGCCAGCCTGCCTCGGCCAGGAAACGGGCTTTGGCAATAAATTTGCCTCCGGCAATATCCAGCTCAATAGTGCATTTACGGAACATAGCGTCAGGACAGAACTGCATCAGATACTGCCGGGCCACCAGGTTATAAACCCTGGCTTCGTTTTCGTTTAGTGAGACTTTGCTGCTCCGGGCCGTCGGGATAATAGCGTGGTGGGCATCGACTTTTTTATCGTCCCAGCAGCGGTTGCGCTGGTCGATATTGATATCGGGAAAAGGCTGAAAATCCCCCTGAATACCAATCGCGTTTAGCACGGCCTGGCGCCCGGCAAAATGCTCTTCTGGCAGATAACGGCTGTCAGAACGCGGATAGGTAATCACTTTATGGGTTTCATACAGCTTTTGACAGATATCGAGGACATTCTGGGCACTGAGGCCAAAACGTTTCGCCGCCTCGATTTGCAGGCTGGAGAGTGAAAACGGCAGCGGTGCAATCTCCGACTCGCGTTTATCCTGGTAGGCCGTGACAATCGCAGGGTGACCGGTAATTCTGGCGACCACGTGCTCTGCCAGTTTGCGATTCAGTAAGCGTCCGTCTTCATCCTGATGTGATTCACAGGACTCACTGGGCTGCCACAGGGCGATAAAACGCTCATCCGCCGGGGTCACAATATGGGCTTTGACTTCAAAATAGTCCCGGGGAACAAAATTCTCAATCTCTTCATCCCGACGGACCACCAGCCCCAGTACCGGGGTCTGAACCCTTCCTACCGAAAGAACGCCCTGATAACCCGCGTTACGGCCCAGAATCGTATAGGCGCGGGTCATATTGATCCCGTACAGCCAGTCAGCCCGGGCACGGGCCAGAGCCGAGACACAAAGCGGAATAAACTCACTGTTAGCGCGCAACCGGGAAATCGCCCGCTCCACCGCCTGAGGGTTAAGATCGTTAATCAGGCAACGCTGGATCTGCTTGCGCTTCTCTGGTGCCAGCTGTAAGTAGTCAAAGACTTCATCAACCAGTAACTGGCCTTCACGATCCGGATCTCCGGCATGAACCACTTCTGTGGCTTTGCTCAGTAAGCCTTTAATCACATTAAGCTGTTTGGCGACTGAAGGTCGGGGTTGCAGTCGCCATTTGTCAGGCACGATAGGTAAGTCTGCCAGGTTCCAGCGCGCATAGCGTTCATGGTAAGCATCAGGCTGAGCTTGTTCGAGCAAATGACCAATACACCAGGTCACCACCTGGCCATTACCACACTCAATAAAGCCGTCACCTCGGCGATGGGGCTTGGGCAACACATCGGCAATGGCACGGGCCAGACTCGGTTTTTCGGCAATAAACAACCGCATAAAATCAACGAACCTCAATCATCGGTTGGCCCGCTTGCAGCGGATAAAGTTCACCAATCACATTCAGTGAGATGCCATGACGCTCAGCAATGGCCTGGACGGCATCTTGTGCTTCATCGCGTACTGCCAGTAACAGTCCACCGGAGGTCTGAGGATCGCAGAGCAAATCGCGCCAGGCCGCAGGCATCTCACCGACCAGATGACCATAGCTGGCAAAGTTACGGCCCGTGCCACCGGGAACACAGCCGTGGGCAATATAGCTTTCAACTGCCGGTAATTTAGGCACTGCCTGATAGTTGATAACCGCCCGTAGATCCGCACCCTGACACATTTCGCTAAGATGGCCGAGTAAGCCAAAACCGGTAACATCGGTCATGGCCGTCACGCCTTCAATATCAGAAAACTCGCTGCCTGCAAGATTAAGCTGACACATCACCTCAGCGGCCAGGCCCTGATGTTCAGGAAGCAGCAGGGATTTTTTCTCCGCCGTGGTCAGTACGCCAATACCAAGAGGTTTGGTCAGATAGAGTTTGCAACCTGCTTGCGCTGAGCTGTTCTTCTTCACTTTTTCAGTTGGGACAATACCCGTGACAGCGAGGCCAAAAATCGGCTCTGGCGCGTCGATAGAGTGTCCTCCTGCCAGAGAAATACCCGCCTGCTGACAGACAAAGCGCCCACCTTCAATCACTTCTCTGGCAATCGTCGGGTCAAGCGTATTCACCGGCCAGCCAAGAATGGCGATGGCCATAATCGGTTTACCGCCCATAGCATAAATATCACTAATGGCGTTGGTGGCGGCGATACGGCCAAAATCAAAAGGGGAATCGACGATAGGCATAAAAAAATCGGTAGTACTGATGACACAAGTGCCATTGCCGAGATCGTAAACAGCAGCGTCATCGCGGGTTTCGTTACCAACCAGCAGATGCGGGTCAATAAATTTTGCCTGTTCGCTATGAAGAATCGTCTCTAACACCTGTGGTGAAATTTTGCAGCCGCACCCCGCTCCGTGGCTATACTGCGTCAGGCGAATATGTTGCTCACTCATCAGTCGCTCCTGTCATTGATGAACACTAGTCCCAGTATGGTAGCGCTCAAAAGTGATTCTGATAAGTGTAGTTATCTGGATTACGCCATGATTGCTCGCAATCCAGACAAATTATCCCTCGTTACCCTAAATAATTCAGGTTACCTGTAGGCGCGAAGTGAAGAACGATGATGAGCATACTCAAGTATGTGATTCATCGAGCTGAACGCACGCAACACCCAGGTAACGTGAAGTATGACGGGTATACCCTAAATAATTCAGGTTACCTGTAGGCGCGAAGTGAAGAACGATGATGAGCATACTCAAGTATGTGATTCATCGAGCTGAACGCACGCAACACCCAGGTAACGTGAAGTATGACGGGTATACCCTAAATAATTCAGGTTACCTGTAGGCACGAAGTGAAGAACGATGATGAGCATACTCAAGTATGTGATTCATCGAGCTGAACGCACGCAACACCCAGGTAACGTGAAGAATGACGGGTAATTAAAAATGCCGAACAAACGGCGCAGTATCAGGAGCATTAACGGTATTAGACGCTTTCAGCTGCGGAGTGCCTAAATAGAGAAAGCCCACCACTTTATCTTGTTCACGGCCCCCTAAGGCTTCGCGGACTGACGCATCTTCTGTCCAGGGACCACTGCGCCAGATACCGTTGAATCCTTGCGCCACGGCGGCCATTTGCATTGCCATGACGGCACAGCTTGCAGAAGCCACTTGTTCCCAGACCGGAACCTTATGGTTAGCATCACAGTGCGCAATCACCGCAATAATTTGCGGGGCACGTAGTGGACCGGTGCGGGCTTTTTCAAGCGCTTTCTCATCAAAGCCTGCGGCTGTAGCTGCCGCTACTAAGACCTCAGCAAAGCGCTCGCGCCCTTCCCCTTCGATAATCACAAAACGCCAGGGTTGCAAGGTGCCATGATCCGGCGCACGCATGCCTGCGCGGAGGATATTTTCCAGTACCTCTCCTGATGGAGCGGGCTCAGCTAAGCGCGAGGCACTACGGCGATTAATAAGCAGTTCAAGAGCATCCATTACCTTCTCCTTAAATGATTTTCATTCACGAAACTAACACAGGCACTATTTTTGTTACAGTGCTATGCCGATTGGCTACTGACTTTTCGTCACCTGATCTTTAGGATAGCCATCACGCTCACCGTTTTAGCTGTCAACGTTTCGACGTGCGGGCATCCCAGTGGAAGTTATGGAGAAAATATGCGCATTATTGGGCGATTCATTATGGGTATTTTTAAGTGGACATGGCGTCTGCTCAATTTTATCCGCGAATTAGTACTGAACATTTTTTTTATTTTGATAATCCTCGCCTGCGTCGGCATCTGGCTTCAGATGAAAGGTGACGCGACAGAACCCGCCCGTGGTGCCCTGTTGCTTGATATCAGTGGTGTCGTCGTCGATAAACCTTCAGTCAGTGACAAACTGGGAGTCATTGGCCGTCAGTTGCTGGGGTCCAACTCTAACCGACTGCAAGAAAACTCATTGTTCGACATCGTTGACGCGATCCGTCAGGCAAAAGGTGACAGTAACATTACTGGCATCGTGCTGGATTTAAAAGACTTTGCCGGGGCAGATCAGCCATCGATGCAATATATCGGTAAAGCATTACGTGAGTTCCGCGATAGCGGTAAACCGGTCTATGCCCGCGGTGATTACTACAATCAAAGCCAGTATTACCTTGCCAGTTTTGCCAATAAAATTTGGCTGTCACCGCAAGGCGGCATTGATTTGCGTGGTTTTGCCACCAACACCTTGTACTACAAAAGTCTGCTGGAAAAATTAAAAGTCTCGACTTATGTGTTCCGTGTCGGCACCTATAAATCAGCAGTAGAACCTTACTTACGTGACGATATGTCTCCCGCTGCACGTGAAGCTGACAGTTTATGGATTGGCGAATTGTGGCAGAACTTTATCACCACCATTGCCACTAACCGCCAGATAACCACTCAGCAAGCCTTCCCGGGCGCACAGGCGATGCTGGATAATCTGAAAAAACTGAATGGCGACACCGCTCAGTACGCGCTGGATAACAAACTGGTTGATGAGCTGGCACCGAATGCACAAATCGATCAGGCGCTAATCAAACAGTTTGGCTGGAGCAAAGATAACAAAGACTTTAGCTTTACCAGTATTTACGACTACAGCCTCAAACCGGCCTCATCTGAAGGTGGCGGTATTGCGGTTATTTTCGTGAATGGTGCGATTATGGATGGCCCGGAGACCGCCGGACAAGTCGGTGGCGATACCACAGCAGAACAAATCCGTGATGCGCGTCTGGACCCTACAGTTAAAGCCATTATCCTGCGAGTCAACAGCCCTGGCGGCAGTGTTAGTGCCTCCGAGCTGATCCGCGGAGAATTAGTTGCCGCACGCGAAGCCGGGAAGCCGATTGTTGTTTCTATGGGTGGCATGGCAGCCTCCGGCGGATACTGGGTCTCAACACCGGCGAACTATATTATCGCCAACCCAAGTACGCTGACGGGCTCAATTGGTATCTTCGGCGTCATTAATACCGTTCAGGATACTCTGGCCTCGGTGGGTGTTTACACCGATGGTGTTGCCACTTCTCCGCTGGCTGATATGGCGGTCACTAAAGCGCTGTCGCCAGAAGTTCAGCAAATGATTCAGCTGTCGATTGAACATGGTTATCAACGCTTTATCAGCATCGTCTCCCAGGCCCGCGGTATGAGTCTGGAACAAGTGGATGCGATTGCCCAGGGCCATGTCTGGACGGGTGAAGATGCAAAAGCGAAAGGACTGGTGGATTCGCTAGGTGACTTTGATGACGCGGTGGCTAAAGCCGCTGAGCTGGCGAAGCTAAAACAGTGGCATCTGAGCTTCTGGCAAGAAGATCCTACGCTGATTGATGTGGTGTTCGACTCGGTGACTGGCTCGGTACGTGCCGCCTTACCGCAAGCATTACAAGCCTATCTGCCAGCACCACTAGCTGATGCCGCCATGGCGGTAAAAGCGCAAAATGACCAGTTTGCCACGATGAACGATCCGCAAAACCGTTATGCGTTCTGTCTGACTTGCGGCGAAGTGAAGTAACCGCGCTTCTTTGCCCGACCTGTTTGGGTCGGGCAAACTATCGACACCAGCTAATCTGAAATATGACAGGTCTATACCCGTCATACTTCAATCAATATTTTTGCTTCCGTCACTGACAGGCTTTTTTTTTCCTGCCACGGCCTTATACTCTGGCTCCTTCTGATTATCACACCGACTGAACGATGTTTATGAAAAAGAAATCTATTTATGTTGCCTATACCGGCGGTACTATCGGCATGCAGCGCTCAACCCAAGGCTACATTCCGGTTTCCGGCCATCTCCAGCAGCAACTGGCGCAAATGCCTGAGTTCCATCGACAGGAAATGCCTGATTTCACTATTCATGAATATCAGCCGCTGATGGACTCGTCGGATATGACCCCGGCAGACTGGCAGCATATCGCTGACGATATCGCCGCTAATTACGATAACTATGATGGTTTCGTTATCCTGCATGGCACAGACACCATGGCATTTACCGCGTCTGCGCTGTCCTTTATGCTGGAAAACTTAGGAAAACCGGTCATCGTTACCGGATCGCAGATCCCTCTGGAGGAGCTGCGTTCAGACGGGCAGATAAACTTGCTCAACTCGCTGTATATTGCCGCGAACTACCCGATTAATGAAGTCAGCCTGTTTTTTAATAACCGACTCTATCGGGGTAACCGTTCAACCAAAGCGCATGCTGATGGTTTTGATGCTTTTAGCTCACCTAATCTGCCACCGTTGCTGGAAGCGGGTATTCATATCCGACGCTTAAATACCCCACCGGCGCCTAAAAGCCAGGGGGCGTTAATCGTCCACACGGTTGTTCCTCAGCCGATTGGCGTCGTCACTATTTATCCAGGGATGTCCGCCGATGTGGTGAGTAATTTTCTCCGCCAGCCGGTAAAAGCGTTGATTCTACGCTCTTATGGTGTCGGTAATGCCCCACAGCAAGGTGCCTTTATCCATGAGTTACGCGAAGCTTGCGCACGCGGGATAATCGTGGTCAACCTGACGCAGTGCATGTCTGGCAAGGTCAATATGGGAGGCTATGCTACCGGTAATGCTCTGGCACAAGCCGGCGTGATTAGTGGTGCCGATATGACCGTCGAAGCTGCTCTGACTAAACTGCACTATTTGCTCAGCCAGCAACAAGATGTCGCCACGATTCGTGCCGCCATGTTACAAAACTTGCGCGGTGAGCTGACACCGGATGAATAAGGGGTTGTTATGTCAAAGCAAGCGCTATTGTTAGTCGACTTACAGAATGATTTTTGCGCGGGTGGCGCACTGGCGGTAGCGGAAGGCTCTCAGACGGTGAGTGTCGCCAATGAGCTGATCGCTTTTTTTCAGTCTCAAGGAAGCAAAATAGTCGCGACGCAGGACTGGCATCCGGCAGATCATGGCAGTTTTGCCACGGTACAAAAGGCCACTCCGTTTCAGCAGGGAACCCTGGCCGGGCAGACACAAACCTGGTGGCCGGACCATTGCATCCAGCACAGCTATGGTGCGGAATTTCATCCGCAACTGAACATTGCAGCAGTCTCTCACATTACGCAGAAAGGCTGTCAGCAGGAAATTGATAGCTACAGTGCCTTTTTTGATAATGGTCATCGCCATAACACCGGGCTGGATGAGTGGCTGCGTCAGCACCATGTCAGCCACCTGGTGATTATGGGCCTGGCGACAGATTATTGTGTGAAATACACCGTTCTGGACGCGCTAGCCCTGGGATATCAGGTCATTGTTATCACCGAGGGTTGTCGTGGCGTCAATATTCAGCCGTCAGACAGCGAGCAGGCATTGCAGGAGATGGCCCAGGCGGGAGCCCAATTAATGACCTCAGCGGAGTTTATCCCTGAGTTAAGCTACTAGAAAAAGCATTCAGGGGACGGCGGGTTTGTCCCCTTCATCACACAGTAGGCGAAGCTTAGTGCAGTTTGACGGTGGCAATCTGTTCAGCGCCAATCCCCCACTCCGCTTTGAGCTGCTGCTTGCTTTTCATCACCATCTGACCTTCGGTATTGATAGTCATATGCTGGGCCTCAGTATTATGACGCGACTGCCAGAGCATCACTAACTGCAAACTATTTTCTTTCTGCTCTGGGGTGAGTGCCACACCATCAGGCCATTTTCCTAACTCTACAGCCGTTGCCAGGCGCTGGTAGATTTCAGGCGTCATCGCCGCTAACATTTCATCCAGATCGTTCATTTTTTGATCCTACTGTCGAATAATTGGCTGAATCGATTCTTCAACCTTCAGTTTGGCTACCATTCTGCTCATCGGTAAAGCTAAGTGACGCAGAATTAACACAATAACGCTCTCCCGTCGGCTGCGGGCCGTCAGGGAACACATGTCCCAGGTGGGCATGACAGTCGCCACAGCGGATTTCAACACGTTCCATGCCATGAGAGTGGTCGCTGATGTAACTGATAGCTTCCGAGTTGACTGGCTGATAAAAACTCGGCCAGCCACATCCTGAGTCATATTTTGTCTCTGAAAGAAACAATGGCGCCTGACAAACCAGGCAGTGATACATCCCGTCCTGCTTGTTATGCAATAATCGCCCTGAATAGGGGGGTTCTGTTCCGTGTTTTTGGGTGACAAAAAATTGCATTTCGGTGAGGTTTTTCTTTTTTAAATCAGGAGGTAATGCGTTGGACATAGCTCATTCTCTATCTCTTGAACGGATAAATTAGTGTCTCTTACGCACTATATTACAACAAAAAATTAACAACACCACGCGGCTTTTTGCTCTAAACTAGACAATGATTTATTAGCTCGATCAAAAACGAGACGAACGTCGCAGTTTTGCGGAGTGCGTGTTTAAAATCCTCACTCGTGCCCACATATCAAAACTATCGATTAGGGGTGTGAGCGGAGAGAAGTCGTACAATCAGTGGTCGATATATTGATTTGTGCCAATGATTGACACGATTCCGCTTGACGATGCGTAAGGTTTTTGTAATTTTACAGGCAACCTTTTATTCACGAATAAATAGCTGGTGGAATATATGACTATCAAAGTAGGTATCAATGGTTTTGGCCGTATCGGTCGCATTGTTTTCCGTGCTGCTCAAGAACGTTCTGACATCGAAATCGTTGGCATCAACGATCTGTTAGACGCAGAGTATATGGCTTATATGCTGAAGTATGACTCTACGCATGGCCGTTTCAACGGTTCTGTAGAAGTTAAAGACGGCCATCTGGTTGTTAACGGCAAAACCATCCGTGTTACTTCAGAAAGAGATCCAGCAAACCTGAAGTGGAATGAAATCGGTGTTGATGTTGTTGCTGAAGCAACCGGTCTGTTCCTGACCGACGAAACTGCACGTAAACACATCACCGCTGGCGCGAAAAAAGTGGTTCTGACTGGTCCTTCTAAAGATGACACCCCTATGTTTGTTAAGGGTGCTAACTTTGAAAAATATGAAGGCCAGGATATCGTTTCTAACGCCTCTTGTACCACTAACTGCCTGGCTCCACTGGCTAAAGTTATCAACGATAACTTTGGTATCGTTGAAGCTCTGATGACCACTGTTCACGCAACTACTGCAACGCAGAAAACTGTTGATGGCCCGTCTCATAAAGACTGGCGTGGCGGTCGTGGCGCAGCTCAGAACATCATCCCTTCATCTACCGGTGCTGCTAAAGCAGTAGGTAAAGTATTGCCAGAACTGAATGGCAAACTGACTGGTATGGCGTTCCGCGTTCCAACTCCTAACGTTTCTGTTGTTGACCTGACCGTTCGTCTGGAAAAAGCAGCAACTTACGAAGACATTAAGAATGCGATGAAAGCCGCTTCTGAAGGTCCAATGAAAGGTGTTCTGGGTTATACCGAAGATGAAGTGGTTTCTACTGACTTCAACGGCGAAACTTGCACCTCTGTGTTTGATGCCAAAGCCGGTATCGCACTGAACGATCACTTTGTGAAACTGGTTTCCTGGTACGATAACGAAACAGGTTACTCCCACAAAGTTCTGGACTTGATTGCTCACATCTCTAAATAAGTTGTGATGAATCACTTTCCATTAAAGGGCGACTAAGGTCGCCCTTTTTTTTGCTTTCGATAATGTGAGGCCACGCGAATGACAGCTAAAATTTTTGCCCTGCCAGTTATTGAACAAATTACCCCCGCCATTTCTGTTCGTCAGCTCGATCAGCTCGAAGTTATCGTTATTGAACATGCACAAGTTCAAGCTTCCGTTGCCCTGCAAGGGGCACATCTGCTCTCCTGGCAGCCTGCGGGCGCAGAGCAGGTTATCTGGCTCAGTGATAACACGCCCTTTCATAAAGGCGTCGCGTTACGCGGTGGCGTGCCTGTCTGCTGGCCATGGTTTGGCCCGGCAAAAGAGGCTTCATTGCCCTCTCATGGCTTTGCCCGCAACCTGCCATGGATTCTGAGTGCGCATAACGAAGATGCCGATGGGGTGGTACTGACGTTTGAATTGAAGAGCGATGCAGAAACGCTGAAACTCTGGCCGCATGAGTTTACCCTGTATGCCCGTTTCAAATTGGCTAAAACCTGTGAAATAGAGCTGGAAGCACACGGTGATTTTGAAACCACTGCTGCCCTGCATAGCTATTTTACTGTCGGCGATATCGACCAGGTCAGCGTCAGTGGTCTGGGCAAGGATTACCTGGATAAAGTTCTCGGTGGTAGCCAGGGGCAATTATCTGACGGCGTGCAAACCTTCCCGGATCGTACCGACCGCGTTTATCTGGAACCTGAAGAGTGCAGCGTCATTCATGATAATGGTCTGAAACGTGCGATTCATGTCGTGCATCATCATCAGCAAAATGTCGTGGCATGGAACCCAGGCCCGGCTTTATCAGCATCAATGACTGATATGCCAGACGATGGCTATAAGACCTTTGTTTGCGTAGAGACAGCCATTGTCACCGCTACGCAGAAAACAACTACCGGTACTCCGGGCCGCTTAGGACAGACCATCCAGGTCTTTAACAAGCAGTAGTCGCCTGACACCAGGATTTGCCTGAGTCAGACTCTCGGATGACCACCAACGGTCATCCGAAGAGGGGCAGCCAAAGACAAGAGTGCGTTCCAGGAACAACTGACCTTAATCCTTTATCTTAAGGCCATTATTTCTTGTCCGTCACTCTTATCACCCCCCGTCGATAACTAGAGCCTTATGGATTCTTTATATCTTGATATGGATATAATATGACCCTGCTATTTAATTTATCTAACTCTATAAGTCAAAGTAGTACACCACGTCTGACATTCAGTATTTGATGAATATTAAATTTATTAGATGCTTTCGGATAACCATTCCAGTTAAAACATTTTCTCCGGCTCAAAACTTAACCTTTGCATCAGTAACAAACTGGCCCCCCTATAATTCTGAATAGTCCAGGATAACGTTGAATGTTCCCCCCTGAGTTTCTGATAACATCCTTTTTTATCATAAAAATCAATCAACAGATAAAATTCAATAATTGTTTAATGAAAAAGTAGTTGAATAATTATAAAAGAAAATATAATGTTAATGTATTGCACAGGATGAGCAACTTCTCGGTGATTCAAAGGATTAAACCATGAACCTTTCTGTATCTTAAATTCCCTGTCAGGGCATTAGTTTACTTGGTTATTAGCGATGAGATTATCAGGGGTAGCTGAACTTCTGGCTCTCTCCATTAAATCTCAAGCGACTCTATCAATGCCAGTATAATCAACGTCCCTTTTTTAAAATTTTACTTTACCTATTATGCAGAGATAAAATTTAAAAAATGTGATTCATTACACGCGCGATTCAGAACGAATAAGAACGCTTACATCTTAAATGATTCGAGTAACTTGAAGCATAATGGATATACGACAGATAATTCTGTTATCCAGATATTTATTCGTCTGTATACGATGATGCATAACGCCAAATTCACAGCATGTCATTCGCTGCGAGAACCACAGTAGTGTAAATAAACCGGGTCTAATAAATTCATTTTATTAGCATTCATTATATCGAATGGAATTAATCGATATAAAAATCATAAAGTAAGGAAAGACTATATTATGATTTTCAAGAAAACGCTGATCTCCGCAGTAACACTGGCCTCATTAGTGAGTTGCTCTGCGCTAGCAGGGCCTAACCAACAGGAGGTGACTCTGACAGGTGCTATCAGTGCCGTTTCCTGTGAAGTGGTATTGAATGGCGGTTCATCGACATTGAATGTAGGGACATTCCCAGCAACCTCTTTCAACGTAGCCAATTCACAAGTTGGTGAAACTCCACTGACGATTTCTTTAACTGGCTGTGATGCTGCAACCTCAGAGACAGGCAGCGGAGCGCTGTATATTCAGGGTAAAACCGCTAACGGTACCAACGATCTGTTTGTTAATGACATTAATAATCGAGTTGGATTTATGCTGACAGATGCCAGCGATGCTACTGTCGTCAATAATCAGGCCATTCCTCTGCAAGCTACCGTCGGAAATAACAGCTATAACCTGACAGCAGGTATGGGTTCACTCACCACATCCCCAAGTAATGGCATTTATTCCGCACCAATTGTTATTGCTTATGTCTCTGATTAAGTCACTCCTTCTGAGCGGACGTCATCCATAGTCCGCTTTTCCCTTATTAGATTAAAAGGCCAGCTATGTGTGTTCCGGTACGCTTTCATTGTCTGTTATTCAGTATTGGCATGGTTTCAGCCATGCCTGGTATAGCGGGTATTTTTCTCGATAGTACCCGTATTATACTTAATGCAGAAAACAATAAGTCCGGTGCCAATGTTCAAGTCAATAGCGCCAGAACATCAGACACCCCCTATTTGATTAAGGTACAGATAACTCAGGATATAAATGGTCTGGATACAGAGGTGCCTTTTATTATTACACCCAATTTGTTCCGCCTCGATCCTGGCAACAGTAATCAGATCCGTATTCTGCCAAAGCAATATACCTTCCCCGAGGACAGGGAATCTATTTTTTATTTTCGTGCTATCGCCCTTCCCGCTCAAAACAATAAAGAAGCTGAAGATATTTCCCTCCTGGGCGGATCGCTTCAACTGGCCAGTGGCAACGTCATAAAACTTTTTTATCGTCCCGCAGGATTAGTTTTTCCGAAGGACAAAGCCACTGAAAAATTGACCTTTTCTGCCACCCTGAATGGGGTAAAAGTCACCAATCCAACACCCTATTTCATCACTCTGACAAGTCTGAAGATAAACGGACAGTCGGTCAATATACGGACAAAACCTGGTAGCAACATGATTCCGCCGCTGTCAGATGCAGTATTTACCAGTGCCAGTCGCCAGGGAAAGGTGCAGTGGCAGATAATTAATGATTACGGCGGTATGGAGAATTTTAATGGCAGCACGCAATAAATTTCAGCCGCTCCTCGCGGGCATGGCACTGCTCTGTTATCCCGGTTATTTACTGGCAGATTTTCCCTTGTCCCAGGGAGAAACTGAATTTAACGCTACCATTCTTCAAGGTAGCTGTGACTGGATATGGAATGAGACGGTGTTAAATTTTTTGCCTGTCACCACCGATAATATCAAGCCAGAGACGACTCTGGAGATTAAGCCTCTGACGGCAGCTATTCAGTGTAATCTGCCGCTCACTCCGCAACTGAAAATCACCGGTAATACTCCCTTTTCCGGCAACAATAATATTTTCCTCGATGGTTCAAATACGCGTAGCCTGGGTTTTATGCTGCAGGTTGATGATGGCAGTCTGCAAGCGCCATCCCTGGCTAGTTTCTACCGTGACGGCATGGCGGGCAAAGCAATGACCAATAATATTCCTGTCAATTTGCCCACCAGGACACAAGCTAACCCGCCGTCACAGCAAATTATCTGGGTAGGATTAGTCGGTATGGATGCTGGCCCCCTGAAGATACCCGGCAGTTTTTCGACCACATTGACTTTTACGGGTCTGATACCTTAAGGGAGGCACTATGCTGACAACATTATACAAGATAACCACTTCTCTTATTGCCGCTAGTCTGATTACCTCAGCCCAGGCAAATCAAATAACGGTTAATTTTTCAGCCACCTATACTGCCGCAACTTGCACTATTTCGGCCCCTGCTTCGGTCAGCTTTAATCAAGGTACACACGCTCAGGGAGTTTACTCCTCAGATATTCAGGGCGAAGCCATTCAGCAGCCTTTTACCTTGCAGTTTAGTGATTGCAACAATATCTCTGGGGTATCAGCCCTGCCATCCATCCTGGTTGCGGGAACCGTGGTGACCTTAAACGGCGAACAGCTATTTTCTGATAATACCGGTAAGAGTGGTGAAGCCATCGGATATGGCGTTCGGCTCTCGACCGCAGGGAATAGTTTTTTTAATACTGCCGAAAATCTTGCTGCCAATAATATCTTGTCTGCGCCACCAGGCACCCGCGTAGAGAATCTGAATAATCAACAGCTAAATATGAAGGCAGTATTAACCTGCGGCCAGCAAGACTGTGCTGATATGACCGATCGCCGTGGGGGAGAATTGACCGCACGGGTGATTTTTCGTCTACGTTATGAGTAAAACATGATGAAAATTCACACGTTTTTTTGCCTGATGTCTCTGTTATGTCTTCCGTTTGGGTTGAGTCAGGCCAACCCATCGTCTGCACAAGGGGGGATTAAACTTCCTCAAACCCGAGTCATTTTCCAGGCCAAAGACAAAAATGCAACCGCGACGATTCAAAACCGGGGAGATAATGTCTATCTGGTTAAAGCCAGTATACAAATCTCCCCTGAAAACTCAGAGAATAGGGTGCCCTTTGCTGTGACGCCGCCATTATTTCGTCTTGAACCTCAAAATCAGCAAATCGTCAAAATTGTCCGCAAAAACAATCAGCAACTGCCGACGGACAGAGAGTCGGTCTTTTATCTGAGTTTTCTGGCTATTCCCTCAACGCTTAATGAGAAAGTGACGCCGATGCGGGTGTCTATTGGCTTGCAGACGATTATCAAGCTGTTCTATCGCCCTGACCTGCTACCGATGACCCAAGAGCTGGCAGCCAGTCAGCTGAAATTTTCCCTCAGAGAACAACTGTTGGTTATCACTAATCCAACCCCTTATTACCTGACTCTTGGAATGCTGAAAATAGCCGACAAAAATATCATTCTGAATTCGACAGAACAAATGATTGCCCCTTTCTCACAATCACATTATCCGTATCCTGGTAAAGGAAGTACCGCCTACTGGCAGGTGATTAATGACTACGGCGGGATGAGCCCGATTCACCAGGCCCCGATTGAGCATGCGCAGGGGCCATCATGATAACGCGACGCTCCTTTCTGGCTCACCTGACTCTGCTCACGGCTTTGAGTGTCTCCCTTGCCGTCGAGGCTAACGCCCCGACTCGCAGTGGACTCACCTTACAGTCAACTCGGGTGATTTATCCTGAAGCCCGGTCTAAAGGCGTGACCTTTAACATTCAAAATGATACTGACCATGCTTATTTGATCCAATCCTTGGTAAGCCCAGTGATACCCGACAGTATTCTGGCTACTGATGATAAAAACGCATCAGTAACTGCTCCATTTATTGTACTGCCTCCCCTTAAACGACTGGCATCAGGTGAGCCGCTGACACTGACGATAAGACAGAGCAAAAATACACTCCCTGCCGATCGTGAGTCAGTGCTTGCCTTCAAGATTAAGGCTATTCCGGCGCTGCCTGAGAGTCTCGATACGCTACAGCCCGGCCAGGTCAGTGTGGCGTTAGCCTTACAAAATACCCTGAAGCTCTTTTACCGCCCTCAAGGGCTACCCGCTTACGATATCGAATATATCGCCGACGCACTGCGTTTTATCCGGCAGAAAGATAGCCTCGTTGTCATAAACCCCGGGCCTTACTATGTCACCTTCAATTCCTTATCTGTGGGTTACTATTCTATTGATAATGCTGAACTATTTGAAATGGTTCCCCCCTTTGGGAAAGTAAGCTATCCCCTTAATATTAAGGCTGTGGGGAAAATTAACTGGCAGCTCATCAACGATTATGGCTTTGCAACGAATTCGCATCAACGCGAGTTGCCCTAATCAGGCGGCTGAATAAAAAATCAAACGGATTTGGAATTTTTATGGATAAAAATATAATCACTCTCGCAGCGAGAGACCCTGTCCGAGCAGGATTTTTGCTATGGCATCCCCTTGCCATCTCATTACTTTGTGTGGTCTGTCAAGCCCAGGCAGAGGAGAGTTTTGATCCCGCTTTTCTGAGTGTGTTAGGCGAATCAGAATCTGTTGACCTGACACCCTTTTCTCAATCTGGCGGCTTCGCACCCGGTGAATACACTGTCACCCTGTTTATCAACCAGCAGGCTGCGGGAAGTTTCACTCTCGACTTTCAGGATAATGCCGAGGGGCTACGGGTTCCCCTTTTGACGCCTGCTCTGCTGGAACAGCTCGGGGTCAATATCAAGCAGCTCCCTAATCTGAAAAACAAATCCGCCGATCAGCCGCTGGATAATCTTCCCGCATTGATCCCGCAGGCAAAAACCCGTTTTGATTTATCTCGATTACAACTCGATATCAGCATTCCTCAGGTTGCAATGGTTTCTCACGTGGCTGGCAGGGTCGATCCTGAATTATGGAATGAGGGGATCCCGGCTCTGATAGCTAACTATAATATCAGTGCCGGGCATGCCACTACCCGTAGTAGTGACAGTAATGATACCAATACCAGTCTGTTCGCCTCAGTTCGCGCGGGGGCAAATGCGGGAGCCTGGCGTTTGCGCAGCACCTTAACTCACAGCCATTATCAAAGTGACATCAGCAACGCCCGTCGTCAGACTCATTTTTCCAGTACCACTCTCGCCCGAGATCTGATCCCCCTGCGCTCCAGCCTGATACTGGGTGAAACGGCTACCGGTGCAGATATTTTCGACGGCGTACCCTTTAAAGGGATCAAACTGATATCCAACGAACAGATGCTCCCTGGCCAGCTTCGCGGTTTTGCACCCGCGATTAGCGGGGTTGCCAACAGTAACGCCCGAGTGACTATTCGACAGAATGGCAATATCGTCTATGAGACCTATGTGGCCCAAGGGCCGTTTTATATCAATGATATTCAACAGGCCGGTATGTCAGGGGACTACAATGTTACCGTCACCGAAGCTGATGGAACCGAGCGCCAATTTATTGTCCCTTATTCATCTCTGCCCGTTATGCTGCGCCCGGGCGGCTGGAAATATGAGGTGAGTGCCGGGCGCTATGACGGCAATCTGACTGCGGGTTCACGTAAAGCTGATTTTCTGCTGAGCACTTTGGTTTACGGATTACCGAAAAATATCACCGTCTTTGGCGGAAGTTTGATTTCCCGAGACTACCAGGCTTACAGTTTGGGAACGGGGATATCTCTCGGCTATTTCGGTGCGTTTTCCACTGATATGACCCATTCCCAGGCTCAATTCGACGCCAGTGACAAAAAAACAGGCCAGTCATGGCGCCTGCGCTATTCAAAAAGTTTAGCCTCAACAGGGACCAGCGTTGACCTGACCGCGCTGCGTTATTCGACACGCGACTATTTCAATTTTAATGAATTTAACAGTCAGGGCTATCAACTGGCAAACGGTGTCAGCCCCTGGCAACTACAGCGGCGGCGGAGTAGCTTCCAGACCCAATTACGCCAACAAATGCAGGACTGGGGCTCGCTCTATTTTCGCCTGAATCGCGATGATTACTGGAATAGCGAACGGACGCTAACCGGGATGTCTGTGGGATACAATACGACATTTGCCGGGGTAAGTTACGGAATCAACTACAATATCGACAGAATCAAAGATAAGAACAACAACTGGCCTGAAAACAGACAGCTAAGTGCCAGCATCAGTGTACCGTTCTCGATTTTCGGTTCAAGTTCTCACTATCAGTCTACCTATGCTACTGCTTCCACCAGCCACGATAATACCGGGAAAACCCTGAATAATATGGGTATCAGCGGGAGTATGGCGGGTGGTGATATGAGCTATAGTCTGGCGCAAAGTTTGGGTAACCAGCAGAATGCCAGCAATACCAATGCCAATCTCTCCTGGCAAGGTAGCAAAGGCACGGTTAGCGGTGGCTACAGCTACAGCAATCATTATCGTTCACTGAATATGAACGCCTCTGGCGGGCTGCTGGCACATGCTAATGGCATACTCTTCTCCCGTTCAATGGGCGAATCGGTCGCCTTGATCAGTGCCCCTGATGCCCCAGGGGTATCCGTCAACAATGCCTCGAGCATTACCGACAGACAAGGCTATGCGGTAGCACCTTATCTTTCTGCCTACAGTAAAAACAGTATTAGCCTGAACCCCAGCACTCTGCCTGATAATGTTGACCTCGTTCAGTCCAATATTAATGTTTATCCCACCAGGGGGGCAGTAGTAAAAGCAGAGTTTAAAACTCGGGTCGGGTATCAGGTTCTGATCACGCTCAAATCATCTCAAGGCACAGTGCCATTTGGTGCAATGGCTTCACTACAGGCCAGCCCAAAAACGGAAGAAAACAGCAGTATTGTCGGCGATGGGGGTCAGGTCTATCTCACCGGGCTACCTGCCACAGGGATGCTCAAGGTGAAATGGGGAACAGAGGCTCACAAACAGTGTCAGGCACCCTTTGATTTAAGCCAGCTAACTATCACACCCGAAATGGCTATTCGTCAGATAACGCTGAGCTGTCTACCTGTCAATACCACCAGAATCAAGGAATTACCATGAATAGCCCATTTAAACTTCCGCTATGCAGCACGTTATCTTCTCTCACCCTGCTGGCTATTTTATTGACCCATCCAGCCTCAGCAGCAACCTATACCGCCTATCCGGGCTCTTCTGTTGTTGTTAAAGCCGTTAGCGGCCAGATAACGGGTCCTTCACACACAGGAGTCCATACACTCGGTAGTACTGGATCCTTGTCTCTCCCCCTTCTGGGAGGACTCGCTATTCCATCGGCACAAGCAGGATATGCCTGTGTTTTAGGCAATCAGGTCTTTACTCTTGATAACTGGCGAGGAGTCAGAGTGAACAGCAATGGTATTCTGGTCGGTTTGACCGGTACCATCCTCAATGGCATCGCTCATTACAGAGCACCCGGAGAAACGACTCGCACACAAGTCACCGGTGGTCTGTCATTTGATGCATTTGGCGTTGCCACTGCGCTAGGTGATGTCACAAATTACTATGCAGACAGACTCTGTGCGGCAGTCCCCATACTGGCTGGTAGCCAAGTGACAACCCCTGGTAATGCCGAATGGGGGAATAAATTTGCTGATCTGGACCTGACTATGTGGATCTATGTACCCGTTAACATCTCCCCTGGACTGTACCCCCTAACAGCAATAGGTGCCGTTCAAGGCTCTTCACAAGGTAACTCGACGACTTATGTCGCCTACATGCCGATAATCGAAACGGGAGATACCGTTGAAGTTCTCCCTCCTCCCTGCTCAATCAGTGCTCAGAGTAATATTGTTTTTGATACCACCACGGAAGAAGGGATGAAAGTGAACGCTCCTGTCACTTTTCAGTGTGGTGAGCTGAGCGTTCCCAGTGCCCTGGAGGCTTTTTTGCAAGTGCAGCCGGTAGGAAGTACTGCCAGTGATACCGAACTAAATCTGACCATCAATGGCTCACCACTGGGTGGTGTGGTTCGTGGTTACGCCGGGCAGGGAATGGATAGCAGTCAAGTAAACTGTCTGGATAATACTCACAGTCTCTCGTTTAATCAGGCATTTGGTCTACGGCTGGGAACAGTGACCAGCAACAATAACCAGGAAACTCCTCTTTTCTGGCAGTTATGCCGTAAAGGTAATGAAGTCCCGGGTCAGGCGACAGGCAGCGCAATTTTAATCGTAAATTACAAATAACGATATGCAGGCGAGAGACAGGTTGTCTTAATTGACGTCAAAAATCAGGTCAGACGTAACCACATACATCAATGTATGTGGTTACAGAGATAGTCCGCTACCACTGAGTCATATGACTCGAAACCGGAAGCAAAGCGCGCTTATCAGAAACTGTATGTAATACCGGTCAGCAATACGCCAGTCCACTGATCGTTAGTCATTGGGCTGTCGGTGATTTCACTGGCCAGTCGGACATAACGGCCCATACCAAATACAGTCCAGTCCTGAGTCAGTTTGTAATCGACTGACAGTTCAACATAAGGAGAGAAGCTGCTGTCTGGCTTATAATATTGCATACCACTGCGCTGGGCTTCTTTGCCAGAAACACCGTAATAGTATTTGTTCTGGTTTTTGCTGTTCCAGCCCACACCGATACCCGGAGTGAAGGTCAGGCTACCGGTATTGTAGCGATACAGCCAGGCCGTATCCCAGGTGATACCGTTGCTGTTATTCAGGATATCCGCCGCCAGAACAGTACGCAGATAGCCGTAGTCGGTAAAGTGGCTATAAGCCAGACCCGCCATCACCGTGGACTTACGTTTGTCCAGTGAGCGCATATCATCATCGTTACTGTCTTTCGGACGATAATGTAACGGGTTGTAATAAGCAGTGATTGACAGTTTGTCTGTCGTATCATTCCACAAGTAGTAGCCAGCGTTAAGGCTACGGATATAGAAGTTTTCACCCTCATAACCCACCAGAGGCAGCGGATAAACTCTATCCTGATGTCCCCGATAAGGGTCTGGTGCTACCAGCGCACCTGCGCCGACTGACCATGGTCCTTCAGCGTGAGCCAGAGAAACCGAGGAGGCCATAAACACACCTAATGCAAGAAGTTTAACTTTGCTCACAATTAATCCATCCCTTTAATTACATAGTTAGTCATGACTTAGTGTAACTTTCCCTTATAGCTAGCTCAAATTTTTTACACTACGGTCAGATAGTAAACTTCAGAAAACGCGACCAGGATGTTCTGAATAACAACGCCCTGACGGCATAAAGCATAGCATTCATTAAGTTTTATCGATGCCGTCCCAAAGAGAATGATAAGCACAGATAAAGTCTGTGACTCGCCTCTCTTAACAAATAAAACATCCTGGTAATTTGCTGCATGACCACGTAGAAATTTGTTAGTCGGCTGGTGAAATTCGTTTGATGAGTTATTGATATACCATTGAAATTGGTTAGTCATGGAGGCAGGTTTTGAAAATGCCATCTACGCTTTATTACAGATAGATGAATAGTTAAGAGCCAATTGTAGTCGGTGTTGCCAGAAAACAATCTGGCATAGGTATTGCTTCTAATTTCTTATGCATCTTCCGGGGGAGCCACTCATACTCATACCAACGGCTCTTTAACCTGTGCTAAACGAAAGGACGACATACTATGAATATATTCGATCACTATCGCCAGCGTTATGAAGCAGCCAAGGATGAAGAGTTTAGCCTGCAAGAATTCCTTGCTCTTTGCCGCCAGGATAAAAATGCTTACGCCAATGCGGCGGAACGGTTACTGAAGGCCATCGGTGAGCCGGTGATGGTTGATACCGCCACCGACCCTCACTTATCACGTCTGTTTTCTAATCGTGTCGTCGCGCGTTATCCCGCATTTGAATCTTTTTACGGCATGGAAGATGCCATCGAACAAATTGTCTCTTACCTGAAACATGCCGCTCAGGGCCTTGAAGAGAAAAAACAAATTCTTTACTTACTGGGGCCTGTCGGTGGCGGTAAATCCTCACTGGCTGAACGCCTGAAAGCATTAATGCAGCATGTGCCGATTTATGTGTTAAGTGCTAACGGTGAACACAGCCCGGTAAACGATCACCCACTCTGCCTGTTTAACCCGCAGGAAGATGCGCATATTCTGAGCAAAGAGTACGGTATCCCGCACCGCTATCTCGGCACGATTATGTCGCCCTGGGCAGCTAAACGCCTGAAAGAGTTCGGGGGGGATATTACCCAGTTTAAAGTGGTCAAAGTCTGGCCTTCGATTCTGGGACAAGTGGCTATCGCTAAAACAGAGCCTGGTGACGAAAATAACCAGGATATTTCAGCTCTGGTCGGCAAAGTCGATATTCGCAAGCTGGAACATTTTGCCCAAAACGATCCTGATGCTTACGGCTATTCCGGTGCTTTATGCCGTGCTAACCAAGGTATTATGGAGTTTGTTGAAATGTTTAAAGCACCCATTAAGGTGCTGCATCCCCTATTAACCGCCACCCAGGAAGGTAACTACAACGGTACTGAAGGGATCTCTGCCCTGCCGTTTAACGGTATCATTCTGGCGCACTCCAACGAATCTGAATGGGTTACCTTCAGAAATAATAAGAATAATGAGGCCTTCCTTGACCGTGTCTATATTGTCAAAGTGCCTTATTGCCTGCGCATTTCTGAAGAGATCAAAATTTACCAGAAACTGTTGCAGCACAGTGAACTGACTCAGGCTCCTTGCGCCCCGGGAACGCTGGAAACACTGTCACGCTTCACGGTGTTATCGCGGCTGAAAACACCAGAAAACTCCAGCATTTACTCTAAAATGCGCGTCTATGACGGCGAAAGCTTAAAAGACACCGATCCGAAAGCGAAGTCCTATCAGGAGTATCGGGACTACGCGGGCGTTGATGAGGGAATGAACGGACTATCCACCCGTTTTGCCTTTAAAATTCTCTCTCGGGTGTTTAACTTTGACCATGCCGAAGTCGCAGCCAACCCTGTGCATCTGTTTTATGTCCTTGAGCAACAAATTGAGCGGGAGCAATTCCCTCAGGAGCTGGCCGAAAAATATCTTGAGTACCTCAAAGGCTATCTGATCCCGAAATATGCTGAGTTTATTGGCAAAGAGATCCAAACGGCCTACCTTGAGTCCTACTCAGAGTACGGACAGAATATTTTTGACCGTTACGTGACCTACGCTGACTTCTGGATCCAGGATCAGGAGTACCGCGATCCGGATACCGGGCAGCTATTCGATCGTGAATCGCTCAATGCTGAGCTGGAGAAAATTGAAAAACCTGCCGGTATCAGCAATCCGAAAGATTTCCGTAATGAAATCGTCAACTTTGTCCTGCGCGCCCGCGCTAATCACAGCGGCCGTAACCCTAACTGGACCAGTTACGAAAAACTGCGCACCGTGATTGAAAAGAAAATGTTCTCCAATACCGAAGAGCTGTTACCCGTTATCTCCTTTAACGCCAAGACCTCAACTGATGAACAAAAGAAACATGATGATTTTGTCCATCGCATGATGGAGAAAGGCTATACCCGCAAGCAAGTCCGTCTGCTGTGCGAGTGGTATTTGCGGGTACGTAAATCTTCATAAGCCGGTTAAGGCGGAGTGGACTCCGCCTCAGACTGATGATTGCGCGTCAGTAAAAACCGTGACTCACGCATCAGCACTGTCAGACCCTGATTCAGGGTCTGACAGCCTGGCAAAAGACGTTTGGGGGAACCATGACCTATTTTATAGACCGGCGACTCAACGGAAAAAACAAAAGCGCGGTAAATCGCCAGCGTTTCTTGCGTCGTTACAAAGCGCAGATTAAACAGTCCCTCTCAGGAGCGATGAATAAACGTTCAGTGACCGATGTCGATACCGGTGAGTCAGTCACTATCCCGAAAGAAAATATTAGCGAGCCGATGTTCCACCAGGGTAGCGGCGGCTTACGTCATCGCGTGCATCCGGGAAACGATCAGTTTGTCCCCAACGATCGTATCGCTCGCCCACAAGGTAATGGCGGCAGCGGCAGCGGCAGTGGCAGCGGCCAGGGTGAGGCGGGTAAAGACGGTGAAGGCAGTGAGGATTTTGTCTTTCAAATCTCGAAAGATGAATATCTGGATCTGCTGTTTGAAGATCTTGCCCTGCCCAATCTGAAACGTAATGCCTATCGCCAGCTGACGGAATACAGTACCCACCGCTCGGGTTATACTGCCAATGGTGTTCCTGCCAATATCAGTGTTGTCCGTTCGCTGCAAAATTCGCTGGCACGTCGTACGGCATTAACGGCAGGTAAACGTCGCCAGTTACATGAAATGGAAGATGAACTGGAAACACTGAGTCACACTGAACCTGCCCAGTTACTGGAAGAGGAGCAGTTACGCCGGGACATTGCAGAACTGCGTGAAAAAATCGCCCGGGTGCCCTTTATTGACACCTTTGATTTGCGTTTTAAAAATTATGAAAAACGGCCAGAACCGTCCAGCCGGGCAGTGATGTTTTGTCTGATGGACGTTTCCGGATCGATGGATCAAGCCACCAAAGATATGGCTAAACGGTTCTATATTTTACTTTATCTGTTTCTCAGCCGTAGCTATAAGAACGTTGAAGTCGTCTATATTCGCCATCATACCCAGGCAAAAGAAGTCGATGAACAGGAGTTTTTCTACTCGCAAGAGACGGGAGGCACCATTGTATCCAGCGCCCTGAAGCTGATGGCGGACATTGTTAAAGAACGCTATGATCCTGCTCAGTGGAATATCTATGCAGCACAGGCATCTGATGGTGATAACTGGGCAGATGACTCCCCACAGTGCCGGGAAATTTTAGTGAAAAATCTTCTGCCGACGGTTCGTTATTACAGTTATATCGAAATCACTCGCCGTGCTCACCAGTCCTTATGGCTGGAATATGAAAAACTGCAGGAAAGTTATGACAATTTTGCCATGCAGCATATTCGCGAGCAGAGTGATATTTATCCGGTATTCCGCGAACTCTTTCAAAAACAAGCTAACGAGACTTACAGCTAACCCTTCTCAACCAGTAACCCTGCTGACACAGGGTTACTTCACGTGTATTTAACTCAAACTACTGTGTAAAACTCAATCGCCTGAGAGCTGTCGGTATAACAGAAAGAGACCGAGTAATAGCATCACGCCTCCTGATAATCGACTCACTATCAGGGTTGCTTCAGGCCTGGTACTGAGTACTCTATGCGCCCCGTAGCCCAGCAGCATATAGATAACCAGGCAGCTCAGGGTGTAAATCATTCCCAGAGTAAAGAGTTGAACGGGCAACGACCAGACGGCTTCGGCCACCGTAAAAGCAGGCAAAAATGCCAGAAAAAACAGAAAAGCTTTAGGGTTCAAACCACTGACTAAGGCACCTTTTGCTGCTGCCGATAACCCACTGTCAAGCCGGGTATCTTCTTGACTGACCAGCGGCTCAACAGACTGGCGCAACATATTTAATCCCAGCCATATCAGATACAGTGCACCCGCAAAGGTCAGCAGCATCATGACCGTGGTATGTTCAGCAACCAGAGAACCCACCCCCAGCGCGACGATAGTCGTCATCACCAGATAACCCAAAATGAGTCCTGATACCGCAGGAATATGGCGGCCACGGAGACTGGCACTAATGGTGTATGCCCAGTCAGCGCCGGGAATAATAACGAAGATCAGCGACAATCCCCAAAATGAGACCAGCGTTGCCATACTCATAGCATCTCTCCGCCGCCACTGTTATCTCCGGCTGTCAGCCGCCACAGTTCCACCCGTAACAGGTCACCCTGTATGAAAATCAATATTGTGTCAGACATCTGTACCAGAACTCCGGGGCTATTTTTTCAGTCAGCCATCTTCAAAGAAAAGCAGAGTTCGGGTCTAGAAGGTTTGTGCATGGCCTGTATCTGGACAGCAATGATGTTGAACGATAAAGGTGCACGTTATGACAATTTGCACCATTATCGAGCAGAGAAAGGGGTTTTGACTTCAGATACTGCTGAGCGCTTATTCGGTCACATCATCAGCCAGTGTTTTAAGATAGCGTCCGGGTGTGGTGCCCAGCGCTTTTTTAAACATGGTAATAAATGCGGTGGTGGAGTCATACCCCAGCGACTCGGCAACTTGCTGGACATTCTGTCCACCGACCAGCAGTCGTAAGGCAATAATCAGCTGTAACTGCTGCCGCCAGCGGCGAAAATTAAGCCCGGTCTCTTTGACTATCAGACGAGCCAGATTACGCTCACTCATCGCAAAGGTGTCCGCCCAGCTTGAAAGCGGGCGTTTATCCTGTAAGTTCTGCGCCATCATATCCGCCATCGCCCGGATCTTTATATTTCCTGAAATAGGTAATTCCAGTTGTTCAACGGGCTGCCTGGGTAATTCATCAAACAGGACCTGGATAAGACGTTGTACTGACGGGAGGTTAATCTTGTCATAAGGAACCGTGGCAAGATGTAAAATCAGCTCACGCACCAGCGGTGAAATTTTTAAAGTACAGCATTGTTCGGGCATCTCGACACTGCCAGGCTCAATAAATAAAAAACTCAGTCTGGCATTAGCTGTCACACGATTACTGTGTGGCATATTGCTGGGGATCCATACCGCATAATAGGTAGGAACCATCCACATAGCCTGTTGTACTTCAGTGGTTACACCGCCATGCAGCGCCAGAATAAGCTGTCCTTTACGATGGTAATGAAAAGGGATCTCCTGGCTCGTCTGTACCGTGCGAACGTTGAAAGCCAGCGCCGCTGCCGAGCTACTATCAGGATCAAAACCATCAAGATTTAAGCCTCGTTCCATAGATTGTCCGAATTTAGCGATAATCTGTCATTTTATCTTGATTCATTATCCTGGTGAAACCTGTATCGTGATATTTCAGTATTTTGGAAAATAACGATGAAGACAATGATCCCCGAGAGCAAAAAACACCGCATATTAATGTTAACCGGCATATTAATGATTGCCAGCACGCTGCGAGCCCCTTTTACCGGTATCGCTCCCCTACTGGATATGGTGCGAGACAGCTTTTCATTAACCACCGCTCAAATCGGCCTGTTAACCACCATTCCGCTGCTGGCTTTTGCCCTGGTTTCCCCTTTTGTCGCGGGGATTGCACGTCGCTTCGGCAGCGAGCGTAGTTTATTCGTCGCGATGCTGATCATTTGTCTTGGTATTGCTATGCGTTCAGGTGGTCATCCTGCGCTGTTATATCTCGGCACTGCGATTATCGGCTGCGGGATTGCAATGGGTAACGTGCTGCTGCCGAGCCTGGTCAAACGTGACTATCCGGAAAGTATTGCCAAATTAACCGGTGCTTACTCCTTAACCATGGGGGTGGCGGCAGCTATCGGATCGGTAATCGTCGTTCCCATCGCCCTCTTTGGTTTCGGCTGGTCCGGCTCATTGCTAGCCCTGATGATTTTCCCACTGCTGGCCCTGCTGTTTTGGCTGCCGCACTTACGTCATTCCCCTACTGTTTCTCTTTCAGGTAATCCAGCATTAAAGAATCGTGCTATTTGGTCTTCCTCACTGGCCTGGCAAGTGACGCTATACCTTGGTATTAACTCGTTTATTTACTATGTGGTGATCGGCTGGTTACCCTCTATTTTAATCAGTCATGGTTATAGCGAACAGCAGGCCGGTTCATTACACGGCGTCTTACAGTTAGCAACGGCAATCCCTGGTTTAGTGGTGGGTCTGGTCCTCAGTCGTCTTAAAGATCAGCGCGGTATTGCGATTCTGATGGCACTGTTCTGGTGTAGCGCGGTTTCCGGGATGGTGTGGTTTCCCCAGCTGGCGATGCTCTGGATAGCGCTGGGGGGTTTTGGTTCTGGTGCGGCGTTGATTCTGGGGTTATCTTTTATCGCTATGCGTACTGGTTCGGCCCACCAGGCTGCCGCGCTTTCCGGAATGGCGCAGTCTGTCGGTTATCTACTCGCAGCCGCTGGCCCACCGTTAATGGGTAAGATCCATGACCTTTCAGGCAGCTGGTCCTGGCCCCTGTTGTTGTGTGCCTTGCTGGCGGTTGTGATGGCAATATTTGGCGCCTACGCCGGTCGTCCGATTCAAATTCACGACTAAAATTTAAGCAAGACTTCAGTGTTTAAATCACAGCCTTATTCTGGCGCTATACCCAAAATAATTCGAGTTGATTGTAGGCGCAAAAAGAAGGCAGTCGATGAGCATAGATAGACTCTATGATTCGGCTGCCTGAACGCCAGCAGCCCTAAGCAACTTGAAGTATGACGGGTATAATCAGAATAAGGCTTACCAGCCCCCTGCCTTAGCGCATCGTTTGTTCCTTTGCCGCCCTCAGAAATGCCTCAACTAATGGGGATGACAGATTGTTCAACGCCCGACGTTCATGCTGGAACAAGGTGGCGATAAAGAATGGATGTCCGGTCAGCTCAACGGCACGAATATCACCCTGTTGGTCCCAGCCCACAGGCCGCAGCGGGCTGGTATTAAGTTCACAGGCAAACTGAGGATCAATACCGTAGTTACAGTGATATCCCTCATGAATACGGGTCTCTCCATAGGCCATCGCGATAGCGGAGTTCTCTTTCAGAATAATAGTGTCTGACTTTTCAACCAGAGAGCAAACCAGCGGAGAAATGACCATTCGTCCTTCGGTCGCCGTTTCAGCATGCCCGGCATCCTGCCAGCCCAGTACATTACGGGCATACTCCAGAATCGCGTGCTGAAATCCACCACAAGTCCCTAAAAAGGGTCGCTGATATTCACGGGCATAGCGAATGGCTGACAAGGCTCCCTGCTCGTTTTGATAAGGGCTGGCAGGCACACACCAGATAGCATGGTAGCCGCCCAAGTCTTCAGAATGGCTGATTTCAGTGGTCGCCAGCCAGTGCCAGCGAACATCAATACCGAGTGCGGCAGCGCTTTGCGCTAAGGCCTGAGGAATTGCCTGATGGGCGATTACCGCGGG
>Ga0256410_1000338_pt1 | contig 51071 bp, 46 predicted proteins | sample PhyWR1_FD_185983 | JGI IMG/M metagenome (GOLD analysis project Ga0256410, IMG submission 185983) | Leaf surface microbial communities from wheat plants in UC Gill Tract Community Farm, Albany, California, United States - DLSL W.R1 | ecosystem: Host-associated > Plants > Phyllosphere >... | reverse complement strand
CGGGGAACCTCATGACGCAAGCCAACAACGCCGTATACACCGATCTGAGTGTTGACGATCTGGTTAAAGAAGCCCTGAAGCGCGGTGAAGGCGTGCTTGCCGATACTGGTGCGCTGGTCGTAGAAACCGGGCACCGCACCGGCCGTTCGCCAGTCGATCGTTTCATCGTTGAAGAGCCTTCCACTCAGGACGCCATCGCCTGGGGCCCGATCAACCGCAAGTTCCCAGCCGACAAATTCGACGCTCTGTGGGCTCGCGTCGAGGCGTTCAACAACGCGCAAGAGCATTTCGTTTCCCACGTTCATGTAGGTGCTTCCGAAGCTCACTACCTGCCGGTGAAGATGACCACCCAGACTGCTTGGCAGAATCTGTTCGGTCGTTGCCTGTTCATTAACCCGGCGAAATACAACCCGGCGGGTCGCGACGAATGGCAAGTGCTCAACGTGGCCAACTTCGAGTGCGTGCCGGAGCGCGACGGCACTAACTCCGACGGTTGCGTGATCCTCAACTTCGCCCAGAAAAAAGTGCTGATCGCGGGCATGCGTTACGCCGGCGAAATGAAGAAAGCCATGTTCTCGGTGCAGAACTTCCTGCTGCCGGCCGCCGATGTACTACCGATGCACTGCGCCGCCAACATCGGCGAAGCAGGCGACGTGACCCTGTTCTTCGGCCTGTCGGGCACTGGCAAAACCACCCTGTCCGCCGACGAAAGCCGTTACCTGATCGGTGACGACGAACACGGCTGGGGCGAGGGTGTAGTGTTCAACATCGAAGGCGGTTGCTATGCCAAGTGCATCGACCTGTCCGAGAAGAACGAGCCTGTCATCTGGAAAGCTATCAAACACGGTGCTGTGTTGGAAAACGTGGTGATCGACGATGCCAAGCACGCCGACTACACCAACGTGAGCCTGACCCAGAACAGCCGCGCTGCTTACCCGTTGGAGCACGTTGCCAAGCGTTCCGAGAAGAACCTGGGCGGCGAGCCTAACGCGGTGATCTTCCTGACCTGCGACCTGACTGGCGTACTGCCGCCCGTGTCGATCCTCAGCGAAGAACAAGCGGCCTATCACTTCCTGTCCGGCTACACCGCGCTGGTGGGCTCCACCGAAATGGGTTCGGGCAGCGGCATCAAGTCCACCTTTTCCACCTGCTTCGGTGCGCCGTTCTTCCCACGTCCGGCCGGCGAATACGCAGAGCTGTTGATCAAGCGTATCCGCGGTTTCGGCTCCAAGGTCTACCTGGTCAACACCGGCTGGACCGGCGGCGGCTACGGCGTCGGCAAGCGCTTCAACATCCCGACCACTCGCGGCGTGATCGCAGCGATCCAGAGCGGCGCGTTGGTCGGTGCTGAAACCGAACATCTCGACACCATCAACCTCGACGTGCCATTGGCCGTACCGGGCGTTGAAACCGGCCTGTTGAACCCACGTAACACCTGGGCTGACAAAGCCGCTTACGATGAAGCAGCGAAGGCGCTGGCTGGTCTGTTCATCGAGAACTTCAAGAAGTTTGAAGTGAGCGACGCGATCAAGGCTGCGGGTCCGAAGTTGTAAAATTCGGAAACTGTGAAAAAGCCGCCCCTTGTGGGCGGCTTTTTTATGGGCGTCAGGCTGGCGAAGATACCCATGTGGGAAGGCTCAGTATTTTTGCGCTCAGCTCAGATTTTCCAGTGTTTGCGTGTCCCAACTGTGGGTTTTGATGGCCAGGTAGAGCATACCGATAGTCAGCGGGACCTTGTCGCCATGCCCTTTGCTGCGACGTTTGAGGAACACGTCAAAGACCGGCGGGTTGAAGTAGCGATAAGTGTCGTAGTCGCCCAGGTCGAGGGCAAACTCCTGCTCCAGTGTTTCCATAAGCTGCTTGGCTTCACTGCCGTCACAGCCCAAGTCGAAATTAAGTGAGGTTTGCAGGCGGATGGTCTTGTGTTTAGGCAGACCGATTTCTTCGTGCAGCAATTGCAAGAGTTGCTGCATAACGGGGTCTTCGGGGAAGTTGGGGGCGAGGTTCATGGTGGGGGCTGTGGTTAAGTGATGGCTGGTTTTTGCCTTGCAATAAAGATTTTGGGTGCTCAATAACCCGATACCGATCACAAAGGCCACGACTGGCAAGCTTTCTAAGTGAGCCTCTCTGATCCAAGAGGTGGCATAGAAAAGAAGTGCTGGCCCAGTTACCAAAAGGTAGAGTCCAAACCACTTTCTGAGTGCTGGTAGCTTTATTGTTCTGTCGACGAGTGCGGCCAGTATGAGCAGGAGCAGCAGATTGGTCCACTGGGTGTAATCGCTCATCGTATCAGCCCCCCTGGAACTGTCGGACCATAGCCGACAGTGAACGCTGAGGGCTGATTCCGCCGCTGACCTGCGCGTCCAGGCCTATAACTACGTCGCCGGCGTGATAGCTGCGAATGATGCCTTTCACTGTCAGGGTGGCGGTCGCGCCAACAATGCCTCCGATAGGTCGAGATACCAGGCTGATAGGTGCAGCCAGAGCGCCTCCAATCAATCCTGAGATGATGTCTGCTCGAGTGTTGAGCACGTCTGCCTGTGGCCGATTCAGAGGCTTTGAAATCGCAAGCTTCATTTTGCAAGGTAAGTCGCGGGCAAGCATTTTTTCGTAAAAATCCCTGATGTGGCTCCTCAGCTCGTTTGCGGTGTTTCCTGCTCCCAGTAGGCATAGGTTGCCCAAAGCATTCCGATTTTCAGGCACAACAGTGAAGCGCATCACTGTGAACGTGACGCCATAGTGGCCGATGTGTTGAGTCCTTTCGATGTTCACGGGGTTCTGCCGAGAAAGTAGAGACCGCGTTATTTTCATGCAGTTACGGCTAGCTTCTATAGAGGGGTAAGCGGGCGTTTGGAGCAGTTTGGGAAGGGGATGTCGTGGCGTTTGGTGATTTCCTACAACTGTTTCCGGCATTCGAGGCTAGGCAGCGACGCACCGGATAGGACTGGCCAAATGTGGAAACCGGGCTTGGCCGAGGCTCCGCTATCGCAGGGGTAGCTGTGCGTGGCGTGTAGCGTTGGGATTTCAAAGCGTTCCCACGTAGCGCTGATACATCGCTCAGCAATGGGTAGCGTCAGGCTGAAGCAGATACCCCTGTGAAAAGGCTCAGTGTTTTTGCGCTCAGCTCAGATTTTCCAGTGTTTGCGTGTCCCAACTGTGGGTTTTGATGGCCAGGTAGAGCATACCGATAGTTAGCGGGACCTTGTCGCCATGCCCTTTGCTGCGACGTTTGAGGAACACGTCAAAGACCGGCGGGTTGAAGTAGCGATAAGTGTCGTAGTCGCCCAGGTCGAGGGCAAACTCCTGCTCCAGTGCTTCCATAAGCTGTTTGGCTTCACTGCCGTCACAGCCCAAGTCGAAATTAAGTGAGGTTTGCAGGCGGATGGTCTTGTGTTTCGGCAGACCGATTTCTTCGTGCAGCAATTGCAAGAGTTGCTGCATAACGGGGTCTTCGGGGAAGTTGGGGGCGAGGTTCATGATGGGCGCACTCAAGAGTGGGTGAGGAGGATGGTTGCGTTGTAGGCGGTATTTGTTTCGAGTGATGAAGAGCGCTAAGCCCACCAAGAACACAAAGACAGGCAGGAACGGCATTCTGAGGATCACTGCTACGTAGGGTAGGAGGAACGTCAAAATAAGGCCTGTTATGAGGCAAGTGACAGCGAAGCGCTTTCTGAGCAGAGGGTCTGTTATGTGATAGTGCAGCACCCAATAGATAATGAGAAAAGAAGCGAATTGAAGATAAAGGGCCATGTTACTAAGACTCGTCCGAGTAGACATGCATTGAAAGTATTGACCGCTGAGGCCCTATGCCTCCTTTCACACTGGCATCCAGACCGATGATGATGTCTCCTGCGTGATATCTGCGAAGCTTGCCGGAAATCGAATCGCCAACGAAGCCCGCAGCGACTGTTGAAACCGCAACCCCCGGCGCTTTCACCGCACTGGAGAATATTTGTTTGATGAGCACGTTTTGGTCGTTTAGCCGATCGGCCTGACTCCGACTTAACGGAAAGGAAACCGCCACCGCCATATCGCATGGCAAGTCTCTGGCCAGCATTTTTTCGTACAACCTGCCTATCTGATCACGCACTTGCCGTGCTCGCGCTTTTGCTTCGCGCACACATAGATTGGCTAAAGCATTCCGATTTTCAGGCACAACAGTGAAGCGCATCACTGTGAACGTGACGCCATAGTGGCCGATGTGTTGAGTCCTTTCGATGTTCACGGGGTTCTGCCGAGAAAGTAGAGACCGCGTTATTTTCATGCAGTTACGGCTAGCTTCTATAGAGGGGTAAGCGGGCGTTTGGAGCAGTTTGGGAAGGGGATGTCGTGGCGTTTGGTGATTTCCTACAACTGTTTCCGGCATTCGTGGCTAGGCAGCGACGCACCGGATAGAACTGGTCAAATGTGGAAGCCGGGCTTGGCCACAATCACTGATCTACAGGTCTACTGATACACCGCTCAAAGATCGCCTCCAAGCCCCGATAGTCACACGCCACGGCATCAATATTCGCCGGTATCCATGCTGCCTGTTTCACCAGCCACCAATTCACCGAAAACCCCGCATTTACGATGATCTGTTCGAACAAAATCCGCTGCGCCCGGCCGTTGCCTTCGCGGAAAGGATGGATGACGTTGAGGTCGCCATAAGCTTCGGCGATTTGTGTCACCAGTTCGGCTTGGCTTGTTCCTACGAACCAGTTTGCCTCTTCCATATGCCGAATGATCTTTGCCGCTTCCGGCTGGATGCGTTCCGGGGTGCAGAACAGGGTGTCGCCTTTCTGGATGTTGACGCTGCGCAGTTCGCCGGCCCAGTCGTAAATGTCGCTGAACAGCGTGCGGTGGAGGTATTGCAGGCGTTCTAGGTCGTAGGGAGGAGGGAAGAGCGGAAGGTTGCTCACGGCAATTTCGGATAATTCCCGCTCGGCTTGGTGCAGTTTGTGTTCATCGTGCAAATCGAGGCGATTGCGCAGGACGCTGCTACCGGGGTAGCAGTACGGGTCCTGGCCTACCCCGTATTTGTCGAGCATCAGCGTGGAGTGTTGCGGTACTTGGCAAGCACGGCTTCGCGGGTCGGCAGGGGTTTGTCGACGTCGGCTGGTTGGGTCTCGAACCCTTCCAGGCGCAGGCTCGCCAGGTAATTGGAACGGCGGATCTTGTGGTAGTGATCCTGTTTCTGCTCAAAGGTCAGTTCGCTCATCGCAGCGTCCTCCTGGGTGGCAAGGCTTGATTGTAGCGCAATGCGTCAGCGGGAAGGCGGGATAAAAATCACGTCACATTTTGTATAAATACTCCGCCATCGGGCTGAATTCAGCGTATGTTTCACCGCAAAATCTTGTAGGGCGATTCCGCCCTCTAATTAAAGGGAGTTAAGCATGGGGTTGCTTCGTGTTGCTTCGGCGATGTCATTGTGTGCGGTAGCTTTTTCGATCCAGGCTGAGCAATTGCCGATCGAAGTGCTCAGTGCGGTGGTCAAGGACCAGAAAATCGCCGACGCCGAAGTATTGCTGCAGCGCAATGGCGCACAAAACGTGGTGGGCCGCACCAACGCCCAAGGCCAAGTGACGCTGACCAGCGAAGCCGCCGATGATGCGAGCAATCTGCTGATCATCAAAAAGCCTGGCTATTCCAACCTGGTGGTCAAGTGTCCCTGCGCGGGCATGACCTATGCGATCAGCCCGGTTATGGAGAATCTCGACGGCCTGCGTGTCGTGCTGACCTGGGGCAAGACGCCGGAAGATCTCGATTCCCACATGATCTTCCCGGGCAACAATATCTACTTCGAAAACAAGCAGGGTACCGACGCCGAGTTGGACGTGGACGACGTCGACAGTTATGGCCCGGAAACCATCACCCTGCAGAAAAAACACTACGGCGAAAGTTATGTATATGCCGTGCATGACTTCACCAACATTGCCAATCCGGGCTCGCGCCAGCTGTCCAACAGCGAAGCCAAGGTGTTTGTGTACATGGGCCAGTCCCTAGTGCGCACTTACTATGTGCCGAAGAACCGCAGCGGCAACCTGTGGACCGTGTTCCGCATGACCGGCAGCGGTGACTTCCAGGACATCAACACCTTCAGCGGTGTAAAGGTGGACGCCAAGGACGTGCTCGACGCAGTCAAACCGCTGCTGGATGACAGCGTCGCGGTAACGGCAGTAGCCGTTAGCTCCTCCGCACAAGCGGATGCGAAACGTCTGAACGTGCAAGGTGAAGCGGCCTACCAGGCCGGCAAACTGGATCAGGCCATCGAGTTGTTCCGTCAGGCCATCGACCTGGATAACAGCTTCGGTAAAGCCTACGGCAACCTGGGCTTGGCCTATCAGAAGGCCGGTAACACCGCCGAGTCGATCTGGGCCAACCGCAAGGCCATCGCCCTGGCCACTGGTGCGAACGCCGCGACTGTACGTGCCGGTGCTTACTACAACATCGCCCGGATCTACGAAGCGGCCGGGCAATTCTCTGACGCGTTGCGTCACTACCAGTTGGCCAAGGAACAGAAGGCTAACCCGGTGTATGACACGGCGATTGAGCGCGTGCAGAACCGCTGATTCAGCACTTAGCGCTGTTCTGAACAACTGTGGGAGGGGGTGGCCCCTCCCACAGTTTTTTGTGGTGTTCCTACAACCACAGTCGACTTTGTTGAATTTGGCCCAAGGCCATGGCTGCACCCTGTGTATCATCCTGTCTCGTTTTTCCATGCGACCTTTCTCGATTCGCTGAACCGGCTGAACTACGTTTTAAAGCCACCTTCAGCGGTCAATGGAGTGACAGCCTATGCACGACACCCTCCAGCAGGTTTTTGGTTATCCACAGTTTCGTACGGGCCAGGAAGACACCGTCAGCGCTGTGCTGGCCGGGCGTTCGGCCGCCGCCATTTTCCCGACCGGATCGGGTAAGTCTCTGTGTTACCAGCTGTCGGCGGTGTTGCTGCCACATTTGACGTTGGTGGTGTCGCCGCTGCTGGCGCTGATGCAGGATCAATTGGGCTTCCTGCAGCGTCACGGTATTTCGGCGGGCAGTATCGATTCGGCGCAAAGCCGCGAGGACGCCAATGACGTGATGGCCCGGGCGCGTTCCGGCGAGTTGAAAATCCTGATGATTTCCGTGGAGCGCTTGAAGAACGAGCGTTTTCGCAACTTTCTGCAGAGCGTGCGGATATCGCTGCTAGTGGTGGATGAAGCCCACTGTATTTCCGAATGGGGCCACAACTTTCGTCCGGACTATCTGAAGCTGCCGGACTACCAGCGTCAGTTCAATATCCCACAGGCGCTTTTGCTGACGGCTACGGCGACGCCCGAGGTGATTGCCGATATGCAGACGAAGTTCGCCATCGCTGCTAACGATGTGGTCACCACCGGCTTCTACCGGCCCAACCTTAACCTGTTAGTGGAGCCGGTGAGCGGTGAAGACAAGCGTCGCAGGTTGATCCAGTGGATGAACGAGCGGGCCGGCCAGCCAAGTATCGTCTACGTCACCCTGCAGAAAACCGCCGAGCAGATTGCCGAACACCTGAACCGTCATGGCATCCAGGCCGAGGCTTATCACGCCGGTCTGCCCCACGATAAGCGCGAGGGCATTCAGCAGCGCTTCATGGAAGGGCGTTCCAATTGCATCGTGGCCACCATCGCGTTTGGTATGGGGATCGACAAAAGTGACATCCGCAATGTGGTGCACTTCGACCTGCCCAAATCCATTGAAAACTACAGCCAGGAAATCGGCCGCGCCGGTCGCGATGGCCGGCCGTCCGACTGTTTGGTGCTGGCCAACCGCGACAGCCTCAATGTGCTGGAAAACTTTGTATACGGCGATACGCCCGAACAGGAAGGCATCCTGCGGGTGCTGGAGCAGTTGCAGGCAGCGCGCGGCGAAGGGCAGTGGGAGTTCCTACTCAGGTCATTGGCGGATCACAGCAATATCCGCGAACTGCCACTCAAGACGCTGCTGGTGCAACTGGAACTCAGGGGCGTAATCGCGCCGCGCTATGCGTTCTACGCCGAATACCGCTTTAAGTACTTGGTCGAGCCCGAGGCATTGTTGGCGCGGTTTTCCGGTGAACGGCAGCAGTTTGTAGCGGCGATCATCCAGGTGTGCAAGCGGGCAAAAACCTGGGCGACGGTAGATTTCGACGCGCTCCACCAGCAGCACAATGCCGTGCGCAGCCGTGTGGTGAAGGCCCTGGATTATTTTCAGGAGCAGGGTCTGATCGAGCTGGAAAGCAAGCAGATGACCGAAGTCTACAGCCTGCTGAATACCGACTTTGATCCACAGGCGCTGAGCCAGGAGTTATACACAGGCTTCAAGCAGCACGAGCTTGCGCAGGTGGCGCGGATTCACTCCATGCTGGAGCTGTTCGCTACCGAGCACTGCCTGGGGCAGCGACTGGCACGCTATTTCGGCGATGAAAACGCGCCTCAACGTTGCGGGCATTGTTCGGTCTGCCATGGCCAGGTGGCGCACCTGCCGCCGCCGCCGAGCTTGCCGGCGCTTGTGGATAAAAACTTTATGGGGCTGTGCGGTGATTTTATCCACAGGCATCATGAGCACACCGGTCACCTACCCGGCGCCGAGCGCCTGACGCGCTTCCTGGGCGGTATCAGCGTGCCGTTGTTCACCAAGTTGAAGGCACGAACTATTCCCGGTTTTGCCGCGTTGGAAGACTATCCCTATGCCGAGGTTCGCGCCTGGGCCCAGGCCCATTTGAACGAACTGTAACGCCCATTCGAAGAGAGGTGCCGATGCCTGACTCAATGCCGCAACGTGCTGATTACCGTCACTTCCAGCCGATCATTACGCGCTGGCACGACAACGATGTGTATGGCCATGTTAACAACGTCACCTATTACAGCTTCTTCGACACGGCGGTGAATACCTACCTGATCGACCAGGGCGGGCTGGATATACATGACGGCGAAGTGGTTGGGTTTGTGGTCAGTTCGTCGTGCGATTACTTTGCGTCGATCGCTTACCCTGAGCGCATTGAGATCGGCCTGCGCGTAGGCAAGCTGGGCAATAGCTCAGTGCAGTACGAGTTGGCGGTGTTTAAAGCAGACGAGGAGGATGCCTGTGCGGCGGGGCGTTTTGTGCATGTGTTTGTGGATCGGGGGACGAACCAGCCGGTGACGATTCCGGGAATGTTGCGCGAGGCATTGCAGAGATTGGTGGTGTGACCGCAGCAACCCATGTGGGAGGAGGGCAAGCCTCCTGCCACATGGGGTTTTGCTGTGTTTTTAAGGAATCAACGGTGGCGGTAGTGGTGCTTGTTCTTGCGATGCCCGTAAGCATGGCCACGGCCTGGGTGATCGTCACGGTAGTAGCGACGGTCGTCGCGGCCACGATAATGACGGTCATCGTCATCGCTCTTATTGCCCATGTAATTGCCCAAGGCACCGCCGGCGCCACCGCCTGCTGCTGAGCCGATCAGCGCGCCGGTGCTGCCGCCGACACTGCGGCCTACCACGTTGCCGCCCGCGGCGCCCAATGCGCCGCCGATGGCTGCTTCGCCACGGCTACGCTTGTCGGCGCCGACCGCGCTACCGCCCGCGCCGCCCAGGGCTGCGCCGATCGTCGAACCGGTGTTGCCGCCCAACTGCTGGCCGACCACAGAACCTAGAACCCCGCCCAATGCGCCGCCCACACCGGCTTCGGTGGTGCCACCGGCCATGGCTGCGCCACTGACCAGGCCAAGGGACAACAAGAGAATCGAGGAAAACTTCATTCGGGAAACCTCAAGGGGATGACGGCGCGATCCTGAGGCTGTATTGACATTGTGACAATAGAAATCCGACCAGTAACACGAGTTGTACACAATTCTCTAAGTTACTGTTTTGAATAGGGAACTTAAGTGTTTTTTACGAGTCATTAGCTACTTCGGAACGGCCGCTTTTATGCAAAAGCGGCCTTTTTTGTGTCCGAAATGATCGATCAGGCCGAGCGCGACATGATCAAACCGCTCTCGCTCGCCGCTTCCAGACGAATCGCTACAAATTTCGACGTTGGTGTATGGCTGCCATCGCCTGTGCTTTCGAGCGGCACCAGTGGGTTCACTTCCGGGTAATAAGCGGCTGCTTGCCCGGCTGGAATATCAAATGCCAGCAAGGTGAAGCCCTTTACACGACGCTCACGGCCGTCTTCCCACAGCGACACGATGTCAGCCTTCTGCCCCGGCTTGAAGCCCAGACGGATGATGTCGGCTTCATTGACGAACAGCACGTCACGCTGACCTTTAACCCCACGGTAGCGGTCGTCCAGGCCGTAGATCGTGGTGTTGTACTGATCGTGGGAGCGCATCGACTGCATGATCAGGTCCGGCACCCGGCCAGTGGCGTGGGTGCGCTCGTGGATCAAGTCCTTGGGCAGCACGTTCGGGCGGAAGTTGGCGCGTGTCGACGGCGTGTTCCATTTGCGCGCACCAGCCGCATTGCCCAGGTAGAAGCCGCCTGGGTTTTTGATTTTTTCGTTGAAATCCTTAAAGCCTGGAATGGTGTCGGCAATTAGATCGCGGATGCGCCCGTAGTCGGCCACCAGCCAGTTCCAGTCCACCGGCTGGCTGCCCAGGGTCGCGGCGGCAATGCCGGCCAGAATCGCCGGCTCGGATTTCATCAGGCTCGACAGCGGCTGCAATTGACCATTGGAGCCATGCACCATGCTGAACGAGTCCTCCACCGTCACCGCCTGCGGCCCTTCGGCCTGGATATCGATGTCGGTACGGCCCAGGCACGGCAGGATCAGGGCGTCTTTGCCGTGCATCAGATGGCTGCGGTTGAGCTTGGTGCTGATCTGCACGGTCAGGTCGCAGTTGCGCAGCGCTTGGAAGGTGCGCGTGCTGTCCGGTGTGGCTTGGGCGAAGTTGCCACCCAGGCCGATAAATACTTTGGAGCGTCCTTCGAGCATGGCGTGGATCGCTTCGACTACGTTGTGGCCATTGGTGCGCGGCACCTGAAACTGGAAGCGGCGCTCCAACGAATCAAGGAACGCGACCGGCGGGCGCTCGTTGATGCCCATGGTGCGGTCGCCCTGCACGTTGCTGTGACCACGTACCGGGCACAGGCCGGCGCCCGGGCGGCCGATATTGCCGCGCAGCAACATCAGGTTGGCGATTTCCTGGATGGTCGGCACCGAGTGGCGGTGCTGGGTGATACCCATTGCCCAGCACATGATCACGTTCTTGCCTTTGGCGTACATACGCGCCGCTTGCTCGACTTCAACCAGGCTCAGGCCTGACTGCTCGACGATCTCCTCCCAAGAGGTATCGTCGATCTGGCCCAGGTACTCCAGCACATTGGCGGTGTGTTCGTTGAGGAAGTCATGGTCGAACACCGTTTCGGTGCCTTCGGCCTGCGCCTGGCGTTCCCACAGCAACAGGAATTTGGCCATGCCGCGCAGGATCGCCATATCGCCGCCCAGCGCCGGGCGGAAGTACGCGGTGTTGGTCGGTTTGTCGCCGTTGGTGAGCATCTCCAGCGGGTGCTGCGGGTGCTGGAAGCGTTCCAGGCCGCGCTCCTTGAGCGGGTTGATGCACACCACCTGGGCGCCACGTTTGACCGCTTCGCGCAGGGGTTCGAGCATGCGCGGATGGTTGGTGCCAGGGTTTTGGCCCCACACGAAAATCGCGTCGGCGTGTTCGAAGTCATCAAAGGTCACGGTGCCTTTGCCGACCCCCACGCTTTGCGCCAGGGCCACGCCGCTGGCTTCGTGGCACATGTTCGAACAGTCCGGGAAGTTGTTGGTGCCATAGGCGCGTACAAACAATTGGTATAGGTACGCGGCTTCATTGCTGGCGCGGCCGGAGGTATAGAACTCGGCCATGTCCGGGCTGGGCAGGGCATTGAGGTGCTGGCCGATCAGGTCGAAGGCCGCTTCCCAACTGATGGATTTGTAACGGTCGGTTGCGGCGTCGTAGCGCATCGGCTCGGTCAGGCGGCCTTGGTATTCCAGCCAATAGTCACTTTGCTCCAGCAGCGACGTCACGCTGTGCTTGGCGAAAAACGCCGCATCCACCCGGCGCTTGGTGGCTTCCCAGTTGACGGCTTTGGCGCCGTTTTCGCAGAACTTGACCATGCCGCTTTCCGGCGAGTCGCCCCAAGCACAGCCTGGGCAGTCGAAGCCGCCGTTCTGGTTGGTCTTGAGCATCATGCGCAGGTTTTTCAGCGCGTTATCGCTGGTCAACCACGCCTGCGCCACACTGATCAGCGCGCCCCAGCCGCCTGCCGGGCCTTTGTAGGGCTTATAGCGCGGTGTGGGGGTTTGGTCGGCTTGATGATGATTGCTCACGGCTGGTTCTCCATCGCAGGGCTGTAGACCCGCGGCGCACTTTTCTGCGGCAGGTGGATGAGATTGAGGTTGTGCCGACGGGCCCATTGCAAGGCCAGGCCGGTGGGCGACGACAGGCTGACCAGGGTCTGGATGCCCGCGCGCAGGACTTTCTGGATCAATTCGAGGCTGCAACGGCTGGTGACAATCGCCACGCCGCCATCGGTTGGAATTTGTTGACGGACCAATGCACCGATCAACTTATCCAGAGCGTTGTGCCGGCCAATGTCTTCGCGGCCCAGCAACAATTCGCCCTGATTATTCATAAACACCGCCGCGTGCACCGCACCGCTGTGCTGGCCGAGGGGCTGGAACGCGCTGATGCGCTGGCGCAGGCCGTCGAGCCACTCAGCAGGCGGCAGGGGCGCGCCGGCCAGCACTTGCAGATCCGGCAGGGCCTGTTCCACGGCTTCTACGCCGCATAAGCCACAGCCGCTGGTGCCCGCTAACTGACGACGCTGCTGCTTGAGGTTCCAGAACGCGCGGCTGGAAATCTGTACCTGGGCGTATTGCGCAGAGCCCGAGCCGCTAAGCTTCAGGTCGTAGATATCGCTGATATCGGCGATGATGCCGCTGCCCAGGCTGAAGCCCACGATAAAGTCTTCCAGATCCGTAGGCGTCACCAGCATCACCGCTTGGCTGATGTCATTATAGGCGATCGCCAACGCCACTTCTTCGGCCAGCGCGGTGCTGGCGACGTCTGAGTGTTCGAGGGTGCAATACTGGTAGCTCTGGCTGGCGGCCGACGCGGGCGTTTGTGCAGCAGGCGCCGCGCAGGCTGGGCGCTGGGCGTTCATTTGGCGTATCACCGGCGGATTGATCAGTGTTTAGACTAGGCGCGACAAAGCGTCGCGTCTAATTGCCAGTACTGATGCACCGATAGATGACGTCGATCAAGGCTCTATTTGCGATTTCTGATACAGCGCAAAGCACGCCTCGGCCAATGCCGAACGCGGTGCACTGCGACGCATGATCAGCCCCAGCCGCGCGAGGGTGTGGGCGTTTTCGATCGGTTGCAGGCGCAGGTGTTCGGTGAGGGCATCCAGCCCGCCCTCCAGGGGCATGACCGCGCAACACAAACCGCCATGCACCGCCTGCAATAACTGATGGACGGCATCGGTCTGCAGCAGCGGTTGTGGGTGCAGGCCGCGACTGTGGAAGTTGTGGTCGATGGATTGGCGAAAGTGCATGCCGCTGGTGAGCATGCCCAGCGGCAGTTCGATCAGCGCTTCCCAGCTCAACGGTGTGTCGCCGAAGCTGAAGAAACGCTGGTCATATAGCAGCCCCATGCGGGTTTCGCCCAGGGCCAGGGAGTCGAAGCGTTCCGTGTCGAGACGCTCCAGGTACGACACGCCCAGGTCCAGGCGATTGCTGGCCAGTTGTTCGAGGATCTGCTCGGAACTGAGCGCCGACAGCTCGAAGCGCAGGTTCGGATGCTCTTTATGCAACTGCTGCATCAGTGCCAAGGGATCGAAGCTCGACAACGGCACCACCCCCAGGCGCAACGTGCCCACCAGGTTGCCGCGACACGCTGCCGCTTCAGCCTGCAAACCGTCGTAGGCCGCCAGCACCGTCCGCGCCCACGCCAGTACCCGTTCGCCTGGCGCGGTAAAGCCTTCGAAGCGCTGGCCACGGTTGACCAGCGGCAAGTCCAGCTCTTCTTCCAGGCTGCGCAGGCGCATCGATAACGTGGGTTGGGTGATATGGCAACGGGCTGCGGCCTGGCCGAAGTGACGGGTCTCGTCGAGGGCGATGAGGAATTTCAGCTGTTTGATGTCCATCTTCGCTCCAGGGCTTATTCCAATGGCGGGGGGATTCTAGCGCGTTTGGGTCTTTGGTCGGTCTGGAACCCAAGTGTGCAGGACTGGTCTAGTCTTGGGCATCTGGAATTCATATCCCAAGGAGAGCGCACCATGAGTCTTTTAAGCTTTGTTAAGGAAGCCGGCGAGAAGTTGATCGACCTGTTGACGCCGGGTAATGCCAATGCCAGTGAGCAGTTGAAGGAACACGTGGCCAAAGTGGGTCTGGGGAATCCGAATGTGCAGACCAAGGTGGAGGGTGACAAGGTGATCGTCACCGGTGAAGTCGCCAGCCAGGAAGAGAAAGAGAAAATTCTGCTGGCGCTGGGCAACATTAAAGGTGTTGCGAGTGTGGACGACCAGATCACCGTATCCGGCCCGGTGGTGGCTGCCGCACGTTTCGTCGTTGTGAAAGAGGGCGACACTCTAAGTGCGATTTCTCTGGCGGTGTATGGCAACGCCAACCAGTACAACAAGATCTTCGAAGCCAACAAGCCGCTGTTGTCGCACCCGGACAAAATCTACCCAGGGCAGACGCTGCGTATTCCTGAGTAATACACGGAAGAAAGGTGGGTGGGGGCTCATCGCCCCTCTCACCTCAGAGACCGACAATAAGATCGCGGTAGTCACCGACCGCTGCAAACTCGCCAGTGTCTTTCGGCCCCTTCTTGCTATCCGGTTCTTTTACCGCCAGCAAATGCCTTACGCCAAACGCCCCGGCGCTGCGCAGGATCGGCAGGGTGTCGTCGATAAACAGACTTCGGGCCGGGTCGAACTCTATATCAGCTTGCAAAGCGTCCCAGAATTGCGGGTTTTCCTTGGCGAAACCGTAGTCGTGGGAACTGATCAACCGTTCGAAATAGGGCGCCAGCTCGATGCGTTCCAACTTCAATGACAGCGAATCGCGGTGAGCATTGGTGATCAAGATCACCCGCTTGCCGGCCTGTTTGATGGCCTGCAAAAACGTGTCGGCATCCGGGCGCAGGGCGATCAGGTGCGCGGTCTCCAGCTTGAGTTCGCGCACCGGGAGGTTGAGTTCTGCGCTCCAGAAGTCCAGGCAATACCATTGCAACTGTCCAGCGTTACGCTCGAACAGGGGCTGCAATTCCATCTCGGCCATGGCGCGGCTGACGCCATGCAGCTCGGCGTAACGCTGAGGCAGGTGTTCCATCCAGAAATGGTTGTCGTAATGCAGGTCCAGCAGGGTGCCGTCCATGTCCAGCAGGACGGTGTCGATGGCGTGCCAGGGCAAAGAGGGCATGGGGCGTTCTCATGTAAGTAAAGATATCCGACACAGACAATCGGAAAAGCCACGGTATAGTAACCCGATCACGCCAAGGAGCCGCTTATGCGCCAGAAACCCACCGTCCTCGCCCGCGAAATAGTCGCCAGTAGCCGTTTGTTCCGCGTGGAGGAAGTGCAGTTGCGCTTTGCCAATGGCGTTGAACGGACCTACGAGCGCCTGGTGGGCCGGGGGAACGGTTACGGCGCGGTGATGATCGTGGCGATGATCGATGAGGACCATGCGTTGCTGGTGGAAGAGTACTGCGGCGGCACGGATGAATATGAAGTGTCGCTGCCCAAAGGCTTGATCGAGCCCGGTGAAGATGTGCTGGCGGCCGCGGATCGGGAACTCAAGGAAGAGGCAGGCTACGGTGCCCGGCAGTTGGAGCACATTACCGAGTTGTCGCTGTCGCCTGGCTATATGAGTCAGAAAATCCAAGTGGTGCTGGCTACCGATCTGTACGAAGAACGTCTGGAAGGCGATGAGCCCGAGCCGATGCGGGTGGACAAGGTCAATCTGCGCGAGCTGTCGAGCCTGGCGCAGAACGAGCAATTCAGTGAAGGTCGCGCCCTTGCCGCGTTGTACCTGGTGCGCGATCTGTTGACCCAGCGTGGAGCCTTCAACGCATGAGCGAACTGTTCCTGGGCCACCCGTTTATCGCCCCTGTCATTGAACTGGCCCGCCAGGCGGGTGAAGCGATCCTGCCGTACTGGCGCGCGGATGTGGCCGTGACCTCCAAGGCCGATGACTCGCCGGTGACGGCGGCGGACCTGGCGGCGCACCACCTGATCCTCGCCGGCCTGACGGCCCTGGACCCCAGCATCCCGGTGCTCTCCGAGGAAGATGCCGATATCGACCAGAGCGTGCGTGCCAGCTGGCAGCGCTGGTGGCTGGTGGACCCGCTGGACGGCACCAAGGAATTCATCGCCGGCAGCGAAGAGTTCACCGTCAATATCGCGCTGATCGAACAGGGCCGCGTGGTGTTTGGCGTGGTCTCGATGCCCACCAGTGGCCGTTGCTACTTCGGTGGCGCGGGCCTGGGGGCGTGGCGTTCGGATGTCAATGAAGCCCCACGGCAGATTCAAGTGCGCCAAGCGCCGGCGGAGGGCGAGTGCTTTACGGTGGTGGCCAGTCGTCGACACAGCAGCCCTGAGCAGGAGCGATTGCTGGAGGGGCTGAGCGAAGGGCTGGGCAAACTGGAGCTGGCGAATATCGGCAGTTCGTTGAAGTTTTGCCTGCTGGCCGAAGGCAGCGCCGATTGCTACCCGCGCCTGGCCCCGACCTCACAGTGGGACACCGCTGCCGCCCAAGGCGTGCTGGAAGGTGCCGGTGGCGAAGTGCTGGAGTTGAGCGGTGCGCCGTTCAGTTATCCGGCGCGGGAATCGCTGCTCAATCCGTTCTTTTTGGCGCTGCCGGCCAAGGCGGCCTGGCGTGAACGTTTGCTGAGCTTGGCGCGTTCTTAAGACCTCAAGCGAGCTGACTGTGGGAGCTAGCCCCGTCCCACAGTTGTTTTGTGTAGGGGTTCTAGCGGTGCAGGACGTATTGGCCAGTGAAGGCGACCGCTCTTTCGTCACTGCCCTCATTCACGATCCAGGTGTCCAACGTCAACCGCGCCCGCCCATAGCGCTTGTAGGTGGCTAAAAAACGCTTCCACACCTTTTCCTCCGGCGCCTGGCAAATCACCGTGGCGTCCTGTGTCACCGGCAACGGATAACTGATCTGCCCCTCCTGAATCACGATATGCCCGTCCTCGATACCTTCCTCGCGCAACTGCAGGTGCAACCAACCCCAGCCCGCCAGCACCGCGCCGCAGTAGAGGCTGCCGCCGAACATGGTGCTCTTGTGGTTGATATTGGCTTGCAAGGGCAGGTGCAGCTGCAACTGGCGATCTTGCCAGTCGAGCACCTTGAGCCCCATTTCCCGGGTCAAGGGAATGTCATGGTGAAGGATGGATTCCAGGTAACGGCTGTCGCGGCTCATGGTGGCCTCTTGGCGGGTAGGAAGGGTCATTCGTCGTCGGCACTGTGCTGGGCGCTGTCGGCGAAGTTCAGCCCGTGCTTGCGTAGTTTGTCGTGCAAGGTCTTGCGCGGTACGCCGAGGGCTTCGGCGAGGCTGCGCAGAGAACTGTGGGGGCGGGCGAGTTCGGCGGCGATCAGGCTTTTTTCGAACTGTTCGACCTGTTCGCTCAAGCCGCCCGGCGTGGATGTCAGCACGCTGCCGGTGGGGTTGTCCGCCGAGCTGTCCAGGGCCAGCTCCAGGCCCAGTGCAAAGCGCTCGGCGGCATTCTGCAGTTCCCGCACATTACCCGGCCAGCTGTGGCGCAACAGCAATGCGCGCTGGCCCGGTTGCAGTTCGTGCAGAGGCAGGCCATGGCGACTGCTGGCTTCGTCGGCAAAGTGTTGGAACAACATCAGCGCATCCTCGCCCCGTTCGCGCAACGGCGGGATGCGCAGCGGCGCCACGTTGAGACGGTAATACAGGTCGGCGCGGAAGCGGCCCTGGTCGGCGGCCTGGCGCAGGTCTTCCTTGGTCGCGGCGATGATGCGGATGTCCAGGGGGATCAACTGGTTGCCGCCCAGGCGCTCGACCACGCGCTCCTGCAACAGACGCAGGAGCTTGACCTGCACGTCCAGGCTCATGCTTTCGATTTCATCCAGAAACAACGTACCGCCATTGGCAAACTCGAACTTACCGATGCGGCGCTTCTGCGCACCGGTAAATGCGCCGGGTTCATGGCCGAACAGTTCGCTTTCGACCACCGATTCGGCCAGGGCCCCGGCGTTGATCGCCACGAACGGCCCGCTGCGTCGGCTCGACAGATCGTGCAACGCGCGCGCCACCACTTCTTTACCGGCGCCGGTTTCGCCGAGGATCAGCACGTCGGCCTTGGTTGCGGCCAGGGCGCCGATCTGCTCGCGCAGGCGCAGCATCTGCGGCGAATGCCCCACCAGGCGCGTGCTCAGTTGCTGGCGGTCGCTAAGGGCCAGGCGCAGGCTGCGGTTGTCCAGCACCAATCGACGCAAAGCCAGGGCGCGGCGCACGCTATCGAGCAAAGCGTCGCTGGCGAAAGGCTTTTCGAGAAAGTCATAGGCCCCGGCGCGCATGGCTTGCACAGCCAGCGGTACATCACCGTGGCCGGTGATCAGCAACACCGGTAGATCCGGGTCCTGGCCGTGCAGCTCGGCCAGCAGTTCCAGGCCGTCCATGCCGGGCATGCGGATGTCGCTGACCACCACCCCCGGCCAATCCCGCGACAGCTGCGCGGTGAGGCCGGTGGCTTCGGCCAAAGGCAGGACCTTCAGCCCGGCCAGGTCCAGGGTCTGGCACAGGGCCTGACGCAAGTGCGGGTCGTCGTCGATCAGCACCACCTGAATCTGGTTATCGATACTCATACACTGCGGTCCTCGGACGGTTGCAGACTGACGCCCGGCGAACCGGCACGCAATTTCAAAGTTAACAGCGCGCCGCCTTCCTTGTGGTTGGCAAACAGCAGTTCGCCGCCAAAGGCGCGCATCAGGGTTTCACAGATGGCCAGGCCCAGCCCAAGGCCTTGTGTGCGCGTCTTGGTGGTATAGAACGGCTCGCTGGCGCGGCCCAGGGCTTCCATGCAAAAGCCTGGGCCGTTGTCGCGAATGTACAGGTTGACGCCTTGCTCGGTGGTTTCGGCACTCAGCCAGAGTTTGCGCGGCTGGCCTTTTTCGGTCAGCGCGTCCAGGGCGTTGGCCAGCAGGTTGCCCAGTACCTGGCGCAGGCGGGTTTCGCCGGCCTGCACCCAAAGCGTGGCTTCCGGCAGATCGCGGATCAATTCCACTTCCATCGAGCGGCGGCGCTTGGCCAGCAGCGCCAGGGCGTCATCGAGCGCCGGTTGCAGCGCCACGCTCTCGGGGGCATGGCGGTCGCGGCGGGCAAAGGCGCGCAGGTGGGCGATGATCGAGGCCATGCGCCCGGTCAGTTCGCTGATCAGTTTGAGGTTGCCGCGCGCGTCGTCGGTGCGTTGGTGATCGAGCAGGATCTCGGCGTTTTCGGCGTAGCTGCGGATCGCAGCCAAGGGCTGATTGAGTTCGTGGCTGATGCTCGCCGACATGGTCCCCAGCGCCGACAGCTTGCCGGCCTGTACCAGATCATCCTGGGCGCGCACCAGTTCCTGCTGGGCGTGTTCGCGCTCCAGCACTTCTTGTTTCAGGCGTCGGTTAAGGCCTTCCAGGTCGCTGGTCCGTTCGGCCACACGCATTTCCAGTTCGCGGCGGGCTTTGGCCTCAAAGGCAATACGCTCCAGATAGTGGCGACGGCGCTGCATCAACAGACCGAGCAACAGCATCAGCACCAGCAGTGCCGCGCCGCCCACGGCCACCACGGTGCGCACCGGGCGGCTGATCAAGGATTTCGGCGCGAGGATTTCCACGTTCCAGCCGGTTTCGGCGATGGCCGTGGACTGGCGCAACCAGGCGGTGCTGCTCAGGTTCAGCGGCTGTGGATCGCGGGTCGGGTAGGGCTGGATTGCGATGATAGCCTGCCGCTCTTCAGCGGTGAGCGGGCGCGTGGCGCGGAATCGCCATTGCGGGCGTGACGTCAGGATCACCACGCCGTTGTGGTCGGTGACCAGCAGTTGTTCCGGGGTGTTACCCCACAGGCTTTCGGTGTGATCCAGGTCCACCTTGACCACCAGCACGCCGATGACTTTTTCACCGTCGCGCACCGCCGCGGCGAAGAAGTACCCGCGCTTGGCGGAGGTGGTGCCCAGGCCGAAGAATCGACCCAAGCGCCCGGCCATGGCTTCACTGAAGTAGGGGCGGAATGAAAAGTTACGTCCGACGAAGCTGTCCTGTTTATCCCAGTTCGACGCGGCGAGGGTCTTACCGGTGGTGTCCATTAGATACATCACTTCCACGCCGGCCTGGGCCGCCACGTCTTTGAGCAGCAGGTTAGCGTTGGCCAGGTGGGTACTGACCTCGGGCGCCGCCAGCGCGGTGCGCAGGGCGGGCAGATCGCCGAGGATCTGCGGCAGTACTTCGTAGCGGTGCAGGGTACCCAACAGGTTGGCGACGTACAGGTCGAGGGTCTGGCGGTTTTGTCCGGCCAGCTCACTGCGATAGTAGCGCTCGGCCAGGTGTTCCAGCGGCCACAGCAGCGGGGCCAGGCACAACGCCAGCAATGCGAGGCTGCGCCAGCGGGGTCGTCGCGGAAGGGGTGGAGTCATGGGAGTCGTGCGCCTGGGGGTACAGGCGCATTATGCCTAGTGCGGCTATGCAAGACACTCGCGCAGTGCGTCCAGCCAATGCGGTTGGGCGACATGCCACTGTTGCTGCAAGCGGCTGCAGTCCAAACGCGAGTTCAGCGGGCGTTTGGCGGGTGTCGGGTAAGCGCTGGAAGGGATGGCCTCCAGCTCGGCGCAGGCTTTGCCGGTGGCCCGCAGATGCTCGCCGATGGCTTGGGCAAAGCCGAACCACGACGTTTCGCCTTGGGCCGTCAGGTGATACACCCCCCACGCGCCGGCGGCCCCAGCCTGCCAATGTTCGATCAGGGCGCGAGTGCTGTCGGCGATGGTGCCGGCCCAGGTCGGCGCACCGATCTGGTCGGCGACGATGCGCATCTGCGGCTTTTCCTGCAGCAGGCGTTGCATGGTCAGCAGGAAGTTCTTGCCGTGGTTGGAATACACCCAACTGGTGCGCAGAATCAGATGCTCGCCTCCCACTGCCGCAATCGCCTGCTCGCCGGCGAGCTTGCTTTGGCCATACACCCCCAACGGGTTCGGCGTATCGGCCTCGGTGTACGGCGCCGGTTTGCTGCCGTCGAACACGTAGTCGGTGGAGTAGTGGATCAGCGGCGCGCCCAGGGCCTTGGCCTCCTCAGCCAGAATGCCGGGGGCGATGGCATTGATGGCGAAGGCCACCTCCGGCTCGCTTTCGGCCTGGTCGACCGCCGTGTGGGCGGCGGCGTTGATGATCAGGCCGGGGCGGTGGGCACGGACCTGCTGGCGGATTTGGTCGACGTTGGTCAGGTCCAGTTGCTCGCGACCCAGCACGATCAGTTGGCCAAGCGGGGGCAGACGCTGTTGAAGAGCCTGGGAGACTTGGCCGTGTTGGCCGGTGATGAGGATTTTCATGGGAACAGGTCCGCTTCCACCAAGCGTTTGCCGGCCTGGTCCTTGACGGACAGTTGCGGCGTCTCGGTCAGTTGCCAATCAATTGCCAGCGTTGGGTCGTTCCATGCGATGCAGCGCTCAGCACTGGGCTGATAGTAATCAGTGGTCTTGTAGAGAAACTCTGCGTATTCACTCAACACCACGAACCCATGAGCAAAACCTTCGGGTACCCACAGTTGGCGGTGGTTCTGAGCCGACAGACGGACCCCCACCCATCGACCGAAGTTCGGAGAACTGCGGCGAATATCCACCGCCACGTCGAGCACCTCACCTGCGGTGACACGCACGAGTTTTCCCTGTGTGTCTACCAACTGATAGTGCAAGCCCCGCAGCACACCCTTTTGCGAGCGCGAATGGTTGTCTTGTACGAAGTTGCGTTCGAGGCCCGTGGCCTGCTTGAACGTCCTGGCGTTGAAACTTTCGTAGAAAAAACCTCGGTCGTCGCCATAGACTTTGGGTTCGAGGATTACAACACCGGGAAGTGAGGTTTCAACCACGTTCACTGGCTATCTCCCGCCAGCGAGTACAGGTATTGACCATAGCCGGTCTTGCCAAAATATTGGGCGCGCTGCAGCAGGTGGTTGCGGTCGATCCACTCATTCTCGTAGGCGATTTCTTCAAGACAAGCGACTTTCAGACCTTGGCGATGTTCGATGGTCTGCACGTACGTCGAGGCTTCGAGCAAGCTGTCATGGGTGCCCGTGTCGAGCCAGGCAAAGCCACGCCCAAAGCGTTCCACATGCAGATCTCCACGCTGCAGGTACGCGTTGTTGACGTCAGTGATCTCCAGTTCACCGCGAGGCGAAGGCTTGACCGCCTTGGCGATCTTGATCACATCGTTGTCGTAGAAATACAGGCCGGTCACGGCGTAACTGGACTTCGGCTTGGCGGGTTTTTCTTCGATTGAAAGGGCGCGGCCTTCGTTGTCGAAGTCGATCACGCCGAAGCGCTCCGGGTCTTTGACCCAATAGCCGAATACAGTCGCGCCGGACGGGCGATTGGCGGCTGTGCGCAATTGATCGCCGAAGTGCTGGCCATGGAAAATGTTGTCGCCCAGGATCAAGCAGACCGGGTCGTCACCGATAAACTCTTCGCCGATGATAAACGCCTGCGCCAGGCCATCCGGAGAAGGCTGTTCGGCGTAACTGAACCGCACGCCGAACTGGCTGCCGTCGCCAAGCAGGTTGCGGTATTGCGGCAAGTCCACCGGGGTGGAAATCACCAAGATGTCCTTGATCCCCGCCAGCATCAGCACTGAGATGGGATAGTAGATCATCGGCTTGTCGTACACCGGTAACAGCTGTTTGGACACACCCAGGGTAATGGGGTGCAAGCGCGTGCCGGAGCCACCGGCCAATACGATTCCCTTCATCATGCAATCAGATCCTTCGTGTCGGTGTTGCCCAATCGTTCGCCCTGATAACTGCCGTCCTGGACCCTGCGGCACCATTCCAGGTTATCGAGGTACCACTGCACGGTTTTGCGCAGACCGGTTTCGAAGGTTTCTTCCGGAACCCAGCCCAGTTCGCGTTCGATCTTGCTGGCGTCGATCGCGTAGCGTTGGTCGTGACCTGGCCGATCCTTGACGAAAGTGATCAGGTCGGTGAATTGCGCGACGCCTGCGGGCCGTTGCGGCGCCAGTTCTTCCAGCAGGGAGCAGATACCGCGCACCACGTCGATGTTCTTTTGTTCGTTATGGCCGCCGATGTTGTAGGTCTCGCCGACCACACCTTCGGTGACCACTTTCAATAGAGCGCGGGCGTGGTCTTCGACGAACAGCCAGTCCCGCACCTGCAAACCATCACCGTAGACCGGCAATGGCTTGCCCGCGAGGGCATTGAGGATCACCAGCGGAATCAGCTTTTCGGGGAAATGGAACGGGCCGTAGTTGTTCGAACAGTTGGTCAGCAGCACAGGCAGGCCGTAGGTACGGTGCCAGGCGCGCACCAAGTGGTCGGATGCGGCCTTGCTGGCTGAGTAGGGCGAGCTGGGAGCGTAGGGCGTGGTTTCGGTGAACAGGTCATCCACGCCGTGCAGGTCGCCATACACTTCATCGGTAGAAATGTGATGAAAGCGAAAGGCGCTTTTGGCCGGCTCGGTCAGCGTATGCCAGTAGGCACGGGCGGCTTCGAGCAGGCTGTAGGTGCCGACGATATTGGTCTGGATAAAATCCGACGGACCGTCAATCGAACGGTCGACATGGGACTCGGCGGCCAGGTGCATGATCGCATGGGGCTCGAAGCGTGCCAGCACGGCGCTGACGGTGGCCTGGTCGATGATATCGGCCTGGACAAACTCATAGCGGCTGTTGGAGGCGATGCTGGTCAGCGACTCCAGGTTGCCAGCGTAGGTGAGTTTGTCGAGGTTGAGCACTTCGTGCTCGGTGTGTTGAATCAGATGGCGGATCAGGGCTGAGCCGATAAATCCGGCGCCACCGGTGATGAAAATGCGCATGTCGGAGGGCCTTTTCCTTAGACGGACATTAAGCGGATGAAGCATAGCTTGAGTTGCGCAGCGGGGCGGCGCAAGCACGGTTATAAGCAGGGGGTTGCTTAACCCCCCAAAACAATGGCGATATACACGCCTAAAAATCAGAGGCTCTGACCATGCTGCTCGCCACGTTGATCCATCGCGCCAGTCTACCTTGCCCGCAAGTAGGCCTCGATCAGGCCACTCAACTCTTGGCGCAGCACTATGGCCTTGCTGGCACTTTGCAGTCACTGGGCAGCCAGCAAGACCTCAATTACAGAGTCGACACCCCCCAGGGACAGTTTGTTCTGAAAATCTGCCGGGGTGACTACGCGGCGTTGGAGCTGCAGGCTCAGCACGCGGCGCTGGGTCACCTGCAGACGCACGCCGAGGTGCGTGTGCCTAAGGTCATCAAGACTCTGGCTGGCGATGAGTTGCTCACCTTGACCATCGGCGGGCAAACCCTGCATTTGCGGCTGCTGGACTATCTCGACGGCCAGCCGTTGACCCACATGCCGCACTTGGGTCGCGAGGTGATAGCCGGGTTCGGTGACCTGTGCGGCCGCATGAGCCTTGCGCTCGCGCCGTTCGAGCATGGGGGCCTTGAGCGCACGCTGCAGTGGGACCCGCGCCATGCTCCGGAACTGATCACCCACCTGCTGACCAGCCTGGAACGCCTCCCGCACCGTGACGCGTTGGAGCGCGTGGCCGCGCAGGTTCAAGCCCGAATTCGCCCTTTGGCCGAGCGCCTGCCGTGGCAAGCCGTTCACATGGATATCACCGATGACAACGTGCTGTGGCAGCGCGATGCTCAGCGTCATTGGCACATTCAGGGGGTGATCGACTTCGGCGATCTGGTTCACACCTGGCGCATCGCTGATCTGTCGGTGACTTGCGCGGCCCTGCTGCACCATGCCGAAGGCGACCCCTTTGCGATTTTGCCGGCGATCCAGGCCTGCCATGCCGTGACCCCTTTGCAACGCGAAGAGTTACAGGTGCTGTGGCCGCTGATCGTTGCGCGGGCGGCGGTGCTGGTGCTGAGCAGTGAGCAGCAGCAACGCTTGGACCCGGATAACAGCTACCTGCTGAAAAATGCCGAGCATGAGTGGGAAATCTTCCATGTGGCGACCTCGGTGCCGTTCGAACTGATGGAAGCGGCGATTTTGAGCAGCGTTGGCGAAACGCCGACGCCCATCGCCAGCCAGGATTTTGCCCCACTGTTACCGGAGCTGGTCGGTCGCGAATTTGCGTTGATCGACCTCGGGGTGCTCAGCCCGCATTTCGAGGCTGGCAATTGGGAGACACCCGGTGTCGATCGCAGGCTGCTGGACGAAGCAGCAGCAGTTCATGGGTTGGCGGCCAGCCGCTACGGGCAATATCGGCTGTCGCGCACCGTCCCTGACAGCGCCGCCGAGCCGGAGACCTTTCCCCTGCACGTCGAGCTGCATGTGCCCCACGGCACGGTGCTGGAAGCGCCTTTCGCCGGTACATTGCACCAGGACGCCGATGGGGTCGTGAGCCTCCAGGGCGTCGAGTCGAGCGTTCGCTTGATGGGGGTCAAACCCTCCCTCAAACCGGGTGCGCTGCTGGTCAAAGGGCAAGTGTTTGGCGAGGTTCAAGCGCCGCTGACCGTACAACTGTGCCGCGCCGATCTCGAACCGCCGCTGTTTTGCACGCCTTCGCGCGCATCGGCCTGGCAAATCCTCTGCCCGTCGCCTGCTGCTGTGCTGGGGCTGGCTTGCGACGCCGAGCCTGAACTGGACGCTCACGCTCTGCTGGCTCGCCGCGACGCCAGTTTTGCGCGCTCGCAAAAGCACTATTACACCGATCCGCCGCGTATCGAGCGGGGCTGGCGCAACCACCTGATCGACATGCAGGGGCGTTCCTACCTGGACATGCTCAACAACGTGGCGGTGCTCGGCCATGGGCATCCGCGCATGGCTGCGGTGGCGGCGCGGCAATGGTCGCTGCTCAACACCAACTCACGCTTTCACTATGCCGCCGTCACGGAGTTTTCCGAACGCCTTTTGGCCTTGGCGCCGGCGGGCATGGACCGTGTGTTTCTGGTCAACAGCGGCACCGAAGCCAACGACCTGGCCATTCGCCTGGCCTGGGCCTACAGCGGCGGGCGCGACATGCTCAGCGTGCTGGAGGCGTACCACGGCTGGTCGGTGGCGGCGGATGCGGTGTCCACCTCGATTGCCGATAACCCCCAGGCCTTGAGCAGTCGTCCGGACTGGGTGCACCCAGTGACGGCGCCCAACACCTATCGCGGTGAGTTCCGTGGGCAGGACAGTGCCCCGGACTACGTACGCAGCGTGGAGCACAACCTGGCGAAAATCGCCGCCAGCAAACGCCAACTGGCAGGCTTTATCTGCGAACCGGTGTATGGCAACGCCGGTGGCATCTCGCTGCCGCCGGGCTATCTGCAACAGGTGTATGGCCTGGTGCGCGCTCAGGGCGGCGTGTGCATCGCCGATGAAGTGCAAGTCGGTTATGGGCGCATGGGGCGGTTCTTCTGGGGCTTCGAGGAGCAGGGCGTGGTGCCCGACATCATCACCATGGCCAAAGGCATGGGCAACGGCCAGCCACTGGGGGCCGTGATCACTCGCCGCGAAATCGCCGAAGCGTTGGAGGCTGAAGGCTACTTCTTCTCGTCTTCTGGCGGCAGCCCGGTAAGTTGCCGGATCGGCATGGCAGTGCTGGATGTGATGGAAGAAGAAAAGCTGTGGGAAAACGCCCAAGTGGTCGGTGGGCATTTCAAAGCTCGCCTGGAAGCCCTGATCGAGCGTCACCCGTTGGTCGGCGCGGTGCATGGGTCCGGTTTCTACCTTGGCCTGGAACTGGTTCGCGACCGGCACACCCTGGAGCCTGCCACCGAGGAAACCAAAATACTGTGCGACCGCTTACGGGAGTTGGGCATTTTCATGCAGCCTACCGGTGATTATCTGAACATCCTCAAGATCAAACCACCGATGGTCACTTCCCGCAGCAGCGTGGATTTCTTCGTCGACATGCTGTCGAAGGTGCTCGATGAACAGTTATAAATAGTCGATTCTTATCGATAATGAGGCCGGATGCTTCAAGCTAAAGCCTCTTAACTGCTTTTAAAGCCGATTTTTATCCGTTATAAAGTCGGCCATCACCCCTTCGGAGCACCGAACGCCATGACCACTTTGCACAGCACTCCCCGCGCCGATGGCTTCCATATGCCCGCCGAATGGGCGCCACAGACCCAGACCTGGATGATCTGGCCTGAGCGCCCGGACAACTGGCGCCTGGGTGGCAAGCCGGCGCAGGCGGCCCATGTGGCCGTGGCCAAGGCCATTGCGCGGTTCGAGCCGGTGACGGTGTGCGTGTCCGCCGGCCAATATGAAAACGCGCGGGCGCGTTTGGATGTGCCGAATATTCGCGTGGTGGAAATGTCCAGCGATGACGCTTGGGTGCGGGACACCGGCCCGACGTTCGTGATCAACAACAGCGGCGAAGTGCGCGGCGTCAATTGGGATTTCAACGCTTGGGGCGGTTTCGACGGCGGCCTCTACGCGCCGTGGAACCGTGACACACAAGTAGGCGGCAAAATCCTTGAGATCGAGCGCGCCCCCCGTTACCGCACCGAAGGTTTTGTGCTGGAGGGTGGTTCGATCCACGTTGATGGCGAAGGCACCCTGATCACCACCGAAGAATGCCTGCTCAACCGCAATCGTAACCCGCACCTCGACCGCGCCGAGATCGAAGCGGTGCTGAGCGCCAATCTGGCGGTGGATAAAATCATCTGGTTGCCGGACGGCCTGTTCAACGACGAAACCGATGGCCATGTGGATAACTTCTGCTGCTACGTGCGCCCGGGCGAAGTATTGCTGGCCTGGACCGATGACCCACAAGACCCGAACTACGCGCGCTGCCATGCCGCCATGGACGTCCTGCAACGCAGCACCGATGCCCAGGGCCGCTCGTTTACAGTGCACAAAATGCCGATTCCGGGGCCCTTGTATGCCACCGAAGAAGAGTGCGCCGGGGTCGACCCGGTGGACGGTTCCCAGGAACGTAATCCGACCGTGCGGCTGGCGGGTTCCTACGTCAACTTCCTGATCGTCAACGGCGGCATTATCGCGCCGAGCTTCGACGATCCGCTCGACCATGAAGCCAAGCGCATCCTGCAGGACCTCTTCCCGCAGCATGAAGTGGTGATGGTGCCGGGTCGTGAATTGTTACTGGGTGGCGGCAATATTCACTGCCTGACTCAACAGCAGCCTGCGCCGCATAAAAACTGAGTGCGGTTGTAACAGCGCTTTAACGACGACCTGGCGCTACGCGCCTCCAGCGTCCAAGGCAAGCCCGCGGCCCTACTAGCCCGCGGGCTTTTTTGCGCGCGCAGGCCCCTGAACCTGGCGCATTGGCATAGCTCTTGTATCGGTTTTGCCATAGCAGTGGCCCAAGGTGATGACTGCGCAGTTCTGTCATAAACCTTGAGTAAGTTAGCCGCTCACGCAGTCGGAGAGAGCGCTGAAATGAACGTCGAAATCAACCCCATGCGCGCGCGCCCGCTTCATCCTTCCCGGGTCGACAGTGACGCCATCCATGCCCTGGCGCTCTGGTTGAAGGAAAACAGCGCGCGGCAGGTCAGGCCACCCGACCTGCGCAGTGTATTGAGTGAACGCTACCCGCAGGGGTTGTTCAGTGAGGATGAAGTGCACGCGCTGTGCGAGGTGATGCGCAATTAGTTGTCGTTTTTAGACATGTCATCAGCATCTCCTTAGAATTATTTCGCCTAAATACAGACGATTCGCGAAATTGACACATAGTTCAACGCGCGACTAGGATTGCGCCCAACGCCTGTGGCTAACCGCCATGACTCTTCCAATAAAAAAAGGCCCGCGGCATGTTCAGTCGTCCGCGGGCTTTCTTTTTTCTGGAAAAAGTCGATATCAGAAAGCGACATGGAGCCTGGTATCACAGCGCGTACTCAACCCGTAATAAGGAATACAAGAACATGTTGAAGCAACGGATGAGTCTGATCGCTCTGGGGATTTTGAGCGCATCGACAGCAATGGCCAACGACCAAGACCAATCCAAGGGTTTTGTCGAAGATAGCCACCTGAATATCGCCGCACGTAACGCCTACATCAGCCGTGACTACAAAAACGGCAAGCAAGACAAAGCCGAGTGGGGCCAGGGTTTCATCGGTAAATTCGAGTCCGGCTTCACCCAGGGCACCGTCGGCGTGGGTGTGGACGTGATCGGTCAGTACGCTATTCGCTTGGACGGCGGTAAAGGCCGCAGCGGCGCTGGCGGCATCGACTTCTTTAAGCAAGGCGATAGCGGCTCGGCCGCAGACGACCTGGCCAAAGGCGGCGCTGCCGTGAAGTTCCGGGTGTCCAACACCGTGCTCAAGTACGGTGATCAGTTCCCTAACGTCCCGGTTCTGGCCTACGACAACTCCCGCCTGTTGTCCGAAACCTATACCGGCACCTCGATCGTTTCCAAAGAGATCGAAGGCCTGCAACTGGACGCCGGTCATTTCACCAAGGAAGCACGCAAGAGTGCTGAAGGTACCGACAGCGGCCGTCTGAAAAGCATCGATTACATTGGCGGTAGCTACAAATTCACCGAAAGCCTGTCGGCCGCGCTGTATGCCTCCGACATGCAGGACGTGCTGAAAAAGCAATACGTCAACGTCAACTACGTGCTGGCCCTGCCAGAGAAACAGTCGCTGACCTTTGACTTCAACGGCTACAAAACCAAGTTGGACAAGAGCTTCGCCCTGCAAAACCAAGGTGACGAAGATGCTCGCGACAACAAGATCTGGAGCCTGGGCGCTACCTGGGCAGTTGGTCCGCACAGCTTCACCGTCGCTCACCAGCGCAGCACTGGCGACACTGGCTACCTGTACGGCGGCTACCGCAACGATGGCGGCATCGGTGACGGCGGCAACACCATCCTGCTGGCCAACTCCTACTGGTCCGACTTCAACGGCAAGGACGAGCGCTCCTGGCAGGTCGGTTACGGCCTGGACTTCAGCACCTTCGGCGTGCCTGGCCTGACCTACAACGTGGCCTACGTGCGCGGCACCAACATCGACGACGGTTCCAACCGTGGCGATGGCACCGAGCGGGAAATCTTCAACCAGTTCAAGTACGTCGTTCAGAGCGGCCCGGCCAAAGACCTGAGCCTGCGCGCTCGTGCGTCCTGGTTGCGCGTCTCCAACAACGCCAGCAACTACAACGTGGGCGGTAACGAACTGCGTCTGTTCGCTGACTACCCAATCAACGTGTTCTGATTGACCGCACGTTGCGCCTGATGTCAGGCGATAAAAAACCCCGACTGGTTCGGGGTTTTTTTATAGGCGCCGATCAGTCCTGACGGCTTTGCAAGATGCTGCGCGCCAGCGACGCGTTCACGTAATCGGTTATCAGCGACAGCCCTTCGTAAGGCGCGATCTTTCGGTTATCAATGCACAACTGCGCCATCTGCAACACCACCAGGCGCTTCTTCTTATTGAGTCGCACCCCCGGCACGCCGAACGCCGTTTTGCGCAGTTCGGGCAGCGGTGCTTCGTCCGTCAGTTCAAGCGTGAGCCAGATGCCTTGGATCGGTTGCAGCGACACATTGGCGATATGCTCAATCGGCAGCGGTTGCGCCAGGTTGGCAAACACAAAATGCTCCGGCGTGAGCCGCAGCGCGATCTGCGACGCGCGTTTGTAACGGCGCACGCCCAGCCACACAAAGATCAGCGCGATGCTGGCGATGGCCGCGCCGGCACCGAAGGTCGACAGCGGCGTGCCTTTCACGCGCGATGGATCGAGCCAAGGCAGGCTCATGATCAGCAGCCCGAGCACCACAAACGGCGCCGCCAGTACCGCCGTGACCAGGGCGCGCCGCCGGCCACCCTCGTGCAAGGCGTGTTCGCCCTGAGCGGAAGCGGCCAGCGTTTCCAGCAGTTCGGTTTGTGCCTCGTCTTCGGCGACCACGGCCTGGATCAAGTCGTCGGACAGCTGTTCGCTAAGCGCTGACACCGAACTGAAAAAAACCGCCAACTGCGCCTGCGCCGCCTCGACATCCACCGCGCGGGTAGCGTTGCGCGTGGCATCATCCAGCGACGCGTTCAGGGCTTGCAGGCGTTCGCCGTTGGAAGGGTGGGAGTCGGTCGGGTGTGGTTGGTGAATGTCCAGTGCGTCGGGCGGTAGTTGCAAGGCTTGTTCGCGTAATGCAATCAGCAGGCCCTGGGTCAGGTCTGCTGTCGACGCCGTCTCGCACAACGTGATCAACGCGTCCTCTAGGTGCGGTTGCAACACCGAAACGCGCAGCAAGGCCGAGGCTGCCGCCCCATTACCGGCCAACCGCGCGCCGGCGGCATCGGCCAGCAGTTCGCGCTCGCGACTCCAGTGGTTCACCGCGTGGTCGAAGCGCTGTATGAAAAACACTCCGAACAGAAATGATGGACGCATCAGCCAACCTTGGATCAAATCACTGGCCAGCAATGTCTCTTGCAGCGCCTCCAGGCTGCGATTGACCCCATCGTAGATCGGCAAAAAGCGCAGGCTGTATTCTGTGTCCTGCCCGACAAAGTGCGCCAGCTCATGGCCAATCACGGCATTGATTTCCGCCGGATTCAGCAGGCCCAGATACGGCAACGGCACGTGCAACGTCCGCCCATGCAGCGAGGTGTGCGCCGGCAGCAATGTGGCGTCGCTGGACGTGACGTAAAAGCCTTGGGCCAAGCTCACCACGATATGGTCGGGCGGCAAAGCACCGAGCCGACCCGCCAATTCACTCACCTGGCGCCATAAGCCCGGAGCCTGTACGGGCGTGACTTCCCGCGCGAAAATCTCCATGGGTGCTGGCGTGAACATCGCCAGCATGTGGCGCAATTGCCGCAGCAGCAGCCAGATGGAATACAGGCAAAACGCCGCAACCACCCCCAGCACCGCCATCAGCTTGACTTCGCCACTGCCCAACCGGCCTACATGCCACATCCCCAAGCCTTCGAAACACAAGGCCAGTGCCACCGCCGCCGCCATCGCCACCACATGGCTCACCAGCCCATAAGGCAACAACCGACTACCTTGGGTGAACACACGTAGTAATGTTTCTCGCGATTGCAACGCCTGTCGCCCCGCCCAGTGCGTCCCGGCCAACGCCGCCAGGCCGATCACCGCCGCCAGCAAACCGAACCCCACCACCCACGGCGCCAACCCGCGCATCGCCCGATTCACCTGATGAGCCGTGGGTAACTCCGCCTCGATCTTTTCCAGACGTGAGAGCGCCAACTGCACGCTGATCTTCTCATTCGGCAGATCGACACTGGCCGTAGGGTTCCTCGCCGCCAGCGCTCGCAGTTGCTGTTTCGCGATGCTCACATTGCTGTGGTAATCGATCATCGCATTGCTCATCTCCTCCGCGCGCTGCCGCTCCCAGTTACCCAGGGCAGCCAACAGCAGCGGGAAAATCACCAAAAGGGCGACGAGTTTTAGAGCGTTCATGGGAATCCGTTCGTGACGCTGGGGGATGTTGGTTATACCGAAAAGGGTTGGGGGTGGGCAAAGTGCTTTTGGCGGTCACCTCGCTGACCGAGGCCCTTATGCATATCGATCAGCAGCTCCCACGGCCGGATATCTGAAAACACAGGAATTGCCAAACGCCAACGGGCTTCCTCTTCATTTCTTTTAGTCGACATTGCGCGAGCTATTGATGCTGTAACCGGTGCTATCCGTAGGCAGCTTCTTCCTGGCGAATCCGTTGATAACGATGTAAAGCAATGGGCCAATCGATACGAAGACTGCCGTTATTAGAAAGTAAGGCACAAGAGAGACCGCAGCTCGGCCTTTGGACCGAGCGTCTCGATACATCCAGATGCAGGCGAGAACGCCGAGCAGATAAAGGTCAATAACTACTTGGGCAGTGTCCGGGCTGGATATTAACTCCCGGCCGAAGTCGATCAGCGATTGATCGGCAACGAACATAGTACCCGCTGTATACATTGAAAAAATCACCAACGTGGAAAGCGAGAGGTAGGGTCTGTTCATTTGTCCTCCTTGAGCAATAAGCGATGATCAACGCTGACAAGGTAGTGATATTGTCACGACGAGATCAATGACCTCACAGGTCATGGACTCAGCCAATTCGCGCCGTCAGAGTCGAACAATGAGCCCCCGATCTTTTTCTCGAACGACACCCTCCATCACCGCAAGTGAGCAGTTGCGGCAACTGCGACGTCAGGCGAAATTGAGCCAACTCGACCTCGCCTTGATGTCGGGTATTTCTCAGCGCCATCTCAGCTGCATTGAGACAGGGCGCGCCAAGCCAAGCCCCGGCACCCTGCATAACGTACTTATGGCACTCAATGCGCCTCTAGAGCTCTGCAACAGTGTCTTTCTCGCCAGTGGTTACGCACCGCGCTACGAAGCGACACCTCTTTCCTCGCCAAGCATGGAGGCTGTTCGTGACGCTATTACTCATCTCCTTCATGCCAACAACCCCGCACCAGCGATTGTCTTGGGGAGTCAGTGGGAGATATTGGCCGCCAACGCCAGCGCTGGAGTGTTGTTCGAACTGGTCGGCCTGAGTACCGATGCGGCGATTGGCCTAAATCTTTTGGTAACGCTGCTGGAGCCTGAAGGGTTGGGCGATCATCTGAGCAATGCCGAGGAAATCAGATTGATTGCTTGGCAGAGGGCAGCTAGAGAGGCCCTGAGCAACCCAGGGCTCGCGACGCTTCTGAAAAGCCTCCCCGCGCCTCAAGAGGCTTCCACTTTGGCAAACGAACCGCCTCCGTTAGTGCTGACACGTATCGACTCAAGGCAGGGGGAACTGAAATTCATGTCAACTTTCACAACATTTGGCATGCCTCTCGACATTACTATGGAGTCGCTGCGTATTGAGCATCTGATTCCTGCCGATGCGAGAACCTGGAAAGTCATGGGCCGAGCCTATGAACAATTGAAACGCTGATGCCCCTTATCTTCGGTTAAATACATTCATAGGGGTTGTTCGCGAGACGCTTAGTGCGCCAGTAAAAGCGAGGTCAGACCCCTTTTTTCTCCGCGGTTAGGTGCGCTTTCCGCCATTGTCCCGGTGGTAGCGAAAGAAAACCGATTCAAAAATGAGTGTGGACGTTTTGTGGACTTTTTGACGAAAACGAGACATAGGATTTTCGCCGTTTCCCAAACCCCAGAAACCACAAAGCCCCGCATTGCGGGGCTTTGAGATATGGTGCGGCACCAGACGAACGGTAGCATTCGGCGCAGCTAGGTTTTCTGTGGGTCTGGTAGTCGGTGGAAAACTAGGCATACCCCTACCTATAGCTATAAATGAATCAGTTAAATATGGATTTTAGCGGAATCGAACTTGGGATGAAACGTTGCCTCAAAGCTAATTCAGAATAGCGTGTCGTGCTGAAATGGCTCGGTCGTCTCTCTCAAATTTACAATCTCAATAGGGCATCCAAAAATAATGAAATCGTCAATATGCAGTGGGGGAACGCTGGATGGAATTGTATTTTTCTTAACTCCTTCTCGTAACTCCATCAACAGCCGCCCTAGGACATTTGCACCAACTAACCTACTATCGTCTTCTGGAACAGCTCCCCAGAACATATCGGTTCGAGACTGTTCCACAATAGGGGAGTCGCCAGTTTCAAGCAGGAGGGATGAGAATTTTGACCAGTTCTGTAATAATTTTGCAGATAAGCACCATCGCATAATACGTACTCTTACGCGCATCCAGTCAGGACGTGATTGTTCTCGGAACGGTTTGCTTCGCATTTTTGCCGTCATCGGACTTGTTTGCGAGACTATTAATTTTTGTATATCTGGTAGATGAGGGAAGCGGCAGGCCTGATAGAGAGCTTCCGATGTTAGAATTTTGGTTCCATTTATAATAATAGGGAAACCGCCAGCCATATTGGATAGGCCGCCGAATTTCTCTTGCGTTTTAAGGAACACAATGCTCCGACCTCTCTCATAGGTACGGATTGCTACTTTCCCCATCATGTTCTCCCTACAATGCTTCGAATGCTCGCTCCACAGCCGCATCAGCGTTGGTCGACCTAGGGAACAAAGGGTACCACGGATCGCCCGCCCATAGCGCTAGAGGTGCATTGTTTGGGCAGTTTCTATACGTCACAAACATAGAGCCAAAGCCAAGAGTTTCTAATATGCTGAATCCCAACGGTCTATGAGGGATCTTCAGATTGGGGCATATAGTTCTTATATGCATTCCCTTTATCAAAAATTCTTGCTCTAGCAAGTGACGTCCAGATTCGGACGTGAAAAACTGTAAACTACCAATGCTGCCTGGTTGTCGGTATACGGGTTGATATTTCATTCCTTGGATGTAGTTGGTAACACTTTCATCTTGAGGTGCACATGTTGGCCGTAAAACATCGGATGAATACATGTAGCGTTTTCTATCCTCCGGGTATATGTGCTGCAACCAATTTATGGTTATATTTTTTCCACTTTCCTTTATGACTTCATTAAGCTTTTTGTTAGTGTTGTATTCGCCATATTTGTGTAAGCTTATGATCGTCATGAACAGCGTGGCGCGAGATGGTGCGTTGTTTTTTATCCACTTCGATACATCATTGGTTACGCGTGATCCGGAGAATAAACCATCGTCTATGTACCAATATACGCTCGCCGTATTGGAGTTTATTAGGGGCGTAACACCAAGTTTTGAAGTAATAAGTTTGGACAAGATTCCCACAAACTCATGTTGGCTATTTCCACCTTCCTGGATATCCAGTAACGATACCGTGCTCCAGTATTTTGCAGGGTCTGGTCCAGCAAATTTACTGTGGTTAATCAGTTGCAGAAAAATGTCTTCTATGCGTTTTTTCGAGAAGTATGTTTTTTTAAGTATGTGTACTATTTCACTAAGTAGTGGGAGTTGCTTTTCTGGCTCAAACTGATTTATCCATTTCTCAACATGGGCGTAATCGATAGGCTTGATTTTCCCCTTGCGATAATCACCTATCGTTTCTAATAGTTCTGTAATTAACCCTTCCCGAGCGGCCATAAAAAATCCCTTTAAAATTAGTGAGATTTCAGATTGCCACTATTGCGTGCGTTTGAGAAGCCCGTTGGATCTAGTACCTTAGTCTGAGCCTACGAGTGGCTTAAATCTCTTGGGAGCTTCCATCTCCCCCCCGCTGACGTCTTGCATACTATTCGGCAATGGGCTGATGCCGACTCCTTCTTAGCTTGGGCCAAATGGCGCTCCAATAATTGAATAAAGCCGATCTGTTTTCATGGTCTACATTTCTCGATGCGATAGTAAAAATTGCACCTATGGATGTGGATTCCAGGTCGAGAGTGGCCCCCTCTCAGGATGAAGACAAAAGAAATCTCGAAGCTGCAGTGAAGCATCCATAACGAATCGTGCCGGTTCACCAAGCGACAAATAAGCTGTCTTCCACGACCAGTGGCTGTTTACGTTATCTACTCGATCGTAAAAAACGGGTAGACTACCCGTTCTTTTTCATGGATTGAATGTTATGCATCTCGTCACCACCCGCGATGCCGCGAGGCTCACAGGTCTCTCAACAGATCAGCTTCGAGAGTGGACGAGTCGTAGGGCCTTGATTCCAGCGGACATCAAACCCAAGGGGCATGGCTCTCCCGCCCAATATTCCTGGCAAACAATACTCCTGCTGCGTTTGGCAGTGACACTCCGAGAGCGCTTCAGGCTGGAGCTACAAGCCCACCAACAGCTGTTCTTCAGTTTGGGAAATGGTTTGAGAAAGAGGTCCTTTCTCTCGCTTTGGGGGCAGTCGTTGGTATTGCAGGGTGGAGATACATGGTGCTTGCAGGACTCAACAGACAACGGCCATCCAGCAGACGCCTTTATCGTGTTGAGGCTTGATTCGCATCTGCAAATTCTCTCTGATGATTTTTCCATGTCGCCACCGATCCCCACCGCACAATTTCCCCTTTTTCCTGCTACTGGCGTAACTAGCGATTCCGCGGTCGCTTTTGGGCGCCGCAGATGAACTACTTAATTATTCATATCCCATCGTATCGAGTCTGTTTGACATGAGCAGTTCTGCCTTTAAGAAGGCACTCACGGCAACCGGCTATTTACTACCCGACGGCAAAGCTGCTCCGGGACTAGTGTTTGCAGGCCACGAGAAGGATGCTCGAGTTCGCCCTTTGCTGTCCGCGAGTAGAACAGGGCTGAGTGCGGATGCCGTCTTCTCCGCTCAAAAAGCGCCAACAGCAATATTCAAAGATGCGGGTAGCGAGCAACCTTCGGAAATTGATATCGGCCGTTGGCATGAGGCCGCTTGGAACCTCGGTCTGGCCCCGTTGCTATGGATCGTTACTCCCACCGATGTCCGTCTGTATGATTGCTTTGCTTCCCCGCAACGAGAAACTGATGGCCAAGTGACCGCTGCGCCGTTAGGTGTGTTTGCGCTGGATGCTGAAGAGCGACTGAGTGAGCTTGACTCTATGTGTGGCCGCCACGCCACGGAAACCGGTGCTTTCTGGTCAAGTGACATCGGAAAGACAATCGATCGCCGGCATCGTGTTGATCGCGAGCTCCTTGCCGAAATCAAGGCATTGGAAGAGCATTTGACGCGCTTGCCCCCGGCCTACGGTCCGGCGCTGGAGGATGAGCGTGCAGAAGCACAAGCGGCGCGCGACTTTGCACAGCGCTTGATTGGCCGCTGTATCTTCACTTCGTACCTGCTCGATCGCGCTATAGCCCAACCTTTTCTACCTGCAGGTATGCCTGCCCAGATCACCAATATGTTCGCGACCGATGAGCGTGCGTTCGAGCTATTCGATTGGTTGCGCGCTACGTTCAATGGTGATTTGTTTCCGATGGATGACCCAGGGGCAGAGCACCATCGTTTGGGCGAGGCTCATCTAGCGCTGTTACGCGATTTTACCGAAGGGTGTAGTCTTGTTTCCGGTCAAAGACGGCTGTTCCAGTTCCGTTACGATGTTATTCCCGTTGATCTGATAAGTTCGATTTATCAGCAGTTTGCACGCTCTAGCGCTGCCGACCAAGCAGATGATCAAGGACTTCACTACACTCCTATTGAGTTAGTGCATTTGACACTTGATCCAGTATTCGAGGCGCTACCTGCCACTGCTCGTATCATAGATCCTACTTGTGGATCTGGAGCCTTTCTGGTTGAGGCTTTCAGGCGTCTTGTGTGGAAAAACACACAAGGCAAGCCTGCTAGCAGAGCGTTAGTTCGCGAAATACTTTATAAGCGCTTGTATGGCATTGATATAAACCGATCTGCGTTAGGTATTGCTGCATTTAGCCTTTATCTGGCGGCACTTGAACTAGACGAAGAGCCTGTTTCGGATATTGCCGATCTGAAGTTTCATCGGTTAATAGGCAGCACATTGTTCGAGGCGGATACAGTACAAGATGAGTTGCCAGCATTAATAACCGAACGCTATTTTGATGCGGTTGTCGGCAACCCCCCTTGGACATTTGTGCGCCAGGAGCAACCTCGCGCTAAACGCAGGCTGGGGAAAGAGGAAACGGCACGCCCACGTCGCAGCCCCGATCAGGAGTTCTTGTGGGTAGCCTCGCGCCTGGCTGGAGAGCATGGCCGAATTGGCATGATAATGAAGGCATCGCCTTTCTTTTCAAAGGATCCATATGCCATCGATGCACGCCAGGCCCTGTTCAGTCATCTGACACCCGTTGCATTGGTCAACCTGTCTGCGCTGCGAAAGGAGGGATTATTTCCTGACGCAAGTGGGCCCGCTTTGTTGTTTTTTGCACGGTGCGCGCTGGCGGGTACAGAGAGCAGTTTGATGATCGGTTCTATTCCATGGACGCCAGACTTTAAACGCAACGGAGTTTTTCATGTAGGGCCGGGTGAGTTCAGAAGCTTGCCGCTGAAACGAGCCTTGCAGACGCCCGCCATGTTAAAGGCTGCAACTTTCGGTACTGCGCGTGATGGCTGGCTGATCGAAAAATTAGAGCGTCGCTTTCCTACGTTGGATGAGTCTCTAAATAATGCAGGTTTGTTAAAGCTAGAAACTCGAGGCCAAGGTTTCCAAGTCAAGGGTGCTAATGCATTACCGGCACCTGATGAATACTTTAAGCTTCGAGTGTTAACTGCAGATACTTTCACTCCGTTTCGGATCAAGTCTGACTCATTGTCGGTATTTAGGCATCTGACGCTTCATCGATCACGCCGTCCCAGTATTTTCAAAGGACCTTTAGTTGTTTGTCCAAAGGGAAGTGCTAACTATGGGGTGGAAGTTGGTCGTTACAGCGCCGCGGTCTGCACAAACGACGTACTGTATACCGAGAGTTTTTATGGTATTTCGTTTTCGGATAACGACGAGAAATGGGCATATGTTCTCACGGCCATCCTCAACTCGAGCCTGACGACCTTTCAGTTGGCATTCGGCGGTGCCGCGTGGGGATTAGAGCGGCCGACGGTCGAGCCGAACGATGTGTTAGCTATTCGAGTCCCTGACCTCAGAACAGCTGATAGCGCGGATTTGGCTGCAGTGGTAAAAGCTGAGCGTAACGTAGCTGCTAATCCAGATGACCCAGAGGCGCTAGAAGCACTCGATCAGGCGGTATTTGATCTGTACGAGTTGGAGCGTGATGAAACAGTGATTGCTCGTGAGAGTATTATTCGCGCTCGGATGCTTCTTCTTGAAGGTCGTGCGCAGCGTCTTGCATTCGTAAAAACGCCGGATGTTGCTGCGCTAACCGCTTATGCAGGCGAAGTCATACGGGTCGTTAATGCATTCCTTCGAGCAAAACGAGTGCGCCATTTGGAGGCTGTGGTCTATTCGCGCAGAATCGTGGCCGGAAACATCGTTGATGGGATTCCCGGTATTACTGCCGTCAAGTTCATGATGGTGCCAGGTGCTGCAACAGATGAGCCAATTGTGCATCTAGGAGATAACACAGACATGGAACGGCTGGGTGCTGTGCTGCGTGGACAAAACAAATTAGATGTCCCGCCTTATTTAAATGAGCGTCGGCAACTACGCATTTACGGTGACAACGAATTGTTGGTTCTCAAGCCTTCCGAGGTTCGCTATTGGATGCGTACCACCGGACTCAATGACGCAGACGTCATTTTGGCGGACCATTGGATGAAGGATCGCCATGCAGTTCATTCCTGATACACCAGTGGGGCGTCCTTCACTTGATCTTTCAGAAGATGAAATTGCGATTGTTTCAGATCTTCTGTGCCTCGGCTCTACGGAAGCCCACACATATGTGACGGCCGGTATGCTTGAAGTTCCTATCACTACATTAGTGAAAAAAGCAATGCGTCGAGTGAAACGTCAACTCTCGCTCACCAACCTAGAGATCATGGGGGAGCATGAGCTATTAGATGTCGATAGTTCCTCGACAGATGTGCAGGGGCGAATCGATATTATCTTTAAGTTCCTACATCAGTTTGGTGATGAGGGAGCCTATGTCGGTGTTGAGTGCAAGCGCGTTGCTGATAACGAGCCTACGCTAAATCAACGCTATGTCACTCAAGGAGTCGACCGCTTCGCTTCTGGGAGGTATGCAGCAGGACACCACTGGGGTGTCATGCTCGGCTACGTCATCAAGCAGCCAATGGTCAGACTTGTAAAAAGTATCGACAAGCATTTACGCAAAGGTCATGGCGAGGCTGCTAGTTTGAATGCCACTCCCATCCATCCTAATTGCCTAGATATGTACGCCAGCGTCTTACAGCAGGCTGGCTGCGCTCATCAGATCAGTCTGATGCATATATTCGTCGACATGACTTCAGCCGCCAATACAGCATAATAAATAAAGTTGTTGAAATTTGTGCTTTTGATCAGAAGCCATGAATAGCTAAATCTATCAGCTAGCGGGCGCGCTGGAGTTCAAACTGGCCAATTGAGGGCTGAGCGGTCTACAGCTTTCTAGCTACTGAATCGCTCTCAGTTTGCCATTTACTATTGTCTGTATCGACAGAGCTGTAGCAGGAGGTTTCACTCATTGCATGCCGAAAAGAGTGCTCATATGTTTGAGCTCTTTTTTCCAAGGCGGACGGCTATCAACTGGATGGTTAGCCGGTAGTAATCTCGCGTTGCTTCTTTTTGATTACCCATCCTGTGATTCAGAAACCATGTGAGATGTTTTCGCTGCCAAGTCCACGAATTTTCTCGTCCCCAGCGCTCCGAAATTGCACTTTGGATAATCTTGGCCTGTTGAGTATGGCGCTGACGGGTAGCATTTGATCTGGTGAGTACGCCAGTCATGAACAGCTCCATGTCGAAAGGCTTACTCATGTTCGACCCCCAATGTAAGCCGAAACCACGTCGATACGCTTGTGCCCCAGTTCGTGACTAATCTGCACTCGGGCCTGCTTATCGAGGGGGCTGTCGAGCCGATGGCAGATCCCCCCGTTGAGAGGGGCGGGATGATGAGTGATCTGCTTAAAGCGTTCGCACGCATAGGCCGCTCGGAGCTCGTGAAAGCCTTTGAGGCCTTGCTTTTTGAGAATATCTCGAGCGGAACGGATGGTGCGCTGTAGGAAATCTACGTAGCTTTCGGTCGGGGCCAGCAGGTTGTGGCTACCGTTAGGTGAGACTTGATGGGCGAACGCCAAAGCCTCACGAATGTTATCGTTTACTGCAATCCAGCGAGGGGTGGACGCGCTCGAACGGCCGCCTTTGGTGCCATCCTGAATGTTGATCTTGCCGTAGTGTTCGTCCTCACGTTTTAAGCGCGGTAAGTCGGCCAAAATGGCCTCGCGCAAGCGCATGCCGGCGGCTCGCGCCAACTGAGCGATGGCGGCGGCGCGTGACATTTGGTGTTCGCAGAGTACGTCGACGACCCGTTTCACCTGTTTGCGGTCTTGGCCTTGCGGCACCGATTGACGAACACTGGTGCGCCGCATTCCCAACGCCTTGCTCGGACTCACGACCTTCACATATTGATCACCGCGAAGCGCAGCCAGGGTCCGGTTCACGCTGGACAATCGGTTTTGCGCGGTGGCGATGCCTATAGCGCTTTGTTCAACTTGCTGACGCAGATATTCGGTGTAGCCCAGCAAGGTCTGCCGATCAATTTGTCGCAGATCGTTAAATCCTGGGCCATCCTCCGACCGACACCACCGAACAAACGCCTGCCAGCGATCACTGTGCGCCTTGACCGTGCCGTAATGTCCGCAGCCAAATAGATCTTTCAGCGCTTGCGGCCCGGCATAGCTCAGTTGCCGGCCATAGCCAAAATTGCGCCCGTCACGTTTACCTACTAGTAGTGCCATTTTCGAACTCCTCTCGAAGCCAAAACTTATAAAACCTTCCCCACGTCATCCCGCCAAGAATGTTAAGTGTTATCAGGGATCAAGGCCCCTGCGACCTGTGAGGGTTGTCCACTAACGCGGGACTGGCGGCTCTTTACGACCGGGAGCTTGGGCATCTCATGATCTGGCCTCCTGAGCACTTCCGAAGAAGTGGGCGGGTGGAGGCTGCACTGGCTGACGACACCAATGCCGCGAGATCCAGAGTCAGGTAAAAGCAGTGAAGCGATGACCGGGGCATACCTGACTGTCAATCAGGTGCAGTCCATTCCGTGGGCTGCGGCACCATCATCTGCATCGCTGTTGCTGGTGACTTCGGTGTTTATCACGCCGATTGTCACGAGGTGGGATGCCGCAAAGCCTTGTACGAGTTGGGCTGCAGCAGCGGTAGGAGCGCCCGTCTCTTTCCGGAAGAAAGAGACGGGCGCAGGTTGGCGCAATGAAATGGCCAAGCGGATAGGTTGCTGCAGGGCAGCTTTGAAAGGGGATGAGTTGCCGCAGTGGGCATACCGGTAAAAGTAGGCAGCCGTCACATCGCTTTTACCGTGCGAGCCGCCGGGGCGCTGATCGCACTTTGGGAGAACCAGGGTGTGGCTTAGCCTTAAGGGTTCTGGCTACCTGGGTTTCTGTCAACGACAGCGCTTTGCCCGATCTTTTCTACGCCTGTGGATGAAATTAACCACCGATGGAAATCAGTGGTTTTCCATAGACAGTTATATGGGCTTTAGAATTTTTAAGTGAGGTCCATCCAAGCAGGGCGGCTTTGCAGAACTGTTTGGATGGACCGCGTGGACAAGCGGATCATCGAGATTTCGAGAGCGTACGCTTACTTTGTTGCGCCGCGATTGGCTTTTTACCGTGTGACATTCGTGCAGAGTCGTGAGGAGTGACATCCTCCTGCTGATGGGGGCAGGAATCGGCTCCACCAGTTGATGATCAGTCTCCGCTCGTCGATTTGAGTGCGACTGTGGAAGACTGGATACAGTCCCCGCACGTATCACTTTTCTTAGTGGACAGGACGAGGAGTGGCCTAACGCGCTACTCCTCCAAGCGGCTTTTCGCTTTGAGCCGCGTGACGTTCGGTTTGGAGCTGCCGGAAGGGCAAATGACCCATGTGCTGCGGCATACACGCATTACATGATGAATGGGGGCGACATCCTGACGCTGCAACGTGTGCTTGGGCAGAAGTACGCACATTTCAGTCCTGGGCACATGGCGGAGGTCGTTTTGTTGAACCCGTTGGCTCGGATATGTGAAAAGAAGAAGGTGAGAAACAGCCGTCCGAAAATGAAATTGGACGAATTTTGGACGGAAGCCCGTTTTTGATAGTTTTGAGGGTGGTGAATTTCTAAACCCCAGAAACCACAAAGCCCCGCATTGCGGGGCTTTGAGATATGGTGCGGCACCAAGAGTCGAATCAAATCTTAAGATATTGATAATATTGAAATTTCCAAAAATAAAAATAAGTTCTATCCCTAAGGCTACCCTTTATCCGCTTAAGCTTATGTTATGAAGCTTTTTCCTTGCGCGATCCTGATAAAAAAGAGAGTTTAGCAAAGTCTTATTTTTATGTTGTATTTGCAGAAACGCTGCTGATGGTTAGGTTTAAATTTTTGCCTATGTTCATGTTGGTTGATGTGCGCCAGATGTACTAAATTTAGAAGGGTGTTATTGTTCGGTAATTAGTATTTGTTCGAGTTGGCGTATTAAACGCTCTGATAAACTTCCGCTAGCCTTGCAAAGACCAGTTACGCTTATAGAGATTTTTCCTTTGTGAGATCCTTGAAAAATTTCATAACTGGCGGAGTCAACAGTGTATTTAATTCCTTTTAATACTTCTAGGTAGTCTAAAGAAATTCCTTCTTTCGACATGAACTCCATACGTGTCAGGAGTTTAAGCTCCGGCATGGATCCAGAAATTTTCGAGTTGGTTAGCCTATGGGAGTCTACAGAATCAAGGATCCTATCAATATGACGTGGCGTTAGCGAAATAAGTTCGCAAGTGAAACCATAGCCCATAATCTTCTCTAACGCGTTAAAAAGTGGCCTTGTACTCCTCAGTGGCTCTTTGAGGCGCAGGATTGTTCTATGTCCCCTAAGTATTGCCACATCCTGACGATTAATAGTTCGTACAACCTGAGAGTTTAACTCTCCATTTTCATCGATGAATGGAACCGCGATCGACGACTGCCACAAAAAGCTAAATTCGCTTGCTTGTCTATCTATCTGCTGAAAACCTGAGTCCATCCCGTCTGAATAATAGCTTTCCGACATCTTTGTATAAAGCTGATCCAAATTTATGGGTAAGGTTATGGCGTACCATTTGTATCGTTCTATCACGCTAGATGCTCCCGTTGATAAAGTCATTTTTTAGTGAAGCGCTTAACTCCCGGGCTCTTTCCTCAATGACTACTGAGATTTCTTCTAGTTCTTTCATGACAGGAGGACGCCTTTTTCCAAGACGACCATTCTGATATGGATACACACCCTTTAATAGAAAGGAAAATCCAGTACAATCTCGTGGATCAGAAAAAACTGCCTCGATATCGTACACATCACCGTTACCTACTGTTTTTGTCGCGGTCCAACCTGCTTTTATTATGTAGTATTCATTTTCATCTGTGAGGGAAAGAAGAAATTTTGATCTTGTGACGCCATTACCTCTTAAGAAAACACGTTCAACATGTGTTTCGTCGGCATCGCTAGATAGCTCTTCCTCAGAATCTGACTTGTTTGGTTTTGGTTTGAAAGCATAGATGTCAGATACGTCTCTCCGGGAAAAGCCTTGAAGCCCATTTATAAGTTCATAAAAGAATTTTGTTCGAAGTCCAGGCGTTAAAACTTCAAAAAGTGAAATATTAACTTTTTCTATGCCTCCTTCGACTGTAGAATCCAATTTGTGTACGAGTTTCTCACGAAGATTATTCATGAACTCGCTATCAGTATTCCGAATTCGGTATCCAGTAGCGGTTTTCAGTAGTTCGATTTCTCCCGTTCTATGTTGTAGTTGAGAGAACTCGGATTTTTTATAATCTATTGTAGTGTAGGAAGCATGAATTATAAAATTTTGCTCATTTCGGGTAGCGGAAATCGTGTCGCTTCCTAGGCGTGCAGCATGTTTGATTTCATCTAAAATGCTTTGGACATCATCAGTTTTTATGTCGCCGCAGACGTCCATGGAGGCGGTTCTTTCCCTCCACGCTCTTACTCCTAAACGCTGTGCGATTGTTCTATGATCGTAATAGTCATGAGGAAGTCTGGAGAAGTACTCTGCGAGCTTCTCTCGCGAAGTCTTTCGCGACACAATAGTGTTACGTTTTTCAAAAAGTGCTGAAAGAGTAGTGTTGTCGACCTTGTGTTGGATAAGGGCTTCGAAAATATTTTTGTCTGATGCGAATTGTAACGATGGACCGTGACGCATATTTATTCTCTCCAACCCATGTCGCCTGGATTATATGTGTCTGTCACCGTTGTAATGGTGTCGATTGATATTTCATCTAGGATGGCCTCACGTATGGGATCAAATCCCCAAGCCTGTACGTAGCGTTTTTTAGCCAATTCGAAATTGCTTTTCATGAGCTTGTTGGGTGAGAGCGTAGTGGTTCGTACTCTAATTGAATTATCGGCATCCAGGACTTGATATCTAGATAGTGTATCTAGTAAATAGGTGAATTCCTCAACGCTATCACCTTGGCGATTGTAATAAATTACGTAGCCAGCTTTGGTTTTTTGCGTTTCTCTGTGGCGGATTATTAGGTATGGGCTTGTCAGCGCTTCGATAGTAGCCGGCTGACCCCATACGTCTCCAATTCGGTGAGACATTACTAAATCTGGATAATAGAACGTATAGTCATCGGATATGAGCTTTGACATGCGCTGTCGAATAATATCATTTCCAATGCTATATAACCTTTGGATGTCGTCAGGCCCAAGGTAATGCATGTATACGTTTGCGGCGATTGGCATGCTCTCGAAATTAATGATGTCAATGACTTCGGAGAATTTTTTCTGATAGCCGTGATCGTGGTTGTGTATAAATAGTAGACCGCGCACCTCATAAGAGGAGCTGGTGTCGACGGAGAAAATACTTCTCCATACATCCGAATTTCTAGCGCAGTCAGTAGCCATTGCCAGCGACTTAAAGGCTTCTCTAAGCTTACTTTGGTTTATAGCATCTTTCGAATAGCTTTTAAGGTCTGTGTGTAAATAAATAGTGTTTCCCAGATATGGATCGTCGTATGAAAAAACGACATCACCTGGGTGTGTTAGTTTTGGCTTTCCTCCGCTCCCTACATGTTCGCTATTATGGCAATCAAAGTTTTCGTCACGCTTTGGGTGCCATTCCCAAAAAAAATGTTCAAAAATATCTTCGGAAAGTTTTTGCGAAATCTCTCCTATGTTTACAGTTTCAGCCATAATCATCTCCAAGATGAAAATATTCACCACGAGTGGCGCTACAACGATATAGCGCTTGTTGCGTCACAAAGGAAAAACAGTTTGTTAGCAGTTATAGTGTGTGCTGTCTGTGCTTCATGAAATGTCACAGTCCGAAAAATTGGTCACTTTTCTAGCTTTTTTCCTCTTTTTTGAAATAGCTCAGAAATCACAAGTATTCCATATTTTCCTCTCATTCTAGAAACAAAAAGAGGCTCAGCATCTTCTGCAAAGCCAAGCAGGCCTTGAAGTCGCATAGTTTCTTCGTCGGATAAGCGTCCGCAGGAGTAATGATGAATCATTGTGCTGATTAATCGCTTTCGATCACGCCCCAATGACACTCTTCCGTCATTGTCCAATACGAGACCGGTAATCCGGCGCTGGTTTTTTTTGGAGACGTGAATGGTTTTTTTGGAATTAAGAGAAAGTACGGGATAAGGTAGCTTTTTTAATACTTGAGATAGAAATGGTTCGATTTCAGAAAAAAGTCCCTTGGTATTGCTAGAAAAGGTTAAATCATCTGCGTATCTGGTAAAGGTTATACCTCGCTCCACGGACCATTCATGTACGATCTGATCAAATAGATACATTATAGTATTTGATAGCACTGGAGAACTGGGCGCGCCAATACTTAAACAAAGACCTGGCAAGTCTTTATGCTTTATGCAGCTAATTCTGGATATGTCTTTAATCGTCTCATCAGATAGCTCATCGCCGAATACGCTTGCGAGATGAGCAGAAATATCTGGTTCTTTAATTGAGCCGAAAAAATTTGTAAAATCGAATTTTGATATGTACTGATTGTTTTTGTGAAGTTCGGCATTCTTTTTGATGCTGGCGCCATCTTTATAGGCGACGGCGCAAGAATGCACTGGTAACCGGGAGAAAAGCTGAGTCATCAATAAGCGTTGAATATATTTTGTTTCTTTTGCTGGCTGTGCAATTGATCTCTTTCCTCCGTTTTTTTTGTCGATTTCGTATGTCTTGTATGTGTGGGGCGCGCGAATAATAAGCCTGGAGACATCGTTACTTGACACCACCAAAGCGTTAGAAATATTTCCCCTGAAGTCATAGACGCTCATTTGTCAGCCCCTAGTTTTGCTTGTTGGATAGCTCGCATACGATTTCTTTCGGTTTTCGTAGAGCTATAATACGCAATGGACTCAGCTCTTATTCGGAGGTGATCTAGTGCGCCATCTGGCTTTAGGGCAAATCTAATTTTATGAAAAGAATCATCCCTAGAAGAAAAGTAGGTTGCGTCGCTGTACCCTATAACTTCTACAAGCCTGAAATGCTTGAGCAAGAATATTTTTCTTCTTAAAGCATCGCGATGAATCACGCGACCGAAGCCGGAAATAGCCTCGATTAACTCACTTTCTTTTAGAGCTACAAACATTTTAATTAGTTCGTAGATTAAAACAACCAAGTGGATTTCGCTGTTAATGTTGAATTTTTGTGTTTTGTTTAGATTAGTCAGTTCGATGTTGATGTCATCAACGACGTCTTCTACCATTTGCTCAGAAATATCGAAGGGTCTAGTTATTTCCCATGGATAACGCTTTACGCCTTTTTCATGATCCCTGGCTATGAATTTCAAAATTCCGAGATTAATGAAGGAATTTTCATCGGCGAATTTTTCAGCAACAATAACGACTAATTTTTTGCTAGAGTCAGGCAGTTGAGAAAAGGCTCCGAGTTCTGCTATAGCGCCGGCGCTCTCAAGAATTATTACTATTAGAGAGCAGATACTCGCTAGATCAGATTCATAGTCCATTAAATTTTTAAATACACCGTCCTCCTGCCAAGATTTGATTTCTTCAGGCCGAAAAATTTCGTAAGGAGGGTATCTGCGAGTAACCGCATGCCGGAGGGATGCAAGCTCAGGATCAGGCGCTTCGGCATGCGCCTTCTCAGGGACAGATCCACCGCAGAGGAGGACAATTGGATTTTTTGAGAACAAAATCTTGCTTTCGACCAAATCGATGTCAGCAAGAATTTTTTGTCGCGGATCCATGCGAAATAGGACTCTTTACCAAGAATCAGCCGCAGAGAAAATTCGCGGACTGGAGGGAGCTTGCGACTGTAGGTCCGCGGATTTTCTCTGCGGAATAAATCCAAGCAATGCATATGAGTCTGGCGAAACGCCCGACTAAGCCTCAGACAAAACGGTCTTTCGACTTTGTTCGCGTAAAGAGGAGCTTTTTTTAACCTACCGTGAGCACGTCGTCAAGCGATGAAAGCCCGATGCTTCAGCTGCGAGCATGCTAGAGGCTGAAATCTACGTCACGTCGTTATCTGGCTATCGAAATGGCAACGTTCGAAGCACCTGCCATCTTTTTACGGAAGCGCCGCCAATGAACTTCTCCACCCGTACCGTCGGCTATGGGGTGTTTCTGCCTGGCGCATAGTCAACCCTATGTTTAATGTGGACGCTTGCCTTCGCCTGGACTTTGAGCTGCCAGGATTTACCTAGTCGAAGGGTGAGCAGCTCCATGGTCAGCAGATAATAATAGCGTGTCGACCTAGAGTGCTTGTTCAAGTGTTGATTAACAAACCAGATGAAATGCTTTTGCTGCCAGGTCCATGGATTGTCTCGATGCCAGCGTTCAGAAATCGCCACTTGAATGGCTTGTGCCTGGCGTACATGACGAGCGCGAGTGGTCTTTGACCCGCTCAGAATCCCAGCTAGAAATAGGTCCATATCGAATGGCTTGGTCATGTCCGCCCCCCGATATAGGCGGATACCACGTCGGTACGGCCGTGTCCCAACTCATAACTGATTTGCGCGCGCACCTTCTGATCGAGGTGTCGGTCAATCTGGTAGTACTTGCCTCCGTTGATTGGCGCTTGGTGATGAGTGATTTGCTCATATCGTTCACAAGCATAGGCCGCCCGTAATTCGTGGAGACCTTTGAGATTGTGCGTATGGAGGATGTCCCGTGCAGGGCGAACGATTCGCTTTTGGAAATCGAGGTAGCTTTCGTAAGGAGCAAGCAAGTTGCGGCTACCGGTGGGAGAGACCTGCTCAGCGAACCTGAGCGCCTCGCGAATATGTTCATCCACGCTGATCCAGCGAGGCGCTGTTGCACCGCTTCGGCCACCTTTGGTGCCGTCCTGGATGTTGATCTTGTCGTAACGTTTCGCTTCGCGCTGGAGACGTGGCAGATCGGCCAAGATGGCCTCGCGCAAACGCATGCCGGTGGCGCGTGCCAACTGCACGATGGCGGCGGCACGGGGATACTGTTCGCGGAGTGCATCGACGATGCGCATCACGTGTTCGCGATCCTGGCCTTGTGGAACTGTCATGCGGATGGTGGTGCGCTGCATTTCCAACGCCTTGCTCGGACTCGGCACTTTCACGTACTGATCACCGCGAAGCGCCGCCATGGTTCGGTTGACGCTGGACAATCGATTTTGTGCGGTGGCGATGGAGAGGTCGCCGCGATCGACCAAGTGACGCAGATGCGCCGCGTAATCCGCCAAGATCTGGCGATCTACCTGTCGTGCATCGTTGAGTCCTGGTCCATCGTCTGAGCGGCACCAGCGCACGAATGCCTGCCAGCGATCACTGTGCGCTTTAACGGTCCCGTAGTGCCCGCCGCCGAACATGTCTTTCAGTGCTTGCGGCCCGGCATAGCTCAGTTGCCGACCATAGCCAAAATTCCGCCCGTCCCGTTTACCGACCAGCGCCATGATCAAACTCCTCTCGAAGCCAAACCTTTGAAACTTTCCCCACGTCATCCCGCCAAGGATGTTGAGTGTTATCAGGGATCAAGGCCCCTGCGACCTGTGAGGGTTGTCCACTAACGCGGGACTTGCGGCTCCTTACGACCGGGAGCTTGGGCATCTCATGATCTGACCTCCTGAGCACTTCCGAAGAAGTGGGCGGGTGGAGGCTGCACTGGCTGACGAGACCGGCGCCGCGAGATCCTGAGTCGGGTGAAGGCAGTGATGCGATGACCGGGGCATACCTGACTGTCAGTCAGGTGCAGTCCATTCCGTGGGCTGCGGCACCATCATCTGCATTGCTGTTGCTAGTGGCTTCGGTGTTTGTCACGCCGATTGTCACGAGGGGGAATGCCGCAAAGCCTTTTACGAGTTGGGCTGTAGCAGCGTTAGGAGCGCCCGTCTCTTTCCGGGAGAAAGAGACGGGCGCAGGTTGGCGCAAGGAAATGGCCAAGCGGATAGGTTGCTGCAGGGCAGCTATGAAAGGGGATGAGTTGCCGCAGTGGGCACACTGATAAAAGTAGGCATCCATCACATCGCTGTGACCGTGCGAGCCGCCGGACGCTAATCGCACTTTGGGAGAACCACCACGGTGTGGCGTAGCCTTAAAGGTTCTGGCTACCTGGGTTGCTGTCA
>Ga0256410_1000335_pt1 | contig 51343 bp, 47 predicted proteins | sample PhyWR1_FD_185983 | JGI IMG/M metagenome (GOLD analysis project Ga0256410, IMG submission 185983) | Leaf surface microbial communities from wheat plants in UC Gill Tract Community Farm, Albany, California, United States - DLSL W.R1 | ecosystem: Host-associated > Plants > Phyllosphere >... | reverse complement strand
CGCATTCTACAGCAGCCTCTGTATCTGTCAAGCGGTTATTTTAAGATGTTTTCAAAGTTTCCTTTGTAACATCAACCACTTGCGCTTCCGATCTCTCGTTAGCGGGAGGCGAATTCTACAGCGTTACACGCTGCTGTCAACACCTCATTTCCTGCTTCGATGACTTGAAGCTGACACTGCCGAAAAACCATCCAACTCATTGAAACTCAAGGAGTTTTCCGTTTCGACTGCGCCGGAAGTGGGGCGAATTATAGACAGTTACAAATCTGGGTCAAGCACTAGTTTCATAATTCTGTCATATAGCCTTAAAAGCGCCCTAAAAGCAGAGGCCAGCCTGACGGCTGGCCTCTCTTCTTCTATATAAGCGCTGGGCTGACGCCCTGGTTACAGGCTCGGGAAGGCAAACTGCGAGGCTTCATGGCTGGCACGTTGCGGCCAACGCTGAGTGATCGCCTTGCGGCGCGTGTAAAAGCGCACGCCGTCAGGCCCATAAGCATGCAAGTCGCCAAACAGCGAACGCTTCCAGCCGCCGAAGCTGTGGTAGGCAACAGGGACTGGCAACGGTACGTTAACCCCCACCATCCCTACTTCAATCTCGTCGCAGAACAAACGGGCCGCTTCACCATCACGGGTGAAAATGCAGGTGCCGTTACCGTACTCGTGATCATTGATCAGTTGCATGGCCTCTTCCAGGCTCTTGACCCGCACAATGCACAGCACTGGCCCAAAGATCTCTTCTTTATAGATGCGCATCTCAGGTGTTACGCGATCAAACAGGCAACCGCCCAGGAAGAAGCCCTCTTCATGCCCCTTGATGCTCAAACCGCGACCATCAACCACCAACTGCGCACCGGCTGCGACGCCATCGTCGACATAGCCACTGACCTTGTCCCGCGCCTGTCCAGTCACCAGGGGGCCCATATCCAGCCCGCACGAAGTACCCGCGCCAATTTTCAGCGCCTTGATTTGGGGAACCAGTTTGGCCACCAGGGCATCTGCCACCTGATCACCAACGCACACTGCAACCGAGATGGCCATGCAACGCTCGCCGCACGAACCATACGCAGCACCCATCAGTGCGCTGACTGCGTTATCCAGATCCGCATCCGGCATCAGCACCGCATGGTTCTTCGCCCCGCCCAATGCCTGCACGCGCTTGCCGCGCTTGGTGCCTTCGGCGTAGATGTACTCGGCAATCGGGGTCGAGCCAACAAAACTCAGCGCTTTCACTTCAGGCGCCTCGATCAACGCATCCACAGCTGACTTGTCGCCGTGCACCACGTTCATCACGCCCTTGGGCAAACCGGCTTCTTGCAGCAGTTGAGCGATCAACAGCGTCGAACTCGGATCACGCTCCGAAGGTTTAAGAATGAAACAGTTGCCGCACACTATCGCCAACGGGTACATCCACAACGGAACCATGGCCGGAAAGTTGAACGGTGTAATCCCTGCAACTACACCCAATGGCTGGAAGTCCGACCAGGCATCAATGTTCGGGCCTACGTTACGACTGTATTCGCCTTTCAGGATTTCAGGAGCCGAGCAAGCGTATTCGACGTTCTCGATCCCACGCTTCAGTTCACCCGCGGCATCTTCCAGGGTCTTGCCGTGCTCTTCACTGATCAATTGCGAGATGCGCGCTTCGTTCTGCTCCAGCAACTGCTTGAAACGGAACATCACCTGGGCACGCTTGGCAGGCGGCGTATTGCGCCACGCCGGGAATGCAGCCTTGGCCGCATCAATGGCTTGTTGAATCGTTTCGCGACTGGCCAATGGAACCTGATGAATCACTTTGCCGGTAGACGGGTTGTAAACATCAGCGGTACGGCCAGAATCGTTCAGTAACTCGCCATTGATCAAGTGTTGAATGGTGCTCATGGATGCTCCAGAAAAGTTGTCCACAGGCGCGAACGCTGCGCGCCTGGGTAAATGCAATAAGTGTCGCTTCTATATATAGAAGGATCAGTCGATCTGATTCAGCGCTTCGCCCACTGCATCGAACAAACGATCCAGGTCTTGCGCCTTGCTGTTGAACGTTGGCCCGAACTGCAGGGTGTCGCCGCCGTAGCGCACGTAGAAACCGGCTTTCCACAACTTCATTGCAGCATCAAACGGACGCACGATGGCATCACCATCACGCGGCGCAATCTGAATCGCCCCCGCCAGGCCATAGTTGCGAATATCAATTACGTTCTTCACGCCTTTCAAACCGTGCAGAGCATTTTCAAAATGTGGCGCAACTTCAGCCACACTTTGCACCAAATTCTCTTTCTGCAGCAGGTCGAGCGCTGCAAGCCCGGCAGCACAGGCCACAGGGTGAGCCGAATAGGTATAGCCATGAGGGAATTCAACCGCGTACTCAGGCGTCGGCTGATTCATGAACGTGTGATAAATCTCGCTGGTGGCAATCACTGCGCCCATAGGGATCGCACCGTTAGTCACTTGCTTGGCAATACACATCAAGTCAGGCGTTACACCGAAGCTGTCAGCACCGAACATCGAACCTGTACGACCAAATCCGGTAATCACCTCATCGAACACCAACAGGATATTGTGCTGATCGCAGATTTCACGCAGGCGTTTCAGATACCCCTGAGGCGGAACCAGCACACCGGCCGAACCGGCCATAGGCTCCACAAACACCGCCGCAATGTTCGAGGCATCGTGCAGTTCGATCAACTTGAGCAACTCATCAGCCAAAGCGATCCCGCCCAGCTCCGGCATACCGCGAGAAAACGCGTTGCTTGCCAGCAGTGTGTGCGGCAAGTGATCGACATCCATCATCGCCTGGCCAAACATTTTACGGTTGCCGTTCACCCCACCCAGGCTAGTACCGGCGATGTTCACACCGTGATAGCCACGCGCACGGCCAATCATTTTGGTCTTGGTCGACTGACCCTTGAGGCGCCAGTAGGCACGCACCATCTTGACCGCTGTATCCGCACACTCCGAACCCGAGTCAGTGAAGAACACGTGGTTAAGGTTGCCTGGTGTCAGCTCGGTAATTTTCTCTGCCAGTTTGAACGACAGCGGATGGCCGTACTGGAACGCCGGCGAGTAATCGAGGGTGCCCAGTTGCCTAGCCACTGCTTCCTGGATTTCTGTACGGGTATGCCCTGCCCCGCAAGTCCAAAGACCTGACAACGAATCGTAAATCTGCCGACCTTTATCATCCGTCAGATAACTACCTTTCGCGGCCACGATAAAACGCGGATCACGATGGAAATTACGGTTAGCGGTGTAAGGCATCCAGTGAGCATCCAGCTTGAGCTGGCTGGTCAGATTCAATTCGGCGTTCTCAGGCATGTTCATCAGCAAAACCTCGCAAGGCAAAAGCGGCGTGGGATGTTGAAAGCGTTGTTGCACCTAAATTGCCACGGCTATAAAGTCGATGAAATCCAACTCTTCTAACCTTTAGTTAGGCGTTCACTAAACTATGAGCAGCCGTCGCCCCGATGCACTGGCCCAGGTCAGCGACTTTGATATCCGGTTGCTGCGTATTTTCCGCAGCGTTGTGGAGTGCGGTGGTTTCTCGGCAGCAGAGACCGTACTGGGTATTGGCCGCTCTGCTATTAGCCAACAGATGAGTGATCTTGAACAGCGCCTGGGTTTGCGCCTGTGCCAGCGTGGGCGTGCAGGGTTTTCGCTGACAGAGGAAGGCCGTGAGGTCTACCACTGCGCACTGCAATTGCTCGGTGCGCTTGAGAGCTTTCGTACCGAGGTCAACGGCCTGCACCAGCACTTGCGCGGCGAACTGACCATTGGCCTGACCGACAACCTCGTCACCCTGCCCCACATGCGTATCACCCATGCCCTGGCCCAACTCAAGGAGCGCGGGCCGGATGTGCAAATCCACATTCGCATGATCTCGCCCCACGAAGTCGAACAGGGTGTGCTCGACGGCCGCCTGCATGTGGGCGTTGTGCCACAGGCCAGTACTTTATCCGGGCTGGAATATCAGCCGCTCTACAGCGAGCGCTCGCTGCTGTATTGCGCCGTGGGCCACCCGCTGTTTTATGTCGACGATCGGCAACTGGAGGACGCCCGGCTCAATGATCAAGATGCCATCGCTCCCACCTTTCGCCTGCCCTCCGACATCCAGGCCCATTATCAGGCACTCAACTGCACCGCCAGCGCTTCTGATCGAGAAGGGATGGCATTTTTGATCCTTACCGGACGCTACATTGGCTATTTGCCGGACCACTACGCCAGCCTCTGGGTGCAGCAAGGCCGCCTGCGAGCGCTGAAAGCCAAAACGCGTTTCTACGATTTGAGCCTGGCATCAGTGACACGTAAAGGCCGACGGCCGCATCTGGTCCTGGAAAGTTTCCTTGAGAGCCTGGAAGCGACGCGTTAACGTGAAAAACTTCGCTACACAAACAGATTGACCGGAGTGCCCATGCCCCTTGAAGTCCCTGCCCATGACGGCAAGCCTCCCAGCCGTATCCGGCAGATAAACGAAGAGGCCATTCTCAAGGCCGCCGAGGATGAATTTGCCCGCCACGGATTCAAAGGCACCAGCATGAACGCCATCGCCCTGAGTGCCGGGCTGCCCAAAGCCAACCTGCATTATTACTTCACCAACAAGCTAAGCCTGTATATCGCGGTACTGAGCAATATCCTCGAGCTATGGGACAGGACCTTCAACGCCTTGACGACTGAAGACGACCCGGCTCAAGCCCTTACCCAATACATTCGCGCAAAAATGGAGTTCTCTCGCCGACAGCCCCAGGCTTCGCGTGTTTTTGCTATGGAAATCATCAGCGGTGGGGCCTGTCTGACCGAGTATTTCACTCAAGACTACCGAGCTTGGTTTCAAGGTCGTGCAGCCGTGTTCCAGGCCTGGATAGATGCAGGCAAGATGGACCCGGTCGACCCGGTAAACCTGATTTTCCTGTTGTGGGGCAGCACCCAGCATTACGCTGATTTTTCGACGCAAATTTGCCGCGTAACGGGTCGCAGGCACCTGAGCAAACAAGACATGCAAGCCGCCAGCGACAACCTGATTCGCATCATCCTCAAAGGCTGCGGCCTGACCCCAACAGTCTAAGCCTGGAACCGACATGCCTTCGACCCTTACGGGACTTTGCGAGTACCGCGAAGAAATCCGCAAAAGCCGCTTCATTACCTACGCCGCGCCCATCACCAGCGCCCAGCAGGCCCAGGACTTTATCGAGCAATACACCGACCTGAATGCATCGCACAACTGCTGGGCATGGAAGATCGGGGCGCAATACCGCAGCAGTGATGATGGTGAACCTGGCGGTACGGCAGGCCGGCCGATACTCTCGGCCATCGAGGCTCAGGACTGCGACCAGGTCGCGGTCCTGGTCATCCGCTGGTATGGCGGTATCCAGCTTGGTACCGGTGGCCTGGCTCGCGCCTATGGCGGCGGGGCCAACAAATGCCTGCAAAACGCTGAAAAATTGCCTTTGGTGAGCCGCGTTGCACTCACCTGCTCGTGCAGCTTCAGTGAACTGGCACTGGTCAAACTGCGCGTGGGGGAACTGAACGGCCTGATCATCAATGAAACATTCACCGCCAATGGCGTTGAACTGCAACTGGCATTAGGTGAGGAACAGATTGCACCCGCACAGCAGCAACTGGCAGATCTCAGCCGAGGCAGAATTTTACTGCAGCGTAGCGCCAGCGAGGTCGACGCATAAAAGTGCTATTTTTCTGTATCCATAGTTGCCCACAGTCACTGTGCACCCACCTGTGGATAACCTGAGCACACACCGCTACAGCTCTTGTACACCGTGGCCTTCAAGCTTTTGTACGCTTTTTGATCATCTCATATCACCTTTCTGTAGGATGCTACTCATGACAGCTAAAAACGCACTGATCATCGGGGCTTCGCGTGGCCTGGGCCTGGGTCTGGTCAAAGAGCTGCTTGCCGATGGCTGGACCGTGACCGCCACTGTGCGCGACCTACAAAAAGCCGATGCCCTGAAAGCCTTGGGGCCGGTGCGCATCGAACAACTGGACATGGACAGTCGCCAGGCCATCAAGGCCTTGAGCAATACATTGCACAATGAACAGTTCGATCTGCTGTTTATCAATGCCGGAGTCAAAGGCCCGGAAGACCAGTTGTCAGGCAACGCAACCCTGGCCGAGGTAGGGCAGCTGTTTTTCACTAACAGCGTGGCGCCGATCAATCTGGCCCGGGAATTTGTCAGCCGACTCCGTAAAGACACTGGCGTATTGGCGTTTATGAGTTCTGTACTAGGCAGCGTCACTCAACCTGACGCCCCCGAAATGGCTCTCTACAAGGCCAGTAAGGCAGCACTCAACTCGATGACCAATACCTTTGTGCTGTATGAACTGGGCGACAATAACCCGACCGTGCTGTCCATGCACCCGGGCTGGGTGAAAACCGATATGGGTGGCGAAGGCGCCGATATTGATGTCGAAACCAGCACCCGTGGCCTGGTGGAACAGGTCAAGGCATTTGCCGGTAAAGGCGGCCATCACTTTATCGACTACAAGGGCCAGACGATTCCCTGGTAGGCAGCCTGCGACAAATGGCAGGGGCTTTTTTACAATTTGTGTAGCCCCTCGCCTGTAGAATGTCGCCATCTGTACCCGATTTGATGAGAAAAACTTTTATGTATGACTGGCTGAACGCCCTGCCAAAAGCTGAACTGCACATGCACCTTGAGGGTTCCCTGGAACCCGAGTTGCTGTTCTCGCTGGCCGAGCGCAACAAAATCGCCTTGCCGTGGAACGACGTTGAAACCTTGCGCAAGGCGTATGCCTTCAACAACCTGCAAGAATTCCTCGACCTTTATTACAAAGGCGCTGACGTACTGCGCACCTCTCAGGACTTTTACGACCTGACCTGGGCCTATCTGTTGCGTTGCAAGGAACAGAACGTCATTCATACCGAGCCCTTCTTCGATCCGCAAACCCACACCGACCGTGGCGTGCCGTTTGAAGTCGTGCTCAATGGCATCGCCAGCGCACTTAAAGATGGCGAACAGCAACTGGGTATCACCAGCGGCCTGATCCTCAGCTTTCTGCGCCACTTGAGCGAAGAAGAAGCGGAAAAAACCCTCGATATGGCCCTGCCATTTCGCGATGCCTTTGTCGCCGTTGGCCTCGACAGTTCAGAAATGGGCCACCCGCCGAGCAAGTTTGTGCGCGTGTTCGACCGTGCCCGTGATGAAGGTTTCCTGACCGTTGCCCACGCCGGTGAAGAAGGCCCGCCCGAGTACATCTGGCAAGCCCTGGACTTGCTCAAGATCCAGCGTATCGACCATGGCGTGCGCGCCATTGAAGACGAACGCCTGATGCAGCGCATTATCGACGAGCAAATCCCGTTGACCGTGTGCCCGTTGTCCAACACCAAACTCTGTGTGTTCGATCACATGTCGCAACACAACATTCTCGACATGCTCGAGCGTGGCGTGAAAGTGACCGTCAACTCCGATGACCCGGCCTACTTTGGCGGTTACATGACCGAGAACTTCCACGCGCTGTACACCGACCTGGGCATGACCCAGGACCAAGCCAAACGCCTGGCGCAAAACGGTCTGGATGCGCGGCTGGTCAAGCCGTAACACGCTGCTTGCCCTGTGGGAGCGGGCTTGCTCGCGATTGGATCAACTCGACCCGGCAGATACACCGGTGTTGTTTGCATCGCGAGCAAGCCCGCTCCCACAGAAAGCTAAGACTGCACCACGGTCAGCCTCACAACAGCTTTAGTATTTTTCCGGGTACAACTTGCTCAACACCGCACACCGCTCACTGAGCATGTCGTGCAAGAGCCGCACCGGCTTGCTTAACTGCGCACGATGACCACACAGCAGATTCAACGGTGCCCGCTCGCATACCAGCCCCGGCAGTAACACCTTGAGCCGCCCGGCCTGCACATCCCCCGCCACATCCAGCCACGACTTGTAGGCAATGCCCTGCCCGGCAACCGCCCACAAGCGCACCACATCGGCATCATCGCTAAACCGATTGCCGCTTACCGTCAGTCCCAGCTCACGCTTGCCATCATTGAATTGCCAATGGTCGTGGACCCGCGTGCCGAGCATGTACAGCAAGCAATTGTGTTGCAGCAGTTGTTCGAGCTGATGTGGCTCTCCGTGGCGTGCCAGGTAGCCGGTAGACGCACACAACACCCGTCGGTTGTTCGGGGCCACCGGCAGCGCCACCAGGCTGGAGTCTTCCGGCTCGCCGTAACGCAAGGCGATATCCACCGGCTGGCGGAACAGGTCGGCAATCCTGTCACCCAATAACAGGCGCACAGCCAGTTGCGGATGCTCGCGCTGGAACTCATCCAGCCAGGGCAGCAACAGATTACGGCCGAAGTCTGAAGGTGCCGACAGTTGCAACACACCGCTGACCTGGTCTTGCCCTCGCGCCAGCAAGCGTCGTCCCTCATCGAGGCTAGACAACGCCGTACGCGCATATTCAAGAAACCCTTCGCCTTCGGCGGTCAGGCGCAAGCTGCGGGTTGAGCGCGCCAGCAACCGTGCGCCCAGCTGCGTTTCTATCCGCTTGAGGGCCGCGCTCGCCACCGCCGGGGACATGTCCATCACCCGGGCCGCCGCCGACAGGCTGCCCAAATCAGCCGCGCGAACAAACAATTGCAGATCATCGAAACGCAGCATCCAGAGCCCACCCGGCCATTATCAATAAAATATTGAAAGAGACTGCTGTTTTAGCCGGTTTTATCGCCCTGCGAAATAGCTAATTATCACTAGCAGTTTCTTACTTATCATCAGGACAAGTCCCATGAAAGCTGTCGCCTACTACCATTCGCTGCCGATTCAAGACCCGCTGGCCCTGCAAGATATCGAATTGCCCGAGCCGGTGGCCGGCCCACGGGACTTGCTGGTCGAGGTCAAGGCCATTTCCGTGAACCCGGTGGACACCAAGGTGCGCCAGAACGTGCAGCCCGAAGCCGACACCGCCAAGGTACTGGGCTGGGATGTGGCGGGCGTGGTCAAGGCCGTCGGCAGTGAAGTCAGCCTGTTCAAGGTTGGCGACAAGGTGTTTTACGCCGGGTCCATTGCCCGCGCAGGGGCCAACAGTGAACGCCATGTGGTCGATGAGCGGATCGTCGGGCATATGCCAAAAAGTCTCGACTTCGCCCAGGCCGCAGCATTGCCGCTGACCGCCATCACTGCCTGGGAGTTGTTGTTTGAGCGCCTTGGCATCAACGAGGGCAAAACCGACGAGCAACAAAGCCTGCTGATCGTCGGTGCGGCGGGTGGTGTGGGTTCGATCCTGACGCAACTGGCCAGCCAGCTGACAGCGCTCAAGGTGATTGGTAGCGCATCCCGCCCAGAAACCCAGGCCTGGGTGCGTGAGCTGGGCGCCGATCTTGTTATCGATCACAGCCAGCCCCTGAGCGATGAACTCAAGCGCCATGGCATCGATGCCATCACTCATGTCGCCAGCCTGACCCAGACCGATCAGCATCTGGATCAGTTGGTAGAGGCACTGGCGCCACAGGGCAAACTGGCGCTGATTGATGACCCCAAAACGCTGGATATCACCAAGCTCAAGCGCAAGAGCCTGTCACTGCACTGGGAGTTTATGTACACCCGCTCGCTGTTCCAGACCCCGGATATGATCGAGCAGCATCACCTGCTCAATCGTGTCGCCGGGCTGATCGATGCTGGCACCCTGCGCAGTACCGTCGGCGAGCACTTTGGCAGTATCAATGCAGCCAACCTGCGCCGCGCCCATGCGCTGCTGGAAAGCGGCAAGGCCAAGGGGAAAATTGTGCTCGAAGGGTTCTGAGAAGACGTCAGACGGGACCAATGTGGTCAATTTTCAACCGCCAGTCAGAGACTTGATCCCGGACATTTTAATCAAAGTATTTCGGCTTACACTGGCCTCCTTTGCGAACCGAAGGAGGCCAGTCATGAAAATCCTGATTAAGGCGTTAGCAAGATCCCGCGACTGCAAATGGCAGGTGCAAATCGACCAGCAGGCCGTCAATTTCCGCAGCGAGGCCGAGGCTCGGGCCTTTGTCGATAAACTGCAATCACGCCTGCAAGCCCCTCACCGACTCCCCGAACGTATGGCTGGCTAAGTCAGGCTGACTGCTGAGCAGCGATCCGCGCGGTGTACAGGCGCCGGGTCGCCATTGCCAGGCCTACTGCCAGAAGCCCGCACAGGGTGATGACCATCGCCATTGGCATTGCGCTGCCGTCGTGCAATACCCCCACCAATGATGCCGCCCCCGCCGCCACGCTGAACTGCAAGCAACCCAGCATTGCCGAGGCACTGCCGGCGCGCGCGCCCTGCCCGCTCATGGCGCAGGCCGAGGCATTGGGAATGATGCAACCCAGGCTGGCAATGCAGATAAACAGCGGCACCAGCAACGGCCACAGTTGTTCGGTATGCAAACTGCTGACGCCCAGCAAGACCAGCCCCGCCGCCAGGTACACCCACACCATGCGCGACAGCAAAAAGGCCGGGCCACGCTTGGCCAGCAGGCGGGCGTTCAACTGCGCCACCAGGATAAAGCCGGCCGCATTAGTGCCAAACAGCCAGCCGTAATGCTCCGCAGGCACGCCATAGAGTTTGATAAAGACAAAAGGTGAGCCCGCAATATAGGCAAACATTCCGGCCATTGCGATCCCCCCGGTCAGCGCATGGCCAAGGAACTCGCGGTCCTTGAGCAACCGCCCGTACTGGCGCAATGCCCCCGACAGCGGCTGGCGCGGCACATTGGCCGGCAGGCTTTCAGGCAGGCCAAGCGCAACGGCGGTTGCCGCCAATGCGCTGAACACCGTCAACACCAGGAAAATCGACTGCCAGCCATACAGGTTGACCAGCAACCCGCCCAGCATCGGCGCCAGGATCGGTGCCAGGCCCATGACCAGCATCAATTGTGAAAACACTTTGGCCGACTGCACGGCGTCGCATTTGTCGCTGACAATCGCCCGCGAAAGCACCATACCGGCACAGCCACCCAGTGCCTGAACAAACCGGGCGCCAATCAGCCACTCCAGGGTCGGGGCAAAGGCGCACGCCAGTGAAGCAACGGTAAACAGACCCACGCCGACCAGCAACGGCACGCGTCGGCCGAAGCGGTCCGCCACCGGGCCGTAGGCCAGCTGACCGATGGACAGGCCCAGGAAGTACACGGCCAGAGTCAGTTGAATTTGGGTTTCATCCGTCGCAAAGGCTTGTGCCATCGCCGGAAAACCGGGCAAGTAAAAATCGATCGCCAACGGACCGAAGGCGCTCAGGGCGCCAAGAATCAAGATTGTTCGAAGGTTCATCAGGTATCCAGGGATCAGGCTGCGGTTAGCGCAGGCTGACAGTCTAGCTGTGCTTGCCGACCCTGAACATAAAGTTAGCGAGCTAGCTAATAAAACCCGCAGGCTCTGTAGCCGCTGAGGAGCGAAGCGAGACTGCGATCGGTCGCACAGCGGCCGTATAACCTGACGCACCGCAGGCGACGGCTTCGCCGCCGATCGCAGCCTCGCTTCGCTCCTCAGCGACTACATATTGGCTGCCACACATTTCTAGTGCGCCGTGCGCGCCTCAAAACCGGCATTGGTGATCACGTCGATGATCTGTAACGGCGACACATTACTGTCCACCTTGACCGTTTTGCTCGCCAGATCCACTTCTACTTTCGCGTCTTTATCCACCGTCTGCACCGCACGGGTCACCGCGCCCACACAGCCACCACAGGTCATACCGTCTACTTTGAACGTTTGCATGATCACGCCTCCTGTCTGAGATAGAGCTACAGCTTCGACCTTGCCATCATGGCAAGGTCAAGCCCGTTGTTTTACGCGCTGACTGGCAATCCATCCCCTGCTCGGCCAAGCTGCAAGCCTTGCGATTTGAAAACAGGATACTTAGCCATGCGCTGGACCGCTTTGAGCCTAGTCAGCCTTTTAGGTCTTGCCAGTTTGCCGCTGTGGGCAACTGCCGCCCAGGACTACGGCGTACTGATCATTTCCCGCGAACGCCTTGAAGTCCCCACCAACTGTGAGGTGGGTGTGTATATCGACGATCAACTGGCCGGAAGGCTGTTCCAGGAACAAACCCTGGCCTTTAACTTGCCACCGGCTACAGTGGATATCCGTCTCAAACTGCTCCCCGGGCAAGCGCCCGGCTGTCTGCCCGGCATGCTGGTGCCCGCCGCGCAGCAGTTCACCCTCAAGGCCGGTGACGTACGCAAATACCGTATCGCCCTGGGCAAACAAGGCATGTACCTCAAACCGGCTCAACTGGAATATTGAACCCGGCACAACGCGGCAACTGACGAACAGCAAGAGGCCTTGACCTTGCCATGGGGTCAAGGTCGATTCTATGGATAGACAACTTCTTGAGGAGGACTGCTCGTGCCCACCCAATTCGATCTGCCGATTGATGGCATGACCTGTGCCAGCTGCGCAGGGCGTGTGGAAAAATCCCTGGCCAAAGTGCCCGGCGTACGTTCGGTCAGCGTCAACCTGGCCACTGAACAGGCCCGTATCGAAGCGCCTGCCGACAGCTTGCCGGCACTGGTCGAGGCCGTGCAACAGGCGGGCTATAGCGTACCCGCCCACAGCCTGGAACTGGATATCAGCGGCATGACGTGCGCCTCGTGCGCAGGGCGCGTCGAAAAAACCCTGGCCAGGGTACCGGGGGTCAAAAGCGCCAGCGTCAACCTCGCCACCGAGCGGGCTCATATCGAATTGCTCGGCCAGGTTGATCCGGGCCTGCTGATCAACGCGGTCACTCAGGCCGGCTATGGTGCCAGCCTGCACCAGAGTGAAAAAACCACCGAAGACGATCAGCAAAAACGCCTGCACCGTGAACGCTGGGCGCTGACCCTGGCTATCGTACTGGCGCTGCCGCTGGTGCTGCCCATGCTGCTGGCGCCTTTTGGCGTGCACTGGATGCTGCCCGCCTGGGCCCAGTTTGTATTGGCAACTCCGGTGCAGTTCGTTCTGGGCGCACGTTTTTATGTGGCCGCGTGGAAAGCCGTCAAGGCCGGTGCGGGCAATATGGACCTGCTGGTCGCATTGGGCACCAGCGCCGGTTATGGCCTGAGCCTGTACGAATGGGCCATCGCCGAACCCGGCAGCATGCCCCATCTGTATTTCGAGGCCTCGGCGGTGGTGATCGCCCTTGTACTGCTGGGCAAATACCTTGAAAGCCGCGCCAAACGCCAGACCGCCAGCGCCATCCGCGCGCTCGAAGCCCTGCGCCCCGAACGAGCCTTGCGCATGGTCGATGGCCAGGAGCAGGACGTTGCCATCAGTGATTTGCGCCTCAATGACCTGGTGTTGGTCAAACCCGGTGAGCGCTTCCCGGTTGATGGTGAAGTGGTTGAAGGCCAAAGCCATGCCGACGAAGCACTGATCAGCGGCGAAAGCCTGCCGGTGCCCAAACAGCCCGGGGATAAAGTCACCGGCGGCGCCATCAATGGTGAAGGCCGGCTGGTGATCAAAACCCTGGCACTGGGAACAGAAACCGTACTGGCGCGCATCATCCGCCTGGTGGAAGACGCGCAGTCTGCCAAAGCACCGATCCAGAAGCTGGTGGACAAGGTCAGTCAGGTGTTCGTGCCCGTGGTTCTGCTGATAGCACTGGCCACGCTGCTCGGTTGGTGGCTGTATGGTGCACCGATTGAAACCGCACTGATCAACGCCGTGGCCGTTCTGGTGATCGCTTGCCCTTGTGCCCTGGGCCTGGCGACACCCACCGCGATCATGGCCGGCACCGGTGTTGCCGCCCGTCACGGCATTTTGATCAAGGACGCCGAAGCTCTAGAGCGCGCCCATGAAGTCAGCGCCGTGGTTTTCGATAAAACCGGCACCCTGACCTCCGGCACTCCGCAAATCGCTCACTTCAGCGCACTCGACGGTGACGAGGCACGCTTGCTGCAAGCGGCTGGCGCCCTGCAGCGCGGCAGCGAACACCCGCTGGCCAAGGCCGTGCTGGATGCCTGCGCGGCCCGCAACCTCAACGTGCCGGACGTTACCGACAGCCAGTCGCTGACCGGCCGCGGCATTGCCGGCACCCTGGAGGGCCGCCGACTGGCCCTGGGTAACCGCCGCCTGCTGGAAGAAACCGGCCTGGCCCCAGGCTCGCTTGGCGCATCGGCCAGCGCCTGGGAAACCGAAGGCCGCACCCTGTCATGGTTGATCGAGCAAAGCCCGCAACCGCAGGTGCTGGGCCTGTTCGCCTTTGGTGACACGCTGAAAACCGGCGCCCTGTCGGCCATCCAGCAACTCAATGCACGCCATATCAGCAGTCACCTGTTGACCGGCGACAACCGCGGCAGTGCCAAAGTAGTGGCCGAGGCCCTGGGGATCAGCGATGTTCACGCCGAAGTGTTGCCCGCCGACAAGGCCGCGACCGTGGCCGAACTGAAGAAAACCGGGGTGGTGGCCATGGTCGGTGACGGCATCAACGACGCCCCGGCACTGGCCGCGGCTGACATCGGTATCGCCATGGGTGGCGGTACCGATGTGGCCATGCATGCAGCCGGTATCACGCTGATGCGCGGTGACCCGCGTCTGGTGCCGGCGGCACTGGAGATCAGCCGCAAAACATACGCGAAAATCCGGCAGAACCTGTTTTGGGCGTTTATCTACAACGTCATCGGCATTCCGCTGGCCGCTTTCGGCTTTTTGAACCCGGTACTGGCGGGGGCGGCCATGGCCTTTTCCAGCGTCAGTGTGGTCAGTAACGCGTTGTTGCTGAAGTTCTGGAAACCCAAGGACCTTGAGTAAGGAGGCATCGTCATGAATATCGGCCAGGCCGCCAGACACAGCGGCTTGAGCGCCAAGATGATTCGTTATTACGAGTCCATCGGCCTGCTCAAACCCGCGCAACGCAGTGACAGCGGCTACCGCCTGTACAGCGATGACGACCTGCATACCCTGGCGTTTATCAAACGCTCGCGGGACCTGGGGTTTTCGCTGGAGGAGGTCGGCAAGCTGCTGACCCTGTGGCAGGATCGGCAGCGCGCCAGTGGTGATGTGAAGGCACTGGCGCGCCAGCATATTGATACGTTGAACCAGAAAATCGCCGAGCTGAGTAGCCTGCGCGATACGTTGCAGGATCTGGTCGAAAGCTGTCAGGGCGACCACCGCCCTGACTGCCCGATCCTCAAGGATCTGGAGTCAGGGCCATGCTGCGCCGTCAAGGCATGAACATCTGCATGACCTGGTGATAAACCTGTGGGAGCGGGCTTGCTCGCGATTCAGGCGCCAAGGTGTATCTGGCTGACCAGGGTGATGCCATCGCGGGCAAGCCCGGCTCCCACAGGAACGTTAATCAGAAAGCGGTCAGCAGCACTTTAGCCAGCATCAACAGGCCAATTGCGGCACACAGCGCCGCGAAGCCCTGCTGTAGCCACTGGGCCGAAACGTGCGGGGCGGTGACGCGCCCGGCAACCATTCCGGCCAGGGTTGCGGCAATAAACACCACCCCTTCACTCGACAGGCTCACGCCCTGGCTCATCAGGTTGCCCAAGGTACCCAGCGAGACCAGCGCCACGACCATCAGCGAAGTGGAGACCACCGCGTGGATGCGCACGTCACTGAATTTGCGAAACGCCGGCACAATCAAAAAACCGCCACCGACACTCAATAATCCCGTGAGCAACCCCGAAGTGGCACCAATCGATACCAGCGTCAGGCTGCAGCGGGCATTCCAGGTCAGCCGCCCGGTAGCCGGGTTGAGCATGCAGTTTTTCTCCAGCACGCCAATGCTGGCGTCTTCGCGCGCATCGGCTCTGGCCTGCAGGAACATGCGCAGCGAGACAAACATCATCACCGCACTGAACATCAGTACCAGCGCCTTGGCGGGCAGCAATCTGGCCAGATGCAAGCCGATCGGCGAAGTAGTCGAGCCCACGATCGCCATCAATGCAGCCGCCTTGTAGCGCACCAGGCCTCTGCGCAAACCGTCCAGTGCGCCCAGTGCCGCTGCCATGCCGACCGCCAACAACGCCACCGGCGTGGCTTGCGCCAATGTCCAGCCAAGCCCCAGGGTCAGCGCCGGGATAGCCAGAATACCGCCTCCGGCCCCCGTCAGCCCGAGCACCAACCCCACCAGCATGCCTAACAGAATAATCAACATGGTCAGGGTCAATCCGGCTTGCAGTCAGTGAACCACTCGCGCCCTTTGAGCATGCCCTGCCAGTAGAACCACGGCAGCAATGTGGCCTTGAGCAGCCACGCCGACTTGCGCGCTACGGTCGGGTCCAGGGGGAAAGTGGGGAGCAGTTTGCCGCCATAGCCGAACTCGGCCAGGATCACCTTGCCGTTTTCCACGGTCAGCGGGCACGAGCCATAGCCGTCATAGCGCTTGGGCAAAGCCAGACCCTTGCGCAGCGCCAGAAGGTTTTCGGCCACGACGACCACTTGCTTGCGAGTGGCTGCAGCCGTCTTGGCATTGGTCGTATTGCACACATCGCCAAGGGCGAAAATCTCCGGGTAGCGCGGATGCTGCAACGTCGCCGGGTCAGTCTCGAACCAGCCGGCCTTGTCCGCCAGCTCGCTGCGCCGGATCACGTCGGGCGCCTGCTGCGGTGGCACCACATGCAGCATGTCGAATGTTTTGGCCACGCGGGTCACACCACCCGCTGCGTCAGTCACATCGAACCACGCCGTCCTGCCCGGCCCGTCGACCTTGACCAGAGTGGACTGGAAAGCCAACTGAGCGTTATAGGCCTCCACGTACTTCATCAACGGCGCAACGAAAGCGGCTACGCCAAACAGCACCGCCCCGGCCAGGTTGAACTCTACCTCGATCGAATCCAGAACACCGCGCTTGCGCCAGTGATCACAGGCCAGGTACATGGCTTTCTGCGGAGCCCCTGCGCACTTGATCGGCATGCCCGGCTGGGTGAACAGCGCCTTGCCGCCGTTGAGGCTGCGCACCAGCTCCCAGGTGTATGGCGCCAGGTCATGCCGGTAGTTGGACGTTACACCATGCTTGCCGAGTGTCTCTTCCAGGCCTTCGATGTTCTCCCAGGCCAGTTGCAAACCGGGGCAGACGATCAATTGTTGATAGCTCATCTCGCTACCGTCGCTGAGCAGCACAACCTTGCGTTGCGGGGCGAAGGCACACAGCGATGCCTTGATCCAGTCAACCCCTTTGGGCATCACCGCCGCCGTTGGCCGCACGGTGTTTTTCACATCGTAGACACCCCCCCCGACCAGCGTCCAGGCGGGCTGGTAATAGTGTTCAGTGCTGGGCTCGATCACGGCGATACGCAACCCGGCGTCGCGCTTGAGCAAACTGGCCGACACCGAAATACCGGCCGAACCACCGCCAACCACGACGACATCGTATTGCCTGGCCTCTCGCGGGGCCTGCGTTGCGGCTTCATAAAGCCTGGAGGAACGATTCCCGGTGCGGCAGTACGCCAGCACCGGCTGGGGTAGCTCGCCGAGTAATTGACTCATCTGTTGCGCCTGCCCGGGGGTAGCGCCGGTGGTCAATACCGGCACATAAGCAAAGCTCAGCCCCAGGGCCTGCGCAGCCTGCTGCATCGAGGCGTGATCAGGCTGATCGGGGCCACCTTCGTAGTCAGGTCGGTTGCAGATCACACTGGCAAAACCCAGCTCGGCCAATGATTGAAGATCAGACAGCTCGATCTGACCGGTCACGGAAAATGACGCGTCGATTCGCTTGATGCTTTGCTCCATTGAGCACTCCAGGCACAACAAAAATGAATGGATTGGGAGGGCGTTACTTTTTCAGTGCTTGCCCGCAATACAGCCCCGACAGGGTCTGCATGACAGAAACCACTTCAAAGCTGGCGAGTGAATAGAAAATGTATTTTCCCATCCTTCGGGTATTGACCATGCCCTCATCGCGCAACACGCCGAGTTGTTGCGACAGCGTGGGTTGTCTGATGCCTGTCAGCGCTTCAAGTTCTCCGACATTGCGCTCGCCCTGAGTCAACTGACAAAGCAACAGCAGTCGATCTTCATTGGCCAACGCTTTGAGAAGGGTGCAGGCTTTGGAGGCAGAGTCGCGCAGAAGTCCGATTTCTTCGCTGGTTAGCTGAGCAGTCATGAAAAGCTCCGGGGCGTGATGGTCGACAGTTTACGACTCGATAATATATCTTTCAATATATTGATCCTTCACTGACTGCCACGAGGCCCCCTCATGCACCCCGAAATTCAAGGTTTCTTCGACCCGGCGACGTCGACCGTGAGCTACGTGGTCCATGCTGCTGGCAGCGTGGAGTGCGCAATCATCGACCCGGTGCTGGACTACAATGCCGCCGCCGGGCGCATCAGCACCGTCAGTGCCGACGCCCTAGCCGCTTTCGTGCAGGCTGAAGGCCTGAAGGTGCAATGGCTACTGGAGACCCACGCCCATGCCGACCATCTGTCCGCCAGCGCTTACCTCAAGCGCAAGCTGGGCGGGCAGATCGGCATCGGTGCGGCCATCACCCAGGTCCAGGGGGTGTTTCGCGATATCTACAACCTTGAGCCGGAGTTCAAGCTTGACGGTTCGCAGTTCGACCGGCTGTTTGCACCCGACGAGCTGTTCCATATCGGACGGCTACAGGTGCGGGCGCTGCATGTGCCCGGGCATACCCCGGCCGATATGGCTTATCAGGTAGAGAACCACAGCCTGTTTGTGGGCGATACCTTGTTTATGCCTGATGTGGGCACAGCCCGTTGCGACTTCCCGGGGGGTGATGCGCGGCAGTTGTATCAATCGATCAAGCGCCTGCTGGCATTGCCGGAGCAGACCCGGCTGTTTATGTGCCATGACTACCCGCCAGCCGGGCGCGAAGCCTGCTGGTCGACCACCGTTGGCGAACAGCGGGCACAGAATATTCATGTCAATGACAGCATCGACCTGGAGGGTTTTGTCGGCATGCGTACGGCCCGCGATGCCACCCTCGGGGTTCCGGCGCTGCTGATTCCGGCGATTCAGGTCAATATTCGGGCGGGCAACCTGCCGCCTGCAGATGACAGCGGGCTGTGCAGCCTGAAGATTCCGCTGAACCGGTTTTGAAAGCGTGTAGCCGCTGACGAGGCACGAGGCTGCGATGCGGGCCGTAGGACCGCCGCCGGGGTGCCGCTGCGCAGCCCATCGCAGCCTCGTACCTCGTCAGCGGCTACAGTCGCGCCCATAAAAAATCCGGCCTGAGCCGGATTTTTAGTTAGCCAATCACTGCATCCACGGGGGTGGCGGCTCTTCAGCCTTGCTCGGTGGCGCATCATCGGCAGCACGTACCGCCTGACGAAAGGCTTCGTCCAGGCGTGCCGCTTCGATTTCGCGCATCACGCCGCCGACATCTGCCAGCTCGTCCGGCTCGTCAAACTCGCCCGTCAACACACTGCCAGGGTGCAAGGTGGCGGCTTCATAAAGCGCCCACATTTCCTTGGCGTATTTGGTCTTCTTCAGTTCCGGCGCAAAACGCCCGAAGTAGGAAGCCATGTTGCCCACATCACGCTCCAGCATGTTGAAGGCGTGGTTGTTACCCGCCGCATCGACCGCCTGGGGCAAGTCGATAATCACCGGGCCGGTTGGCGTCAGCAAAACGTTGAACTCGGACAAGTCACCGTGAACCAGCCCCGTGCACAGCATCAGCACGATTTGCTGGATCAGGAACTCGTGGTACTCACGGGCCTGATCCGGCTCCAGCACCACGTCATTGAGGCGCGGAGCGGCATCGCCGTACTCATCCGCCACCAGCTCCATCAACAGCACGCCTTCCAGGAAGTCGAACGGTTTGGGAACCCGTACACCCGCACCGGCCAGGCGAAACAACGCCGCGACCTCAGCGTTCTGCCAGGCATCTTCGGTTTCTTTACGACCGAACTTCGAGCCCTTGGCCATCGCTCGAGCCTGACGGCTGTTGCGAACCTTGCGACCCTCCTGATATTCGGCAGCCTGGCGGAAACTTCGTTTGTTGGCCTCCTTGTAAACCTTGGCGCATCGCAGCTCATTGCCGCAGCGGACTACGTACACAGCTGCTTCCTTGCCACTCATGAGTGGGCGCAGCACCTCGTCGATCAGACCGTCTTCGATCAGGGGTTCTAAGCGTTTTGGAGTCTTCATCAGCTTTTATTGTGGGTCCTTTATTACCAAACACGCGAATGTCATTCGTTATACGGCAATCCACTCACCACGGGGAGAGGGCAAACGATTTGAATGATAGACGAGCAACACGTTTTGAGCACCGACTTAACTCTGACGAAACAAGTCGCCCGGGGTAAAACCGAACATCTTTTTAAACGCCGCGATAAACGCCGACGTTGATTCATACCCGCAAGACAACGCCGCCTGCGTGACATGGCCGCCCTCCTCCAGCACCCGTAGCGAAGACAGAAGCCGCGCTCGCTGACGCCAACGACCAAAACTCAAGCCTGTTTCACGCTGAAACAAACGCATCAGGGTTTTTTCAGACATACCCAGACGATCCGACCACAGGCCCAGGTTCGCCTCGGCATCAGGGTTTTCAACCAGCCCATTGCACAGCACCAGCAAACGCTCATGGCGGGGCAACGGCAGCGAAAAACCGACCTCGGGCAGGCTTGCCAACTGGTCCAGCAACACCGCCACCAAGCGTTGCTCACAACTGCTACCCTCGGGGTAGTCGACGGGCAGCGCGCAAAAGCTTTTGATCAGCTCCCGGGCCAGCGGCGTGACCTCCAGCACCCGGCACTGCCCGGGCGCCCACTGGCAGTCCTCGCGGCGCACATACAGGCTGCGCATTTCAGCGCGCATCGAGGTGATCACTTCATGCTCGAGCCCGGCCGGAATCCAGATACCCCACTGCGGCGGCGCAAAAAAACTGCCTTCGTCCGTATGCACACCCAGCACACCACTGATCGCGTACGAAAACTGCACCCAATCGTGACGATGGCGCGGCGTCCACGAGCCCGCGCCCAAGCTCTCGGCCCGGGCATACAGCGGCCGTGGCAAGGTATCGAGCGCCGGAATTGTACGCGGCAGCCCACGTTGTCCATTTGGCGGCATTGGTTGGCCTTATAGCGCAAGACGTCAGATACCTGCGACGTTAGGCTAAGTCATCAATTCTTACAATGTTGCGGTGCCGACAATGCCTGTGCTCAAACATCTCAAACGCATGTTCACTGACTGGTTTCTGTGCGGCATGCTGCTGGCGACTTTTCTGGCCTATGTGTTCCCGCATTTCGGCAGCACAGGCGGGGGTATGCACGCTGAATGGGTAATCAATATCGGTGTGTTTCTGGTGTTTTTCCTTCACGGGGTCAACCTGTCCAGCGAGCAGATCAGTCAGGGGCTGAAAAACATCCGCCTGCACTGCATGGTGCAAGGCTTCACCTTTATCGTCTTCCCGCTGATCTGGGTGGTCGCCAACAAAGTGCTGGGCGCCCATCTCCCGCCGTTGCTGATGCTGGGGTTTTTCTACCTGTGCGCCCTGCCCTCGACCATCTCCTCGTCGGTGGCACTGACCGGCAGCGCAGGCGGCAACGTGCCAGCGGCGATTCTCAACGCCAGTCTGTCCAGCGTGCTGGGGATTTTCCTGACGCCATTGCTGGTCAGCTTTGTGGTCGGCAGCGGCGCGGGGGGGATCGACCTGGGCTCAACCCTGGTCGACCTGTGCGCCATGCTGTTGCTGCCACTGGTGCTGGGCCAGTTGGTGCGCCCGCTGTGCGGACGCTTTTTTGCCCGGCACAAGCGCTACACCAATATCTGCGACAAGGTCGTGATCCTGCTGCTGGTTTACGCGGCGTTCTGCAACTCGATGGTCTCGGGCATGTGGCAACAGCAGGGCAGTTCGGTGATCGTCAGTGCGTTGGTCGGCAGTGCGATCCTGTTGGCGCTTATCCTGTGGTTGACCACCCGCACCGCCCGCGCCCTGCAGTTCAACACTGCGGATGAAATTGCCGCGGTGTTCTGCGCCAGCAAGAAATCCCTGGCGGCAGGGGCGCCGATGGCGGCCTTGATCTTCGGCGCCAACCCGGGGCTGGGCCTGATCCTGCTGCCGATCATGATCTACCACCCATTGCAGTTGATCGTGTGTTCGGTGATGGCCGAGAGTTATGCCACGCGCAGTCGGCAAGCAGTCGGGGCCCCGGTTCCGGCGTAACGCCTGTAGCCGCTGAGGAGCGAAGCGAGGCTGCGATCGGTCGCGAAGCGATCGTAAATCCTGAGAACCGGGAGCACCTGACACTCCGCACAACCTGACTTTACGACGACTTCGTCGCCGATCGCAGCCTCGCTTCGCTCCTCAGCGGCTACAAGGGCTCTGAAAGTCTCCTACCGTTCAATGATTGCGGTAACGCCCTGCCCGCCCGCCGCGCAGATCGAGATCAAACCTCGACCCTGCCCGGCGGTGGCGAGCAGCTTGGACATATTGGTCACGATACGTCCGCCCGTCGCCGCAAACGGGTGCCCCACCGCCAGGGAACTGCCTTTGACGTTGAGCTTGCTGCGATCAATCGCCCCCAGCGCTGCATCAAGCCCCAGCCGGCTTTTGCAGTAAGGCCCGTCCTCCCAGGCCTTCAAGGTGCACAGCACCTGCGCGGCAAATGCCTCGTGAATCTCGTAGTAGTCAAAGTCCTGCAAGGTCAGGCCATTACGCGCCAGCAGCCGTGGGACGGCATATACCGGCGCCATCAGTAACCCTTCTGCACCGTGTACGAAATCCACAGCCGCTGTTTCACCATCGCGCAGATACGCCAAAACCGGCAGACCGCGCTCCCTGGCCCACTCTTCGCTGCCGAGCAAGACCGTTGATGCACCATCGGTCAGCGGCGTGGAGTTGCCCGCCGTCAACGTACCCTTGGCGCTGCGATCGAACACCGGCTTGAGCGCAGCGAGCTTTTCCAGGGTCAGGTCGGCGCGCAGGTTGTTATCGCGGCTCAAGCCCAGAAATGGCGTCAACAGGTCATCCTCCCAACCGGCGTGATAAGCCGCCGTCAGCGCCCGATGGCTGTGCAGGGCCAGTTCATCCTGCTCGATACGGGGGATATTCCAGGTTTGCGCCATCAACTCGCAGTGCTGGCCCATCGACAATCCGGTGCGGGGTTCGCCATTACGGGGGAACTCGGGTTTCAAAAAGCCCGGGCGCAGTTGCAGTATGGCCTTGAGCTTGTCGATCGGTGCCTTGGTGCGATTGAGCTGCAACAGCCATTTGCGCAGCCCGTCATTGATCCCGATCGGTACATTGGAGGCGGAGTCCACGCCACCGGCAATCCCGCACTCGATCTGCCCCAGGGCAATCTTGTTGGCCACCAGTAATGCCGCCTCAAGCCCGGTACCGCAAGCCTGCTGCAGGTCATAGGCCGGGGTTTGCGGCGACAGCCGCGAGCCCAGTACGCACTCGCGGGTCAGGCTGAAATCCCGCGAATCCTTGAGCACCGCCCCGGCCACTACTTCGCCCATGCGCAACCCGTGCAGGTTGTATCGCTCGATCAGCCCTTCCAGAGCCGCCGTCAGCATGTCCTGATTACTGGCAGTCGCATACGGCCCGTTGGCGCGGGCAAACGGGATTCGGTTACCACCAATAATTGCTACACGACGCAGACTCATACGATTCACCCTATTCTCTTAAATCCATTAATCGTTACTAGCGTAGGCCTTATCGCTGATAACGAACGACCACGGCCTGTTTGTGGTCAACCCTTTGAACCCCATCTGTCGGAGAGTGTTCCATGTCAGACCGTTATATTGACTTCGTCAACTCATCCCTCGGCCAGCGACTGGTCGGCGCGTTGGGGCTGCCGTCACCGGGACGACTGGAACGCTGGCAGGCCGGACGGCTGCGCCCTGTCGAAGGGCCGCTGCTGATTGGCGGCGGCACCCTGGCAGGCCAGGTGAGCCAATTTGCCAGCAAACTCACCGACGCCGTGTTCAGCTACGGGCCGGAGCCCTTGCATGGCACACCCTGGATTCCAGGCCAGGGGCCAAAGCTCAAGGCAGTCGTGTTCGATGCCAGCGAACTGCTGCTTACCGGTCAGCTCAAGCAATTGCGCGAATTCTTCCAGCCGCTGCTGCGCAATCTTGAACATTGCACCCATATGGTGATTTTGGGCCGTGCACCTGAAACGTTAAGTGACCCATTTGCTGCCAGCGCCCAGCGTGCACTTGAGGGTTTCAGCCGTTCGCTGGCCAAGGAGTTACGCAACGGCAGCACCTTGCAACTGCTGTATATCGGCGAGGGGACCGAGGATCAGCTTGAGGGTGCACTGCGTTTTTTTCTGTCCCCCAAAAGTGCCTTTATCAGCGGCCAGGTGCTGCGTCTGACGGCCTGCGCCAACCAGGTGCAGGACTGGACCCGCCCCCTGGCCGGGCGCAAGGCGCTGGTTACCGGCGCCGCCCGTGGCATTGGCGCCTCGATTGCCGAAACCCTGGCCCGGGATGGCGCTGAACTGATCCTGCTCGACGTACCGGCCGCCAAGAGCGATCTCGATGCACTGGCCGCGCGTCTGGGCGGGCACAGCATCGCGCTGGACATCTGTGCCGCCGATGCCGCAGAACAACTGATCGGGCAACTTCCCGATGGCGTCGATATCCTGGTGCACAACGCCGGGATCACCCGCGATAAAACCCTGGCCAATATGACCCCGGAATTCTGGGACTCGGTGCTCGCCGTTAACCTCAACGCCCCGCAAGTGCTGACCAAGGCCCTGCTCGACAGCGGCACCCTGCGCGATAACGGCCGGGTAATCCTCCTGGCGTCCATCAGCGGTATCGCCGGCAATCGCGGCCAGACCAACTACGCCGCCAGCAAAGCCGGACTGATCGGCCTGGCCCAGGCCTGGGCACCGTTGCTGGGCGAGCGAGGCATCAGCATCAATGCCGTGGCCCCGGGGTTTATCGAAACCCAGATGACCGCGCATATTCCCTTTGCCCTGCGCGAAGCGGGCCGGCGCATGAGTTCACTGGGCCAGGGTGGCCAGCCTCAGGACGTCGCCGAGGCCGTGGCCTGGCTCGGCCAGCCGGGCTCGGGCGCGGTCAGCGGCCAGGCGCTGCGGGTGTGCGGGCAAAGCATTCTGGGAGCATAAACATGAGCGTAAAATGGCTCGATCTCAGCACCCCGCCGCACTTGCCTGCGCTGTACGCCCACGCGGCCGCCCGGCGCAAGATCACCGGCAGCACCTTGCCAGAGCAAGGCTTGCGCTGTTGGGTCGAGGTTGAGCCCAAGGCCCTGGCGGCTTTTCGCGATGTATGCGACCTGGTGCCAAGCCCATTGCTGCCGCCCACTTATCCACACATCCTGGCCTTCGGCCTGCAAATGCAATTGCTGACCCGCAAGGACTTCCCTTTCCCGCTGCTGGGGCTGATTCATCTCAACAATCGGATCCGGCTATTGCGCCCCATGGGCAGCGTGACGCAACTGCGTATCGGGGTATATGTACACAACCTGCAAAAACACCCCAAGGGCGCGACCTTTGAGGTGATCACCCAGGTGGACGATCTGCTGGGGCCGTTATGGGAGGCCGAAAGCACCCTGCTCTGCAAGGGCGTCGAGCTGCCCGGCGAATTGCCGCAAGCCACCGAGCCTGCGCCGGTGGCCCTGAGCGAACTGACCCGCTGGTACGCCCCCGCCGACATTGGCCGGCGTTACGCGAAAGTCTCGGGCGACTACAACCCCATCCACCTCAGTGCTGCCAGCGCCAAATTGTTTGGCCTGCCCAGTGCGATTGCCCACGGCCTGTGGATAAAAGCCCGGGCCCTGGCGGTACTCAGTTCGCACCTGCCGGCGGCCAATGTCGAGATTGTCGTAGCATTCAAAAAACCGGTGCGCCTGCCCGGCGAAGTGATTTTGCTCAGCAGTGAGGCGGGTTCCAGTGGTGATTTTCAAATCAATGGGCATGACGGCCTGGTCCACCTGATCGGCAACTGGCGACCGGTTAGCTGACGTCTGCTGACCACCCCCCTGTGGGAGCGGGCTTGCTCGCGATGCAGGCACCGCGGTTCAACAGGCAAACCGCGCTGATGCCATCGCGAGCAAGCCCGCTCCCACAGAGAGTGGCATCCGAGCCACAAATCCCGCAGGGCTACCCGTGCCTTTCACTTGCACCAATACCCGTTCGGTCGCAAGCTTTGCTCCTAATGGAGAGCACGCCCGCAATGAACCTCGACGAAATAACCCGACGCATGCATCGCATCCGCGATAACAACGACTGGAAGCAGTTCCATAGCCCGAAAAACCTGGCCATGGCCGCCAGTGTCGAAATGTCCGAGCTGGTGGAAATCTTTCAGTGGCTGAGCGAAGACCAGTCCCGCCAGCTTCCCGCCGACAAGCTCGCCCACGCGGGTCAGGAAGTGGGCGATATCGTGTTGTATCTGGTATTGCTCTGTGCAGAACTGGGCCTGGACATGAATGAAGTGGTTCGCAATAAACTGGCCGACAATGAAAGGCGTTTCAATAAATGAGTGACCGTCACTTCGATCAACTGGCCACCCGCTTCGCCGAGAAAATCTACGGCGGTGCCAAGGGTGCAATTCGTCTGGCCGTGCTCCAGGCCGATCTGCAGGAAGCCCTGCCCAAACGCCCGTTGCGGGTGCTGGATATCGGCGCCGGGCTGGGCCATATGTCCTTGTGGCTGGCCCAACAAGGCCACGATGTAACCCTGGCCGAACCGGCAGCGCCGATGCTTGAAGGCGCACGCCAGCGCTTTGCCGAGGCGGGCCAGAGCGGCACCTTTATCCAGGCCCCGTGGCAGGAACTGCTGGGCCAGCTGACCGAGCCTTACGATCTGGTGTTATGCCATGCCGTGCTGGAATGGCTGGCCGAACCCCACGCCATCCTGCCGGTGCTGCATCAATTGACCGCCAAGGATGGCTGGTTGTCGCTGGCGTTTTACAACCGCGACGCGCTGATCTATCGCAACCTGCTCAAAGGTCACTTTCGCAAGATGCGCAAGAACGACATGGCCGGTGAAAAACAGAGCCTTACCCCGCAGCAGCCCCTCGACCCACGGGAACTGGCCACCGCCCTGGAAGGCTTGTGGCAGGTCGAAACCCGGAGCGGTGTGCGGGTTTTTCACGATTACATGCCAGTGGAGTTCCAGGCCCGCGCCGAGCTTGAAGCCCTGGTTGAAATGGAGCTGGCTCACCGTCGCCATCCGGCGTTTGCCGGGCTGGGACGTTATCTGCATTGGGTGTGTCGCCCGGTTTGAATCGCCCTGCGGGGGAGACCATGATGTATCGCCGCGTTGCCTTGATTGTTTTGAGCCTGGGGCTGGGCGCTTGCCAAAGCCCCAACCCTTACACGGCCACCTCCATGCCCATGCCACCGGCCCCGGCACAGGCGGCCAATGCCCTGGATTTGAGTGCCTACCCGGCCCCGCCAAGGGATTACGGACGCTACCAGAGCTGGGCCTGGCTCAATGGTCGCCTGCCGGTTGGCACGGCATGGGCCGACTCGGCACAAATCGCCGAAGCGGTGAACAATGCCCTGGACCAGCGCGGCTTGCGCCCGGCACAACCCAACCGTCCAGCGGATCTTTGGGTCAGTGCTGATTTGCACACCGAAAAACGCTTGCGCCAGGTGCAGGACGACTATGGTTACGGGGCTGGCTACGGCAGTGGTTACGGCCGCTACGGCAGCCAATACGGCATGTACAACTCAGTTCCGGTCATACGCACTTACGAGGTTGAGGTCATGGTGGTGCGACTCAACCTGTATGACGGCAAAACTGGCCAGCCGGTGTGGAGTTCCAGTGCAGAAACCAGCAGCAAAGGCAGCCTGAGCGAACGCAGTGACGCCCTGCGCGAATCACTGAACAAGGCAGTGCAGGCTTACCCTCCTCATTGAGTCTCAATAGTGAAGTGGAGAAATCATCATGCTTCGTCGCATTGCATTACTGGGCCTGGCCCTGCTGCTCAGTGCCTGCGAAACCATGCAGGTCAGCCATGATTACAACCCTGCTGTCGATTTCGCCAAGTTCCGCACCTGGGCCTGGAAAGACCCTGCCGTGCAATACCAGCCCAACAACCCGATGCTCAGAAGCGACTTGACCGAGCAACGGATTGTCCAGGCCGTGAGCAGCCAGCTGGACCAGCGCGGCCTGCGCCCGGTAGCGGCAGGCAGCAAGCCGGACTTGCAGGTACAGGCCTGGCTGATCGTGGCCAACCGCCAGGAGCAAGTGGTCACCAACTACGGTTACGGTGGCCCCTGGGGCGGACCGTGGGGTGGTTATTGGGGCGGCCCGTGGGAAGGTTACTGGGGCGCACCGATGTATAACGAAACCCGCAACGTGGTCTACCAGGTCGGCACCCTGCAGATCGACCTGATCGATGCCAAGGACGGCAAGCTGGTATGGCGCGGCAGTGCCGAAAAAGTCATCGACAGCAGCCCGACCCCGAGCGAACGCAGTGCGGCGATCAACGAAGCGGTGACCAAGATCCTGAGTACCTACCCGCCAAAGTAAGTTACACAGCACTCACTTGCTCACGATGTATATAAGTAAGTTGGTATTAATACTTTCGTGAGCAAGTTAGTTTTTACACAGAGCTTTCTACCATTTGTCGTTGGCTTTTGATTATCCGTTCACATCGCGCTTATAAAAACTGGCAACTGGCCAGCGCACTGATCACTTCTTGTCTACACTCTCTGGAACTTTGGAGAGTTAGCGCTGGGCACTGTTCCAGCATCAGGAGTGCTCGATGTCTCCCCAACTACGCGGTATAGGTTTCAAGGGTCCCCGGCAACAGCAAGGTGCAATCGGCCTGATGGCTGCCCTGACCCTGGGCATGGTGCTGATGTTTATGCTACTGGTGGTCGACAGCGGACGCCTGTACCTGGAGCAGCGCAAATTGCAGCGGGTGGCGGATATGGCTGCGCTGGAGGTGGTTAGTCGGGGAGGCAATTGTAAACTCGGTACTGCCAAGAGCTACACAGAAGAGAGCGCCATACGTAACAGCTTTACGCCCGTCGGGCTGCAAAGTATAACTCCAGCGTGCGGAACCCTGACTACAAACGAGAAGAAAATACGTGTCTTCGAGCCGAGCATCGACAAATCCGGGGATGTTATCCAGGTTGTCGCCAAGACCACCGTGCCTACCAGTGTGGCCGGGGGATTTTGGAATGCGTTTTCTAAAGGTACGTTTGAGTTTAATACTAAATTACAGGCGACTGCGGTGGGGGCCAAATCTGGCTCACCGCTGGCGCAGTTGACTATTCGTAACAAAACATTGGTATTAAGCGACTCCAAATCTAAAATCCTAAGTTCTTTATTCAAAGGTTTACTCGGCGGAAGTGTTGACATCAGCATTCTCGGATGGGATGGAATCGCAAACACCAACATCAACTTACTATCATTTTTAGACAGGCTAAAACTTGACCTCGATCTCAAAGCTGGCGGTTACGATGAAGTTCTAAGCTCAAAGATCAGCATTGGACAACTCATAGATAGCACTATCCATATACTTGACCCAAGCAACACCCTCAGCACAACCGCAAAAATAACAACCCTCAAGGAAATTAAAGCAAATGCCGGCGCAACAAAAGTAATTCTCGGAGACCTTTTAAAAGTCCAAGGCAGCAACGCAAGCTCAGCATTGAATATAGACATGAACCTACTGGACCTGATAAGCGGATATATACAACTAGCCAGTAAAAACCAGGCAATTGTAGCAAGCTTCCCCATTGACTTATCACTTACCAAAATAACAGCCACCGTACAAGTCATACAACCCCCACAACTATCAGCCATCGGCAACCCAGCACTGGCGGTAAAAGAAACAAAAGATGGAGAACATCGAATTTATGTAAGAACAGCACAAGTCCGAACGTTAGTATCTGTCGAATTACCTGTATTGAAAAATGTACAAGCCTTAGTTGATGCAGTCACAGCACTGGGATCTTCCCTGGTTAACACACTAAAAAAACTCTTAAACCTCGACATAGTTGGGGCACTTGGCTGTGCGCTCGGTGCAAAATGCACAAGCCCATCACTACTGCTACTTAGCGACAAAATTGATATTTACATAGATGCTCCCAGCGCAGAAAGTTACGTCACTGCTTACAGCTGCTCTAGTGAGTCAAGCAAAACCTTAACAGCCACAACCGATACATCAATCGTGGACATAAAGTTTGGCACCATCGATAAAAATCAAATTTTCCCCAGCAGCAGCACCACACCTTTATCCATCACTGTCAAGCCTCTCTCCGTGATTGATATCGGCTTAATAACCTGCTCAAAACCTGTACTCTCTGAACAAAAGTGTGACCCTCGAGTCCCTTTGGTGGGAGGAGGCATAGGCATTAGTTTAGACACTAGCGTTGGATCAAACCTAAAACAACCTCACACGTTCGGCCCGGACAAGCTACTAGGCATTTCCCTCCCCCCTCTCTATTATCAATACAGCACTAACGGAATAGTAAAAAGCTTGAGTAACACTCTAGACGGCATAAACGTACATATTTACCAGCCATTACAAGGAAATGTCCTCGGGACACTAATTGGCGCTTTGGATGGGTTGCTTTCGACTGTCAAGCCGCTTCTGCTCGAGACTATTAACAAAGTACTTAGCCCTGTACTTGATCGTATCATTGACACATTGCTTCTAGGATTAGGGGTCGACTTAAACCAAGTCGACGTCGGCGCCAACCTCTCCTGCAACCAGGGCGGCCGCGCCCAACTGGTGCTTTGACCTAAATGGAGTGCAATACCTTGTGGGAGCGGGCTTGCTCGCGATTCAGGCACCTCGGTACATCTGATATACCGAGGTGATGCAATCGCGAGCAAGCCCGCTCCCACATGAAGGGTGGAACGCTGAATTCAGGCTACTACCACCGGCAACTCCACACAAAACCGCGCCCCATGCTCGCTATTGCTGACACTCAACCGCCCGCCCATATTGTCGATAATGCCGTAACTCACGGACAATCCCAGACCAGTACCCAAGCCAATGGGCTTGGTGGTGAAGAACGGTTCGAAGATCCGCTCCAGCAGCCGCGGGTCTATGCCACCCGCGTTGTCATCCACCCACAGGCGCACACTCTGCGCATCGGACTCAACACTCAGGGCTATCCAGGGCTCAAAGTCCCGGTCAGTTTCACGCTTGCTCATCAGTGCATCACGGGCATTGACCATCAGATTGATCAACACTTGCTCCAACTGATCAACATGGCCGCGCACCTGCACAGCACAAGCCTGGCCCTCACTGCGCAATTGCACGCCCTTGCCCTTCAAGCCTTCGCCGAGCAAAGCCACGGAGCCTTCCATGGCCTGCGCCGGGTTGAACACTTGCTGTTCGATTTCGGAACGCCGGCCAAACACCCGCAAGTGGTCTACCACCCGCGCCGCACGCTGGATTTGCCCGTCGATACGGCTGAGCTTGTCTTGCAAGTAGTCAATCTGCGCATCGCCGTTGTCCAGGCGTTTGAGCACGTTGACCACAGCCATGCGCATCACGTTCAGCGGCTGGTTGATTTCATGTGCCAGCCCCGTGGCCATTTCGCCCAGGGTGGCCATTTTCGCGCTATGGGTCAGTTGCTGCTGCGAGCGGCGTACTTCGGTGTTGTCGCGGCCCACGGCCTGCACTTCAAGCAAGTTGCCCTGTTCGTCGAAAATGCCCCGGTCCGACCATACCCACCAGGCGTATTCACGCCCCGGCAGTTGCAGGCTGATTTCCGCCGTGCTGACCGGTGCCTGGGGGGTCAAGCTGGCAATACGCTGCACAAAGGCCTCGCGCTGCTCTGTGGATAACCAACTGCTCAGGTTGATGCCCGGCAGTTGCGCAGTGGTGCATTCCAGGTAGCTGGCCAACGGCTGGTTGCCAAAGGTCAGGGTCAGGTCGGGCAGGTAACGGCAGATCATGGCAGGTGAGTCTTCAACCAGAATCCGGTAGCGTTCCTCGCTGTTTTTGACCCGCTCGGCCGCTTCAGTGGCCTCGGTGATATCCAGCCACAAGCCAACCACTTCTACCGGCAAACCCAGGTCGTTACGCAACAGCTTGGCTTCATCCAGCAACCAGTGATAATCGCCGCGCCGATCGCGCAGGCGATAACGGTTGCGGGCGCTGCCTTCGCGCAGCAACTGCCGTGTACGACCAAAAAACTGTTCGAGGTCATCGGGGTGGACCCACTCGATCAGGGTTTCGCTGGTGCACTCCTCCAGCGTCCAGCCCAGCAGGGGCTTGAGGCTGTCACTGAAAAATGCCGGTACCAGCGCGCCTTCAACATAGCGCTGTACATAAATCACCGCCGGGGAACTGGCGATCAGGTTGTCCAGCCGCGCATGGGCGGCGGCGACTTGTTGCTGCTGGTTTTTGATATCGCTGACATCCAGCATAAAACCCACAATGCGCCGCCGGGTGCCGCTGCCCAGCACCTGGCCCTGGATCCGGTACCAGCGGGCAGGCTCTGTGCTCTGGGGTTGATGCACACGGGCAAACAGCAATAATTCTTTGCCATGTTCCAGCAGTTCATTGAAGCGACCGCTGAGTTCATCCCGATCAGCCGGGTGAAACAACGCCAGCCATGCCTGACGGGTCATGGCCTGAGGCTCGGCCACTGCGTCCAGGTTTATCGCCAGTTGCGGAGCCAGTTCCAGCAGTTCGCTGGTGCTCGACCATTCCCACCAGCCGGTGCCCAGCAAGCCTTGCAGGGCCTCCATGCGTACGCTTTGCTGCAGATGCTGCTGCTCACGCAAACGGTCCAGCAGCGGCGCGGCCAGGGCGGCGCACACCTGCATCCAGTCGCTTTCACTCATTTGCGGCCCGTGCAGGGACGCCGGGTAAAACCCCAGCATCAACCAGGCACACAAGCCATGCTGGTCGCTGTAGGGCACCAGCACACCATCGGCATTGCCAAACAAATCGTTTAACCGCGGGTTGCCGTCGCGCTCGACCCGCTGGGGCGAGGTGCCCCCCAACGGGTCGAGCAGGCTGCCCAGGTTTTGCTCGGGCAGCCACAGTTGCGGCGCATCAAAGGCGTGATAAGTGCTGTGCATATACCAGGAAGCCTGCGGGTCTTCGCGCAACGCTAGGGCCATGCACGGCACACGCCCATGCTGGGCGACGCTGCGCAGTGCTTCGTGCATCACCTCGGGCAGGCGCAGCACGCTGCACTGACGCAGTTGCCCGGCCAGCCCCAGAATCAGTTGCGTGCAGCGCTCGCGGCTACGGGCCTGCTCGCTACCCAGGCGCAGGTCGCTGATATCCAGCAACTGCAAAAGCCAGCCGCCTCCCTGGGGTTGCACCCAGCCCCGGGTATGCACCACGCGCAGCCCCGCACACTGAAAGTCCAGGTCAAGGCTTTGGCCAACCCAGTCTGCCGGTACGCCTTCAAGGGCCAGCGTACTGCCCGGCACCAGATAGCTCAGCAGCAGGCGCGGTGAGCCATCACTGCTGCCCCGCGCCAGCCCGTAGCGTTGCAGGCCGTGGATTTCAATAACGTGCCCCTGCTGATCAAGCATCAGCTGGATACCCGCATGGGGGCCGGATTGCGGATCGCTGGATTCAGGCAAGCGCTCGTCGGTCCGCCCCAACAATCGCCCGAACAGCCCTTCACTTGTTGGCAAGTTGAACACTCGACACTGCTTGCAGTTGCGCTGGCAGATCAGGCACCTTGATGGCTCCCAATTTGAGCACCGGCATGATCGACTTCAAGTAATCGGTCTGCAGAGTGACAGTGGCACTCAGTATGCCATTTTCATACTTCGGCTCCATAAGCAGACCAGGGCGCACTGCAGTGGGTACCCACTCCAGCTTCTTGGCCAATACGTCCCCGACCTCCTTTTTCAACGCAACCTCGTAGCCGCTCGCGTTAGGATCCACCGCCATGCCACGGCGCACCGCCTCGGCCGTCGCGTTGTTGAATGACTGCATAAGCAACAGCGGGAAGCTGTAGCTGACAACGCCGTAGAGCACCGCAAAAAAAATCACGAACACCAGGGCGAACTCAATCGCTGCGGCGCCCTTCTGCTTTTTGCCAAGACTTGTTTTCATGACTGCGTCTACCCTGACTGTCGACAGTAATATCATCATAGAATCATTGGTAAAAAACGGAGGCTCTTTACGTGATCCAGTTAGCTGTTGTGTTGCTGTGGTTTGTGGCGTGCTCCATTCAAGACCTGCTCCAGCGCCATATTTCCAACCTCCTGACCGCTGGTGGCGCAGCACTGGCTTTTCTGTACATGCTGTGGACCGGTCACACCTGGCTCGGGGCAAGCGCAGCCGAAGGTGGCTGGGCACTGTTGATCGCACTGGTACTGACTCTGCCCGGTTATGCCCTGAAAAAGCTTGGCGCCGGCGACGTAAAGCTGTTGATGGCCCTGGCGCTGGCAACCGATCGTCCGACAATTCTGGGGACCGTTATCGGTGCTGGCATCTGTAGTGGCATCTGGTGGTTTATCGCGTCAAAAATTCTGCCGTCAATAAATCAACGAGTTAACACACACTCATTTGCCAAATGTGTTCCAGAGTCAAAAAAGCTTCCCTTTGCACCCTTCCTGTTCGGAGGTTTTACCCTGACAATGGCCCTGCTTCGCTAGCCATTACGAGGGATTAATACCTTGTACATAGTCGTAAAGTAGGTCTACGTTTAACTCAATCGCCACAAGTAAGTGGACCAAGATGTCCCTGATTGGTTTACCAGGAAGGAGAACCGCGTGAACACGTCCAACCCCCTAATAAAAGTGCTCGTGGTCGACGATCACCCCTTGATTGTCGAAGAACTGTGCGAATTCCTTGAAAGCAGTGGCTACCGTTGCGTGCCTTGCAATACCACCCGTGAAGCCATTGATGCGTTTGTCGCCGATCCGCAGATCGGCCTGGTGCTGTGCGACCTGCATATGCCCGACATGAGCGGCATCGAGCTGACCCAGCAGCTGCAAAAGCTGGCCGGCAAACACCGCGCCTTTGAAAGCATCCTGTTGACCGGTCGCGCCGATAAACAGGATGTGATCAAGGCTCTGCGGATTGGCATCGCCGACTACTATCAAAAGCCGGTTGACCTCAATGAGCTGCTCGAGGGCATCCAGCGTCAGGAAGCCATTTTGCGTGAACGCCACAAGAGCGATCAGCTGGGCCAGCTGAACCAGAAATTGCAGTACCTGGCCGAGTCCATCGATGACCTGTACCAGGACATGGAATCCGCCCGGCGCCCTCCGCAAGCCGCCACTCACCCCTTGAACAGCCAGGAATCAGGCGAAGGCCCATGGCAACAGATCCCGACCATTTTCAAACAGCTGTCGCCGCGCCAGCTGGACGTCGCCAAGCTGGTGAGCAAGGGCCAGACCAACTACCAGATCGCCTGTGACCTGGGCATCACCGAAAACACGGTCAAGCTCTATGTGTCGCAAGTGCTGCGCCTGACCCATATGAACAACCGTACCCAGCTGGCGCTTGCCCTGTCGCCAAACGCCGCCGCCCACCGCCAGACTGCGCATTAACGGCTTACTGGCGTACCGTCGCAATCGCTGGCAACACCTGTGGATCACAGGCTTGCCCGCGATAGCAGCGCTCTTACTCCTTCTTGGCTTTACCACCCTCATCCTGTTTGTAGTACTCAGGGATCTCATGTTTATAGCTGTCCAGCCAGCGCTGCAGGCTGAGCTCACGCTCCGCCGGAGTGGCCGTTTGGCGGATGGGCGACTGGACGCTGCCGCTCACTTGCAACTGCAGCCAGTTCTCGGTTTGCTGCTGGTTTTTTGGCGTGGGGCCAGGCTCGATAGCCAGCGCACCCAGCGGCATCAGGGCCAGCAGCACCCCCACACGAATTGATAAAGTCATGGCAAACCTCCAACGCGTTATTTGACGACAGCCACCTGATTGCTGGCGACCTTGGCTTGAGCCTTCAGAGCTTGTGCCCGGTACTGGGCATCACTCACCTGTTCGGGGGTTAAACCGGCGCGGGTTACCAATTCTGCAGCCTGCTTCCACTGGTCCTGATAAATCAGCAAGGTCACCAGATTCAATGCCGCCGGAGATTCGTCCTGCTTGAGCTCCAGCGCGGTCAAAAACTCGAACCGAGCCTCATCAACCCGCCGTTGATTGAGATAAACCACGCCCAGGTCGTTACGGATCTTGGCATCGGTCGGCGCCATTTGTGCCGCACGCTCCAGATGGGTGATCGCCTGAGCGTTATCGCCGTGCCCCGATGCCAGCTGGCCCAGACCATGTTCGCCTTCAGCGGCCAGGCACGAGCCCAAAAGCCCCTGGTACAGCGGCCCGGCCTCATCGCGGCCCAACTGGCGATAGATCCGCGCCTTGCGCAGTTGTACCTGGGCAGATTTCTCCGGCAGGTTTTGCAGGTTGGCCAGGCTGGCGTGCAGCTTGCCTTCCTTGGCCATATCATCGGCCAGGTTCAGTGACAGCTCCTGGTCACCCGTCAACTTGGTGCAACTGCCGCCCATGGCCATCCACGGCGGGTTACTCTGACCTCCAGTCGCACAGCCGCCCAGCATCAGCAGCCCGCATACGACGATGACAGCTTTCATGTTCATACCCCTGGTCAAGAGAGAAAGGCTCGCGAGATAGCGACAAAACTCGGCCCGGCCAAGACGATCATCAAAGCGGGGAACAGAAACACCATCATCACTACCGACATTTTGGCGGACATTTTGGAGATGTATTCCTCCATGCGGGTCAGACGACGGTCATCCAGCAGCTCCTTGAGTGCCTGCAATGACTTCATCGCGCCACCCCCCTGCTGAATCAATTGCTGCAGAATCACGCAGGTGTCATTGAACTCGTCCACATCCAACAGACTCGCGGTTTTGCTCAGTTCCTGGTTCAACTCCAGCCCCGAGTCGACCCGGGCCAGGACCACACGCAACTCACCGGTGAGCACCGGCAGCAAGTGCCGCGCTTCCTGGCTCAACACCCGCAACGCCTGTTCGACTGCCATACCCGACTCAAACAGAATGCGCAGTAACGGGATAAAGGTTGAAACTTCGATCGCCACTTCCTGTTGGCGCCTTTTTGCAGCATAGGCCAACAATCGCTTGGGGATCAGATAGCCCAAAGCCAGGGAGAACAGCAACACCACCAGCAGATTGCCCGAACGCGGGAAAAACAGCTCATGGCCCAAAAACACCAGCCCGGCCAAGGCTATCGGGGTGCCGATCTGAAAGGCAGCAAACAGCGAACGCTGGCTGGCGGTACGCCAGCCGATGCGGTTGAGCAGGGTCTGGGTTTCACTGTCCATCGACACCGAGCGCTGGCCAAACTTGCTGTTGCCCACCGCCCGCATCCACAGAGTGAGCTTGTTGGGCCCGGTCTTGTCACCTTCCAGGCGTTGCATGACCCGTTGCTGGCTCATGCGGTCCTGGACCACGTTATTGATCAACAGCGCCATGGCGCCCAGGAGCAACACCACACATATCAAAAAGGCCATGTCATACGCTCCGTACCATGCGCCATAGCGCCACACTGCCGACTATCTGCATGGCCATTGCGGTCAGGAGCATCTGCTGCCCTCCGCCGTCCTGCCACATCTTGAGCATGTAACTGGGGTTGGTCACCATAAAGAACCCCACCACAAACACCGGCAACGCGCCCAATACCAGCGCCGTCATCCGGGTTTCACCGGTCATGGCCCGCAACTTGCGCGCGCCCTGCTCCCGTTCGCGGATCAGCACGATCAGGTTCTCCAGCAGCTCACTGGCGTTACCGCCGTAGCGATGGTTGACCTTCAGCCCCAGGGCAAACATGCGAAACTCGTCACGCTCATACAGTTCGGCAAAATCGCTCACGGCTTCGGGCAGACTCACCCCCATCTGCACGTTGCGCGACACCCGGCTGATACTGCTCTTGAGCGGGTCACTGGACGCCTCGATCGCGGTCAGCACCGCATCGGCCAGGGTGCGCCCGGCCTTGAGGCTGCGTACGCAGTGATCGAGCAACAGTGGCAGTTGCTCAACCATGCGCCGAACCCGGCGATGGTAGCGCCAGCTGACAAACAGCTTGACCAGCACCGGCGGCAGCACCAGCAACGCGACGAAGAACACCCAGCCACCGATCAGGCCCGCCACTGTCACCGCGACGGCCCATAGCGACAGCCACAAGCCCAGGCGCTCTGAGGGGCGACCCAGACCTGCCTGCAAAAAAGCCCTGTCGAGCCAAGCCACGCCCTGGATTTTCTCCATCAACTGCGGCTGGCCTTCACCCAGACGCTCCAGAACACGATCGGTCGTCGAGTCAGTCAAAACCCTATACACCAGACTTAGCGACAACAGAGCTATCAAAAAGCTGAATATAAGAAGCAGTACGACAGGACTCATAAGCAGTGCCTCAGCCGTGGGCGTTCAGGACGGGATCACGACGCAACTTGTCGCTTGCCGGGTTCAAGGCTTCGCGCATAAAACCAAAGCCGGTGCGCTTGTCGAGGCGGAACAGGGTGTTGGTCACATACACATCGTCACGCACCCCCACCACTTCCAACACTTCACTGACGCAACGGCGACCATCAGGCATACGCGTCAGCTGGATAATCACATCCAGTGCGGCGCAGATCATCTGGCGCAGGGTTTTCTCAGCCACCGTACGCCCGGTCAAACCCACCAGGGTTTCCAGACGCAGCAGGGCATCCTGGGCCGTGTTGGCGTGCACGGTGCTCATGGAACCATCGTGACCGGTGTTCATCGCGGTCAATACATCGAGCACTTCCACACCACGGATCTCGCCGAGGATGATGCGGTCCGGGCGCATCCGCAGGGCGTTGCGGATCAGATCGCTGGATTTCACCTCACCATGCCCTTCGGCATTGGGCGGGCGGGTTTCCAGGCGAACCACATGGGGATGGCCCAACTGCAATTCGGCCACGTCCTCGATGGTGACCAGGCGTTCATGGGGGTTGATCAACTGGCTGAGAATATTGAGCAGCGTGGTTTTACCGGTACCGGTACCGCCGCTGATCAGGATATTGCAGCGCTTGCCCACCGCCTCCTGAAAGAATTCATAGATCGCCTGGTCGATGGTCTGCATGGCGACCAGGTCGCTGCTTTGCAGCATGTCCTTGCGAAATTTCCGGATCGACAGGCACGGGCCATCCAGGGCAATGGGCGGAATGATCGCGTTGACCCGGCTGCCATCGGGCAGACGTGCATCGACCATCGGCGAGGACTCGTCCAGACGTCGCCCCAGGGGCGCCAGAATGCGCTGCATCACGCGCTCAACGTGATGATCGTCGATAAAGCGCAAGTCGCTCTGGCTGAGCCGCCCTTCGCGCTCGACAAACACCCGATGGGGACCGTTGACCAGAATTTCAGTCACGGCCGGGTCGCGCAGCAGCACCTCGAGGGGGCCGAAACCGGTCAGTTCGTCGACGATCTCTTCGGCCAGCCGCTCCATCTCATAGCGGGAAATAGCCAGATGCAGACGCGACACATACTCGGCCACCCGCTCGGTAACAAACTGGGCCAACGATACGCGGGAGCCTTCCAGCAGATTTTTCCCGGTCTCTTCGATGGCATCGATGATATAGCGGTGCAGCACCAGTTTCAGGCCGTCATGGTCCGCACGACCGTCCTTGTACAGACCTGAGCCAAACAGCTGATCATTGCTCATTTGGCCCCCCACAGGCGGTTCAGGTTCAGCCAGTTGGCCGATTTGGAAGTTGCTTGTTCAGGCACCTGTGAACGCAAGACCAGCCGCTCACCGAGTTTTTTCAGGGCCTGGCTCAGGGCTTCCCGCGGGGCCAGGTCAAACAGGGTGGTGGCCTGGTTCATGGCATTGATGCGCAACTCAGGACTGGGAGGAAGTGTCGCCATCACCGGCAGGCCAAAGCTTTTACCCAGCGCATCGGCATTGGGGGCAACACCACTCATGTAACGATCGATCAGCAAGCCCGTATGCTCGAACTTCATGCCCTTGGCCCGCCAGCGGCTGAGCACCTCAAGGTTGCGACGGCAATCGAGCACACTTTGGTCGGTGTACCACAGCAGGCTGTCGCAATGGGTGGCAAAGGTGCGCAGGGCTTCACTGTCGGGCTGACCGGTGAGGTTGACCACAATATGCCGGAAGTGCTGACGCAGGGCACTGAGCAACATATACAGCTCCGCCGCACTGGTTTGTTCCAGCGGCCCATCGCCGTCGCCGTGGGCCAGCACCCGCAGACCGTCCGGCGCGGCGGTGAAGGCACTGTCAATCAGGGTGCTGTCCAGGCGTCGCAAATGGCGCAGGGCATCACCGAAGAAGAACGAGCTTTCCAGGCCCAGCACGGCCAGGCCATCGCCACGGGGCACGCCCAGGTCCAGAAACAGGGTTTTTTGCTCCGACTTCTGCACCACCAGCCCCAGGTGGCTGGCCAGCAATGCACCATCGGCATTGCATTGCGCACTGAGCAGCACGCTCAGGCCACCCAACTGGGCATTGGGTGCCACAGGTGGCAAGCGCTTGCTCAGGCGCCTTACCAGCCCGGCCACTTCACTGGACCGCGAGCCGTAGGCGACAAAATCCCTCGCCCCGGCGCGCATGGCATTGAGCACCAGCTGGTTATCCATACCGTCGCCCAGGGCAACGATGGCCAGCATGGGCTTGGCTTCCAGCGCGCCTTCGATCAGCGCGCACTGGTTAACCACCTTGTCCCGATCCAGGCCCACAAATATCAGGCCGGCAAACGTCACATCAACCAGGGCCAGCAGTTCATCCAGGCTACTTGTGCCTGCACCCACCACTTGACCCAACGGCGCTAATGCTCCCTGCAGCCACTCAAGATCGGTGTTGTTGCGCGTCAGCGCGAGAAATGTCTGGCTTAGGCTTTGGCTCATTGAGATAACCCGCTGCGGCTATTGAATTTGCCGTTCTCCAGGAAATACAGGCGATACCAGTTAGGGTCGTAATTGCGCAATTGCTCCCCGGGCATCGTCGGCAGTGGCGCATTGGCAGCCAGTGGCTGAACCAGATGCGGCGTGACGATCATCAGCAGTTCTTTCTCTTCACGACTGATATTGGAGTCGCGAAAAAAAGCGCCAAGAATCGGAATGTCGCCCAGCCCCGGAAACTTGTTGACCTGGGAACTGTTGCGCGAACTGATCAAGCCACTGATCACAAAGCTTTCGCCATCGGCCAGGGAGATGCTGGTATCGGTGCGGCGAACCGTCAGGCCCGGTACCAGGGTGCCGGCGATATTGACCGCATTGGTGTAGTCCAGCTCACTGACTTCGGGGGCCACCTTGAGCATGATGCGATCACGACCCACCACGGTCGGGGTCAGCGTGAGGCGGATACCGAACTCCTTGTACTCGATCGATACGTTATCGCTGCCGCTGCTGGGCACCGGGATCGGCACTTCACCACCGGCCAGAAAGGTTGCACTCTGCCCGCTCATGGCCACCAGGCTGGGACGCGCCAGGGTGTAGGCAAAACCGCTGCCTTCCAGGGCGTTGATCATGGCCCTGACCTTGCCGCCGCCAAAACCGATATTGAAGTACTTGGCATTGGCCACCGGACCACCGGTGATGATCCCTTCAGCGGTGCTGAGGAATGAGCCCGGCGAGCCGAACAGGAAGTTGCTGCCCATGCCGAAGATCGAAGTACTGGCTTCCTGCAGTTTGGTACGGCTGACTTCGACAAAACGGATATCGGTTTGCACCTGCACCGGCAAGGTCGGGTCTTCGGAAGGCGGCAATGCCGTACCGGTCAACCCCGAAGCGGCCTTGCCCTTGACGAACAACATGGTCTGGTGCGGCTCTTTCGAACAGGCACTCCAGACCATCAGGCTGGTGGTGCCCGAGGCAATACCGGTGAGCAAAAAGGCGTTTGGACCATTGGAACGAATATCGGCAATGGTGGGGTCGCCCACGGCAATGCGCGAAATATTCACCGGGAAACCCATGGCCTTCTGGGCCCCCTGGGCTACTTCCAGTACCGAGGGCAACGCGTTGAATGCTGCGCAGTTTTCGCCTGCGGCCAAGGCCATTTGCAGGGGCAAGCTGCTCAGCAGCAGCGTCCAGACAGCACGTTTATAAAGTGGAGCGCAACGGTGGCTCATATTGGTTTTCCTTGTAGATAAGGATTTTTATTGGGCCTACTGCTGAGCCGTTTGATTGCCGCGGATCACTTCAATACCGCGCACCCGTGGGGCGACAGCGGGATTGCTGCTGACTGGCACTCTTGCCGGACTGGCCATGGCTAACTGGTTAAATTGATAAAGACTGCGCTTGGCATTCTCAAGATTAGTCGCAGATTCCTGCTCACCTGCCCAATATTTACTCAAACGTTGCTCGTCGGCACTGCGCACGGCCAGACGCAGGGTGCCTGCCTGGGTCGCGAGCATCAGTTGATTGAGAAGAAGTTCTGGTACCGCCAGGACGGCGGAGCGCGCATTGATGCGGCTTTGCTCTTGCTTGAGCGCCTCTTCGGCGTTTTTCGGCTGGCTCGCCAACTTGCCATCGCTGGTCAAGCCCAGCTCGCCCCCCACACTCAGCACCCGCACGGCTGGCAATACCACCTGGGCCGACTGCTGTGGATTGCCACTGTCCTGACGCAAGAACAGCAGGATATCGACGTAATCGCCGGGGCTGAGCTGCCCACCCGCAGCGGACACCTCGTCAATCATGACCCCCAGTGCCCGCTCATCCGGGCGAATCATGCGGGCCAGCGGCCCGCCCATTTCAAAACTTTGCTCACTGAGCCAGGTACCTGCACTCAGGCTGCGCCACGGGGTACGCCCCACCGCCTGATCGATGGCACTCAGGCTGCCAGCAGGTGCGGTACGGAGTTTTTCCAGGGTCAGATCATCGGCCGTCAAGGCCACATTCGGGGGGACATCGCGCACCAGTACCACAACCGCCTGGCGGGTTTTGTCTTCAACTGCCGCTACACCTTGCTCTACAGACTGAGCCACCGGAACTTCGGCAACCGGCTGCTGTCGACTCAATACCAGCCCCCAGTATCCGGCGGCAATTGCCCCGATAAACAAAATGGCGGCCAGTATCAGACTGCGTCGATTGTTCATGCACAAACTCCCTTTATCACTGCGCACTGCAGACTAAAAAACCCATTCACAATCAGGCAGCTATGAACCTTTAATGCTTTTGCAACCAATCGCTATTTAAAAATAGCCCAGGTAAAGCAAAATGCCATTAGCGAACTAAAAAATCTCTAATCAATTGTGAATAGTTTGATTTGACACACATTTTTTAAACACTCATTTGGATTAATACTTTGTGATTAGTCCAATGATACAGTTGTGAGAAACTCATTTATTGCCAATGCTGTGTTTGCAGATGGAAACCACCCTGCGCCCTAGTTACGCAGTGCCCGACCCGGCGCACTAAGGAGATGTCAGATGATGTTAAATACTGTTCTGAAAGTGTATGTACCTGCCCAGGTATTTGTAGCGCGCCAGGCCAAGTTGTTTGCAAAACGGACTGAAGGCGCTTCGGGTATTGAATATGCAATTATTGCGGCAATGGTGGCGGTGGTTATTGCGGGACTTTCGCCGACTGTGCAGGAAGCAGTAAAAACAATCTTCAATACAATTACAACCGGCCTGAAACCACCTGCGACTGCACCAGCATAACTTATTCAATAATTTTCCGAGAGCAATCAACATGCCCCTCTCCCCATCACGCCAACAACTACTTCTGGTGGATGACGAAGAGGACGCACTGCTGGAGTTGGCTGAGCTGCTGGAGGGCGAGGGCTTTTGTTGCTATACGGCAACATCAGTCAAACTCGCCCTTTCGCAGTTGACCCAACATCCGGATATTGCCCTGGTCATCACTGACCTGCGCATGCCGGAAGAGAGCGGTATGGCGCTGATCAAGCGCCTGCGCGAGCACACCTCGCGCCAGCATTTGCCGGTAATTGTCATCTCCGGACACGCCGATATGGACGATGTCAGCGACCTTCTGCGCCTGCAGGTGCTGGACCTTTTTCGCAAACCCATCTACCACGTGCGCCTGCTCGACACCCTCGAAAATCTCTTCCCGCAGCCTACACAATTACACCTGGCCAGAACTTGACCCCCCTAATATAAAAGCCCGCCCCCCTAACTTATGGAGGCGGGCTTTTACTGTCACTGACTACAACTGATAACTAAAGCTCAAGGTATAACGCGGCCGACGGTTAAAACTGTCCAGTGCTATATCCGACATGGGCTTGGCAACTTCCAGGGCAACGTTGTAATAGCGCTTGTCACCAAAACGCAAGCCCAGTGCTGCCGAAGACATATCCGAACCTTTTAACGGCAACTCGTTGTACCAGACTTTGGCCCTGTCCACGACGGCATAGGGTTGCAGCAACTTGACCCATTCACCCTCGCGATTGAAGCTGTAGTTAAGTTCGTATGCCGCCCCCCAGCCCTTGTCGCCGGATGCCTGATCGTCCGGGTAGCCGCGACCGAAGTTCTGCCCGCCAAATACCGCCCTTTCGCTGTCAGGCAGGGTGTCGTCACTCCAGTAAAGAGCGCCCGATATCACCCCCTGCCAATTGTCGAAGTAGCCGTTACTCTGCACGCCCGACAGACGCAAACGGAAGAAGTCCAGATCGTACTGCGTGCCGGTCAGGTTGGTCTCGCTCTTGGCACCCATGCCATCTATGCCCTGGTACAAGCCGGCACTGACGATACGCAGTTGTTTGGCATCGGACTTGCGCCAGTCGCCCTCAAACGCCAGTGCGCGCACGTTGGTTTTGTCACTGATGGTCTGCCCGTAGCCGACGATCTCGTAGTCAGTCTTGTCATTGACCCCGTACAACCGCGCCGCGGCGCTGAGCCATTGATCCGGAGCAGCAATCAGCGGGTGGCTGATACCGATCGAAAAGCGGTCATTCTCGCGATGGGGTTTGAGTTCAAAGCCGTCGCTGGTGACGATACTGGTACTCGGGTCACTGCGATAACTGGAGCCGTAAAGGTTCAGCTGCGTGCCTTCCGCGTTGAGGTACTGACTGTAATCGAGACGGTAGTAGTGCTCCTTGTCATTGCCCGGCGGAAACAAGCCGCTCAGGGTCAATTGTTCGGCCATGGCCGTTTGTGAATTGCTGCTGGCCGCCAGCAGCGCCTGGGTGCTGCTGCGGTTGCCTTCGACCAGGCTCATGCTGGTGGTGAAGGGTTTGCGGCTGGCACTGATACTCAGTGTCGAAGCGCCATCCGTGGTGCCGGGTGGCGGCACTTGCGCCTCCAGGGTGACCCCGGGGATCCGGCTCAGCAGCGTGCTGTAACGGTTGAACGTCTTTCGGGTCAGCGGGCGCTCACCCTTGAGCTTGTCCACCAGCTTGTCGACATAGCCTTTGACCCGCCCTATATCGCCGTCAACCTTGTACTCACTGATATAACCTTCGACCAGCACCACACGCACCAGGCCCTGGTCGAAGTTCTGCTGGGGCAGAAACGCATAAGACAACAAGTAGCCATCGTCCTGATAACGCTTGGTGATACCGCGCGTGGCCTCGATCAACTGGGCCAGGGTGATTTCATGGCCCAGTAACGGCTTGAATACCGCACCCAGCTCCGGCAGCGGGTAGATCGTACCGCCCTCGATTTGCAACTTGCGAATGGTCAGGCGGGTGCCCATTTCCAATGGCCGGGGTTGCGCAGCCGCCGGTTTGGGTAACTCCAGCGCAGGTGCAGGGGGGCGATAGGCATCCACCGGCAGGTTGGGCGTGGGCAGGGTTTGCATGCTGTCATTGCTGTTGAGGAAGCGCGGAAGAGGCTCGGCACTCGCATACGGGGCCAGGGCCAACACCAAAAAGGGAACGCAATTACGCATAGGACACTCCATGTTCAACTACGGCGACATAACGAGGGGGGCTTCATCTTCGCGTGCTGTGTGAAGCTGCCCGAGCATCAGTCCTACATCCTGCACATGAAAAAAGACGAGAGACTCATCTGAATCTCTCGTCCCAACCAAGCGTAGGCGCTGTAGGTAAGGCCGTCGAACCGGCCAGGTGCAATATTCTTCAGTTATTTCTTGCCCAGGTTGCCCAGCCCGCCAACTACGCCCCCGAGGACCCCGCCCAGACCGCCGGTACCAGCACCTGCTGCTGCGCCGCCCGCGGCTCCAACTGTTGTACCGGCAGTGTTGGTGACTGAATCCACTTTGACACCCAGCAAGCCGCCAAGACCACCGACTACGCCACCGACGACACCCCCTACACCCCCGACTGCACCGGCACCTGCACCTGCAGCTGCACCGGCTTCAGTAGTGCCAGCACCTGCCCCGACAGTACCGCCAGCGCTTGCCCCCACACCCAGACCGCCCAGCAGACCACCGACCCCGGCACCTACACCAGCGCCCACACCGGCCCCTGCACCTGCACTCACACCGCCTGTACCAGCCCCGGCACCAACACCCGCACCTGCCCCGGCGCTTGCGCCAACACCGAGCCCGCCCAACAAACCACCCAGCCCCGTCCCGGTGCCAGTACCGCTGCCTGTGGAGCCCGCTGCCGGATTCACGTAGCCGCCAGCATTATCAACCGCACCGCCCACACCGGTCAGCACGCCACCGACCAGAGAAGTCACCGGGTTGGTACCGCCGGTAGCTGTCACTTTGTCGCCGAGGCCGCTCACGGTGCCGCCCACTTTGTTCAGCAAGCCGTCCACCGGTGCCCCCAGGCCTGTGGTGGTGCCGATTTTGCCCGTGACGTTCTCAACCAGGGAAATCACCGGTACCAGCACCTTGTCATTCACGCCGCCGGTCAATGCGCCCAGCTTGCCACTGCTCACATCGGTGGTCAGGGTGTTGCCGATCATGGTCACCGTGGTGCCCACTTTGTTGACCAGCCCGCCTGTGGTATCAGTCACCTTGCCGACCACGCCACCCACCAGCGGAATCTGGCTGATCGGGGTGTTGTCCAGCACGGTGCTCAGACCGGTACCCACTGACGAAACGCCTTTGCCTACATCTCCGACGGCATTGGTGACACCGCCGACAGTCAGGCCAAGGGAGTTCTTGTCGGTACCCAGCGAGCCCAGGCCACCGGTAATGCCGTCCGTTACGGAGGTCACGGCATTGCCGGTATTGGTCACCAGGCCGCCAGCCACGGTGCCGACCACTGGCACGCCGCTCAGGGTGCTGCCAACCCCGCTGACCGTGGTACCCACGCCACCAAGGGCGGTGCCGACCTGACCGACAACCTGGCCTGTGACCAGAGGCGTGGTACCTGCACCCGTACCGCCACCAGTGCCACCGCCTGTGCCGCCGCCAGTACCACCGCCAGTGCCGCCACCTGTACCGCCGCCAGTGCCACCACCGGTTCCACCCCCTGTACCGCCACCAGTGCCACCACCTGTACCGCCGTCAGTGCCACCACCGGTTCCGCCACCTGTACCGCCGTCAGTGCCGCCACCGGTTCCACCACCTGTACCGCCGTCTGTGCCGCCACCGGTTCCACCACCTGTACCACCGTCAGTGCCACCGCCTGTACCGCCATCAGTGCCGCCACCTGTGCCCGCGTCAGTACCGGTATCACTGCTGGCTACATAGCTCTTGTGGCCACCACCGCCGCCGCTGCAGCCTGCCAGGCTGACAGTCATGACCAAGAGGAGAGCTGTACTGGTTTTCAGAAAAAGTTGAGTGTTCATGATTAAGTCCCTTGCACCTGTTACGCCTGAGTTCGAAGTTCTCCGCTCTGTGTCGGGGATACGTTCGTCCGTTGGGTACATAACAACGCCGCGGGCCTGATCAAACAATTCACAACTTGGTATTAACCCCTTATATACACCGGCTCCACCCCCTCTTGAGGATTAATACTTTGGCTTTAAGTGCCGATAAAAACACCATATATATCAAGGCCATTACTGACCGGAGAAAACACCGCCCCGGGCAACCCTACTTTAGGTATAAATATAATTGACGGGTTTTAAGTTGATATTAAGTGCGTAAAACAAGCGCAAAGAGGGGGTTACTCCACCACACTGAATTCGACACGGGCAGTCTGACCGCTTTCGTCGAGCACGCTCAGCTCATAACGCCCCGGTTGTTCCAGACTGGTGTTGAATACTTCGGGTTGCGCACTGTCGCCCAACGGCGCGCCGTTGATAAACCACCAGCGCCGACCGTCACCCCCCAGGGCCGATAGCGCCAGGCGCAGTACTGCCTGGCTCGCCGCCGGGCGACGCAGGCGGTCGCCGTCACGCACGCCGACAATCGACAGCGTGGTTAGCGTATTCAAGGGCGGTGGCGGGCATTGCGTGGAAGCAGCGGGCATCCGCGCTTCACGGCGCTCGACCCGGGGCAGCCAGGGTTCAAGGGGGGCAGGCCACAGTGCCACTTCACGTTGTTGCCCGTCGGCGCATTGCGGGCCAACGCGCAAGCCTTGCGGGTTGACCCGGATGGTTTCGCGCAGGCCCACCGCCAATGGCTGATCCGCCGCCAGCAAGGTCGGCGGCGTGGTGTGATCCAGGGTCCAGGCAAATCGCTGGCGACGGCAATTGGGGTCGCCCTTGCTCATGGGCTGGCCCAACGGCCAGCAAATCGCAGCCACGCCGACGCTGCGCGGTACCGCCTGCACTGGCGCGACAATGCCGCGCTGGCTGTCGCGGTTGCTCAACACGTCGTGGACTTGCAGCATCAAGGGGGCCGCCGACGCCAGACCAAACTGCCCCGGCACGGGGGTGCCATCCGGGCGACCGATCCACACGCCTATCAGGTAACGCGGGCCCACGCCGATCGCCAGAGCATCGCGAAAGCCATAACTGGTGCCGGTTTTCCAGGCAAGCTGCGGGCGCTGCACCAGCTCGGCGGTGGGGTCGCGGTCGGGCCGCGCCTGCCCGCTGAGGATACGTCGTATCACCCACGCTGCCCCAGGCGACAGCATGCGCCGCTCGCGCAATTCGTCATCGGGCTGCAGGCGCAGATTGGCACTGCGGCCTTCACGTGCCAGGGCACTGTAGCCGCTGACCAGATCTTCCAGACGGCTGCCGGCACCGCCCAGAATCAGCGCCAGATTGGGCTCGGCCAGTGCCGGCAAGCTCAAGGGTACGCCGCCGTTGCGCATATCGGCAGCAAAGCGCTTTGGCCCGTAGGCTTCGAGCAACTGTACCGCAGGCAGATTGAGCGAAGTGACCAGCGCAGCACTGGCAGACACCGGCCCGCTGAACCCTTGGGAAAAGTTGCCCGGCCGGTAGTCGCCATATCGTCGGGGCACATCCTGCAACAGCGATTCGGAGTGAATCAAGCCGGCATCCAGCGCCATGCCGTACAGGAACGGCTTGAGTGTCGAGCCGGGTGAGCGCATGGCCGTGATCATGTCGACATGTCCGAAGCGACGGGCATCGTTGATGTCCACCGACCCCAGATAGGCGCGCACTGCCATGTTTTCGGTTTCGACCACCACAATGGCCGCCGAGGTGTGATCGGGCAAACGGGCGCGCCAGCCCAGCAGCAAGTCCTCGAGGCGACGCTGCAAACTGGCGTCGATCATGGTACGGATCAGTGGCGGGCTGCCGGGGCGGTTAAGGCGTCGCGCCAGCAAGGGTGCCAGGCTCGGTTCAAGGCGCGGTGCCAGCAGCAGCGGCTCCTCCAGAGCTTCATCCACCGCTGGCTGTGGCCACACCCGATACTCGGCCAGGCGACGCAGCACCTTGTCGCGCGCCATTTGCGCGCGCTGCGGGTGACGGTCGGGGCGCAAGCGGCTCGGCGCTTGCGGCAATACGGCGAGCAGGGCGGCCTCGGAGCGGGTGAGCTGCTGCGGCGACTTGCCCAGATAAGCCCAACTGGCCGCAGCCACACCCTGCAGGGTACCGCCAAATGGCGCGCGATTGAGGTACAGCTCAAGAATCTGCGGCTTGCTCAGATGCCATTCCAGCTGAGCGGTGCGCCATAGCTGACGCAACTTGCCAGGCAACGTCCGCTTATGGGGATCGAGCAGGCGTGCAACCTGCATCGACAACGTGCTGCCGCCTGATAACACCCGCCCGCCGCTAAGGTTTTGCCAGGCCGCACGGCCCAGCGCCAGCGGGTTGACCCCGGGGTGTTGAAAGAACCAGCGGTCCTCGTAGGTCAGCAAGGCATCCAGGTACAGCGGCGACACGTCGTCGACATGCACCGGGTAGCGCCACACACCGTTGGCATCGGCAAAGCGCCACAGAGGCGTGCCGTCTTCGGCCAGGACAACGCGGGCCTGGTCATCCCTGGGCAACGGCAGCGGCCAGATCCTGTCAGCCAGCCACAGCAACGCACACAGCGCCAGCAAGCCGCCAGCCGTCCAACCCAGTAATTTTTTGATCCCTGGCCCCACTCAAACTTACTCGCTACGCAACTTGCGCGATGGATGGATGCCTAATGTGTATATCTGGCACAGTGGCCACCTTACTCATCGGAACATGACCATGCACGTCGAAAGTTTTATTGGAAATCTTGGCCTGTGGCTGGGCACGCTGGTGCGTTTTATCGTCGAGTCCCTGAACGGCCTGTTCGGCGCCATCACCGAGGCGGGCAGCAACTTTGTCGACGGAATGGCCCGGGCGCTGGGTATGGACACTTCAATCGTCAGCATTGCAGTGCTGATCATCGGCCTGCTGTTCTTGTACAACGCCGTGCGCGCCTTTATCCGTGCCTCAATCATCGGCGGTGTGATCTGGCTGGTGCTGGGGCTGTGGCTCTTGAGCTGGATCATCAGTTGAACTCTTATTTCTGTGGGAGCGATGCGCCAAACCTGTAGCCGCTTTAGCGGTTTAAGCGGTACACCGGGTACATATCCGGCATGCGCGTTTAACTGAAATATCGGTTTCGCCCTTACGGCGAGTCCCTTTTTGAAGGACCAAAAAGGAACCAAAAAGTCCTCGCCCTACCATACGGCCACCTCGCCTAGGCTCGCCGGTGCCCTCTCTCCGGCACTGTTATGGGGGCACGCCGCGACGGGCCATCCATGGCCCATCGCGGCTGGCGCGGCGTCCTGCCGCGCCACCCCCATAACAGCACCTGCATTCGGCCTTCTGTGAGGGGCATTCGCGTCGCCTGCACAATCGAGTGGCAACAACAAAAGCAAAAGCAAAAGCAAAAGCAAAAGCAAAAGCAAAGAATTTAAACAACACCAAATTCTTGTGGGAGCGGGCTTGCCCGCGATGGCAGCACTGTGTTCCTCCAGATAGAACGAGGTGCCTGCATCGCGGGCAAGCCCAGCTCCCACAGAGAGAAGATGTCGGTCGCAGATCCTGCATTCAAACAGGCCGGCCGGTCGGCCGCCTCGGCGGCTTTTGATCTGCCCGCCCCATCGGGAGGCCGAGAGGAGGTTCTGCGCAGTGGGCCTCCCGGCATGGATGCCGGGAGAGCCGCGATGGGCCAAGGATGGCCCGTGGCGGCGTGCCCACGGAGCGGGACCGGAACGAGGGAACCTGAGCGCAGCGAAGGCCGTACGCCAGGGGCAAGCCTTTTTGGTTACTTTTTCGGCGTCTGGAAAAAGTGACTCGCCGTAAGGGCCATCCCTTTCAAGGTCTTTGATAAAGTCCCACAAAAACTCCGATCAGGAAGGCGAGACGATGTGGGCAGAGGTTTTAGCGCGGTTCGAGAAAAAGGCACCGGCCAGTGTCATGGCCAAATTGGTG
>Ga0256410_1000332_pt1 | contig 51444 bp, 35 predicted proteins | sample PhyWR1_FD_185983 | JGI IMG/M metagenome (GOLD analysis project Ga0256410, IMG submission 185983) | Leaf surface microbial communities from wheat plants in UC Gill Tract Community Farm, Albany, California, United States - DLSL W.R1 | ecosystem: Host-associated > Plants > Phyllosphere >... | reverse complement strand
GTTCGCGACCGGGGCGTTTCTCGAAGCCGTCTTGACCCGCGCCATGTTCGCGGTGATGGGGATGATGGTCTCTCATTGTCTTTTCGCTCTCTCATTAAGTTAGACATAACTTAAGATATATCTTAAGAAATGTAAAAACCCAATCGACGAACGGTAATGATTCTCATCAGGCGCTAAAAACTGTGGGGGCGGGCTTGCTCGTGATGGCATCGACGCGGTTTAACTGAAATACCGCGCTGCCTGGATCGCGAGCAAGCCTGCTGCCACAGGTTGGCTATTTTGCTGCGGTTTTTACCGGCGCTGGCGCCTGGCACAAGGTGTTGGTACCGGGTTGCAGGTAGGGTGTGAGGATCGGGGCCATGCCCTTGAGCACTTGCACCGGCAGGGCAGAAGTGAATTTGAAGGCCTCGGCCGAGCGCCCCGGGACGAACGCGGTCAAGGTGCCGAAGTGATGCTCGCCGATATAAAACACGAATGTGGCTGTGCGATTGATCGACTTGGAGCTGAGGATACGTCCGCCAGCGCCCATGCTTTCGATACGGTTGTCGCCGGTGCCGGTTTTGCCGCCCATGGCCAGCGGTGTGCCGTCATCGAGTTTGAAGCTGCCCGACACCCGCCGCGCCGTACCGGCATCCACCACTTGTGACAGGGCCTCGCGCAGGGCTGTGGCCACTTCGCTGGGCATTACCCGCACGCCAGCGTCGGGGTCGTTGATCAAGCGGGTTTCGTAGGGGGTATCGGCGGCGAAATGCAGGGTATCGATGCGCAACACCGGCAAACGCACGCCATCGTTGAGGATGATGCCCATCAGTTCGGAAAGCGCCGCCGGCCGGTCTCCCGAGCTGCCCAGTGCCGTTGCAAGGGAAGGTACCAGGTGGTCAAAGGGGTAGCCGACCTTTTGCCAGCGCTGGTGGATATCCAGGAAGGCTTCGATTTCCAGCATGGTGCGGATGCGGCTGTCGCGGGCGCTCTTGTGCCGGCTTTTAAACAGCCAGCTGTAAACTTCCTGACGTTCATGTTCGCTGGCGCTTACGGCTTGCTGGAAAGTGGCCTGCGGGTTGTTGAGCAAATACCCCAGCAGCCACAGATCCAGCGGATGGACCTTGGCGATATAGCCTTGGTCAGGCAGGTTGTAGGCGCCGGGGCCATAGCCTTGGTAAAGCTTGGTCAGGCGCTCGTCGGTAATTTTGTCGCTGGCCAAATGCGAGCGTACAAAGCGGTTGAAGGTGGCCTGGTCGGCATGGGGGAACAGGTAGCGATGCACTGCGGACATGCGGATGGCGGTGGGGTGCATGCTGTCCAGGAATGTGTCGAGGCGGGCCTTGGAGTCCTTGCCGCGGTATTTCTTCCAGAACTTGAGCATGAATGTGGTGCCTTCGCGGTCAGCGAATCGGCTCAGGTATTCCTGGCGCAGCGGGTTGCGGTCGTCGCTGAGCAGGTCGGCGTTGTTGCTCGGTGATTGATAACTGGCGTAGCGCACCACGTCGCGCATCAGGCGCACAAACGGCAGGTTGATCGATTCGCGGATGGCATCGCGCAACGTGGCAACGCGGTTGTTGTCCTGGCTGCGGAAGTTGTGGAAGTGATGCATGCCACCACCGGTAAAAAAACCTTCGCCGGGGTTGGCGGAATACTGACGGTTGAGCGCGGCATCCAGCATGGGGGCCAGTTGTGCCTTGGGGTTTTCGATCAGGTACGCCAGCGCCCAGCGGGTGATCGGGTCCTGGTTGGTGGCGGTGATTTTTTTCAGCGAGGCACTGGATTGGCCGCCATAGCGGTCATGCAGTTCGGCAATGATCTGCAGATAGGTGGTCAGCACCCGCAGCTTGGCAGTGGAGCCCAGCTCCAGTTTGCTGCCTTCATTGATATCGAAGGGCTGGTCGGTGCTGTCGGTCTGCACCCGGGCCCTTGCGCCGTCCGGGGTCAGCTCGAACAGGGTGAAGCTGTAGCGTACCTGTGCGGTGCTGGTGGGGGTCAGGAGGTAGGGGCCGAGCAGGCCGATTTTGCCGGCAAAAGCGGGATCTGCCAGCTGTCGCAGATAGTCGCTGACCTGGCTTTGCAAGTCGCCCTGCAAGGTGCTGGTGGCTGACAGGTCAAGGCGGTCAAGGTCATACAGGGGGCGTTTGAGGAGCACCGAAAGACGGCTGCGGGCCACACTGATGCCCTTGTTGGTTTCATTGGGTTGCAGGGTGGGCGCTTGCGCCCAGTCACGGTAAGTCACGCGGCTGGCCAGCGCGGCGGCGGTCAGTGGCGGGTCGATCACATTGTTTTGTGCCAGCAGGCGGATATGGCTGTCGGTCAGTTGCGCCAGTTCCTCGCGGCCCTTGGCCAGATAGTGTGACGGCCTGCGCTGGGCGATCATCAGCGACAGCACCTCGCGCAGGGCCAGGCCTCTTGACGCCAGGCTTTTGGCATCCGTGGCGGTGCTGCTCAACTGTTCATTGACCTGATTGAAGTCGGCGCCGTACCACACCCGCAACCCTTCGGCCATGCCGTGGACTTCGCCGTGGCCGGGCACAGCCGACAGCGGCACGCTGTTGAGGTAATCACGCACCACCTTTTGCCGGGCGGGCAGGGTTTGCGGGCCGCCCTGATAGGCGCGCACGCTGGCCGAAATCATCTGGCGCAATTTTTCACCGCCCGACAGGGTCAGGCCATCGGGGGAGTGCCGGTATTTTTCCAGTTGGGTGGCCAGGGTGCTGCCGCCCGCAGATTGCCCCGGCAGGTGCAGCAGTTTTGCCGCCTGGGAGTAGGCTGCCACTGCAAAGCGCGGCCAGTCCACGGCAGGGTTGGCCTGCGGTTGCTGGGGGTCGAGCAGGTCGCGGTTTTCAATAAACAGCAAGCTGTGCACCACCAGCGGGGGGATGCTGGCAAAGCTCGAATAAAGCTGCTGCGGGTAGTTGTACTGATACAGCGCGCTGCCTGCGCAGTCGGTGATCGATAGTCCGGTCTGAATTTTTTCTGGATAGGGTACGAAAAAGCCTTTCTCGCTATAGCTCATCAGCGCTGGTGAAAAGCGGTTTTGTTCGGTGATGACGTAGTCACGTTTTTGCAGGCGCGGCAGAAAGTCGCCCAGAGCGCTGTAACCCAAGCGTTTATCGAAGGGCCCTTCGCCCGGGTAAAACATCGCATCGCTGGGCCCTGCATGCATCGAGTAGCTCAGGGACGCGGCAAAGCGGCTGAACTCGCGGGCTTGCAGTCTGGAGCTGCGCACCTCCTGGGCAATCACAAACCCCAGCACAACCAGTGCGCCGAGCACGATCAGGCCGAACACAAACCAGCCATAACGCCTGGGTTTTGGCACGTTGGGCGTCGGTACAGAATCGTCCTTGGTTGCTGATGCTGCCCTTGTCTTGCTGGTGCCGGAATTCCACTGTACGCCCATAGTCGACAGATCCACGTACGCATATTGGTTGCGCTTGATAGAAGCGTAGACGCTGGCGGATGCAGGCGAAAAATTTGTGGGGCTTATCTGATGATTCTGTAAGCAAGGTCTATTGAGTAAGGCTCAAACCTGCAAAACCGAGGTACAGGTCTCGCGGGGCATTTGCGTGTAAGTGCAGGAATAGAGCCCTTACGGCGGGTAAATAGGTCCTAGGTAGGGGCATGACTGTGCACCAACCCTGTGCAATACTCGCCGCCGATCTCAGCAGGGCATTTCTCTTTTGATCCAACGGCCTACAAAGCCAGGGCTGATCAAAAGGCAGGACGGGTGATCCGCCGGTCTTTTCGAACGCTTTGTTGATGTATACCCAATAACAATACGAGGTTGTACTTTTATGCCAGTCGGCAACCACCAGCCCCACGCAGACAGCGTGCAAGGCGGCCCACTCAAGCGTGAACTGGGCGAGCGCCATATTCGCCTGATGGCACTTGGCGCCTGTATCGGCGTAGGCCTGTTCCTGGGCTCGGCCAAGGCTATTGAAATGGCCGGCCCGGCCATCATGCTGTCCTATATCATCGGTGGCCTGGCCATTTTGGTGATCATGCGCGCACTGGGCGAAATGGCCGTGCACAACCCGGTGGCCGGCTCGTTCAGCCGCTACGCCCAGGATTACCTCGGCCCGTTGGCCGGCTTTTTGACCGGCTGGAACTACTGGTTCCTGTGGCTGGTGACCTGCGTCGCAGAAATTACCGCCGTGGCGGTGTACATGGGCATCTGGTTCCCCGATGTACCGCGCTGGATCTGGGCCCTGGCGGCGCTGATCAGCATGGGCTCGATCAACCTGATCGCGGTCAAGGCATTTGGCGAGTTCGAGTTCTGGTTTGCCCTGATCAAGATCGTCACCATCATTGCGATGGTGTTCGGCGGTATCGGCATTATCGCGTTCGGCTTCGGCAATGACGGCGTCGCGCTGGGTATTTCCAACCTCTGGACCCACGGCGGGTTCTTGCCCAATGGCATCCAGGGCGTGTTGATGTCCCTGCAGATGGTGATGTTCGCCTACCTCGGCGTGGAGATGATCGGCCTGACTGCAGGCGAAGCCAAGAACCCGCAAAAGACCATCCCGAGTGCGATCGGCTCGGTGTTCTGGCGCATTCTGCTGTTCTACGTCGGCGCATTGTTCGTGATTCTGTCCATCTACCCGTGGAACGAGATCGGCACTTCGGGCAGCCCGTTTGTGATGACCTTCGAGCGTCTGGGCATCAAGACCGCGGCCGGCATCATCAACTTTGTGGTGATTACGGCGGCCCTGTCGTCGTGCAACGGCGGTATTTTCAGCACCGGGCGCATGCTTTACAGTCTGGCGCAAAACGGCCAGGCCCCGGCCAACTTCGCCACCACCGCGAAAAACGGGGTGCCGCGTCAGGCCTTGCTGCTGTCGATCGCCGTGCTGTTGCTGGGCGTAGTGCTCAACTATATGGCACCGGAGAAGGTGTTTGTGTGGGTGACGGCCATTGCCACTTTCGGCGCGATCTGGACCTGGCTGATGATCCTGCTGGCCCAACTGCGCTTTCGCAAGAACCTGAGCCCGCAGGAAGCCGCAGCCCTGAAATACCGTATGTGGCTATACCCGTATAGCTCCTACGCGGCACTGGGGTTCTTGCTGATGGTGGTTGGGTTGATGGCCTACTTCGAGGAAACCCGAATCGCACTGTTTGTGGGGCCGGCCTTCCTGATCCTGCTGACCGTGCTGTTCTACGTTTTCAAGCTGCAGCCTACGCAGCGCACGCAGACCAACTGACAAGGCGGGAGCGGGCTTGCTCGCGATAAAGACACCGCGGTGGGGCAGACCCACCGCGGCGTTAACATCGCGAGCAAGTCCGCTCCCACAACAGCTATCGCTATTTGCGGTTCAGACGCTTGTTCCAGTCCAGCCAGGCCGCCAGTACGGCCATGATCCCGACGCCCATCAGGGCGCTGAACACTTGCATCACCAACCTGTCACCGCCCAGTGCATTGAGCATGTCGGCCAGCGGTGCCAGGATCACCCCCAGGCAGAACACTTCCAGCGAATACCGACCCATGCGGCAAGCCTGGCGGGCAAACCAGTTGTTTAGCCAGTCGCCGTGGGGCACCACCTTGGCCACGACATAGGCCAGCGCCAGAAAATGCAGCAAGCGCACCGGGGACAGGTTGGTCTTGCTGATCGGGTACAGGTGTTCGCCCAGCCATAGCGGCATGATGGCATCGTGAAGTTGCGGCCATCGCCATGACAACGCCAGCAATCCGGTGATCAGCAGATAAACCGTGGCCCCCACAAACAGCGGCTGGCGCCATAACGGCCGGCTTGCAGGTGCATTGCTGCGCTGCGCATGGAGCGCCGCCGCTCCGCCCAGAATAAACAGGAACTGCCAGGCCATCGGGTTGAAAAACCACACCCCGCCTTCCTGCGCGGCCAGGTTCCACACCGGCGCCAGCAAGTACAGGGCCAGGGACACGGCAACCACATAGCCCGCCTTGCGCAGCAGCATCGGCAGCACCAGCGGCAGGCCGAGCAACAGCACGATATACAGCGGCAGCGGGTCCATCAGGTTGGGTTTAAAGCGCAGCAGCAGTTCGTCGGTGAGCGCCTGTTGCGGGTTGCTCAGGAAGTACTGCAAGCCCATTTCCTGCACCAGGTCACGGGTTTCGACGTGGCTATTGGCAAAAAACACGATGCCCATCAGCACCGCCAGCAGGAAGATATGCACCACATACAGCACCCAGGCGCGGCGCAGGATTTTTACGCTGGCGAGCAGGAAACCGTCGCGCCGGGCGATTTTGCCGTAGGCCAGCACGGCGGCATAACCGGCCAGAAACACAAAGATCTCCGCCGCATCACTGAGGCCGAAATTGCGCACGGTCAATTCGGCCAGCGGGTTGTGCGGGATGTGGTCCCAGAGAATAAAAATCAGCGCCAGCCCGCGAAAAAAATCAATGCGCTGGTCGCGTCCGGTCTGCATCACGGCGAGTACTCAAACAAGAGGTTTAATTAAGACCGAATGGCGCAGCAGAGGTTGCGCGCCGGGTATCGGCGGCGCGCAGGGTGCGGGTATTGCGGAGCAAATGCAAAGGTTGGCTATTACATAATGTCTCAACTACTGCCCGGGGCTGCCCGGCAGGGCTTTGCGCTCCAGAATCCGCTGGGTGATCAGCTCCAGGGTGCGCCTTTTCATGCGTTCTATCTGGACAAGTTCTTGCTGGTAGGTGGCTTCGGTCATGGGTTGGCCGGTGAAGACCTGCTGCTCATCGATATCCAGCGTGCGGGCCAGGGCCTGAAGCTCGCCCTGCAGGCGCTCGCGGGCCAGGGTATCGGTGCTGTCGTGGCTGTCTGCCCAGGCTTGCTGTTTTTCCTGCAGGGTCTCGATGTTTTCATAGCGCTGCGTGTAGGGCGTGTTATCACGCTGGATCTCGTCGTTGTAGGCTGATTCCAGATAGTCGCGCCAGGTGCCTTCCTGCACCAGTTTATTGGCCAGGTAGCCGGGCCGGGATTCATTGTTGAGCACAATCTGGCAGGCCTCTTCGACCTGTTGCGCCGAGGTCCTGGCCTGGGCACGGAACTGCATATGGCTCGGCTGCCAGGGCAGCTCAAGGCGTTGCCCCAGATCGACCTGATAGATCAGTTGCACTTCGAGCAGGTCGGGCTTGAGCCGCGATCGCTGCGCCGGTGTCAGCTCGGGGTTGGCCAGGGCTTCGTGGTAGGCCAGGGTCTGCAGATCGAACTGGCTGCGGGCGATGTCATCCAGCTCCAGCAGGCGCACCCGGCCTTTCATGAGTTTCAACAATGCAGCCTCCCTGGCTGCGCCCTGCAATGATTCGGCTTCTCGCAGCAGCAGCTTGAAACCGAAGCGGCTGAATACCGTTGAGGCGCGGTCAACGCAGTTGTCATGCTGGGTGGCGCCGACAAACAGCTCTTCGCGAAATTCCTCGTCCCGGGCGGCTTCGAGGATGCGCCAGACCTTGTCGGTAAGTACCTGGCGGTCGTGGACAAAATCGGCACTGGCCACCAGATCATTGATCACCCTGAAAAACGGCGTATGGCCGGGGCTGGCTTGCAGTGCATGCCACAGTTGCGTCCTGGCTGCGCGCTGGGGTGCAGGCAAATCGATGCTCAGCCAGTTGTTCACCGGTTGTGCCACAGGCGCGCCGTGGTCGCGTATCTCCCGGGGCAGGCCCAGGCGCTCGCGCAGTTCGTCCACCCGCTCGGCGCTGCTGGCCTGCAGCGGATTATCGTGCAGCCGGGTACCTGCCAGGCGCTCGCGGGGCATTGTGTAAAAGCCGTCGGGCAGCGCGACAATGGCGTTTCCGCGCAGGTCCAGCGAGTTGAGTTGCGCCAGTTGCTCAAGCCCCGCAGGCCATTGCGTGAGCCCGGTGTCGCGCAGGTTGAGGCTGCGCAGTTGGGCGAAACGGGTGAAGTCCGGAACCGCGGTCAGGGTGTTGCGGCTCAGGTCGATCACATTAAGCTGGGTCATTTCACCCAGCCTGGCAGCGACCCGGGGCGTCAGGCGCAAACGGTTGTTGCCCAGATGCAGTTGCTGCAGGTGTTCCAGGTCGAACAGGGTTTCGGGGAGCTGGCGCAGGTACGCCGACTCAAGGCGCAACACTTTCAGGTTCGGGAAGTGGCTGAGGAATGCGCCAATGCTGGCGTCCAGATATACGTTGCTGATGTGCAGCGAGGTGACATGGCTGAAATCGGCGCTCAGGGCGGGCAGCCGGCCCAGATTGAAACCGCTGAGGTTGAGTGCGTAATCCACGGATAACTGGCCGCCCTCGACAGAGCGCCGCCAGCATTTCATCAGTTTTTGTGCCACCCGCTCCTTGTCGCGAATATGCACGGGGCGCGAGTGGCCCTCGGATACCCGGATCAGCTCCAGGGGCTCGGCGATCCATTGCCTGAGCAGGCCGATCTGGGTTTTGTACTCAAGATTGAGTGCTTCTAGGCGCGCGATGCCAGCGCGGCTGTTGAGGTTTTCAAGGCCCAGAAAGTCCTCCACCACCTGGGGGTGGTGCATGGGAAACATTTTTTGCAGCAGGTAGCGGATCCTGCGCGGCTTCGATTGCAGGCAGCCGATGGGCGCGCGGGCACACAGCCGGGCTTCGCGGGCAAAGGGCGGATAACCCGGGCGGCCCTGGGCCAGGCGCAAAGGCGAGGGGCCACGGGGTTCGGGCATGCCCAGCAGGGCTCGGAGCGCCTGGCGATTGGCGGGCCGTTGCAACAGCGCATCCTTGAGCGCCCGGCCCTGGCCGGTATGGGGGAAGCCCAGCGCTGCCCGTTCCGGGTCCGGCAAGGCATGCAGCACCGAGGCGTAGATATCGTCCAGCCCGTGCAGCATCTGCTCGTGGCCGTTGTAGGTCTGGTAGTGGCTGCCCTGCTTGACCAGCACTTTGCGGATCGGTGCATCCTGCGCACCGATGTGATCCAGCAAGAGGCCGCCCGGGGTGTGCTCGCGGATCTCGATCCGGGTGTTTGCCGGCCACCCGGGCATGCGCTCCAGGCTGTGCATGATCAGCTTCTGGGTATCCGGGCTGATGCCGTAATCAAAAAACCAGCCGTCATAGGCGTGGGCCAGGCGGGCCTGGTCGACCAGACGCCGGGCTTCTTCGGCCAGCCGCAACGGAATGCCGACGCCCTCCTGCAAGGCTTCGCGCTCGGCCGAGGTGGCGGCATCGATTATTTCCCTGGCTGCAGGGGCGGGCAGGTTCGGCCAGGCCGTGGTCAGTTGCCTGGCCAGCGGGTCGTGGCTGCGGTTGGCCCTGGCATAGTGGGCACTGAACAGTTGCTCGCGCTGCTGCCGGGCACGCCGGGCAATCTTGCTGCTGAGTTTTTGCGCCTTCTGCGCCAGGGTATCGGCAAAATCACGGCCAATCAGTGCCTCTACCTCGTGTTCGTCCAGGGCCTGGAGCACGGTCTGCAGCAGCTCGCCGCGCTGGACCTGGCTGTCGAGCACCTGAATCACCGGCACCTTGGCCGTGCCGCCATTACCGTATTCGATGATGGTCCGGCCCTCGCTGTCCAGGCAGCGCAAGGCCTTGGACGCGGGCCAGAACTCGACATCCACCAGCACTTGCAGTTGCAGCAACGGGTCGGCGGAGCCATCGTGGGCCTGCATTTTGTCGATAAAGATGTCCAGGTCGCGGTTGACCCTGAAGCGGTTGATTCCGTCGGCCAGCAAGCCGGGCGGCGGTTCCAGTTCGCTGTGGGTGCGGCGCAGGTGCGACAGGTCAGTGTCGCTGGCAAACAGCAGGGCATGCGCCTGTTCGTCGCTCAGGCCGTGCAGAGCCGGGTCCAGGCGACGGACAAAGCTGGTGTCGGGCCATTGTGCGAGTTCTTCGGCTTCATGGATCCAGGCTCCGTGGCCGTTGGTAGCGATATGCGGCGCATAGTGGCCTGGGTCGGTAGGGTGTGGCAGGCGCCAGCGGCTGTCTGCGGTCTTTTGCACCTTGTAGTGCTTGCCTTCGAGCGCCAGCCAGGATTCGCCGTTGCGGGTCAGCAGGCCCATTGCATCGGCACTGGCTGATGGTTCGAAGTGGATGGCGCTTTCAAAAGGCCCGAGGTCGGGCTTCCACAGATGTTTACGGCCATCCGCCAACTCGATTAACTGCAGTTCCTCGACAAACGGCGACACCGTCACCGGCGCCGGCCGGGGCACACCGCTGGCCAGCTTGCCCGCTGCTGCGGTAAAGGCCAGGTTCAACAGCACGTCCTTTGTGTAGCCCCAGGCCAGGCCTTTTTCCGATTGTTCCCAGGCTTCGATGCCGTGATAAATCTCGGTCATCATTTGCGCCGCAAAAACCACCATCATCACCTCGCCGAGCCCTGGCACAAACAACGCCTCGATATTGAGGATGTTGAGGGCGGCATCCAGATAGTGCTCCAGCCGGTCGAGCAGCGTCAGGCGATTGATCTGCGCGGTGGGCACGGCGAGAAATTGCGCATCGGCCAGTAACTGGCGACACCTGCGCTCATGCAGGTGCTGGAACAGGCTGCCCTGGATCGGCGAGGGTTGCATATAGAACGGGTCAGCGGCCAGTTCCCGGAACCCTGCATCAAGGCGTTTTTTTAACGCCAGTTTTTGCGCCTGGGGCGCCAGATGGAGAAAGAACTGCCGATAACCGTCCAGTTGCATTTTTGCCTTCAGATCGGCGCCGGCGGCACGCAGGGACGCGTATTGCTTGACGCAACTGACGGGATCGCCGGGGATATACACCACACAGCGCGGATCCTCTTCAAGTGCAGGGGCGTGCAGAATGACCAGGGCGTTCAATTCAATGGCGTCCAGGGTCATGGACTCAAAGGCCAGCGCCCGGCCATTGAACAGTGCGCCTTCATTGCCCCGGCAATAATCAACCAATGTGGCGTGGGTGCTGGCAGTTATATGGTTTTTCATCAGTGCAATATCGGCCTGCACCCGCAGCGTATTGCGTTCATGTTGAATGAATAGTTGGTCCAGCCGGTACTTATCCACGACTCTGGGCGGGCTGAAGATGGATTCCAGGTGCTGCTGGTAGCGCCCGCCGATATCCAGCCTGCGGCACAGGCTGGCAAAGGCCGTGGGCTCGATGGCCAGGGTTCTGGGCAGCGGGTCGCGAAAGCTGCTGGATTGATGGCTCCACAGGTACGAACCCCGGGGGATGCCGCCGGGGCTGGCCTGCTCCTGCGCAAAGTTGTGCAAGGCCGCCTGCAGCAAGGTCAGGGTGTCTGTGCGCTCTACCTCGTCGGTAAAGGCATTGAGGGTGGTAAGGCCGATGACGTTCTGCCTGACGTTGCAGGCGATGCCGAATTCCTTGAGCAGTGCCTGCTCCAGCAAGGGCACGGCAAATGACTCGACCGAACCGATCTGCTCCAGTACCTTTTGCACCGCTTGCAGGGACTGCTGGCTGAGGGCGCGGGAGGCATGCAACGCCTGGCGCTGCGCCAATGGTGCGTCGGTATACCAGCCCGGCAGTTGCAACTGATGGCTGCTCAAGCGCCGGGCGAAGTCTGCAGACAGCGCCGGTAATGTTGCGCTGGAACGGCTGGCTATAAAATCATGATGAATGCCGAGTTCATGCAAGTTCGCAGCAGACTCGGCCAGTGAGGGTGTGGGCATGGAATAACATCCTTGAGTTGAATACCAGACTCAGTCTAGAAAGGATGAAGTTGCTCTGAAAGTTCAAAAACTTGATCTAGAAAGAGCAGAAGCAACGGTTATTCAAGTGCAAGTATTAGTTATGTAGTGTTGTTGGATCAATTTAAGGGTGTAAGGCGTTGGCAGGTTGCCTGGCAGCACCGTAGTGCAGCGCTGCCTGGGGCGGTTTGTCAGGCGGCGGCGATTTCGTTGGCTTCGAAACTGTCCGCCCGGGCCATTTGCCACATGCGCGAATAGAACTCGCCATTTACCTCGCCGGTCAGCAGCTCACCGGGCTTGAGGAACACATGCAACTGCGAGAACAGTTTGATTTCGGTGGCCGACATGCGTCGCACCAGGTGCTTGGCCTTGAGCTGCGCCGGGTGCTCCAGGCCTGCCGCCGCGAGCATTTCGGCCAGGGCCTTGAGGGTGTTGCGGTGAAACTGGAACACTCGCTGGGCCTTGTCCGGTACTACCAGGGCGCGCTGGCGCAAGGTGTCCTGGGTGGCCACGCCGGTGGGGCATTTGTTGGTATGGCAACTCTGCGACTGGATGCAGCCAATGGCGAACATAAAACCGCGGGCCGAGTTGGCCCAGTCCGCACCGATGGCCAGTACGCTGGCAATATCGAAGGCACTGACAATCTTGCCGCTGGCGCCGAGTTTGATCTTGTCCCGCAGATTGAGGCCCACCAGGGTGTTGTGCACGAACAGCAAACCTTCGCGCAGCGGTGCGCCGATATGGTCGGTGAACTCTACTGGCGCTGCGCCGGTGCCGCCTTCCTTGCCATCAATGACGATAAAATCCGGCAGGATGCCCGTCTCCAGCATGGCCTTGGCAATGCCCATGAACTCCCACGGATGGCCCAGGCAAAACTTGAAGCCTACGGGTTTGCCACCCGACAGCTCACGCAACTGTGCGATAAATTGCATCAGTTCGATGGGGGTCGAAAATGCGCTGTGGCGCGAAGGCGAAATGCAGTCTTCGCCCATCGGTACACCGCGGGTTTCGGCGATTTCCTGGGTGACCTTGTGCTTGGGCAAGATGCCACCGTGGCCCGGTTTGGCACCCTGGCTCATCTTGATTTCGATCATGCGCACTTGCGGGGTGCGGGCCTGGGCGGCAAAGCGCTCAGGGTCGAAACGCCCGTCAGAGGTGCGGCAGCCGAAATAGCCACTGCCCAGTTCCCAGGTCAGGTCGCCGCCATGTTCGCGGTGATAGGAACTGATACTGCCTTCACCCGTGTCGTGGGCAAAATTACCGAGTTTTGCACCCTGATTCAGGGCGCGGATCGCGTTGGCACTCAATGAACCAAAGCTCATGGCCGAAATATTGAAAATCGACGCCGAATACGGCTGGCTGCATTGCGGGCCACCGACCACCACGCGAAAGCTGGCGGGGTCGGTCAAGGGGGCCGGGCGCATGGAGTGGCCGATAAATTCGAAACCCGGCTGGTACACGTCAACCAGAGTGCCAAAAGGCTTGTCGGCGCTTTCGTTTTTGGCGCGGGAGTACACCAGCGAGCGTTGTGCCCGTGAGAAGGGTAGCGCGTCGCTGTCAGACTCCAGCAGGTATTGGCGAATTTCCGGGCGGACGGCCTCCACCAGATAGCGAATGTTGCCCAGGATCGGGTAGTTGCGGCGTACCGCATGGGGACTTTGCAGCAGGTCGAAAATCCCTAGCAGGCTCAAGGCCAGAGTGATGGCGGTAAAGGGCCATAACCACTCGTGGTGCATAAAGGGCAGGCTGGCGAGGGTGAAGATGACGCAGAATGCAAAAAACGCATAACGGCTTAGCAGTGACAGGCTCATACGGTTTCCTGTTTCAGGCGGGTCTGTTCCGTCAGGCGGCGATGCCTGACGTGGTCAAGAACAGAAAAAGGACATTGGCACCCTCTCTTCAGGTCGGAGGTTTGCAGGGGGAGTGTTGGTCATGTATCACGCAAATGCCATCTCCCTGTCAGATTATTCATTGAACGGGATTTCATCTGTGGCGGCATCCCGACCAAAGTCGGGCACTTCATACAGATGGCTCGGGTAAAAGTGACATCTGTGTATTTTCAGGGGTCTCGGGTCGTGCAATCCTTCCAGGCCTTCCTGTTCTGTTGGCCGACATCCGTGACTTCTTTTGAACCTGTAACCTGCAACATCATCCGTATTGCCGCTGCTGTATTGATCGGCCCCGATGGCCGAACCCTGCTGGTGCGTAAACGCGGCACCCAGGCCTTTATGCAGCCCGGCGGCAAGATCGATGCCGGTGAGCAGCCGGTTGAAGCCTTGGCCCGCGAGCTGGAAGAGGAACTGGCGCTGGTGATCGACCCTGCCAGCGCCACCTGGCTGGGCCATTTCGCCGCGCCGGCGGTCAATGAGCCAGGTTTTGAAGTGCAGGCCGAGCTGTTTCTGGTACATATCAGTCAGCCAGTAGTTGCCGCGGCAGAAATTGAAGAAGTGCAGTGGATCGATCCTCAAGGCGATGGCGGCCTGGTTCTGGCGCCCTTGACCCGGGATCTGGTCCTGCCGTTTTATCGCCAAACCTTGCAAACCCGGATGGCCTGATGATTCCAGCCCATGATCTGCTGATTTTTACTGCGGCCTGCCTGCTGTTGGTGCTGACGCCGGGGCCGAACATGCTCTACCTGATCTCTCGCTCCATCTGTCAGGGGCGCAAGGCCGGGGTCACGTCGTTGATCGGTGTGGTTACGGGTTTTTTCGTGCACATGTTTGCCGCCGCTGCGGGGCTGACGGCGGTATTTATGGCTGTACCTATGGCCTATGAGGCGCTCAAGTGGGCCGGCGCCCTTTACCTGTTGTGGATGGCCTGGCAAGCGGTGCGTCCGGGTGCCCGGTCGCCGTTTCAGGCTCAGGAACTGGCGCCCGATTCCACCTCGAAATTGATGATGATGGGTTTTATGACCAGCGTGCTGAACCCCAAGGTGGCGGTGTTCTATCTATCGGTTTTCCCGCAATTCATCACCCCGGAACACGGTTCGATGTTTACCCAGAGTATTGTGTTGGGCCTGACCCAAATCAGCGTCAGCTTCACGGTCAACCTGCTGATCGCCCTGTTCGCCTCCGGTATCGCCGTGTGGTTCGTGCGCAACCCGCTATGGCTGGCCGTGCAGCGTTATGTTATGGGCGCAGTGCTGGCTGCACTGGCCGTGAGGCTGATGCTGGAACAACGTAAAATCGTATGACCTGGACCCGTAATGGCTATAGAACTGCTTGATCCCTCACACGCCAAGGCATATCGCCACCTGATGCTTGAGGCCTATGCGCTGCACCCTGAAGCATTTGTGTCGACCATTGCCCGACGCGAGCAATTACCCCTGAGCTGGTGGGAAGCCAAACTGGATGATGAGCTCAGCGCCCTGTTTGGTGCTTTTGTCGATTCGCAGCTGGTGGGCATGGTCGGATTGGCCTTCGAGCCCTGGGAAGATGCCCGGCACAAGGCCACGTTGTTTGGCCTGTATGTGACCGGTGCTTTTCGCGGCCAGGGGCTGGGCGAGGATCTGGTGCAGGCGGTGCTGTCACTGGCTGAGCAAGAGCCTGAAATCAAGGTGATCGAACTGACCGTCAGTGCCGGCAGCGATGCGGCGCTGGCGTTGTACCAGCGCTGCGGGTTTGAGCAGTCGGGTCTGGAAGACAGTGCGATCCGGGTGGGGGAGGCGTACTACGACCGCGTGCATATGCGTCGGTTGGTTAATGTAGAAGAGAACTGACCGAGGCTTATGGTGGGAGCGGGCTTGCCCGCGATGGCCAGACTTGGACGTACCTGTTGCACCACGGCGCTCTTATCGCGAGCAAGCCCGCTCCCACAGGGGGTTGGGCTTGGCAGAGGATTGAGTGGGCGCACCATAATCGGTGGGAGCGGGCTTGCTCGCGATGTCCAGAACTGGACGTACCTGTTGCACCGCGGCGCTCTTATCGCGAGCAAGCCCGCTCCCACAGGGGGTTGGGCTTGGCAGAGGATTGAGTGGGCGCCCCTTAATCGGTTGGAGCGGGCTTGCCTGCGATGGCCAGACCTGGGCGCACCTGTTGCGCCGCGGCGCTCTTATCGCGAGCAAGCCCGCTCCCACAGGGGGTTGGGCTTGGTAGAGCATTGAGTGGGTGCCCCTTAATCGGTGGGAGCGGGCTTGCCCGCGATGCAGGGGCTTCGGTCAGGTCTGGTTAACGCACCGCGCTCACGCCATCCAGCGTCGAGAACGAGGTGTCCTTGGCGGTCAGCAAGAAGTCGCGCATGTACGGGGCATCCAGCATGTCGGCGCGGATTGCGGCGTACAGCGTCGCAAACAGGCCTTTCTCGCCCAGGCGCTTGGCCTTCACATAACCCCGCGAGCTGTATTCATGCAGCGCCCAGTGCGGCATCCCGCACACACCACGGCCGCTGGCTACGAGCTGCATCATCATTACCGTCAACTCCGAGGTACGAACCTGGGCCGGTTCCACATCGGCCGGTTCCAGGAATCGGGTAAAGATATCCAGGCGGTCGCGCTCCACTGGGTAGGTGATCAGGATTTCAGTGCTCAGGTCTTCAGGCACGATAAACGGCTTGCTGGCCAACGGATGCTGATTGGCCACTGCCAGCATGGCTTCGTAGGTAAATAGCGGCACATAGGTCAGCCCGGCGATTTCCTGCGGGTCGGACGTCACCACCAGGTCCAGATCCCCCCGGGCCAGTGCCGGCAACGGGGCGAAGGCGAAGCCGGACGCCAGATCCAGCTCCACCTCGGGCCATGCATCGCGGAACTGGTCGATGGTCGGCATCAACCACTGGAAGCAACTGTGGCATTCAATCGCCATATGCAGACGCCCGGCCGTACCGCCCACCAAGCGGGCGATATCGCGCTCGGCCCCGCGCAGCAACGGCAGCATGGCATCGGCCAGTTGCAGCAGGCGCAAGCCGCCGCTGGTGAAGCGTACCGGTTTGGTCTTGCGCACAAACAGGGGCATGCCCATGCGCTCTTCAAGCTCTTTGAACTGGTGGGACAACGCGGACTGGGTCAGATGCAGGCGCTCGGCTGCTTCCACCAGGCTGTCTGATTCGCGCAACGCGTGCAGGGTTTTGAGGTGACGAATTTCCAGCACAGTGGCTCCATGAGTAATTTTGATGATCAACACGAAAACGTTGAGTTTGTCTCATGTTGCTGTGGCTGTCGATAATTGCGTCATTACTTACACGAAGGAATGTCGTTATGGCCCTGGCACACAATCTTGGTTTCCCCCGCATCGGCGCAGACCGCGAGCTGAAAAAAGCCCTCGAAGCCTACTGGAAAGGCGATATCGACCAGGCCGCGCTGAAAGACGTTGGCCGCCAATTGCGTGCCACACACTGGCAACTGCAAAAAGACGCCGGTATCGACTTGCTGCCGGTGGGGGACTTCGCCTGGTACGACCAGGTGCTGACCCACTCGTTGACCTTCGGCGTGATCCCCCCGCGTTTTGCCGCCACCCTCGACGAGCAGCGCCGCCCGACCCTGGACACCCTGTTCGGCATGGCCCGCGGTGCCAGCCATAGCTGCTGTGGTGAGCACGGCAAAGGCCAGCACGCCCAGGAGCTGACCAAGTGGTTCGATACCAACTACCACTACCTGGTACCTGAATTCAGCCTCGACCAGCGCTTTGAACTGAGCTGGCACGAGCTGTTCGAAGAAACCGCCGAAGCCCTGGCCCTGGGCCACAAGGTCAAGCCCGTGATCATCGGCCCGCTCACCTACCTGTGGCTGGGCAAGGCCAAGGGCAATGCATTCGACAAGCTTGAGCTGCTGGAAAACCTGCTGCCGGTGTACGCGGACATCCTCTCCCGTCTAGCGGAGCAGGGCGTGGAATGGGTACAGCTGGATGAGCCGATCCTGTCGCTTGACCTGCCCCAGGAGTGGAAAAACGCCTTCGAGCGTGCGTATCACATCCTTCAGTACTCGCCACTGAAGAAACTGGTAGCCACGTATTTCAGCGGCCTGGAAGACAACCTCGGCCTGGCCGTGGGCCTGCCGGTCGATGGCCTGCATGTAGACCTGGTGCGGGCTCCCGACCAGTTGCATGCCATTCTAGATCGTCTGCCTACTTACAAAGTGCTGTCCCTGGGCCTGGTCAATGGTCGCAACGTATGGCGCTGCGACCTGGAAAACGCCCTGGCGCAACTGCAGGAAGCCGAAGAGCGGTTTGGCGACAATCTGTGGGTGGCGGGCTCCTGCTCGCTGTTGCACAGCCCGGTGGATCTGGATCGCGAAACCAAACTGGATGCCGAGCTGATTAGCTGGCTGGCCTTTGCCAAACAGAAGTGTGCGGAAATCGCCGTGCTGCGTGACGCCCTGAATATCCCGCAAGCCCCGGGCGTGCAAGCGGCACTGGCCCAAAGCCGCGCCGTACAGCAAAGCAGGGCCAACTCGCCGCGCATTCACAAGGCAGCCGTGCAGGCCCGGCTTGACGCCATCACCGAGGCCGACAGCCAGCGCCAGTCGCCGTTTGCCACGCGCATTGAATTGCAGCGTGCCCGTCTGAATTTGCCGGCTTTTCCGACTACCACTATTGGTTCATTCCCGCAGACTGCTTCGATTCGTCTGGCGCGTCAGTCGTACAAGCAAGGCAAATTGTCGACCAGCGAATACACCGACGCGATGCACAGCGAAATCCGCAATGCCGTACAGGTACAGGAGCGTCTGGGCCTGGATGTACTGGTACACGGCGAGGCCGAACGCAATGACATGGTCGAGTACTTCGCCGAGCAGCTGGACGGCTACGTGTTCACCCAATACGGCTGGGTACAGAGCTACGGTTCGCGTTGCGTCAAACCGGCGATCATCTTCGGCGACCTGAGCCGCCCGCAGGCCATGACCGTGGAGTGGATCAAATACGCCCAAGGCCTGACCGACAAGGTGATGAAGGGCATGCTGACCGGCCCGGTGACCATGCTGATGTGGTCCTTCCCCCGCGAAGACGTGTCACGCAAGGTGCAGGCGCAACAACTGGCGCTGGCCATCCGCGATGAAGTGGTGGACCTGGAACAAGCCGGCATCAAGATTGTGCAGATCGACGAAGCCGCGTTCCGCGAAGGCTTGCCGCTGCGTCGCGCACAATGGCAGGAATACCTGGACTGGGCGGTAGAGGCCTTCCGCCTGTGCGCATCAGGTGTAGGTGACGAAACCCAGATCCACACCCACATGTGCTACAGCGAGTTCAACGACGTGATCAAGTCGATTGCCGAAATGGACGCCGACGTCATCACCATCGAAACCTCCCGCTCGGACATGGAATTGCTAGAGGCTTTTGAAGCGTTCGACTACCCCAATGACATCGGCCCGGGTGTGTATGACATCCACTCGCCACGGGTGCCGGACACGGCCGAAATGGTCAAGTTGCTGAGCAAGGCTGCCCGGCGCATTCCGGCCGAACGCCTGTGGGTCAACCCCGACTGCGGCCTTAAAACCCGCGCCTGGGCCGAGACGGAAGCAGCGCTGATCAACATGGTCGCGGCGGCACGGCAGTTACGCACGCAAGCAGCCTGAACGGCGATTTAAGTTAACCCTCTACAAGCTGCACGCTGCAGGTATTGACCTGCGGCTTGCAGCTTTTTTCTCGTTTCCTCCCTGCTTTTTTCATTGCCATAAATGCCTACTAGTGCGTCGGTGTTTTCTGACAAGCGGACTTCATCTCTGTCAGTTATGACAGTAGGCAGCCTCCCTTTCCAAGCGCGTAATTGACCTCAACAGAGCCAGTCCTTGGCTCAAAAAAACCGATGATCTGTCCACTTCTGCGGCGGATGGTCGGAGTGATTCCTGTCACAACGAATCAGCAATCAGCTTGAGGTTATGGTCATGGCAATCAATAAATCTACCGATACAACTGATAGCCCACCACCCGAGGGGGAACTGCCGCCAGAGGTCATCGTGATCGGCGGTGAACCACCTGTCGACGACAAGCCTCCCGTGGGCGATGAGCCGCTTGAAGACCTGGAAAATGAAAGCGATATCGCCGCGCGCGAGGCCTTGCTTACGCTGCATCAACAGCTTGTAAGTTTCGGTTTCAACTCCGTGTTCGAGGTCGTCCAAGATGGGCCCTCAGGGTTGAATGCTCGAATACAAGAGCAGACGGGGCTGACAATAACGGAGGAAGAGGCAAACACTTTCTTCAATCAGGCAGAGGCTCGTGCCGCGGGCCTGACCCGGCTTTATACGCAACTGAGCGCGCGCGGCGATCCTGCCGTGTGTTCGGTAACCAAACTCGAAGCCATCGTGGATGACACCCTCCTGGTAGCGCGCTCCCTGGGCAGTGGCGGTAACTACGAACAATGGTTCAGCAGAACCATTCCCAACGGCTTTTCCCATCCGGATTCGGCGGGCTCCTTGTTTTCCCCGGCCAGTTATCTGACCGATCTGTATCGCGCTGCCAAGCCGCTGCACCCGTCCTCTAACGGCTTGCAATTGAACCAGCGACGCCCCGATTTGGGCGCGCTGGTGCTGAGTGATGCCAACCTGAATGAAGAAATCAGCACACTGGAATTGACCCTGGAAGTGTTGAAAACCGGCTTGCCGGGGAATGCCGAAGACCTGCTGCGTGAGGCGATATACCCGATGACCCTGCCCTACAACCATGTAAGTGAGCAAATTCTTCAAGGGATGCAAGCCCGCAAAAGCAGCCCTGCCGAGCTCTGGTCGGTGTTGGGTGATTTCGAGGGGCAGGCGCTCAAGCTGGACACTAGCCTGAACAGCTGGGCGATCAGTATGTCGGGTGCTTATGCGCGGGACGCGCTAGGGATGTCGCCGCAATTGTTCAATATTTTGACTGAACCTCAAAATACCACCAATGCGACCGTTGGCCGATATTTTGGTGTCAGCACGTTCATGGCAATACAATATCCCAGCCAACTGCAAACTGCGCTTCAGTTGCCCGCGCAGACAATTATTTCGATGCTGGGAGGCGGACCCTTCTATGAACTGTCGTCACCGGTCATGGTTGCGGCCAGGAATTACGGCGCCATATACATCAATGGTTGGGTAGACGGAACTACAAACCCTGCCAAGCCACTATATTGGTATGTGGGGGCCGGGCTCGGGCATCCAGTGCCAGCTCCAGCCAATTCCCCGAGCGCTAGTGGTTTGTACAACCGTAACGGGCGTGCGTTCGAGCGCCTTAACCGATTGGTGCGCTTGCAACATCATGTGAAGCTGTTGTCATTTGAAGAGCTGGACTGGCTTATTAGTCAGGCCAGCAACCCTATCACTGCGCATCCCCTGACACAGGCTCTGCAAGCATTGGCCGTATATCTGCCGTTGCGCCAGCGCCACAACATGACCGTGGACAGTTTTTCTGCCTGCCTGGGCATGCTCAATACCTACCACGGTGCTGGCAAGGTCTCGTTCTATACCTCCTTGTTTGGCGCCGCTGACCTGATCGGCCAGACCAATGTCGACTTCCAGCAAACTACACAAAGCCCGGCATCACTGCGAGTACGGGCACAGCTGTGCCAAGGATTGAGGATTGACGATGGCACACTGATCGTACTGGCGCAGTTCCTGCCAGACATGGGCGCCAACAGGGTGCTGGCGACGTTGGGGCTGGAGGAGATTTCGGCGTTGTACCGGATAGTAGCTATCCCTCGCCTGTTCGGCTTGAGTGTGGCCGAAGCCCTGCATTTCTGGGATTTGTTCGCCGCCCCCGATGCGATTGTCCGCGCGCTGGCCGAGCCGCGACCAAACCAGATCGCCCTGGGTGTGTTGATCCGCACCGGTTACCTGGTGGACTGGATGCGCACAGCCGAGCTGGAACCGGGGCAACTGGTCGCCCTGACCAGCCGTCGCTACCCTGAGCAGGGTACGCCTGAACTCAAAGTGTTTATCGAAAATATCTACAGCACCCTGACCGGCCGCGCGCCAGTGGATGCGGCGCGCCAGGCCAGCGAGATCGCCGAACTGCGGGCACTTATGGCACGCCATATCGGTGCCGAGCTCAACCTCAAGGCCAATATCGCCGCTGCTGCCCTGCTTTGGGTCGATGCGGTTGCCAAGGATATGACCCCCACGCTTGAGGGGTATGACCTGATGAGCTTCTGGGCAGATATTGAACGTATCTGCCAAGGGGAGACGACACTGGACGGCCAGCCCCGGGCCGTCCAGTACGCCTACCTGATGCGCCAATTCGCTCAGGTGTGCCACTGGGCACAGTTGGGTGAGCAGGATCTGGGCGTGTTGCTGCCCGTGAGCTCTGCCATTCCTTCTGCACTGACGGGCGAACAAAAATCCCCTCCCATGACCCTGGCGTTGCTGCTGTTGCTGTCGCGCTATGGCAAGTGGTTGCGCACGCAGGTCGCAGACACCGCCGAAGCCCGCAGTTATCTGCGGCGCGCCGCGGCCCTGGACCCGACGCTGACCCTGGACGTCGCTGCACAACAGATCAGCGATCTGCATGGCTGGGATGTGGCGCAAACCCTTGTGTTGATGAATGGCAACGTACCGCGCAGCTTTGCGGCGCTATTGCCCTTGCTGCAAAAAATGCAACTAGGCCAGCGCCTTGGCCTGTCCCCGAGCGATTTGTCCTGGGTCGGCAAACTCACTGAATCTGCCACTGTTGATCAGGCCACGCTCACCTTGATCGCCGCCAAAGTCATGGCCGCCGCACACGGCTAACCCGGGAGAAACCGCTATGAACAAGAAATTACTGGCCGGTCTTAACGAATCCCAACGTGATGCCCTGGTTCCCTATTACCTTCATCATGTGATCCCCGGGCGCGGCCTGGGCGCTCTGGCGAGCAAAATCAAGACTGCCGAGGACTTATACGAATACCTGTTGCTCGACCCCAAGGTGTCTGGCCAGATCAAGACCACCCGCATTGCTGAAGCCGTGGCCAGTATCCAACTGTATTTGCACCGTTGCCGCGAGCAACTGGAGCCCGAAACGGTTCAGTCAGCGATGGAGAATGCTTCACGCGAAAATGGTTATTTCAGTCGCTGGAATGCCTATAACAAGCGTTATTCAACATGGGCCGGTTTGCAGCGGTTGTTGTACTACCCGGCCAGTTATATCGATCCCGAGCTGCGCTACAGCAAAACCCAGTTGTTTGAAGAGCTTGAGACTGCCATCAATCAAGGCCGGATCACCGAGGAACGAGTCGAGCAAGCGTTCAGCCAATATGTCAGCGGCCTGCGCAAAGTGCTGGATATCCGCTATGACGCGGGCTATCTAGTTGAGCCTGCCAGTGAGCAAGGGGTCGCGTATTTCCTGGGCAGTATTCCTGGCATCCCCGGTGAATATTATTGGCGCCGTGTTGATAAAACCGATCGCGGTAACAATTCAAGGATTCGAAATCCGGCCTCGTGGAGCCAATGGCTGAAGATTGATGCGCCGCTGCAACCGATGCCAGATTCCGTGCCCTCTATTGTGTATTTCTCCAATCGTTTGCATGTTGTTTGCCTGCATGAGTATCCCGGTGGTACCACGAATAGTAGTGGCGGCGTATCGGCCGATGCAGAAATAAAAATGAAGTATGAATTGCAGATCGCGACACTGCGGCCAAGTGGGCAATGGACGATTCGTAGTTGGCCATTAAACACCAGTGCTTCCGGCGTATTTGCAGCCGAATTAAGAACTGCGGGGCAAAATAACCTGTCCATGTTGGGTGTGTTCCTGACGATGCCTGACGGAATTAATTTAATTCGCTTCAATGAGCTCCTGCAAATGCTCGATTCGACGGGTAACAAGGTTACCATGTCGGCCCAGTACTTGAATAAGGTGTTTGCTAGGTACTTTGATATTATTGTTCGACAGCCCTTGGTTTATCAGCCTCCAATACCGCCTGCCACTTATGCGCTCTATACAGTTTTTCACCATTATGTAGTCGGTCAGTATTTGTTGTATGAATTTTCCAATTTAAGATTTATTAATAATTATGGTTTGCTAAGGCTATCTATCGATGTTGAAACGGGTCGCACATACCCTGAAGGGGCTAGAATTAAATTTTACAAGGGTGGCGATATACTGGAAGGGTGGGGGGTTCCCGTGGAGGCTGGGAATAAGAAAACGTATGTGATTAACACGCCATTTCCATTTGCGGCGTATGTCTTGGATGCTTCGTATAGTATTAGTTTTTCATTTGGCTCATTAACGCTCCCCATTGAGTTGATACGAAGTGACCCAGGAAGTCCTAGCGTAATCAGCAATTTCAACGCCTCGCATACCTTTTGGATCACCACTGCACTCAACAGCGCCGGCCGCCCTCAACAGCTTTATCGCAAACCGGCCAATGTGAGTGAATTCACACTCACCACACTGGCAGGCCCCATGTTAGAACAAAAAATGCTCAGTAGTGTGGATGCACTGCTGTCTTGGGATGTTCAATCTTTGCTTGTTGATCCGACCGCCTGGGAAGGAGGGGAAGCAAAGCGTGCTATCAGCTTTGAGGGCGGTGTGGGGCTCTATACCTGGGAGCTGTTCTTCCATGCGCCGTTTCTGATTGCCAACCGCCTGTTGGCCGAGCAACGCTTCGCCGAGGCCGATCTCTGGTTCAAGCGTATTTTCGACCCGGCGGGTTATCGAAATGCTGACGGTGTATTGCAAAAAGTTGACAGTAATACACGCTATTGGAATGTAAAACAGTTGCAGAGCGACGTGGCCTGGAACTCGTCATCCCCGATCGATACCGATGACCCGGACGTGATCGCCACCGCCGACCCGATGAACTACAAATTGGCGGTGTATTTACGCGGACTGGAGCTGTTGGCAGCACGCGGTGACCAGCTGTATCGCCAGCAAACCCGTGACAGCCTGAGCGAGGCGAAAATGTGGTACGTGCAGGCCCTGCAATTGCTCGGGGTACGCCCTGAACTTCCGTTAGCGCAGGCATGGAACGCACCGACACTGCAGGCAGCAAGCACTACGTCCAATGTGCGATTGCTTGATCTGGAAGGCGTGGCCGAAGAGCAACTGGCTGTGCTTGCCCCCGCTTCCCCCCGGCAGATAGCTATTACCAACGGGCCATTTCGGCCACCGGTCGATACTGCGGTGCTGGCCTACTGGGATCGTTTTGAAGGGCGGCTCTACAACTTGCGACGTCATCTGTCGATTGATGGTCAACCGCTGGCGCTGGAGTTATTCGAGGCCCCTGCGGACCCCAAAGCGCTGCAACTGGCACGTCAGGCCGGAGATGGCGCAGGAGGCATGCAGGCAGGCGGTACACAGGCCCTGTGGCCGCAACGCTTTATGGTGTTGCTCGAGCGCGCGCGTAATGCGGTGCAGCAGGTGATCCAGTTTGGCTCCAATTTGCAGGGTGTACTTGAGCGCCGCGACGCCGATGCCTTGAGCGTGCTTCAACAAACCCAGCAGGGCGGCTTGCTGGCCTTGATGGGCGAAGCTCATTCGGCCAATGTGGCCTCGCTGCAACACACCCTGAGCGGGTTGCAAAACACCCGAGCCACGACCCTTGCGCGTCAGCAACATTATGATGCGCTATACCTGGAAAATATTTCCGTGCAAGAGCAACTGGCAATGGATTTGCGCAGTCAGGCGACATTCCTCGAGGACTCGGCGGGCGTCTTGCGGGTGGTCGCCGGGGGCCTGAATCTGCTGCCTAATGTGGCCGGGATGGCTGTCGGATGGGGTGAAGTAGGTGGCCTTGTCGATGCCTACAGCGATGTGTTGCGTGTAGCGGCAGGTATGAACCAGGGCCAGGCGGCCAAGATAGATGCGTCCGAGATGTACCGTCGCCGGCGCCAGGAATGGGACTTGCAGCGCGACCAGGCGCGGCGTGAAGGTGAAGTCATCAGCACTCAGATCGACTCGCTCAACGAGCAGATCGCGATGGCTGATAAACAACGCCAGCAAACCGAGATGGAACAAGCCTGCAACGATGCGGTGCTTGAAGTAATGACCACCCGCTTCACCGGTCAGGCGCTGTTCAACTGGCAGGCCGGGCGCATGTCCACGCTGTATTACCAGCTTTACGACACGGTGTCCTCGCTGTGCTCTCAGGCCCAAAAAAGTTATGGCTGGGAAACCGGTGACAACCGTAAATACCTGCGCCCCGGCAACTGGAGCGACCTGTATCAAGGCTTGCTGGCAGGTGAGAGCCTGTTGCTTAGCCTGCAACAGATGGAAGCGGCCTACCTGAGTTGGGATCAGCGTGCGCTGCAAGTGCGCAAAACGGCTTCGCTGCGCACCCTGGAGCCCACGCTGATCGACACCATCAAACAATTGCTGACGTCTGATAATGTGGCCATCATGGCCGCTGAAAAAACCGCACAGTGCGTGGAGGTTGAACGGGACAGCGACAATAACCTGGTGCTGACCTTCAAGCTTGAAGACCTGAATATTCAGGCCGACTACCCATCGAGCCTCAACCTGGGCAATAGCCGTTTGATCAAGAGCATCAGTGTGTCCCTGCCAGCACTGCTGGGCCCTTATGAAAACGTGCAGGCGCTGCTGCGTTACAACAGCAACAAAGAGTTGGCAAATGGCTGCAAGGCGGTGGCGTTGTCCCATGGTCTGGATGACAGCGGGCAGTTCCAGCTGGACTTCAACGATGGGCAGTACCTGCCGTTTGAAGGCTTGCCGATAGAGAACGGCACGTTTTCTCTGGTATTTCCAAATGCACACAGTAGCCAGAATGCGATGTTGCTCAGTTTGAACGACATTATTCTGCACATTAATTACACGATTCGTTAACCGCAAATACAGGAGGGCAAGGGTTGTAAACGCTGTTCATGTGGGAGCGGGCTTGCTCGCGATGGGAACGCCGCGGTTCAACCAGATAACCGCGGCGAGCTTTTCGCCAGCAGGTTCGCTCCCACTCTTTTTGGCTTTAGCGCACGATTTTATCGACATGAATGTCGAGCTTTTTCAGGCGATACCAGAAACTGCGTTCTGAAATCCCGATCAGTTGCGCTGCCGCCGCCTGTACGCCATTGGCTTGTTGCAGGGCGCTTAAAATGTAGGCTTTTTCGACTTCGGCCAGGGCTGCCTCCAGATCGGGGGGAACGCCCGGCCCCGGAGCGAGCAGGGCACTGCCCTGGCCAGGTTGCGCGCTGAACAGGTAGGGCGGCAGATCGCTGTCCTGGATGGTGCTGCTGGTGGCTACGATGATGGCGCGTTCGACGCAGTTTTGCAGTTCGCGAATATTGCCCGGCCAGTGGTATCGGGCCATCGCCTGCAGGGCGCTGGGGCTGAAGCCGCTGATGCGTTTGCCCGCAGTCGCCCCCAGGTTGTGGGCAAAGTGCCGCGCCAGCGGGGTGATGTCTTCCACCCGTTCGCGCAAGGCGGGCAGGGGGATGGGGAATACGTTCAGGCGGTAGTACAAGTCTTCGCGAAACTCTTTGTTGGCCACCGCCTGCAGCAGGTTTTTATTGGTGGCCGCGATAACCCGCACATCCACCTTGCGCTCACGCGGATCGCCCACGGGTTCGATCACCCGCTCTTGCAGCGCCCGCAGGATCTTGGCCTGCAACGCCAAGGGCATATCGCCGACCTCATCGAGAAACAGCGTGCCCTTGTCGGCCTGCATAAAGCGCCCGATGCGGTCCGCTACGGCGCCGGTAAACGCGCCTTTGCGATGGCCGAACATCTCGCTTTCCAGCAGCCCTTCAGGAATGGCCGCACAGTTGACCGCGACAAAAGGTTTGTCGGCGCGGCTGCCGTGTTTGTGGATGGCGCGGGCGATCATCTCTTTGCCGGTGCCGCTTTCGCCGGTCAGCAGGATGGTGGCATTGCTCTCGCGCACCGAGTCGATGGCCTGCAGCACCCGACGAAAGCTGGCGCTGTCGCCCACCAGGCTGTCGATATGCTGGTGCTCGTCCAGTTCGGCGCGCATGCGCGCGTTGTCGCACAGGATGTCGCGAAACTGCAGGGCCTTGCTGACGGTGATATCCAGTTCGTCGATATCAAAGGGTTTGGATATGTAGTCGTAGGCACCGTTCCGCATGGACTGCACGGCATTTTTTACCGTGCTGTAGGCCGTCATTACGATCACTGGCACATGGGGGTAACGCAGCTTGACCTCGGCCAGTAGCTGCGGGCCATCCATGCCGGGCATGCGCCAGTCGCTGATCACCAGGTCGATAGCTTCCTGCTCCAGAATGGCCAGTGCCTGTAAACCGTTGCCTGCGGTGTAAACCTCGATCTCGTTCTGGCTCAGTGCCGAACTGAGCAGGTCGCAGAGTTTCGGTTCGTCGTCGACCACCAGCACGTTATGACTCATGTCAGATCCCCTCCGTGGGCCGGGATATACAGGTTGAAGGTAGCGCCGGCGCCTTTTTCGCTGATGCATTCGATACGGCCATCATGGCTGTCCATGATGGAAAAGACCTTGGCCAGCCCCAGGCCTGTGCCTGAGGCCTTGGTGGTTACAAAGGGGGTGAAAATACGTTCAAGCATATCGGCTGCGATCCCTTCTCCGGTGTCGGCAATACCAATGATCGTGTAGTCATCTTCACGGTTGATGCGTACGGTCAGGTGCCCGCCGTCGGGCATGGCGTCGATGGCATTCAGGATCAGGTTCAGGCACGCCTGTTTCAACTGGCCAGCATCGGCATACAGGGTGGCACCGGGTGCCTGATCGTCGATATGGGCCTCGATGCTGTGGCTTTCCAGCTCCGGTTTGCAGAAGCCCAGGATGTCTTCCACCAGAGGCCGTGCGGCCTGTTGCGCACGCACCGGGGCGCTGGGTTTGGCGAAGTCGAGAAACTCGGTAATCAGGTCGTTGATGCGGGTGACTTCGCTGACCACATATTCAAGATGGCGTTTGTCGGTTTCGCCCAAGTCGGCACGACGGTGCAGCAGCTGGGTCGCGGTCTTGATAATGCCCAGCGGATTGCGGATTTCATGGGCCAGGCCCATAGCCACTTCGCCCAGGGCATGCAGGCGGTCGCGGCGGCGCAGTTGGGCTTCAAGATGATGCAGTTGGCCCAGACGCGCCGTCATATGGTTGAAGGTGCTGCTCAGTTCGGCCAGCTCGTCGTTGCCCGACACTGCCACGCGCTGGTTGTAGTCCCCGGCAATCACCGCGCGCACGCCTTCGGACAGACCGCGCAACGGCCGGGTAAGGCGCTCGGAGACCAACCAGCCAACCGTCAGGGACAGCACCGAGCCGAGCAGGAAGATCAGCGCGAACAGGTTGGTCTGGTTGACCAGCCCCACCAGGCTGGTATGGCGTAGCAAACCGCTGTAGATCACGCCTTGCAGCTCGCCGGTGTCGTTGAGGATCGGCCAGTACAAGCCGCTGTAGCGGCTGGTGAACTGCTCGCTGGGCTGGCGCGTGGTGCGCAGGATTTGCTCGATGGCATGGGGCACCACGGGCTGGCGGTCTTCGAAGCGCTGGCTGGAGAATATTTCGGCAAAACCCTTGGGGTTGGACAGGTACAGGCGCAAGTCGAGGGAGTGCACGTCAGCCACGCTGGTCAGGAAGCTGCTGTCCATGTAGGTGGCGACCAGCAGTTGATAGTCCTCGCCATCCTGGCGGGTGGCAAAGGTTGATACCACGATGCCGGTAGGTACGCCGTCCACATCGATGGTTTGCAGCACAGCGTTGGGTGCAAGGCTGATCTGCCCGACGATATTGTCGCTGACGGTGCTGTACACCACCTTGTGGTCGCTGTCGCGAATCAGTGCCACCACGTCGATGCCCATGGCGTCGGCAATATCTGTGCTCAGCCGGTCATGGCGCACGGCTTTGCTTGAGGATGGCGGGTGGGTGTATTGCAGAAACAACTTGGCGGCACGGGCGTTATCCGCAAGGGTCTCGCTGATCTCGTCCTTGACGATTTTGGTCGACTCCTGCAGCCAGACCCGCACGTTGCTGTCGAAAATCTGCGACAGGGTGGTCGCCGCCAGTTCGGCGGCGATCATGGTCGGGATCACGCTGACCAGCCAGAACGCCAGCACCAGTTTGCGCTGTACGGTCCAGCGCGACACTTTGAAGGGATGGGGCTGGCGTGATGGGTCTGGGGTATTGGGCATCAATGATCTCTAGGTGCAGCCGCAAGGGCGGATCAACAGTGTGTATTGATCCGCAGGTGCCCGTCGAGTCTAGACCGCATGCGCAACCTCCGGGAGACGGGCAGTGGCCACGCTGCTGTTGTTCTTGATAAAGGCATCGCTCAATTCGATCACGCGGCGGTATTGCAGGTCGACGGTGATCATGTGGTAGCAGTTGTCGAGCAGCACCTTGGTTACTGGCCCGCCCAGATGGCGTTCGACGTAATCAGCGTTCCAGCGGCTGGTGATGTCATCCTCGATGGAGTGCACCACCAATGCCGGAGTGGTGATGGATGGCATGCGTTTTTTCACCACCGCGTTCATCCGGTGCAATTCGCGCACGGTGATGCCTTGCATCGTCAACAACCCGGCATTGCTGCTTTCACCGGCTTTCATCTGGCGTTCGACAACGGCTCTTAATCGCTGGTTTTTAATGCCGTACGGCGGTTTTTCCGCAAAACTGCACAGGTGCACACCAAAGGGGATCTTCATCAGCAGTGGGGTCATAAAGGCCAGTTTGTTGATGCTCCAGCCGTCGTAACGCAAGGTGGTGGAGTACATCAGCAACCCGGTGACCTGGCCCGGGTGTTCGGATGCCAGATACATCGACATTACAGCGCCCATCGACAGCCCGCCGACGAACACCTGCCGGTGGCGCTGGCGGATCCCGGCAAAGGTTTTGCGCACCCCCTCGTACCAGTCCCGCCAGCCGGTGGCTTGCAGGTCGCTGTTGTCACCGCAGTGCCCGGCCAGGGTGGGGACGTACACCGTACATGTCCCGTCCCTGGCCAGGCCCTGGGCCACCCGGCGCAATTCCGTCGGGGTGCCGGTGAGGCCGTGGATCAACAGGACCCCGACCTCACCCGTGCCGAGAACGAAACCGGCGTCGCCTTCGCCCAGATCGATCTCGGCGCGGCTCATCGTTTCATGGCCCGGGCCAGCAGGCGATCAAGCAGGGCGATGCCCAGGTCGATTTCGGCGTAGCTGATTTCCAGCGACGGTGCCAGGGTGATCACGTTTTTGTAATAGCCGCCCACGTCCAGAATCAGGCCCAGGCGCTTGCCGTCGATTTCGATATCGCCCTTCATGCCTTCTTCAACCATAAAGTCGAGGGTCGCCTTGTCCGGGGTGAAACCGTCCGGGCCGCAGATTTCGCAGCGCAGAGCCAGGCCCAGGCCGTCGACGTCGCCAATGATCGGGTAACGTTTCTGCAGGTCTTGCAGGCCGTCGAGGAAGTACTTGCCCTTGGCCATGACCATCGCGCCATAGTCGACTTCGCTGGTCATCTTGAACATTTCCAGGCCCACAGCGGTGCCCAACGGGTTGGAGGCGAACGTGGAGTGGGTCGAGCCTGGCGGGAATACTTTCGGGTTAATCAGCTCTTCACGCGCCCAGATGCCGCCCAGCGGGTTGAGGCCGTTGGTCAGCGCCTTGCCGAACACGATCACGTCGGGCTTAACGTCGAAGTGCTCGATCGACCACAGCTTGCCGGTGCGCCAGAAGCCCATCTGGATTTCATCGACCACCATCAGAATGCCGTGCTGATCCAGCACGTGCTTGAGTTCGCTGTAAAAGTTCATCGGCGGAATCACATAGCCGCCGGTGCCCTGGATCGGTTCGACGTAAAACGCGGCGTACTCGCTCTGGCCGACTTTCGGGTCCCACACACCGTTGTATTCGGTCTCGAACAGGCGGGCGAATTGCTGCACACAGTGGCTGCCGTATTCTTCCTTGGTCATGCCTTTTGGCCCACGGAAGTGGTACGGGAACGGGATGAAATTGGCGCGCTCGCCAAAGTGGCCGTAGCGGCGACGGTAGCGGTAGCTGGAGGTGATCGACGAGGCGCCGAGGGTACGGCCGTGGTAGCCGCCTTCGAAGGCGAACATCAGGCTTTTGCCGTTGCTGGCGTTACGCACCACCTTGAGCGAGTCTTCGATGGACTGCGAGCCGCCAACGTTGAAATGCACGCGGCCGTCGAGGCCGAACTTGTTCTTGGCGTCGACCGCGATGCGCTCCGACAGCTCGATCTTGCCCTTGTGCAGGTACTGGCTGGCGATCTGCGGCAGGGTGTCGATCTGTTGTTTCAGGGCGTTGTTCAGGCGCGGGTTTGAATAGCCAAAGTTGACCGCCGAGTACCACATTTGCAGGTCGAGGTAGGCCTGGTCTTCGGTGTCCCAGACGTAGGAACCTTCGCAGCGGCTGAAAATGCGCGGCGGTTCGATGTAGTGAACGGTGTCGCCGTAGGAGCAATACTTGGCTTCTTTTTCCAGAAGAATCTGGTCTTCAGGGGTAGCGATTCGAATATCAGACATGATTGAAGAGTTCCTGCTGTTCACGAGAATAGTGGGGAGCGTTGGCGGCGTGGCTCGGCAATTTGGCGAGCAGGGCCGGGAGTTCGGCGAATGAGTCGAAGCGCGCGTAAGGGATGCCATTGCGTTCGCAGTGCTCGGCCAGGCTGTCCTTTGCAAAGACGAAATCGGCGCTGGCGGCCACGCACATGTCGGAGCGGCCATCGCCAATCACCAGCACGCGTTTGCCGCCGGGGGTGGATTTGCATTTGCAGTTGCCCGAGGCCGCGCGGCAGGCGTCGCTGGAGTAGGGGAAGTCGATGCGCCAGCTGTTGTGGTCGACCTGGCGCAGGCGATTGGCCAGGATCGGCAGCAGGCTCACATAGTTGCGGGCCAGGATGCGGGCGATACCTTGCTCGATGCCGTCGCTGACCACTTCGAGGGAGGCGCCCAGGCCAATCACGTGGTCGACGAAATCCGGGAAGTCGGGGTCAATCTCGACCGTGTCGAAATAGGCCAGCAGCTCGGCCGGCGTAGCCTTGACCAGCGACAGCTGGCGACTGAGGCATTCCCGCGAGCCGATTTCACCCTGCAGCCATTGTTCTTCAATCGCTTCCCAGTCGGGGTCGGCGAAGCGTTGAAGAATGTTGTCGATGACGTCGGTGCGGGTAATGGTCCCGTCGAAATCACACACGATATGCCATTGCATCATCTGCATTGTCCTGTCGAAAAGACGCGCCTTTTTGCGCTTGCGACAGGTCATTGCATTGACTGTGCCAATCGGCCAGGCCCCCTGTTTACGGGCTTTCACGAATATTTCGGCGGGTGAAGCTACAAAATTTGTAGCTTGCTACAAACAACATCAGTGCTTGCGCAAAGGGTATGAAAAAGGGATTGATGCGCGCATGAATCCCTGTGGAACCCTGGCCATGAAAACCTCTGTCTGTGCTTTTTTGCTGCTCGTAGTGTTGGGGGCCGGCGCCCAGGCTGCGGACGGCCCGCGTGGTGAGGCGGGGGTTGGGCTTGGCTATCAGCCCTACGATCCCAGTGGCAGTCGCTATCAGACAGTGCCGCTGCCGTACTTCGATGTGGACTGGGGGGATGTCAGCCTCGATACCGATGATGGCCTGACCTGGAGCGCCCTGAAGGTTGATGGCTGGAGCGCGGGGCCGTTTCTCAATTACCTGTCGGGCCGCAATGCCAATGGTTCGTTGCGCGGGTTGCGTGATGTGCCGGACATGGCGCAGGTCGGCGGCTTTGTGCAGTACAGCCCTGCCGAGTATTGGCGTGTGTACGCGCAGCTTGGCCAGGCAGTGGGTGGTGCAGGCGGTCAGGGCGGGGTGTTGGGGCAGGTGGGCGGGGAGTTGGGCTACCCGTTGGGGCGGGGCATTGTCGGCAGCAGCCAGTTGGCAGCGCACTTTGCGGATGGGCGGCAGATGTCGACATTCTTTGCTGTGAGTGACAGTGAGGCGCAAGCGTCGGGTATTTCAGCCTGCAAGGCGGGGGGTGGCTTTCAGAGTTTGACCCTGACCCAGAACGTTAATATCCCGTTGGCGCCACACTGGTCATTGGTGGCCAGCGCCGGCTTGACCCATCTGCTGGGTTCGGCGGCGCAGAGCAGCATTGTCAAAGAGGTCGGGGAGGTGAATCAGGGAGCAGTACAAACGGCAGTGAGTTACAAGTTCTAACGCTGCCCCGCAGGTGATGGGGTGGCTGTCAGTGCAAGCGCACCCACACACTGACCAGTACCGTCGCCGCCATCAGCCAGGCCACCGCGGCCAGCGCCAATGACGCTTCAAGGCGCATGCGGTCGACCAGTACATACAGCGCGGCAAGGTAGACAAAGTAGGGAATGATCGACCACATGCCGAACACAATGGTGGTTTTCAGGTCTTCCACCGATCGGCCTTTGCCGACAATGTAGTGGGCAATCAGGGCAAAGGTCGGGAACAGCGGCACAAGGCCGGCAATGTAGTAGTTTTTGGTCTTGGCCAGCATCGCCAGAATGATCACCACGCCAGCGCCCAGGGCCGCTTTGAGTATCAGGTCCATTAGTGTGTCAGCCCGTATTTTTTGACTTTGTCGAAAAGGGTGGTCTTGGCCATGCCCAGCTCCTGGCTGGCCTGGGTCAGGTTGCCGCCGCTGCGTTGCAGGGCATCGGTGAGCAGGTTGCGTTCAAAGGCCTCCACCGCCTCGGAAAATCCCAGCCCCTGGGCTACGTTGCTCCCCGATTTCTTGAAAGCAGGAAGGCCCAGGGCGAAGCGCTCGGCCACGTTGCGCAGTTCGCGCACATTGCCCGGCCAGTCGTGGCTCATCAGGCTGGAGACCGTCTGGTTGTCCAGCTCAGGGGCGGTGCGGTCGAATCGCAGGGACGATTGCTGCAGGAAGTACTCGAACAGTTGCAGGATGTCTTCGCGACGTTCGCGCAACGGTGGCAGCTCCAGTGTGACCACGTTCAGGCGGTAATACAGGTCGCTGCGAAACTGGCTGGCCTTGCTCAGTTGGTCGAGGTCGGACTTGGTCGCCGCGATCACCCGGCAGTCAACGTCGATGCTCTGGTTGGAGCCCAGGCGCTCCAGGGTGCGCTCCTGCAATACCCGCAGCAGTTTGATCTGCAGGTTGAGGGGCATGCTTTCGACTTCGTCGAGAAACAGCGTACCGCCATGGGCGTGTTCGATCTTGCCGATACGGCGTTTACCAGCGCCGGTAAAGGCATTGGCTTCGTGGCCGAAAATTTCGCTTTCAAACAGGTTTTCTGGCAGGCCGCCGCAGTTCAGGGCGACAAACTGCTGGGGCTGGCGGCGGCTGAAGTCGTGCAGGCAGCGGGCAACCAGCTCCTTGCCGGTTCCGGTTTCGCCTTCAATCAGCACGTTGGCCGAGGTATCGGCGACGTTGGCGATCAATTCGCGCAATTGTTGCATGGCTGGCGAGCGACCGATGATGCGCCCCTCCAGGGAGTCGCGCTCGGCCAGCTGACGGCGCAGCGACCAGACTTCCCGCGCCAGGCTGCGTTGCTCCAGCGCGCGTCGGGCCACCTCCACCAGGCGCTCGGGCGAAAACGGTTTTTCCATGAAGTCATAGGCGCCATCACGCATGGCCCCAACGGCCATGGAAATGTCGCCGTGCCCGGTAATCAGTACCACCGGCAGGGTGCGGTCGCGGCCCTTGAGCTGCTTGAGCAGCTCAAGGCCGTCCATCCCGGGCAAGCGAATGTCACTGATAACGATGCCGGGAAAGTTATCGCCCACCAGCGCCAGGGCCTGTTCGGCACTGCCGACGCCTTCGCTGCGAATATCTTCGAGTGCCAGCGCCTGCTGGCAGCCGAGCAGAACATGGGGATCGTCTTCAACAATCAGGACGGTCAGGTCGTTATTCATATCGGCTCGGCCTTGGCGGGTTGCACCAGCGGTAAAAGAAGGACAAATGCGACACCACCAATGACCGGGAACTCGACGCTCAGGCTGCCGCCGGCAGCAGCGGCCAGGCTGGCCGACAAGGTCAGGCCAAGGCCAAGGCCCTGTTCGCCGGGTTTGGTGGTGAAAAAGGGTTCGAAAAGATGCTTGCGTGCTTGCGGCTCGATGCCGGGGCCGTTATCGCGCACGCGCAAACGGTATTTGGCGTCGTTGAATTCCCCCGTCAGCCACAGTTGCGGCGGCGTAGCCTGGCCCTGCATGGCGTCCAGGGCATTGCCAATCAGGTTGACCAGGATCTGCTCAAGCCGGGTCTGATCAATTTTGAGCTGCACATCAGTAAAGTCGCGATGCAGTTGCACCCCCGACTCTTCCAGGCGACTGGCAAGCAGTTGCAGGGCGGCGTCGACAGCCTTGCCCAGGCTGGCCTGGCCTTGATCGTCGCCACGACGGGCAAATGAACGCAGGTTGGCGGTGATACGCCCCATGCGGTCGACCAGATTGTTGATGGTGCTGAGGTTGTCTGCGGCAACCTTGAGATCGCCCCGTTCAAGAAAGCGTACGGTATTGCCTGACAGCGTGCGCAAGGCTGCCAGCGGCTGGTTCAGTTCATGGGCAATGCTGGTGGACATTTGCCCGATGGCGGCCAGTTTGCCTGCCTGCACCAGTTCATCCTGGGCACGGCGCAGCGTGTCTTCAGCCTGGCGCCGTTCGCGAATCTGGCCCTTGAGCCGTTCGTTGCTGGCGCGCAGGTGGGTAGTGCGTTCGGTGATCTTGCGTTCCAGCTGGTTGTTGGCCTCTTGCAGGGCTTCGCGTGCGGCCAGGCGGGTGGCGATTACTTTGCGCCGCTCGTTCCAGGCAATCAGCAAAAAGGCCAGCAAGGCAAAGGCCACCGCCACCAGGGTTCCCTGATTCGCCGCTTCACGGCGCAGGTCCTGCAGGGGGGTGAGCAGGGTGATGTCCCAGGGGGTGTCGTTAAGCCTGCGGGTTTGCGCCAGGTAGCTGACTTCCTGGTGGTCGGTCACCACTTCGCTGCTGCTGGCGAAGGTGACTTTTTCGACACCGTCGGCCAGGTTTTCCCGCTCCAGCGGCTCCAGCTCGTTAAGTGGCCACCAGTAATACTGCAGGCTGCGGGCCAGGCGCTCCTTGGTGTCGGCGCTGAGCGGGCGGATTGACTTGAGCCGCCGGGTCGGGTCGCTGGACAGAATGATGATGCCGTTCTCGTCGCTGACGTACGCTTCGAGACGGGCGCGTTGCCAGCGTTCTTCAAGGGCTTCGAGGCGCACCTTGATCACGGCCACGCCAATGATCTTGCCCTGCTCTTCAAGGCCGTGGGCCAGGTAGTAGCCGGGTTCGCCCGAAGTACTGCCGATGCCATAGAAACGTCCGGGCTGGCCGCGCACGGCATCCTGGAAGTAGGCGCGAAATGACAGGTCTTCACCCAGGTAACTGTCGGTATCCCGCCAGTTGCTGGTGGCCATTACGCGGCCAGTGGTGTCGAGCACATAGATGGCCCGGCTGCGGCTGCGGCGGTTGAGGCCTTCGAGGTATTGATTGACGGTGACCCGGTTCTGCACGGAGGGGTCGGCCAGCAAGCGCGAGACGCTGGATTCCAGCTCCAGCAGGCTGGGCAGGTAGGTGTATTTGCCCAGTTCACTCTCGACGGTGCGGGCATGCAGTTCCAGCTGGCGTTCGCCGGTTTCGCTCAGGGTGCGAATACCGAAGTGTTCACTGATGCGATAGCCCGCGTAACCCAGGCCGATCGTCAGCAGGATGATCAGCAGCGGCAGCAGGAAATGACGGAGCAGACGGGGTTTCACGGCAAGTGAGGGCGGAGCACCGCGATAAAGAGTGGGGTCGCATTTCATCACAGATGCCTTGAGTCAACCACTGTGCAGTGGTTGGCCGTTCACGGAGATCCACTGTGGGAGCGGGCTTGCTCGCGATGGGAGCGGCGCGGTTGATCAGTTAAACAGGATCGCTGCCATCGCGAGCAAGCCCGCTCCCACCCAAGCCGGTGGGAGCTGAGCGGGTATTTAGTGCTGCAGGATCTTGGCGAGGAAGTGCTGGGCACGCTCGGAGCGGGCCGATACATCACCGAAGAACTCTTCTTTCTCACAGTCTTCGACGATTTTGCCCTGGTCCATAAAGATCACCCGGTTGGCCACCTTGCGCGCAAACCCCATTTCGTGGGTCACGCACATCATGGTCATGCCTTCGTTGGCCAGTTGCACCATCACGTCGAGCACTTCGTTGACCATTTCCGGGTCGAGGGCCGAGGTCGGTTCGTCAAACAGCATGACGATCGGGTCCATGGCCAGGGCGCGGGCAATCGCTACACGCTGCTGCTGACCACCGGAAAGCTGGCCCGGGTGCTTGTGGGCGTGTGCCGACAGCCCGACGCGTTCCAGCAGCTCGAGGCCTTTTTTGGTGGCTTCGGCCTTGCTGCGGCCCAATACCTTGACCTGGGCAATGGTCAGGTTTTCGGTGATGGTCATGTGCGGGAACAGTTCGAAGTGCTGGAACACCATGCCAACCCGCGAGCGCAGCTTTGGCAGGTTGGTCTTCGGGTCGGCAATGGATGTGCCGTCAACCACGATGTCGCCTTTCTGGAACGGTTCAAGGGCGTTGACGCACTTGATCAGGGTCGATTTGCCCGAGCCGGACGGCCCGCAGACTACAACCACTTCGCCTTTTTTGACTTCGGTACTGCAATCGGTCAGTACCTGGAAGTCCCCGTACCACTTGTTGATGTTCTTGATCGAGATCATACGGCAAACCTTTTTTGCAGACGCTTGACCAGCAGCGAGGCGGAAAAGCTGATGATGAAATACACCAGACCGGCGAAGATCAGGAACTCATTGGAGCGGCCGATGATGTCGCCACTGGAACGCGAGGCATTGAGGAAATCCACCAGGCCTACGGTGTACACCAGCGAGGTGTCCTGGAACAGGATGATGCTCTGTTGCAGCAGCAACGGGGTCATTTTGCGAAAGGCCTGGGGCAGGATGATCAGGCGCATGGCCTGGCCGTAACTCATGCCCAGGGCCTTGGCGGCACCCATCTGGCCTTTCGGGATGGCCTGTACGCCAGCACGAACGATTTCGCAGAAGTACGCCGCTTCGAACATCACGAATGCGACCAGGCACGACTCGAAAGCCCCGATCGGGGTGTCCTTGCCGGTGATCCAGCGCAGCACGAACGGTACCGCCAGGTAGAACCAGGTAATCACCAGCAGCAGCGGAATCGAACGGAAATAGTTCACATAAGCGCCGGCCAGGTTGGCCATCCACTTGCTTGACGACAAGCGCATCAGGGCCAGTACGGTACCCAGCGCCACGCCACCGACTACGCCCATGACCATCAGCTTGAGGGTCATGACCATGCCGTTCCACAGGCCAGGCAGGGCAGGGACAATCCCGCTGAAATCGAAGAAGTCCATTATTTGCCCCCCAGAGACATAAGGCCGGGTACGGCTACTTTTTTCTCGATCAGGCGCATCAGCAACATCAGGCTCATGTTCAAGGTGAAGTAGATCAGCGTGGCCAGGGTGAAGGCTTCAAACAGGTTGGCGGAGAACTCGGCGGTCTGCTTGGTTTGTGCCAGCAGTTCCATCAAACCGATCAGCGAGGCCACGGACGAGTTCTTGAACACGTTGAGGAACTCGGAGGTGAGCGGCGGGATGATGATCCGGTAGGCCTGGGGCAGCAGCACGTTCCAGTAGATCTGCGCCATGCTGAAACCCATTGCGCGGGCCGCAGCTTCCTGGCCGCGCGGCAGCGCCTCGATACCAGTGCGTACCTGCTCGCAAACCCGTGCGGCGGTGAACAGGCCCAGGCACACGACAACGCTCAGGTAGGCCGAGGTGGTCGGGTTGAGGTCCTGTTTGTACCATTCCTGCAGGTTGGGCGGCAGCAGATCGGGCACCAGGAAGTACCAGATAAACAGCTGCACCAGCAGCGGAACGTTACGGAAAATTTCGACATAAACCGTGGCAATGCCCGCGATAAAGCGGTTCGGCAGGGTGCGCATCACGCCCAGCAGCGAACCCAGGATCAGCGCGACAATCCAGGCGACAACAGCAATAGCGATGGTCCAGCCCAGGCCGGAAATAAACCAGTCGAGATACGTCTCGCTGCCTACGCCGGTGGACTTGAAGAACACGCTCCAGTCCCAGTTGTAATTCATGCAGGGTCTCCCCTCAGGTGGGTCTATAAACAAGCACTTGCTGCAGGGAATCCGTTCTCACCCGGCAGGGTCGCCGGGCACACAAAACCCGCTCGATAACCAGCGGTTCGAGTGCTCTCTAATGCAATAAGAAGCTTAGTCCAAAGGTGGTCGACACCCCCGGGCGCAATGGCTCGCGCCCGGGAGTTTCAGACGGCTGAAATCAGGATTTCTTTTCTTCAGCCGGCTTGTCGTCTGCTGCCTTGTCGGTAGGGTTGGCAATCAACGCCTTGAGCTCATCGCTCATGGGGAACATCAGGTTCAGGCCCTTTGGCGGGATTGGCGACTCGAACCAGGTTTTGTAGGTGTCGTTGATCTTGCCCGACTTGTAATAGGCAACGATGGCGTCATCCACGGCCTTTTTGAAGTCCGGGTCGCCCTTGCGCAGCATGCAACCGTAGATTTCGTAGGACTGTGGAGTGCCGGTCACGGCCCAGTCGGTTGGCTTCTTGGCCTTGGCCATTTCACCTGCCAGCAGGGCGTCGTCCATCATGAACGCGACAGCACGGCCCGACTCCAGCATGTTGAAGGCTTCACCGTGGTCTTTTGCCGAGATCACGTTCATGCCCATCTGCTTGTCGGCGTTCATCGCCTTGAGGATGCGCTCGGAGGTGGTGCCGGCGGTGGTCACGACGTTCTTGCCTTTCAGGTCAGCGAAGTCCTTGTAAGGCGAGTCCTTTTTGGACAGCAGGCGTGTGCCGATCTCGAAGATGCCGACCGAGAAGTCGACCTGTTGCTGGCGTTCAACGTTGTTGGTGGTGGAGCCGCACTCAACGTCAACGGTGCCGTTCTGCACGAGCGGGATGCGGGTCTGGGAGGTAACCAGGTTGTACTTGATTTTCAGGTCCGGCATGTCGAGCTGTTTTTTCAGCCCTTCAACGATTGCCAGCTGTACATCGTGGGAGTAGCCAACCGGCTTGCCGGAAGCGTCCGCGATGTAGGAGAACGGAATGGAGGAGTCACGATGCCCAAGGGTGATGGTGCCGGATTCTTTGATTTTCTTCAGTGTGCCGGTCAATTCGGCTGCAAAAACTGGAGTGCTAATCAGAGCTGCAGCAATTGCTGCGCCCAAAAGTTGCGGAACGATGCGCATCGATGTTTCCTCGACATTGTTTTTTTTATTGAACCCGTTTGTGGGCCCTTTTGTACTCAGAACGTCTCAACAGGCTAAACGCTCTGTTTAAGCATTCGGCTCTGAGTGTAGAGCATGAGTCGTGCCAGACCCGAAACTTAAGTCTAAGTTTATGATTTTAAAAGAGTTATATTTTTTGATCAGGGTCGGGCCGACATGATTGGGCCGGAAAGCCGAATCATTGAGGGGTAGTGCGTTCGGAAAACCGAATGAAATGCGGGGGGAGCCATGAAGGCCTGCAGGAGCGTGTGCACGCCTGCAGGCCATGTAAACGCGGCTTAAGCGGCCTGTACCTTGCGGTGTTTCAGGTCAAGGGTGGCCATGTACTGGCTCAAATGCGCCTGCTCCTCTGCGGTGGTGAACAGGCCCAGCTTGGTGCGGCGCCACAGGATGTCCTGTGCATCCAGCGCCCATTCCTGGTTGCACAGGTAGTCGACTTCGCGGCTGTAGAGACCGCTGCCGATGTGCTCGCCCAGATCGCTCAGGCCTTGCGCGCCCTCCAGCAAGCTCCAGGAGCGATTGCCATAGGTGATTGCCCAGCGTTTGGCAATCGCGGCATCCAGCCAGCTGTACTTGCTGACAAGGGCCTCGCCCAGGGCTTTTGGCGTGGTCATGTTCTCGCCGCCCGGCAGGGTGGCGCTGGCGGTCCAGCTTGGCTTGATCTGGGTAAAGTACGGCGTCAGTTGGGCCATGGCCGACTCGGCCAGCTTGCGGTAGGTGGTCAGCTTGCCACCAAACACCGACAGCAGCGGGGCTTCGCCCTGTGCGCCAGACAATGCGAGGGTGTAGTCGCGGGTCACGGCCGAAGGGTTGTCGGACTCGTCATTGCACAGCGGGCGCACACCGGAGTAGGTGCGCAAAATGTCGCTGCGACTCACTTGCTGCTTGAAGTGGGCATTGACCACATTGAGCAGGTAGTCGGTTTCTTCCTCGGTGATGCTGACCTTGGCCGGGTCGCCGGTGTACTCGCGGTCGGTCGTGCCGATGATGGTGAACTGATCCATATACGGAATGGTGAACACAATCCGCTGGTCTTCGTTCTGCAGGATAAAGGCATTGGGTGCGTCATACAGTTTGGGCACGATCAGGTGGCTGCCCTGGATCAGGCGGATACCGTACGGTGAATCCAGCTTCAGGTCGTCCTTGATGAACTTGGCGACCCAAGGGCCGGCAGCATTGACCAGGGCTTTGCTGCGAATGGAAAACAGGCTGCCATCAGCGCGCTCCAGATTCAATTCCCACAGCCCTTTGTTACGACGCGCACCGACGCAGCGTGTCTGGGTGTGAACATGGGCGCCTTTTTCTCGCGCAGCCATTGCGTTGAGTACCACCAGGCGTGCGTCATCTACCCAGCAATCGGAGTATTCAAAGCCTTTGGTGATTTCTGCTTTCAACGGGCTGTCGGCGCCGAACTTGAGGCTGGTGGAACCTGCGAGTTTTTCGCGCTTGCCCAGGTGGTCATAAAGGAACAACCCGGCACGGATCATCCACGCCGGGCGCAGGTGCGGGCGGTGCGGCAGGACAAAACGCATCGGCTTGACGATATGCGGGGCCTTGGCCAGCAGCACTTCGCGTTCGGCCAGGGCTTCGCGCACCAGGCGAAATTCGTAATGCTCAAGGTAACGCAGGCCACCGTGGATCAGCTTGCTGCTGGCCGAGGAAGTGTGGCTGGCCAGGTCGTCCTTTTCGCAAAGGAACACAGACAGGCCGCGACCGGCTGCGTCTGCCGCAATCCCGACGCCATTGATTCCGCCGCCAATAACGGCAACGTCGTAGACCTCAGCGAGGGGAGTGGCAGGCAAGGTGGTCAGGGGCATGGAGTGGCCTCGCGTTCTTTACGCATATTTGAATGTGAACATTAATGTTCATTTTCGAAAATATTAGCGGATTAAGGCGCGCACAGCCAGCACCCTTCGATTGAAAAAACTCATCGAAGGGGGGTTAAAGGAAGAATTTCGAACATTTTAGTGCGAAAGCATTGATTGCGTTGGAGTGGGCTTGCTCGCGATGCAGGCGCTGCGATTCATCTGTCAGATTGCGCTGATGCCATCTCGAGCAAGCCCGCTCCCACAGGGGCGGGCGCGGGAGGCTTACACCACTTCCAGGCGGATCTTGTTTTGGGCCAGCAGTTGCACTAGTTCCGGCACGGGCGGCTGGTCGGTGACCAGGCAATCGATCAGGGTGATCGGGCCAAGACGCACCATCGCATTGCGGCCAAACTTGCTGGAGTCCGCTGCCAGGATGGTTTGTCGGGCATTGGCGATAATCGCCTGGGAAACCCGGACTTCCTGGTAGTCAAAGTCCAGCAGGCTGCCGTCGGAATCGATACCGCTAATACCCACCAGGGCGAAATCGAACTTGAACTGATTGATAAAGTCGACGCTGGCCTGACCCACGATACCGCCATCGCGGCGTACATTGCCGCCGGCGATCAGCACTTCGAAATCGTCTTTTGCGCTCAGGATCGACGCAACATGCAGGTTGTTGGTGATGATTTTGAGGTGGCTGTGGTTGAGCAGCGCCCGGGCTATCGACTCGGTGGTGGTGCCGATATTGATGAAGATCGAGGCGTGGTCAGGAATCTGAGCGGCGATGGCTTCGCCGATGCGACGTTTTTCATCGCGCATCTGGTCGGCGCGCATGGCGTAGGCAGTGTTTTCAACGCTGGAGTCATAGGCCGCCCCGCCGTGGTAACGGCGTAACAGATCGGCTTCTGCCAATTGGTTGATGTCTCGGCGAATGGTCTGCGGCGTGACAACGAACAACTGGGCCATTTCCTCGATGCTGACATAACCGCGCTCGCGAACGAGTTCGAGGATCTGCTGTTGGCGTGGAGGCAGATTCATGGAGTTTCCTTTGGGCGGCGAAGCAAATTCACCCATGATGCCGCAGGAATGCGCCGCCTGCTACTCGCAGGTGCCTCAAGCAACTGCGGGCGCCCAGGGCGCCCGCAGTTGTCATTGCACGTACTTAGTTGCTTTCTTCGTGGGGTTCCCAGTCGCGGGTACGGCTCACGGCCTTTTTCCAGCCGGCATAGAGCTTCTCTTTGCTGGCTTCGTCGAGTGCAGGTTCGAATTCGCGCTCAACAACCGCCTTGCCGCGCAATTCATCCAGGCTGCCCCAGAAACCGCAGGCCAGACCGGCCAGGTACGCAGCACCCAATGCTGTGGTTTCACGCATTTGCGGGCGCTCAACCTGAGTGCCGAGGATGTCGGCCTGAAATTGCATCAGGAAGTTGTTGGCCACGGCGCCACCGTCCACACGCAGGGCTTTGAGGCGTTCACCAGAGTCCTGTTGCATGGCGTCCAGAACGTCGCGGGTCTGGTAGGCAATCGACTCCAGTGCTGCACGAATAATGTGATCAACGCGTACGCCGCGAGTCAGGCCGAACAGCGCGCCACGGGCATACGGGTCCCAGTAGGGAGCGCCGAGGCCGGTGAAGGCAGGTACCAGATACACGCCGTTACTGTCTTTGACTTTGTTGGCGAAGTACTCGGTGTCGTGGGCGTCGTTGATGATCTTCAGTTCGTCACGCAGCCATTGCACGGTGGAACCGCCGTTGAACACGGCGCCTTCCAGGGCGTAGGCAACTTCGCCGCGTGGGCCGCAGGCGATGGTGGTCAGCATGCCGTGGGTCGATTTGACAGCATTGGCGCCGGTGTTCATCAGCAGGAAGCAGCCAGTGCCGTAGGTATTTTTGGCCTGGCCCGGCTCGACGCACATCTGGCCAAACAGTGCAGCCTGCTGGTCGCCGGCAATACCGCCAATGGCGATACCGCTTTTGGTGCGGCCGTAGATTTCGGAAGACGACTTCACTTCCGGCAGCATTTCGCGCGGGATATCCAGCACCTCCAGCATCTTGGCATCCCACTCCAGGGTATGGATGTTGAAGAGCATGGTGCGTGAGGCGTTGGTGTAGTCGGTAACGTGGGTTTTGCCGCCGGTAAATTTCCAGATCAGCCAGCTGTCGACGGTGCCGAACAGCAATTCGCCCTTGCGTGCGCGCTCGCGGCTGCCTTCGACGTTGTCGAGGATCCACTTCAGTTTGGTGCCGGAGAAGTACGGGTCGGTTACCAGGCCAGTGGTGTCGCTGATGTATTGCTCGTGGCCGTCGCGCTTGAGCTGTTCGCAAATTTCGGTACTGCGACGGCACTGCCAGACGATGGCGTTGTAGATCGGGCGACCGCTTTCCTTGTCCCAGACCACAGTGGTCTCACGCTGGTTGGTAATGCCGATGGCGGCAACCTGGTCGTGATGCAGGCCGGCCTGGGCCAGGGCCTCGACCATGACCGCGCTTTGGGTGGCGAAGATTTCCATCGGGTCGTGTTCGACCCAGCCCGGTTGCGGGTAGTGCTGCTGGAATTCGCGTTGCGCCGTACACACCACGTTGGCGTCACGATCAAAGATGATCGCTCGCGAACTGGTGGTGCCTTGGTCCAGCGCAATAATGTAGTTCTTATTCTGAATATCGGTCATTTGGAAGTGCCTTGCAGAATGAGGGAGGTTGCGGGCGCCCGACAAGTAACGGGCAGTAGGTCTTGGGCGCCCCGTTTCATGATCGGGTGTCAGGATGCCTGGGTTTTCACCTGTGCTGCAGTCTCGGTGGCTGCAGCCGCAGGGGCTACATCAGGCAAGTGGCGGGCAATCAGCCCGCGATAGATCGCTGCGCCCAGGCAGGCGCCAACAATCGGTGCAAAAATCGGAATCAGGAAATAAGGAATATCGCGCCCGCCGGTGAACGAAACTTGACCCCAGCCAGCGAAGAAAGTCATCAGCTTGGGGCCGAAATCACGCGCAGGGTTCATCGCAAAACCGGTCAGTGGCCCCATCGAGCTGCCGATGACCGCGATCAGCAAGCCGATCAGCAACGGCGCCAGGGCACCGCGCGGCAAGCCGTTCTTGTCATCGGTCAGGGCCATGATGACGCCCATAAGGATAGCGGTAATCACCACCTCGACGAGGAAGGCCTGCAGGGTTGTCAGCGATGGGTGAGGGTAGGTGGAGAATACCGACGCCAATTCCAGGCTTTCCTGACTGCCGCGAACCATTTGGTGGGCTTGTTCGTAATCGAAGAACAGGTTGCTGTAGAGCGTGTAAACCAACGCCGCGGCGCAGAAGGCTCCCGCGACCTGGGCAAGGATGTAGAAAGGCAGTTTGCGTTTTTCAAAGTCGGTGAACAGGCACAGCGCGATGCTGACTGCCGGGTTCAGGTGTGCCCCGGAAACGCCTGCCGTCAGGTAAATCGCCATGCTGACGCCAATGCCCCAGATGATGCTGATTTCCCATAAGCCAAAACTTGCGCCCGCGACCTTGAGGGCTGCAACGCAACCGGTACCGAAGAAGATCAAAAGTGCGGTGCCGAGAAACTCGGCCAGGCACTGGCCTGAAAGTGTGGGGTGCTGCGATGCAGTCGACATGTAAAACCTCGTTATTGTTGTTTTTTGACGTCATCAATCAGGGTGGCAGTGCGTCTGAGCCAGGACCGTAAGTTGCGTTTTGGCATTTTATGCGGTCAGGCAAAGTCGTGTGAGTATATTCAGATTCGAAAAAATATAGACAAGAAACACTGCTGTCAAAGGTCGAAAGTGAACGGGCATTCATATTCTGACTACAGAAGCGTGATTTGGTATTGGTTTTTATGTAAGAAAACACTACAAATTGGTAGGCGTGCTTGCAACGTTTCAGCTAAAAATATGCCGCAAAGCCCCGTGCCAGCGCCTTTTTACCGGTTAATAGCCTAAAATTGGCCATCGGTTTTCCTACACTCATTCAAGACTGGAGCTGCCATGACGCCTGCGCTGGATCTGCTGAAAAAAGTTCGCGCCGAACATCGGGTACATAGCTATGAACATGACCCCAAGGCGGCTTCCTATGGCCTTGAGGCTGCAGAGAAGCTCGGGCTGGAGCCGGCACAAGTGTTCAAGACGCTGTTGGCCAGCAGTGAAAAGGGCGAGTTGCTGGTGGCTGTTGTACCGGTCGTCGGAAGTCTTGATCTGAAAGCGCTGGCCCATGCTGCCGGGGTGAAGAAAGTCGAAATGGCCGACCCTGCGGCTGCTCAGCGAGCAACCGGGTATCTGCTGGGCGGGATCAGCCCGCTGGGGCAAAAGAAGCGCCTGCGTACTTTTATTGATAAAAGTGCCGAGGGCTTTTCGACTATTTATGTCAGCGCCGGACGACGCGGGCTTGAGGTGGAGCTGGCGCCTGCGGTGCTGGCAGAGCACACGCAGGCAACGTTCGCAGAAGTAGGCAGGGCGTAAGCGCTACCACTGGTTTTTAATGCGCTGCGCTGAAACGCCTTACACCTGATTCGGATTGAGGAATTTGCGCCGCGATGCTGCCGCTGGTTTGAAACATGACCAGGTGCTCGGCGGCCACGCGAATGCCTACGTCCGTTCCCGGCAAGTGGTCGGCATGGCTCGGGAAAATCGACTCCAGCTGGCTGCCTGTGGGCAGTTGCAGGCGATACAGGGTCGACGCGCCGAGGAAGGTCTTGCCGATGATCCGCGCTTTCAAATCGCTGTCGGGTGCGTAGACGATATCGTCCGGGCGCAGCAATACATCCACTGCACCGCCCGTTGGCCAGGTGTAGGCACGGTTGCCACGCAAGACCCCCAGTTCAGTTTGTACCGACTCGGGTGTGAGCAACTGACCGCGAATAAAGTAGCCTTGGCCGATAAAGCTCGCCACAAAGGGCGTCTGAGGTTCATGGTAGAGGTTGTAGGGCGTATCCCACTGCTCAAGACGGCCTTCCTTGAACACGCCAACATGGTCGCTGACAGCGAAGGCTTCTTCCTGATCGTGGGTCACCAAAATGGCACTGGTGCCACGGGCTTTCAGGATATCGCGCACTTCGTGGCTGAGCTTGCGGCGCAGCTCGCCATCCAGGTTGGAGAACGGCTCATCCAGCAACAACAGTTGCGGCTCGGGCGCCAGGGCGCGGGCGAGGGCAACGCGTTGTTGCTGGCCACCGGATAACTCGTGGGGGAAGCGCTTGCCGAGGTTTTTGAGGTTGACCAGCTCAAGCAGCTCTTCGGTCACCCGGTCTTTGTTCGGATGCTTGCGAATGCCGAAGGCAATGTTGTCAGCCACGCTCAGGTGCGGGAACAGGGCGTAGTCCTGAAACACCATACCGATACGGCGCTTCTCGGGTGCCAAGGTGAAGCCGGCGCTGGAGATCACTTCGCCTGCCAGGCTGATTTCGCCCTGGTGTACGGGTTCAAAACCGGCAATAGCGCGCAAGGTAGTGGTTTTGCCACAGCCCGACGAGCCCAGCAGACAGCCAATATCGCCGGCATTGAGGTGCAGGTTGAGGTTCTGCACCACGCTCTGGCCCTGATAACCACAGGCCAGATCACGAAGGTTAAGCAATAGCGGCTGACTCATGCGGGTTGGTACGCCGGTTGGACAAGGAATTCGAGCAGCGCTTTCTGCGCATGCAGGCGGTTTTCGGCCTGGTCCCAAGCCACGGAGCGTGGATCGTCCAGCAGGTCGAGGCTGATCTCTTCGCCACGGTGCGCCGGCAGGCAGTGCATGAACAGCACATCGTCGGCCGCCAGGTCGAGCAGGGCGCGGTTGACCTGGTAGGGAGCGAACAACTCAAGGCGCTTGGCGGTTTCTTCTTCCTGGCCCATCGATGTCCACACGTCGGTGCTGACCAGATGAGCGCCAATCACGGCATCACGCGGGTCGCGCACGATGGTTACGCGCTCGCCTGCCAGGGCCACGAATTCTGGGTTGGGCTCATAGCCTTCGGGGCAGGCCACACGCAGGTTGAAGTCAAACTGGATGGCGGCCTCTATATAGCTGTTGCACATGTTGTTGCCGTCGCCGATCCAGGCAACGGTTTTGCCTTTGATCGATCCGCGGTGCTCAAGGAAGGTTTGCATGTCGGCCAGTAACTGGCATGGGTGCAGATCATCCGACAGACCATTGATAACCGGTACGCGGGAATTGGCCGCAAACTCGGTCAGGGTGCTGTGGGCGAAGGTGCGGATCATGACGGCGTCGAGCATGCGCGACATCACGATGGCGCAATCGCCGATCGGCTCGCCGCGGCCAAGCTGGGTATCGCGAGGCGAGAGGAAAATGGCCTGGCCACCGAGCTGGATCATGCCGGCTTCAAATGACAGGCGGGTACGGGTTGATGACTTTTCGAAAATCATGCCCAGTACGCGACCTTTCAGAGGTTCGAACAGCACGCTGCGCTGGCGCAGGTCCTTCAGCTCGATACCGCGACGAATCACGCTGACTAGCTCTTCGGGAGTGCAATCCATCAGGGAGAGAAAGTGCCTTGCGCTCATCATTAACTACCTTTTATTGCAACGATCGCAGATGCTCAAAGCCGGAGTTTTCGGAAAAACGGGCGAGACCTGCGGCGAAAGCCGCACGCGGCGACGAAATAGGGGAAGGCGCGATCTTATAAGGAAATGTCGCGTCTTGCCAACAAGGGTCATGTGTTGAGAGGTGTGAGCGGGTCTTGCGCTGCATCAGCCACATCAGGCAATTTGCCTTACCTCAGCTGCCCATTTGTACACTGCCGCAGCGCTGCTTGGCAATTGCGAGGGGGGATTTGTAGGGTGATGAGGGGCAGACTATTGTCTGTCGGGGAGACCGAGCGTGACGCTCGGCTTTCCGTTACAATGCGCCACCGTGCCGACATCTGCGTCGGAAAGTTCAGCCGAGGTGCTCCATGGATATCATCGAAACTATTAAAGACCAGATTGCCAACAACACCATTCTGCTCTACATGAAAGGCTCCCCGAATGCCCCGCAGTGCGGCTTTTCGGCCAAGGCTGCTCAGGCAGTGATGGGCTGTGGCGAGAAGTTCGCTTACGTGGACATCCTGCAGAACCCGGAAATCCGCGCCAACCTGCCAAAGTACGCCAACTGGCCGACGTTCCCGCAACTGTGGGTAGGTGGTGAGTTGGTTGGCGGTAGCGACATCATGGCTGAAATGGCCGCCGATGGTTCTTTGCAGGCTCTGATCAAAGAAGCTGTCGAGAAAGCCGCTGCAAACAAGACTGAAGCTTGATATCAGTCGCGTAGTTACAGTCTTTATGTAACACGCATAAAAAAGCCCCGCCTCTGTGATAAACAGGGCGGGGCTTTTTAATGGGTATTAGTTACTCACCCATTTGCGATTGCAGGTAATTCTCAATACCCACTTTGTCGATCAGGCCCAACTGGGTTTCCAGCCAGTCGATATGTTCTTCTTCCGATTCCAGAATATCTTCAAGCATTTCGCGGCTGCCAAAATCACCGACAACTTCACAATGGGCAATGGCGGCCTTGAGGTCGGCATGGCCGGTCTTCTCGATGCGCAGGTCACACTCCAGCATTTCCTTGGTGTGCTCGCCGATATGCAGCTTGCCCAGGTCCTGTACGTTTGGCAGGCCTTCCAGGAACAGGATGCGTTTGATCAGCTTGTCCGCGTGCTTCATCTCGTCGATGGACTCGTGGTACTCATGCGCGCCCAACTTCTCCAGGCCCCAATCCTGATACATGCGGGCATGCAGGAAGTATTGGTTGATTGCCACCAGTTCGTTGCCGAGAATTTTGTTGAGGTGCTGAATAACTGAAATGTCGCCTTTCATGGCTGGGGCCTGCCTTAATTAACTGTATATAGGGCAGAGTTTGATCCGCACCTTGCAGACTGTCAAACCTAAGTATTTGAATAATAAATGAAAATTAATCGGAATAAGAATGTTTGTGTTCCGCGTCTTGAAGCTAAGCACTTGAATTTTGGGCATAAAAAAACCGGACGCTATGTCCGGTTCTTTGGAATTCGTTAATCAGGCGACTGAAAATTCTGCCGGGAAACTCATCACGGCCTGGCTGGCTTGCAGCGAGGAGAGGGTTTCACGAACCACTTGCTTGGCCAGGCAGGCACATTTGCCGCATTGGCTGGCAACACCTGTCGCTTCGCGCACTTCCCGGTAGCTGCAGCAACCGTCGTAGATTGCGTCGCGGATTTTTCCATCGGTGACGCCAGTGCAAAGGCAAACGTACATAAATAAGAACCATCGCTGGTTGGGATTCAATGAGCAGATCTTAATGTTAACGAGAATGATTGTCAAAGTACCTTGAGTCTCAATTGAGGGTCTTGCGCACTGTGCTGACGAACGGTCTGGGGTGTCGGGTTTTTGGACCCTGAAAAAGGGTTAAGGCCCGATCCGACGAGCGGTGTATGATGGCCGGTCATTTTCATGCAGCACACCAGGAGATATCCAATGAGCGTACTCGTAGGCAAACAAGCCCCAGACTTCACCGTCGCCGCCGTACTTGGCAATGGCGAAATCGTTGACGGCTTCACGCTGTCCACCGCCATCAAAGGCAAATATGGCCTGGTGTTCTTCTACCCGCTGGACTTCACTTTCGTTTGCCCGTCCGAGCTGATCGCTCTGGATCACCGCATCCCTGATTTCCAGGCGCGTAACGTTGAAGTGGTTGCCGTGTCCATCGACTCCCATTTCACTCACAACGCATGGCGCAACACCCCGGTGAACAATGGCGGCATCGGCCAGGTGAAATACACCATGGCTGCCGACATCAACCACGCCATCTGCAAGGCTTACGACGTTGAAACCGAAGGCGGCGTTGCGCTGCGCGGCGCGTTCCTGATCGACGACAAGGGCGTTGTACGCTCGCAGATCGTCAACGACCTGCCACTGGGCCGCAACATGGACGAGCTGCTGCGTCTGGTTGATGCCCTGCAATTCCACGAAGAGCACGGCGAAGTTTGCCCGGCCAACTGGAAAAAAGGTGACAAGGGCATGACTGCTTCGACTGCAGGCGTTGCTGCTTACCTGACCGAGAATGCTGACCAGCTGTAATCGTCAGTTTCAGGCATAAAAAAACCGGACCCAGTGTCCGGTTTTTTTATGCTGCGCTGTAAGCCTTTACGA
>Ga0256410_1000324_pt1 | contig 52166 bp, 48 predicted proteins | sample PhyWR1_FD_185983 | JGI IMG/M metagenome (GOLD analysis project Ga0256410, IMG submission 185983) | Leaf surface microbial communities from wheat plants in UC Gill Tract Community Farm, Albany, California, United States - DLSL W.R1 | ecosystem: Host-associated > Plants > Phyllosphere >... | reverse complement strand
TTGCCAGATAGAGACTATAGTACTTCCTGTTTCGATTTAGTCAGATATTTTAGGTAGCAAACATGCAGACTCCGCACATCCTTATCGTCGAAGACGAATTAGTAACACGTAATACGTTAAAAAATATTTTTGAAGCGGAAGGCTATGATGTTTCTGAGGCGACCGATGGCGCTGAGATGCATCAGATTTTAGCAGATAATGACATTAACCTTGTTATTATGGATATCAACCTTCCTGGTAAAAACGGTTTGTTGCTTGCTCGCGAACTGCGCGAACAGGCCAATGTCGCGTTGATGTTCCTGACCGGACGCGATAACGAAGTCGATAAAATTTTGGGCCTGGAAATTGGCGCAGATGATTACATCACTAAGCCATTCAACCCACGTGAGCTGACAATTCGTGCGCGTAACCTGTTGTCGCGTACCATGAATTTGCCGGTTATCAGTGAAGAACGTCGTAGTGTAGAAAGCTATCGATTTAATGGCTGGGAACTGGATATTAATAGCCGTTCTCTGGTGAGCCCACAGGGTGATAACTACAAACTGCCGCGCAGTGAATTCCGCGCTATGCTGCATTTTTGTGAGAACCCGGGAAAAATTCAGTCCCGTGCTGAGTTACTGAAGAAAATGACTGGACGCGAGTTGAAGCCACATGACCGTACTGTCGATGTGACTATCCGTCGTATCCGTAAACATTTTGAATCAACGCCAGACACACCTGAAATTATTGCCACTATTCACGGTGAAGGTTACCGCTTCTGCGGTGATTTGCAGGAATAACTGGCGGGGAGATTATCTTCCTCTGCTAACAGGCAGTCAGTCTCTTATCGCTGCCTGTCTGCATACTGAATAAAATCACTTCGGTGATTTTATTCAGTTAGTGTCTTTTGCCATGCCAGCCTAATCTCCAGCTACTTCCCTCAAGCCGCTCAACGCAACAGATGCCGCAACTTCGTTATAAGCTTGTGCAATAGCGGCTTCGCTTATCATCAGGTAAATTCTAAAATACGACAGCTAAATAAGGCATCAGGAATCAGTCTATAAATAAAAATAAGCGTGATAAATACATAAAAAAGAGACGCCCATCCTGTGGGGCTATTTAATCAGGGCTGTCTCTTATTCAGCTATCAATTATTCCAAGGTATAATGGGCACCGCACTGAGCGCATTTTTCGGTGAACCATCAATAATTTTGTCTGAATAGCTCAGGTAAATAAGTGCGTTACGTTTATCATCAAAGAATCGAACCACTTGCAGTTTTTTGAAGATAAACGAGGTACGCTGACGAAATACGACATCGCCATTCGATTTACCATTTTTAATTTTATCCGTTAGCTCAATCGGCCCTACCTGCTGACAAGAAATAGCGGCATCTGCGGTATCCTCAGCCAGACCTAAGCCCCCTTTGATGCCACCGGTTTTAGCCCGACTGATATAACAAGTGACGTTTTTGATATCAGGATCATCAAACGCATCAATGACAATCTTATGATCAGGGCCTAATAGTTTAAATGCGGTATCCACTGAGCCAACTTGTTCGGCAAAAGCCAGTGAACTGCAGACCATTAAACCACCAAAAATTGCTAAACCTTTAAAATTCATAGTATTACCATAGTTTATTCTTGTGCGATATGAGTTAGATATAGTAAAAAATTCTGCAATTAACAATAGGCCTTGTCAGATTTTTATTGACCTAAGACAAGAAGCACATCTTGTTAAAAAAAAGTTGCCCTGAGAAAAGCAGAAAAAATGCTATTATTCCTATCCTTTAAGTCGGGTCATTGTCAGGTAAGGATAAGAGGTTTTTATGGATCAATCAGGGATCATTCGTGATCTACTCTCCTGGCTGGAAAGCCATCTGGATAAACCACTCTCGATTGATAATGTGGCAGCCAGAGCCGGTTATTCCAAATGGCATTTGCAGAGAATGTTTAAAGAGGTGACAGGACAAGCAATTGGTGCCTACATCCGTGGCCGTCGCCTGTCAAAATCTGCGGTTGCCTTACGTCTGACGGCGCGTCCTATTCTTGATATCGCTTTACAGTATCGCTTTGACTCGCAACAGACGTTCACCCGGGCTTTTAAAAGACAATTTGCTTTGACGCCTGCATTCTATCGACGCTCTGCCGACTGGAGTGCTTTTGGTATCTGTCCACCGTTACGGTTAGATGACTTTACTCCTCCACAGGCAAAATTTATTACCTTGCCGGAGATGCATCTGACAGGAACAACGCGTAGCTACAACTGTACGCTTGAGGAGATCTCAGATTCTCGTCACGATATGCGTCTCCAGTTCTGGACTAAATTTCTCAGCCATTCGCTTAAGATACCTAAAGTACTCTATGGCTTGCATGATGCTCAGCCGAGTAGCGAAAAAGATGATGAGCAGGAAATTTTTTACACCACAGCACTGATGACCGAGAGTGTGACGACAGAACTGCCTGACGCGTATCCGGTTATTCTGGAAGGCGGGGACTATGTTCAGTTTGACTATCAAGGCCCTGTTGACGAGTTTCAGGAGTTCATTCTGACTCTTTATGGAACCTGCATGCCGATGCTTAATCTGACCCGTCGCAAGGGGCAAGATATTGAATGTTTCTTCCCGGAAAAAGATGAAAGGGACGAGGCGCCACCAACGGAAATTCGTTGCGAGTACCTGATCCCAATACGACGTTAGCGCTGGATCTCATCCAAGGCAGGGGCATCAAGATGTGCGATGTCGCCTGCGGTTTCGACCACCCAACCCGCGGCCAGCCATGAGCTTTCCTGGTAATCCAGGCGTGAAATAGAACAGTTACGCAAACGCAAACGCCGTTCCGCCGATGCAGGTAAACCAAGAATAGTACTGATAAGGCAACCCAGCGCCATTCCATGACTCACCAGTAACGGACGACTGCCGGCCGGAAGTTCAAGACAGGCATTCAGCGCACCCTGCATACGATTACCCAGTTCAAGCATGCTTTCACCTTCAGGAATACGTCCATCAGGGGTGCCGTCCACCAGGCTACGGCGCCAGCTCTCTTCTTCTACTGTCAGCGACTCTAATAGACGGCGTTCGAGTACGCCCATATCCAGCTCACGCAAACGTGGATCAAGAACAACCGTCAAACCACAAGCCGCTGCAATTATTTCAGCCGTTTGCTGGGTTCTTCCTAAATCACTGGAAATAATATGGTTAATATTGAGCTCTTTAGCGCGTTTTGCCACCAACTGAGCCTGGTGTTCTCCATGCTCCGTCAATGCACTGTTTGACTGGCCTTGAAGACGACGTTCTGCATTCCAGATCGTTTCACCGTGACGAACAAGGTATACCTGTACCATGCGTTTTATCCGTTATACTACGATGTAAAATATATGAGGTTCTGTTCTATTATGTACTATGTAGCCTGTGCGACAACCAATCCAGCCAAAATTCAGTCAGTTTTGCTGGCTTTCACTCATATTTACGGTGACGATTCGTGCCATATAGAGTCGGTGGTTGTCGACAGTGATGTTCCGGAACAACCTTTTGGCAGCCTGGAAACCAAAACGGGTGCACAAAACCGCATCAATCATGCGCGTAAGTTAAGACCCGATGCAGATTTTTGGGTTGCCATTGAAGCGGGTATCGATGAAGGGAGTACCTTCAGTTGGGTGATTATCGAAAATGCTCACCAGCACGGAGAAGCACGCTCAGCAACCTTACCTCTGCCAGAGGTCATTCTACAGAATGTCAGTACAGAAAACACCCTCGGTATGGTGATGTCCCAGTACAGCGGAATAGATAAAATTGGTCGCAAAGAAGGGGCTATAGGGGTATTTACCGCAGGTCATCTTACCCGCAGTAGCGTCTATTATCAGGCAGTGATGCTGGCGCTGAGTCCATTCCACAATGAAATTTACCGCCGCTAAGCGGGTTCCAGACCGTTCCCTCTTGAGTTTAAATACAGACAGCCAGTGAGGCTGTCTGTACTACACCAGCAATACGCTAATTTGCGGTCAATAACCCTATAAAGCCTTCCATGATAAGGCGTTTATTTTTATTAAGAAAATAGCTATTAATATTTATTTTAATATTATGATTATTTAATGTGAAGGGTATTGTTTTTATATTATTGAAATCATTTGGAATGAGTTTCCTGGCTGCATGGCAAATAATACCTATCGCTTCACCACTCTCTATGCTTGAACGGTAGCTCATAATATCATGGACAGTAATTATTTCTATATCTTCATAAATATTGTGTTTTTTTAAAATTTCTTCACACCAGTCGGCTTGTATACTATTTAAATAATTTGATAACAACCCTGATATGATTATTTTATTCGCATGGTTATTTTTTCCATGTTTTGCTTTCACTATATTGATATCCATACCCGTATAGGTAAAACATGTCACCAGGTTATCATCAAATAACAAATTATTATTCGATAGTATAATATCTGTATTCGTCGTTAATAACTTCGAAGTAATATCGCCATGAAAGTAATTACATGTTATTGTATCAATAGTGTCGAGATAAAAAAATGAGGATTCAGAGATAAAATCAACAGTACCAAATTCAACAGCAATATTGAATTTATTTTTTATTGCTATTTTTTTAACATTGTTACTTTTACTTAGATAAGCATTTTCCAGTGTCGACATATCATTATAATAAGGCAGTATTGCATTATATATCGCCTCCCCCTCTTTGGTTAAGCTGAGCCCCTCTCTTCCTCTAAGAAACAGGCTGCATCCCAGCTTGTCTTCAAGGATTTTAATTCTTCGGGATAAAGGTGACTCGGTAATAAAAAGCTGTTTAGCGCTGTCTTTTATTGATTTATTATTTGCGGTAACGATGAATGAACGTAGAAGATTTGAAATAAACATAAGTATTCCTTATTTTAGACTACTCAACTAGTCGTTATTTTCACTCCTGACGTGGATATGCCATACATTTTCATCTCAAGATAATAAGTTTAACTACCGCAGATAACATCCCTATTAAATGAACATATTATTCATTATTAAAAATGTTGAATACCCAGAAAATTCTCATCACTTTCTTTCAAAAAGATAAATAGATGTATTAATTATTTTAACAAAAGACTAAATAACAAAACCAAGATGTCGTCAATCGCTATACTATAGCCAGAGCCGCTGTCTGTTTTTGTCGATGAAATCACAATTTATAATGGTGTAAATAAAAACTCGAATGACTTATATTGATAATTTTATTATATTTTATTTTATGGCTGCATTAATCCTCGCCAACAAGAGTATCGTGAGTAAAACCGATCTCAGTCAGCGTCAATTCATTTGCTATGTTGATTAATTTACAGGCTCCATATTGAATACCACGCACACAAAAACATGTCAAATGAATCCAAATGTTTTCTGCGAGTATCGAGATAAATAGTATGGCGGAAATTTTTCCTATTTTACCCTCAGAAAAATCGCCTGTCACTCGCAGCAGTATCGGTGCTCAAAGCGTGATACTCGCGCTGAGTCCGTTCAGCAATGAGAGATTTTCTGTGTTAATACAACTTAAGGCGCTTTGCTGTCTTGCAGTAAAACGTGCTCAAGCCAGGTACGTAGCTCAGGAGGAGCAGATTTAAGGCTATTTGAGCCACGGGTGATGGTTGCAATACCTGCGCCCAGTTCATTTTTCAGTTCACGCTGGCTCAGATTACCACGCAATAACTCCTCGATAATCCGGATACGTGTTCCCAGAGCCGTACGTTCATCTGGCGTTAAAAATAAGGTCAAAAACGGCAGATGGAGCTGGTTATCAAAACTTTGTTGCATCAGTTCAACGAAACGAAGCCACTCTTGGTTACTTTGTTCGGCCTGTTCCGCTGAATATTGAGAAAGCTGAGTCATATTAGGCCACCATACTATTTAACTAGTACAGTAGCATAACATACTCTTTCCACAATCAATAACGCCGCTGCCATTCATTCTCGGTCATTATCTGATAAGGCTGTCCGAGGAAATAGCGATAATACGCATCGTAGGCCAGGACATTTTTCACATAGCCGCGGGTCTCAGAAAATGGAATACTTTCAACAAAGGCGATAGCATCGATTCGTCCCGCACTGTTACCCAGCCAGGTTTTGATCCGTCCCGGACCCGCATTATAAGCAGCAGCAGCAAAAATACGGTTATTTTCAAAACGATCAAAAACATGCTGTAAGTAGGAGGTACCGATATTGATATTGGTTAGCGGATCCAATAACTGTGCTGGATTGCTATAGCCGATAATATTGAACATCCTTACGGTATCTTTTGCTGTTGCAGGCATCACTTGCATCAGCCCGCTGGCACCGACGGGAGAACGAACTTTAGGGTTCCATGCACTTTCCTGGCGTGCTATCGCCATCGCAAAGCTTTGTGAGACGGTTTTATCTTTTAGAAAACCCGCAAACAACTCTTTGTAAGCCAGCGGAAAACGCTCTTCAAGATGATCCCATAATTTACCGGCGATCGTCGCCTGTACGCTCAGATCCCACCAGTCGTTGTCAAAGGCATAACGCGCCAGGCCTGCTTGCTCCTGAGGGGTACGGCTGGTTATCAAATTTGCCCATTCGCTGCGGGCTGTATTGTCTAATCCCCAGAACATGAGCTCACGTACTCTGGCCATCTCAGAACCCTGTACTAAAGCAGGATCGGCTTTACCGGCATTATCAACACGAAGCTGATACTTCTCACCTAAACGTTGTGCCGCGACCATCGGATAGAAACCGCGCTGCTGCATCAACGATGTTAAAATCTCTTTAGCCTCTTTATCACGCCCACGTTCCAGCAACAGATCAGCCTGCCAGTAGCGCCACTCATCTTTTTCTTTGGCTTCCATGGGCAAGCGCGCCAGCCAGGTGTTAAGACCTTTACTGTCCCCTGCTCCCAATGCCATACGCACTCGCCGCTCAACCAGAGTGGTCGACCCCGATCGCATAATCACTTTATCACGCCATTCTGCCTGCTCTGGCGTGGCATCATTACCCATTAGCCGCCAGGCAATAATATCATTCAGCTCCTGAACCTGCTCTTCAGAGAACTTCTGGGCTGTTTGCAGGGCCGGGATAATCAGACGTGCATTATCAACATCAAGACGTGCCAGCTGGCTGAAAGTGGTTATTACCGCCTGACGAGTGAAATCAGTCGGCGTGGTATTGCGTGCAAAATCCAGAACCGTAGTGGGTTTCTTTTGCAGGTCAATAATCGCGGTCGTCAGCGCAAGATCGGTAGCTGGTAATTGCTGTGCCAGTGAGGTGACCAGGGTACTATTCCCTGCCTTCATCGCCAGACGAATACGTTCCATATAAATATCAAGTGGCTGCTGGCCTGAAGCACGCCAGGCAGAGAATAAGCGGTCGCAACTTGCGGGGAGATTTCTGCCTGTCAGCCATAGTGTTTTGGCTCCTTCCCAGGCGGCGGCACTCTTGTCCGTATTCCACATCGCATTGTAGTAATTACATTTCGCGTCAGCCGTCGCTGGAGGCTGCGGGCTGAAAGCCAATAAACCACGCCAGTCCTGGCGACGAGCCAGTTCATTCACAAAACGCGGGATCAAATTTCGGGCGGGAGGTAACGTGGGATGAGCCTGAATAAACTGCGAAACGGCAATCGCCGGTTCATTCATTAAATTACCGGATAGTTGCCGATATTCCAGATAAGGATACAAGGGATAGTCACGTAATGTCGGCAGTAATTGTTCCACCACATTCAGCTGCTTGTTGTCCCAGGCTTGTTTAATTTCTGCGTAGCGAATACGTTGTTCCGCTAAAGAGTCAGCCTGTACAGAACTGCTCAACATAATAAGGCTGATGCCTGTAGCCAGGCACTGCCATGCTATTTTTCTCGCTTTCAAGACCGGTTCTCCTCTCTTCTGACAACATCATGCGCGCAAAAATAATATACCCTAAATCACTGGTGTTTCCTGTCAGCGCCAGGTAAAGCTTTCGACATCCATGCCGTCTCCGCTGGTCAATCACAACGCTATATCAGGCTATTTGCCCTGTTTCGCGAAAGTCAGCTCGAGGCAGGCGGGGAAGGCTGGGATTAACGCTTGAAAACAGCTACACTGCCCGATGATTCTTTATCATCTTACTTCTTCATTAAGAGGCAAAGTCGCACTGTGGCTCAATTCGTTTATACCATGCATCGTGTCGGCAAAGTTGTCCCGCCGAAACGTCATATATTAAAAAATATTTCACTCAGCTTCTTCCCGGGTGCCAAAATCGGCGTGCTGGGCTTGAACGGTTCTGGTAAATCCACACTCTTGCGCATTATGGCGGGTATTGATACCGACATTGAAGGTGAAGCACGTCCTCAGCCGGGGCTTAAAATTGGTTATCTTCCACAGGAACCTCAGCTGAACCATGAACATACTGTTCGTGAGTCAGTCGAAGAGGCGGTATCTGAGGTGGTTAACGCCCTGAAGCGTCTGGACGAAGTCTATGCGCTATATGCCGCACCTGATGCTGACTTTGATAAACTGGCGGCAGAGCAAGGCAGGCTTGAAGAGGTCATCCAGGCCCATGATGGTCACAATCTGAATGTTCAGTTAGAACGTGCTGCTGATGCATTACGTTTACCAGACTGGGATGCCAGCATTGCCACCCTGTCAGGCGGTGAGCGTCGTCGAGTTGCACTCTGTCGTCTGCTGCTGGAAAAACCAGATATGTTGCTGCTGGACGAACCAACGAACCACCTGGATGCTGAATCCGTGGCATGGCTGGAACGCTTCCTGCATGACTTTGAAGGTACCGTTGTGGCCATTACCCACGACCGTTACTTCCTCGACAATGTCGCTGGCTGGATCCTTGAACTTGACCGTGGAGAAGGTATTCCATGGGAAGGCAACTACTCTTCCTGGCTTGAGCAAAAAGATCAGCGTCTGGCACAAGAAGCTTCTCAGGAAGCCGCTCGTCGTAAATCGATTGAAAAAGAGCTGGAGTGGGTGCGTCAGGGTGCCAAAGGACGTCAGTCTAAAGGTAAAGCACGTCTGGCACGTTTTGAAGAGCTCAACAGTACTGAGTATCAAAAACGTAACGAAACCAACGAACTGTTTATTCCACCTGGCGCACGCCTGGGGGATAAAGTGGTTGAAGTTAACAACCTGCGCAAGTCTTATGGCGATCGCCTGCTGATTGACGACCTTTCCTTCTCGGTACCGAAAGGGGCTATTGTCGGCATTATCGGTCCGAACGGTGCGGGTAAATCGACTCTGTTCCGCATGATGTCAGGTCAGGAACAAGCGGATAGCGGCACTATTGATCTGGGTGAAACCGTAAAACTGGCTTCCGTAGATCAGTTCCGTGACGCAATGGATAACAGCAAAACTGTCTGGGAAGAAGTTTCTGGCGGGCTGGATATCATGCGCGTCGGTAACACCGAAATGCCTAGCCGTGCCTATGTCGGACGCTTTAACTTCAAAGGTGTTGATCAGGGTAAACGCGTTGGTGAGTTATCCGGTGGTGAGCGTGGTCGTCTGCACTTGGCGAAACTGCTGCAAGTTGGCGGCAACATGTTACTGCTCGATGAACCAACCAACGACCTGGATATCGAAACTTTACGCGCCCTGGAAAACGCCCTGCTTGAGTTCCCTGGCTGTGCCATGGTTATCTCGCATGACCGTTGGTTCCTTGACCGTATCGCAACTCATATCCTCGACTACCAGGATGAAGGGAAAGTTGAATTCTTCGAAGGTAACTTTACCGAATACGAAGAGTACAAGAAACGTACCCTGGGTGCTGATGCCCTGGAACCGAAGCGAATCAAGTACAAACGTATTACAAAATAAGCGTTAATATTAATCTAATGACTAAAAGCAGAAAACCATCCCTGCTTTTAGTCATAAAATAAGAAATCAGCCTTGAAATAAAAGAATGATTATTATTTCAATCAAACATTTTAATTATTATAAAAACCCCAGGAATTATTATTTTTATTATTTAAAACAGCAACTGCTGAATTTTTCATTTCAATATAATCAATCATCATTAAAAAAGCATCATATTTCTTAGTTTTCATTAGAGTATAATGAAAATTAAATTCTTTAGATTCTAGTTTAGCTAATTTCGCATGTGCATTTTTATTTTTTGCGGAAATTATTTTCCTCGAAAAATTAATGTTCTCATCACTATAAAGAGCAAGTCGAAATGCTGAGTCACTACTATTTAATACCGAAGCACGAAAAAAATCCGCTATTTGCATAATACTATATCCTTATAATATAAACTATATCCGTCATACTTCAAGTTGCTTAGGTCTGCTGGCGTTCAGACAGCCGAATCACATAGTCTATCTATGCTCATCGACTGTCTTCACTTGGCGCCTACAAGCAACTCGAATTATTTAGGGTACATATAAGACATCCTAATCATTGAAGGCACTTGATTTCTCTGTCTGTATCCTGACTATTCTGCATAAACGCGGACTTCGTGGCCGTATAACAACCTCTTAATAACGGGAATATTGAATTCTTAGCAGATAACTTTACCAAATATAAAGAACACAAAAAAAGAGCCTCGGATACGAGATCATGAAAATCAGGTGTATCAAACACATACACATTATTAAATAAAATTTAATATTGATTTAATGACTAAAACCAGATAAAAAACACCACTTTCAGTCATAATAAAAATATTACTTAAAACTTTTAAATTGCAACCCCATGGCAGAAGTGGAATAAGCTTGGCAATAGCTATTGCCTCCAGCACATTCAAGATAGTCGATCTTATTTAAATAACTATCATATTTTCTTATTTTTAGTAACGTATCACGGTAGTCAGTATTGCTGCAACTTGATTTAACTAATCGCGCATGTGCACTTTCATTTTTTGCAGAAATGACTCTAGCAGCAAAATCTATATTTTTATGACTAGCCAGAGCAAGTTTAAATGCAGAGTAACTGCTATTTAATACTGAAGCACGAAAAAAACTGACTGTTTGCATCATAATATATCCTTATATATAATTAATTTTTCTGTTATTACCAGGGAAGATTAATTTATCTTCAAGAAGCGATCTATAATAAAACATCAATATGATGGCTCATAATAAAAATACATTCTTAATATTTCATTACTGATTATTGTCATATGTAAATATAGCAGCTAACTGTATTCTAAATTTATTTTTCTATTACAGTAACTGACAAAACTGTCAGGATAAACGCTTGATATATTTTTGCAGATATCTATTACGTGTCTGATATCAGTTTCAGAACTGAATAACCCTACGAGAAACAGCAGGGAACCTCTACCTACCCCATCAGAATTTAATGGCCTCTAAATCCCACACACGTTAACCAAGTCACATTTCATTAACATTGCCTCAACACCCTCTTGACTAATCGTTGTTGTTTAATGAAACTCAAGCAAAAGTAAAACGTTTTACTTTTAAATCGAACGTCGCGGTATCTATGTATTTTCCGTGATATTTCAGGATGTTGTAACACTACTGGGATAGATCATGAAACACGTTGAAGAATACGATAACTCACTGGCAGGCATCAGTGTCACGCCGAAACATCCTGAGCCAGAAATCTCATCGCTGGCCAGTGGAGCAATTAAAAAAGCACAAATGAGATTAATGCCACTGATCCTGATGATGTATCTGCTGGCATTTATCGACAGATCCAACATTGGTATGGCTGCATTGACCATGAATACTTATTTGGGTCTGACACCACAGCAGTTTGGTTTTGCTGTCGGGATCTTTTCTTTTGGTTATATTCTGTTTGAAATTCCCAGTAACGTCTTACTGGAACGCTACGGTGCGCGCTTCTGGTTAGCCCGAATCATGGTCACCTGGGGTTTGATTTCGATGGCAATGGCGTTCGCACAGGGCGTCGTCAGTCTGAGCATATTACGTTTTCTGTTAGGTGTGGCAGAAGCGGGGCTGGCGCCAGGTATTGTCTTCTACCTCACGACCTGGTTTCCGAAGAAAGAGCTGGCCAAAGTATTTTCTATCTACTATCTGGGCGTACCGTTAGCAGCCATTATCGCCAACCCAATATCCGGTTTTATCCTTGATAACTTCCATGATGTCGGCGGGCTACAAAGCTGGCAGTGGTTATTCTTAATAGAAGGCTGCCCACCGATTCTGTTAGCCATCGTCGTTTTCCGCCATCTGACCGATAAACCGGCCAAAGCCTCCTGGCTTACACCAGAGGAACGTCAGGCCTATCAGGATCTGATGGAAAAAGAGCAAAAAAATACCCAGTCTCTCGGTCACTCTGGCCTGAAAGAAATGTTTAAAGACAGACGAGTCTGGATATTAGGTATGGCTTATTGCTTTACGGTGATTGGTTTAACCGGTCTCGGTTTCTGGATGCCGCAGTTCATCAAACGCTTTGAATACTCAGACACCGTCGTCGGGCTGCTGGGTACGATCCCCTATATTGTGGGTGCATTTGTGATGTGTTGGTGGTCAAGACACTCTGACAGATCCAATGAACGTACCTGGCATTTTATTCTGCCCTCAATCGTCTTTTCTGTGGGATTCGTGATAGCGGCTATCAGTGACTCCCCACTGATCTCGATGCTGGGATTAACCATCTCTACAGCCGGAATGCTGTCTTGTGTTCCAGTATTTTATACCTTACCCGCTTCCTTCCTGACCAATCAGGGAGCCGCAGGCGGTCTGGCACTGATTAACTCAATTGGCAATATTGGCGGGTTTTTTGGTCCCTTCCTGGTGGGGCTAACCATCACCCTTACCGGTAAATCACAAAATGGCCTCTACCTTTTATCGATTCTGGTACTGGTCTCCCCCTTGATGATTTATCTCCTGAGTCGAAGTCGTAGCCAAGTGGCTAGCTGGCGTTAAATTCCATACCTCACAACACATCAATCACATTTTATTAGGAGTAGAAAATGAACTTAGCAGCATTGTTAGCTGAGCGTGCCTGTGCCGTAAAATCAGGATCTGCCCAACCTGTTCGGGTTGGTATTATCGGCGCCGGAAAATTTGGATCGATGGTGCTGGCCCAACTGCGTCATCTTGATGGCGTACAGGTTGTTGCCGTTGCTGATCTTGATATTAATAAAGCCCGTGCTGCACTGGCTCGTGTCGGCTGGCCAGAGCATCAGTATCAGGCGCAAAATATTGACGCTGCACTACGCAATGGCACAACCTGTGTAGTGGAGGATGCCGAGCTATTGTTCAGTGCTGACCAGATCGATTGTATTGTGGAAGCAACGGGCCACCCGCTGGCTGGTACCCGCCATGCCCTAAGTGCCGTTGAACAGGGTAAACATGTGGTGATGGTGAACGTTGAGGCGGATGTCTTGTGTGGTCCGTTAATTGCTGAGCGTGCACGTCAAAATGGCGTGATTTACAGCATGGCCTACGGCGATCAGCCGGCAATTATTTGTGAACTTGTAGACTGGGCTCGTGCCTGTGGCTTTGAAATTATCGCTGCCGGTAAAGGAATGAATTTTGAACCACGCTATCGCTATTCCACGCCAGATACTGTCTGGGGCTTTTTCGGCTGGAGCGATGAAGAGGTCAAGGCGGGTGACTTCAATCCTAAAATGTATAACTCCTTCACTGATGGAACCAAAGCAGCCATTGAAATGGCTGCTGTAGCAAACGCCACTGGGCTGGACTGCCCCGATAATGGACTGGCCTTCCCACCAGCAGGCGTACATGATCTAGCGCGGGTCTTCTCACCCGAGTCCGATGGCGGACGACTCAGTCGTAGTGGACTGGTGGATATTGCCGCCAGTCAGGAACCTGACGGTCGTGAAGTTCTCAACAATATTCGCTACGGTGTTTTTGTGACCTTTAAAGCACGCGATGAATATAGCCGCGCCTGTTTTAAACAGTACGGATTGCTGACCGACCCGAGCGGCTGGTATGCCTCTATGTGGCGACCGTTCCACCTTATCGGGCTGGAAACCAGTATCAGTATTCTTTCTGCAGTATTGCGCGGTGAAGCGACCGGTTCACCGCTGAGTTTCCGCGGCGATGCAGTCGCTATTGCCAAGCGCGATCTTAAAGCCGGTGAGATGCTTGATGGCGAGGGTGGATTCACCGTCTGGGCAGACGCCTTGCCAGCCAGTATCAGTGTTGCTCAGGATCTGCTACCTATGGGTCTGGCACACCATGTGCGTCTGGTCAAAGATGTCGCTAAAGATAAACCGGTACGCTTCTCGGACGTACATTTTGACAATAATCTCGATATTGTTGAATTACGTAAGCAAATGGTGAGTCTGGCAGGGATCTAAACCACCGGTCTCTCACCAGCGCTAAAATGCTGGTGAGAGATATCAGGAGAGCAAAATGATATCAGAACAACGTATTGGATTACTGGGTGCCGGATTAATGGGAAAGCCCGTCGCTCGCCGTTTAGCCGCTGCAGGTTATGCTGTTAGTGTATGGAACCGCTCAGTGAATAAAGCCCGTGAATTAGAAAAGCAGGGGGTAGCAATCGTCACTTCTCCCGCTCAGCTGATTGCTGAAAATGAAGTGATTATCTGTCTGTTAAGCGATGAACAGGCCTGCAATGAGGTACTGTTTACTGAGTCGACGCTCAAAGCTGCTGGGCAAAATACTGTTATTATTATGATGAGCACACTGTCGCCGGAAATCGTTATCGGACAACAGAAAAAAGTGCAGCAGTTGCAGATAAATTATATCGATATGCCGGTATCTGGGGGCACACGTGGTGCTGAAAATGGCACTCTGTCACTGATGGCAGGAGGGAAAGCAGAACACATTGATGCGCTGCGACCTTTACTGTCACATCTTGGTAAAGTCACACGTGTTGGCGATGTTGGTGCGGGTCAACTAACAAAGCTTGCTAACCAGATTATTGTGGCTGGCACGCTAAGTCTGTTGTCCGAAGCCTTCACCCTTGCCCAAAAAGGCGGGGCGGACCCAGTACAGGTACGTGAAGCATTGCTCGGTGGTTTTGCCGACTCAACGTTGCTTCAACAGCAAGGTGAACGCATGGTACAACAAGATTTTACCGCACGCGGTCCGGCAAAGTGGCAGCTCAAAGATACCCGTAGCACTGTGGCTCTGGCGAAAGAACTGGGTCTGACCCTACCGGTCACTGAAACGGTCAACACGCTGTTTAGTCAGATGATTGATGCGGGAGATGGCGAACTCGATCACTGTGCAGTTATCCGACAAATTCAGCGGCTGAATGGTTTGTATCCTTAATAATTCGCGTGACATGTAGATGTAAAATGCGCATCAGCGATGAACACTGACAAGCTATTTAACTCAGTTGTTCTCGCGGTACCCCCCGGCGACCTGAAGTATGACGGGGATCGTTACTTGATACAGGCCACACTCTCTCGCTTAATAAGAATACTGTTAAGCTCGCAGGAGGTTGCATTTTCAGCCGTCAGGCTTGCCAGCGCTTTATCGGCCAGCTCTGCCAGCGGATGTTTAATCACGCTAATCGACGGGTTTAACAATCGGCTCCAGTGACTGTCATGATAAACAATCAGTGACAGATCCTCTGGAATGCTGAGTTTGAGCTCACGAACTCGCGACACTATCATGGGCGCAATTGATGTATTACCAATAATCACCGCTGTCGGCGGCTCGGGTAGCGCAAGTAGTTCATCTAGCGCCTGACTCGCGAACGGATCACGAAAATTTTTCACCACCGCATACTGAGGATCCCAGGCAATACCTTGGCTGTTCAAGCCTTGCTGAAATCCTTTCATCCTCTGAACAGAAGTCGAGGTATTTAACGGTCCACTAATCCAGCCAATACGCCGATGTCCCTGCTCGATAAGATAGCTGGTCGCTTCACAGGCGGAAGCCTGATTATTAAAGCCAACCACGCGAGCCTGCTTCACTTCTTCCAGATAGCGATCAATAAAGACAACAGTAATCCCCATGTCCCCTATCGATTGCCAGATATCGCTGTTTTTGCTGGTTGGCGTGGCAATGATGGCTTGAACCCGTTTCTGCATCAGCATCTCCAGGCTCTCACGCTCAAGCTGTGGATCTTCCTGAGTGGTGACAAGAATGACGTTCATCGCCATCTCACTGGCCCGTCGGACGATAAGATCGGCGATTTCAGAGAAGAATTCATTCGCAATATCAGCAACCACCAGCCCAATAGTATTATTCAGGCGGCTTTTCAGCTCACGAGCGGCGCTTTGTGGGCTGTAGTTCAGAGCCTGAATAGCATTAAGGATCCGCTGGCGCGTCTGCTCAGATACCGAGCCAGTCCCAGGGTTAAGAACACGAGAAACAACACCGATAGAAACCTCAGCCAGGGCGGCAACATCTTTAATGGTACTTTTCTTTTTAACAGTCAATCTGGCTCCAGTATCAGGGATAGATGGCTCGCTTAAAGACCGGTTTTATTCCGCGTTGAGCATCTTTTTCACCAGCTCAACACAGCGCAGGAAACGGGAGTCATAGTCAGACTCTTCGACATGAATAAAATCGATATTGTTTTCTTTAAGCATCTCGACTAATAAATTCTGAAACTCTTTTCTGTCAACATCACTTCCCAGGCTACGCAAACCATCTGCAACCCAAGGCGTATTGTTTTCCAGCAAGATAACCAGATCAAAAGGATATTCGTCGATCATCGCCTGAACAAAGGGATGTTCACGACCTTCATACTTTTTGCAGAAAGCCTGAGTCGTGACAAAGTCAGTATCAATAAAGGTCACTTTACTGGCATGTTTTACCGCAAAATCGATGTATTGCGCCTGACCGATGGCTATTTTGTCATAGTCTGAATACTGTAATGCCATTTCATCACCGCCAAGGTGGGAAAAGACATAGTCGCGTCCATATTCCCAGGCGCTGGTGGTATTAAAGATATTGGCCAGCTTATTGACCATCCACGATTTACCGCTCGATTCACCACCGAGAATAGCCACTGTACGCACAAAGAAGGGTTTTACCTCGGTCGGGATATATTCCCAGTAGCGGAAAGGATCTTCACGAATTTGTGCGCCACTGATATTCATAAAGGTGCGCTTAGGATCTATCAAAACCGTTTCAATACCCAGTTGCTTGGTGAACTGCGCGGCATCACTCTCTTCTGAGGTGTAGATACAGTCAGGTACAATACCTTTACTTTCCATAAAGGCTTTGACCCCATGACTCCAGACATCCCAGCCATGGGGATAGGGCTCCATTCCTTCCTCATTAAATGAGTGGATACGAATATTTTTTTGGTATTTAAAGGTTTGTAGTAACCAGCGCAGACGATCGCCCGTGGTCGGCTGCTGTGACATTGCGCTGTCATCAAACAGCGCCCTGTCGCGAGTTTCATCATAGCCCATGATGATATGAAGTTCGTCCACCTGGCTACAAGCCCGTTGGATCAGATAGATATGACCAGTATGGAGCGGATAAAACTTACCAAAGACGACGCCAATTTTTTTATCGCGACGTGGAAACTCTAGCCCCAGGAAGCGGTGTAAAGCTTCAAGTTTTTGTGCGCTCGGGCTTTTGATTTTCGCATTTAACAATTGGCTGAGGTAGCCTTTCGTCATCCCGCTGGCATCCGCAACCTGCTGTAGTGTACTACCCTGTTGACGAATAGCTGTTTTGATATAGTCAAATGACGACATACGCTGCCTCCCAATGGCCGGAGTCCGGATAAATCTTTTCCAGACTTGCAAAATCCAAAGAAATCAAGATATTGATTTCATAAGCAGAAAATCCATACCCAACATAATTCGAGTTGCATGACGGCGGCAAGTGAGAGGATCCCGATGAGCTTACATGGGTAAGTGATTCAGGTGATCGAACGCAGCCAACGCACAGGCAACTTGAAATATGACGGGTATAATTATAAATCGTCAAATACCGAAAGTGCATCAGCCAGTTTTTTAACTGGGAAAATCTGCATGCCTTCAGGCGTTTTTTTCGGCACATTGGCCTGGGGCACAATAGCCCGTTTAAATCCATGCTTAGCGGCTTCAGCAATTCGCTCCTGGCCACTCGGAACCGGGCGAATTTCACCTGCCAGCCCCACTTCACCAAACACCACCAAGTCATGTGGCAGCGCGCGGTTACGTAGACTGGATACCATCGCCAATAGCAGAGCCAAGTCGGCACTGGTTTCCGAAACTTTTACGCCGCCGACGACATTCACAAAAACGTCCTGATCGGCCATCTGTAAACCACCGTGGCGGTGTAATACGGCGAGTAAAATCGCCAGCCTGTTTTGCTCAAGCCCCACGGCAACGCGACGTGGATTGGACATCATCGACTGATCCACCAGGGCCTGAATTTCTACCAGCAGTGGACGAGTACCTTCCCATACCACCATCACGGAACTACCCGGAGTCACTTCGTCCCCGCGGCTGAGAAAAATAGCGGAAGGATTACTGACTTCCCGCAATCCCTGCTCTGTCATGGCAAAGACACCGAGTTCATTAACGGCACCAAAGCGGTTTTTATGGCTACGCAGGGTACGAAAACGTGAATCTGCGTCGCCGTCCAGCATCACTGAACAGTCAATACAGTGTTCCAGTACTTTCGGTCCGGCCAGTGAACCATCTTTGGTGACATGGCCGACCATAATAATCGCCACCCCTTTGGTTTTGGCAAAACGCGTCAGATAAGCCGCGGTTTCACGTACCTGGGCCACACTCCCCGGCGAGGACTGCACATCAGCCATATGCATAACCTGGATGGAGTCAATCACCATCAGCTTGGGCTGTTCTTCCTCTGCAATCATACAGATCTGTTCAATGCTGGTTTCTGACAGCATATTGAGATGCCCGGTGGGCAGGCCAAGACGATGAGCACGCATAGCCACCTGCTGTAATGACTCCTCACCGGTGACATACAGCGTTTTCATATGCTCACTGAGTTTACAGAGAGTCTGGAGCAGCAAGGTGGATTTACCCGCCCCCGGACTGCCGCCAATCAGAATAGCACTGCCAGGGACTACGCCACCGCCCAGTACCCGGTCGAATTCCTTAAATCCACTACTAAAGCGCGGCAGTTCTTCGAGACTTATTTCGGAAAGTTTTTGTACTCGGCTGACCCCAGCATTACCCGCATAACCGGATAAGCGCTCATTACGGGCAACCTGAGGAGAGGCGGCAATGCGCACTTCAGTAATCGTATTCCATGCATGACAGGCACTACACTGGCCCTGCCAGCGTGGATAGTCAGCACCACACTCGTTACAGACAAATGCGCGTTTTGGAGCTTTTGCCACCTGAATACCTCTTAACCTTCTTCCTGAATCAAACTACCAGAGAGAATGCAGAATACTCCCATAAGAGAAGCATGACGAATGGTCACTTCCGTTTTCTCATTCACTTTAGGCTTAGCGTGGTAAGCAATACCCAGACCTGCCGCCTTAATCATCGGTAAGTCATTCGCGCCGTCACCGACAGCAACGGTCTGAGCAACAGGAATACCGTATTCTGCCGCCAGATTTTGCAGCGTTTCCGCTTTGAAACCGGCATCGACGATTTTTCCCAGCACTTCGCCAGTCAGTTTACCGTCACGAATTTCCAGCTCATTCGCCACAACGGCATTTAAATGAAGCTCATCACGTAAATATTCAGCAAAGTAGGTAAATCCGCCAGAAGCAATCGCCACTTTCCAGCCCAGGTCCTGTAGTTTTGAGACTAATGAACCCAGACCGGGCATCAATGGCAGTTCGTCTCGCACCTGACGTAAGATATTCGCATCAGCACCTTTAAGGGTACCTACGCGCTCACGCAGACTGGCGGTAAAGTCCAGTTCACCCCGCATGGCCCGTTCCGTAATATCAGAAACTTTTTCTCCGGTACCCGCCAGTTTAGCGATTTCATCAATACACTCGATTTGAATCGCTGTGGAGTCCATATCCATCACCAGTAAGCCTGGCGTATGCAAATGTGGAATTTTACCCAGAGGGGCAACATCCAGACCCATTTGATGTGCTAGCTTAGTTGCACGAGGCGTTAAAGTTCCCGCCAGGCGAATGACCTGGTAGTCTTCCACGCGCCAGGCACTGACGATGACCATCGCAGCTCCCAGCTTACTCTGGTATTTAGTCAGGCAGGGTTTATCTAAATTCCGTCCATAGAGTAACCAGCCAGTGCGTCCGGCACGGTAGTCCAGTGGCATGACTTCATCACCACTGAGTGAAAGCGGCAATCCTGGCCACAAAGAAACGTCGTCAGGTAGGTCGCACCAGGTCAAACTATTTAGCATTACGGCTCCAGTATCAGACAAGGGAGGGGTAAAAACACCGCATGAGGCTACCTTGTCCGCCCGGCTTCTGGCAACATTAATGTCAGCAATTTTCTAAAGGTGCATCATGTCACGGATAAAATTTAGATTTCGCATACATAAAGCAGTGATTGTCTTATTCTGCCTGGCACTTTTAGTCGCCCTGATGCAAGGGGCTTCCTGGTTCAGCCGTGGGAGCCAGCAAGCACGTACAGTTCAACTCGAAGAGCTGGCCCGAACCTTGGCGCGTCAGGTTGCCTTTAATCTTATTCCGGCAATGAAAACCGAGAGTCCGGATGAAAAGCGTATTCAACTGGCTCTTAATATGCTGACGAAAGATAGCCGGATACTCGATGCCGCGGTCTACGATACTTCCGGTAATCAGATTGCCAGAGCGGGTGAGTCGATTAATGTCCGTGACAGGCTGGCCCTCGACGGGCCGAAGGCTGGCAGTTACTTCAATAAACAGATTGTCTCACCCATTGAAGATAGCAGCGGCCTGATGGGTCATCTGCGCCTTACGCTTGATACCCATACCCTTGCCACAGAAGCCAAGCAGGTTGATAACACCACCAATATTTTACGTCTGATGCTACTGCTGGCAGTCGCTATCGGGATTATTCTCGCCCGTACACTGCTCGGGGGAAAACGGACGCGCTGGCAGCAATCGCCCTTTTTGCTCACAGCAAATAATAAGGTAAAAGAAGAAGACGAAAAGCACTAACATATACCCGTAGCTCATCACCCCATGTAATGGGAACGACTTCACTCTTTCCGGGAAAAGGATCTCTGTTATGCCCAGCTTGCGTTTACTGATTTCTGACTCGTACGACCCTTGGTTTAATCTCGCCGTTGAAGAGACTATCTTTCGTCAAATGCCGACCACACAACGGGTACTCTTTTTGTGGCGTAATGCTGATACGGTGGTGATTGGTCGTGCTCAGAACCCGTGGAAAGAGTGTAATACCGCGCGTATGGAGCAGGATAATGTTCGTCTGGCACGGCGTAGCAGCGGTGGTGGCGCGGTATTTCATGACTTGGGTAACACCTGCTTTACCTTTATGGCAGGCAAGCCGGAATACAATAAAAGCGTTTCAACCGCACTGGTGCTCAGCGCTCTGCACGATCTGGGTATTCACGCAGTGGCTTCCGGGCGTAATGATTTAGAAGTCGAAACCGCCGAAGGTATGCGTAAAATTTCCGGTTCGGCTTATAAAGAGACCCCGGATCGTGGCTTTCATCATGGCACACTGCTACTGAATGCGGATCTGACTCGGCTGACCAACTATCTCAATCCGGATCCGAAAAAGCTCCAGGCCAAAGGCATTACTTCTGTCAGAGCAAGGGTGGCTAACCTCAATGATATCTCTCCGGGCGTAACCCACCAGCAGATATGCGATAGCATCATTAACGCGTTCTTTACGCTCTATGGTGAACAGGTTGAGGCTGAACATATCTCCCCTCAGGCACTGCCTGACTTACCCGGCTTTGTGGAAACTTTCGCGCGCCAGAGTAGCTGGGAATGGAACTTCGGTCAGGCTCCTGCCTTTAGCCATCTGTTAGATAACCGTTTTAGCTGGGGTGGCATTGAGCTGCACTTTGATGTCGAAAAAGGGCATATCACGCGTACACAGCTGTTCACTGACAGCCTGAACCCCGCTCCACTGGAAGCGCTGGCAGAGCGTCTGCAAGGCGTACTTTATCGCAGTGATATACTGCAACAAGAGTGCGAGGCGCTGATAACTGATTATCCTGAGCAAGAGACTGAGTTACGGGAAGTGGCGAACTGGATTGCCGAGGCAGTCCGTTAATCTTTGACGCTTACAACAAAGGCGCTGAAAACAGGGTTTTCAGCGCCTTTTTAGTAACTGGAGACAGCGTAAAATTAAGCTTTATCGCCTAACAGTACTGATTCCAGCGCGATCACAATCATATCGTTGAAGGTGGTCTGACGTTCAGCAGCAGTGGTCTGCTCGTGGGTACGGATATGGTCAGATACGGTACAGATAGTCAGGGCTTTAGCACCAAACTCTGCCGCCACACCATAGATACCAGCCGCTTCCATTTCCACACCGAGGATGCCGTATTTTTCCATGACATCAAACATGGTTGGATCCGGGCTATAGAACAGGTCAGCAGAGAAGATATTACCTACGCGTGCATCCACACCCAGTGCTTTAGCAGCATCAACGGCATTACGCACCATATCGAAGTCAGCAATCGCTGCAAAATCCTGGTCTTTAAAGCGCAGACGGTTAACTTTAGAGTCAGTACATGCCCCCATACCGATAACGATATCACGCAGTTTGACGTCTGGACGTACGGCACCACAGGAGCCAACACGGATGATTTTTTTCACGCCAAAATCAGTGATCAGCTCTTTAGCGTAGATGGAGCAGGATGGGATGCCCATTCCGTGGCCCATAACAGAGACTTTACGGCCTTTATAGGTACCGGTGAAACCCAGCATACCGCGAACATTGTTCACTTCACGGACATCTTCCAGGAAGGTTTCTGCGATATGTTTAGCACGCAGTGGATCACCCGGCATCAATACGACGTCAGCAAAATCACCCATTTCCGCATTAATATGTGGAGTAGCCATTATTTATTCCTTAATTTAATCAGTTAGCTATCGGGCGGTTTTCACCGCCCAACCAAATCACAGTATGCTTTTGCCGTAATCCATATCGGAAAGGCCGAAGTATTGAGCAATTGTCTGGCCGATATCAGCGAAGGTTTCACGATGTCCACGTGAACCCGGTTTCACTTTATGGCCGTAAATCAATACTGGGATATGTTCGCGAGTATGATCAGTGCCATGCCAGGTTGGGTCGCAACCATGGTCAGCAGTCAGAATAATGATGTCGTCTTCTTTCATCAGCTCAAGCAGTTCAGGTAAGCGACGGTCAAACAGTTCCAGACCCCCTGCATAACCCGCTACATCACGGCGATGTCCCCATGAGGAGTCGAAATCAACAAAGTTAGTGAAGACAATGGTTTCATCGCCAGCCACTTTCATTTCTTGAATAGTGGCGTCAAACAAAGCATCCAGACCCGTCGCTTTCACTTTTTTAGTGATACCGCAGTTAGCATAGATATCTGCGATTTTACCCACAGAAACTACCTGGCCGTTCTTCTCTTCTACCAGTTTTTGCAGAACAGTCGGCGCAGGTGGTTCAACAGCCAGGTCATGACGGTTACCGGTACGGGCAAAATTACCCGGTTTATCGCCCACGAATGGACGGGCAATAACACGACCGATGTTGTAACCCCCCTTGGTCAACTCTTCACGTGCGATTTCACACAGTTCGTAGAGTTTATCCAGGCCAAAGGTTTCTTCATGACAAGCAATCTGGAATACGGAGTCAGCAGAGGTGTAGAAAATCGGTTTCCCGGTTTTCATATGCTCTTCTGCCAGCTGGTCAAGAATAACGGTACCTGAAGAGTGGCAGTTACCCAGATAGCCCGGCAGATTAGCGCGTTCTACCAGAATATCTAACAGTTCTTGCGGGAAGCTATTTTCGTGATCAGCAAAGTAACCCCAGTCAAACAGTACAGGAACACCGGCAATTTCCCAGTGGCCTGATGGCGTATCTTTACCTGAGGATAACTCATGCGCCCAGGCATAAGCCCCGGTCACTTCAGCGTTACCGTCCATGCCTGCGGCAATGTGACCGGTAGATCCTTCATGCGCCTTCACCAGACCCAGACGAGTCAGGTTAGGTAAATTCAGTGGGCCTTTACGACCAATATCGGCTTCGCCTTTGGCACAGGCTTCCGCAATGTGACCCATGGTATCTGCACCGACGTCGCCAAATTTTACTGCGTCTTCAGTCGCGCCAATACCAAAGGAGTCCAGCACCATAATAAATGCACGTTTCATAGTATTCTCCGCATCTTGTGCTCGAAAAAATTCGATCAGAGTAGTATACCCTAAATCACTCAAGTTGCTTGTATGTTACTTGAGTATAACGGATATATAGATTACTGACTGATTCTGCGATATACCGTCGGCGTTTCTTCTGGCGCTTTATCGTCAAGTTTTATCGCCGCCTTCACCGCTTTAGCCGCTTCTTGCCAACTGTTTTCATCTTTAGCATGAATAACAGCCAGTGGATGGGAAGTATCAACCTTATCACCCAGCCGTGCCATATCAGTCAGACCTACACTATAGTCGATAATATCTGAAGCCTGACGACGGCCGCCGCCCATTGATACCACAGCAAGACCCAAATCACGGGTATCCATCGCAGAAACAAATCCTGCTCTGTCAGCATAGACCGGTTTCTGAATAGCGGCTGTCGGCAAGTACTTGGCATAATTTTCGACAAAGTCACTTGGACCGTCCTGAGCGGCCACCATACGACCAAATATCTCAGCGGCTTTACCGTTATCCAGTACCGCCTGCAGTTTAGCGCGCGCTTCGGCATCGCTCTGGGCAAGATTACCGGAAAGGAGCATTTCGCTGCAGAGTGCCATGGTGACATCAAACAGACGTGGGTTACGGTATTCACCGGTCAGGAATTGCACTGACTCACGAACTTCAACCGCATTACCGGCACTGGAAGCCAGCACTTGGTTCATATCTGTCAGTAGCGCGGTGGTACGTACGCCCGCACCATTCGCTACACCAACAATGGCTTCAGCCAGCAAGCCGGATAGCTCATAGGTTGGCATAAAGGCACCGTTACCGACTTTAACGTCCATCACCAGCGCATCCAGTCCTTCCGCCAGTTTTTTAGCCAGAATAGAACCGGTAATCAGTGGGATAGAATCGACAGTCGCGGTAATGTCACGGGTAGCATAAAAACGTTTATCCGCAGGGGCCAGAGAGTTGGTTTGGCCAATAATAGCCACGCCCACGTCTTTAATAATTTTCCGGAAACGATCGTCATCCGGGAAAATATTAAAGCCCGGGATGGCCTCAAGTTTATCCAGCGTACCGCCGGTATGACCCAGACCACGTCCGGAAATCATCGGTACATAGCCACCACAGGCTACGACCATTGGGCCAAGCATTAATGAGGTGACATCGCCCACCCCACCGGTTGAGTGTTTATCAACAATAGGGCCATTGAGGTTCAGACTTTTCCAGTCCAGCACCGTACCTGAGTCACGCATCGCCATGGTCAGCGAGACTCTTTCTGACATAATCATATCATTGAAAAAGATGGTCATTGCGAGTGCGGCAATCTGTCCTTCAGAGATAGTATTGTCGCGGATGCCATTAATAAAAAAGCGAATTTCTTCATCGCTTAAAACTTTGCCATCACGTTTTTTACGAATGATTTCTTGTGCGAGAAACATCTGAACCTCCTGCGAAAATTCGAGGTAAAAGGCGGTGCTTGTTGCACCGCCTGATAATATTAGTAGCTGCTAGCGCTTTTACCGTCGCCATGGCCTAACGTTTTTAGCAAACTGGCCAGTAAGCTAGAAGCACCGAAACGGTAGTGACGTGAGTCTGCCCAGTCAGCACCAAACAAGTTATCGGCAATAGCCAGGAATTGCGCAGCATCTTCTGCAGTGCGAACACCACCCGCTGGTTTAAAGCCCACGGTTTTTTCTACGCCAAGGTCACGGATAACCTCGAGCATAATGCGTGCACTTTCCGGGGTTGCATTGACTGGCACTTTACCCGTAGAAGTTTTAATAAAATCAGCGCCAGCTTTAATCGAAATAGTCGATGCTTTACGGATCAGCTCTTCTGTTTTTAACTCACCGGTTTCAATAATCACTTTCAGCAGAACATTGGCGCTGGCACAGGCTTCTTTACAGGCTTTAACCAAATCAAAACCAACCTGCTCATTACCCGCTATCAAGGCACGATATGGGAATACAACGTCCACTTCATCTGCACCGTAAGCAATCGCAGCGCGGGTTTCAGCCAGAGCGATATCAATATCGTCATTACCGTGAGGGAAGTTGGTGACTGTAGCAATACGAATATCAGGAGTTCCCTGTTCTTTCAGAGCTTTACGTGCAACAGGGATAAAACGTGGATAGATACAGATGGCTGCGGTGTTACCCACCGGCGTTTTTGCCTGACGGCAAAGTGCGATGACTTTTTCATCAGTGTCATCGGTATTCAGGGTGGTCAGGTCCATCAGTTTCAGCGCGCGCAGGCTACTGGTGTTTAAATCGGTCATTATTCTCTCCAACAAAAGGGCTAGATGTCTCCGGCCTGGAAACTCAACACGTTGGAGCGGACTTGGTTCCTTGAAGAAGAGAAGTAAACTCACACTTCTCACATAAGATCCGTCTTTCCGCTAATTCACTATCAGCTTCAATGTTAGAATTATAACATTCAAAATCAGGTGAATTCGTGAACTGAGTCACAAAATCCGAAGCTTTAACTGCAATGTTGCACTGATTATATGTGACTTAAGCGACAAAACAAGCGGAGAAACGATTTACTGAAAAAGAAAATGGCGAGTGAGTCACTCGCCATTCTTAAGCCACAATGTTAGAATTATAACATTAATCGGCGAATATTAAAGCGCCAAAAATATTCCTGCGATCGTGGCGCTCATCAAGTTTGATAATGTCCCCGCGACAACGGCTTTTAAACCAAGCTGGGCAACATCATGACGACGTGTTGGCGCCATACTACCCAACCCACCAATCAGAATAGCTATAGATGAGAGGTTCGCAAATCCACAGAGCGCAAAAGAGATAATTGCTTTGGTATTGGTCGATAATACCTGCATTCCTGCCGCAGCAACTTCAGCATCCTCTTTCAGATAAGCACCGAAATTCAGATAAGCAACAAATTCGTTAATAATCAGTTTCTGACCGATAAACGAACCCGCAACCTGAGCTTCTGCCCAAGGAACACCTATCAACCATGCCACTGGAGAGAATACCCAACCCAGCATCAATTCCAGGGTCAGCTGAGGATAGTCAAACCAACCGCCGATCCCAGACAGAATGCCGTTAAGCAGGGCAATCAATGCGACAAATGCCAGTAACATCGCACCCACGTTCAATGCCAGTTGCATACCAGAGGCAGCACCAGAAGCGGCAGCATCGATAATGTTAGTCGGGCGATCCGGATCGTTTTCCATTGACTCAAGATGCGGAGAATCGTTCGGTTTCTCAGTCTCTGGCATCATCAGTTTTGAGAATAGCAGGCCACCAGGTGCAGCCATAAAGGAAGCGGCTATCAGATATTCTAGCGGTACACCCATCTGAGCGTATCCAGCCAGCACTGAACCCGCCACCGATGCCAGACCACCACTCATTACGGTGAACAGCTCGGAACGCGTCATTGTGGCAATATAAGGCCGTACGACCAGCGGTGCTTCAGTCTGGCCGACAAAGATATTTGCCGTGGCAGAAAGCGATTCGGTGCGCGAAGTTTGCAGCAGCTTATGCAAACCACCACCGAGGATACGAATAACCCACTGCATAATGCCGATGTAGTACAGTACGGCAATCAGTGAAGAGAAGAAGACGATAACCGGTAACACGCGAAGAGCAAAAACAAAGCCGCCGCCACCGAACACTTCGAACATTTGGTCTGATACCAGCCCGCCAAACAGGAAGGAGATACCTGCGTTACCGTAACCGATAACGTTGGCAACACCTTGAGACATGGCAAGTAAAACTTTTTGTCCCGCAGGAACATAAAGTACCAGTGCACCGATACCGACCTGAAGAGCCCAGGCGCCAATAACAGTACGGAGGTTGATAGCCTTACGATTGGTCGAGAGCAGAACAGCGACCAGTAATAAAGCGAGCATACCGACCAATCCGATGAGGATTTGCATACAGATTCCCTGTGTATTTTGATGAAAGATGCGGCTCATAAAGTGCCGATGCGTGATGGCGGGAATTATAACGTCAGGTAACGAATTTATAGTTAGTTCAATCACACACCTATGGAAATAAATGGAAACATTTACTCTCAAAGGTGATGCTGATCACAGTTTTTTAGCGGATTGAGAAGAGAGCCTCGGTATTGGCCTGGAGTGCACTGGCAATTTCAGCCGCAGATTCGGGCCGTAATTCACATAATGTCTGATAAACCAGGGCTGCTCGCTCCGGGCGATTGGGTTGGCCTTGCCAGCCATTAAGCGGCATATCAGGGGCGTCTGTTTCCAGTACCAGCGAGGAGAGAGGCAGAGTCGCCATCACATCACGAGTTTTGCTGGCGCGTGGATAGGTGATAGTACCGCCGACACCAATACAATAACCGAGGGCAATAAAACGCTCGGCTTGTTGCAAACTCCCCGCAAAACCATGAACCACTCCGGTGCGTGGAAGTTGATGACGTTTTAAATGTCCCGCCAGCACATCATGGCTACGACGGGAATGAAGAATAACCGGGAGATCGTAGCGTTTAGCCAGTTTCAGCTGGGCATCCAGCAGTTGCTGCTGTTTATCAAACAGCGGGATATCCATATACAAGTCCAGACCAATCTCACCTATCGCTACCAGTTTACTGCTCTTGTTCTGGAGAGACTGCCCCAGGATATCGAGATCGGAAAAATCATGTTTCTCGATAGCAATCGGATGTAACCCTAAAGCGGCGTAGAGCGCGGTATAGTTTTCAGCCAGCGCTGATACCCGCTGAAAATATTGCGCCTCTACCGCAGGCACAATAATTTTTGTGACTCCCGCCTCTGCCGCACGCACAATGCTCTCGCATTCATTCCCGGAAAATGGCGGAAAATCAAAATGACAATGGGTATCGTAAAAGACCACACTCACGCTAAATCCTTATCATCACATAACACATCATTTGCAGACTCAGCGTTTATTAGCGAGGCTATTTCTGGCTGGTTTTCCTGCTCTTTTTTTTCCCTGGCGACCAGCGCTTCCACAGCCGCTCTGGAGACTGGGCTTGACGGGATATAGCGCCTGAGAGGGGGTTTATCCACCAGCAAGCGTCCGACGGTGGCAAGGAAGTATCGTCCACAAAGACGGCCCATTTTATAGTCGACATTCAGTGCTGATAATCGACTTCCCAGAGCGTTACTGAGTAAAGCTCTGGGAGGATGGATTTCAAAAATACGCACACCATCCGGCGGGTTTTCAATAAAATGTTGGGTCTGGATATAACTGGCCTGATGGTGCTGAGCCATCATTAATAGCTGCTGCAAGTGTCCTTCACTCAGCCAGTTTTTCATATGATTTAGCCAGCGGGCAGGATAAATAATCTGTGAAGGAACGGTACGGATCACAACCACCGTCTCAGCGCCACGCCTGACGGCCTCGCGCACTGGGATAGCATCACTAATACCGCCATCGAGATAGTTAATGCCGTCAATTTCGACGCCGTTGCGATAAAAGCCAGGAATCGCACTGGATGCTTTAAGAATATTCAGCCACGAGTCATGCGTAGGGGAAAAATAATCCGCCTTGAAATCATCGCTGCGACAAGCGCACATATAAAACTCTTTGCCCTTATCAAACATCGCTTTCGCCTGCGACATCGCCAGCGGCGACTGGCTGGCCGTCGCATCCATCAGCCAGTCGAGATCGATTAAATTACCACCACGCACAAAGCGTAACGGGTTAAAAAATTCTCGTCGGGTGGTATAGCGGGTAATCACATTGCGCGCATAGCCGCGCTGGTTACAGATATAGGAGGAAAGGTTCTGGGCACCCGCCGACGTCCCGAGCAGTAAATCAAAGGGATTAAAACCAGCACGCATAAACTCATCCAGCACACCGGCTGTAAAAATACCGCGCTGCCCTCCTCCCTCGCAAACCAGAGCCACTTTACCGGTATGAAAAGCTGCCAGCTCGAGCGGTGCAATATTGCCAATAGTAACCGGTATTCTATGCCCCACGATGGCGCCCTCAATGACTGTGTCTGTTCTGGATTTTTAGCACAAACCGTGACGGGCAGGAAGAAGTTGATTGTGACAGAAAATCAAAATGACTCAGCCAGTCAATAAGACTGGCTGAGAAAGAGGTGTTAGCTACAAGCAGATAGTTACCGTCGGCTACGTCCCGTAAACAGGCTGACCAGGAACAGAACCAGACCGACGACAAACACAACTTTTGCAGCCCATGCTGCGGTACCTGCAAGGCCACCGAAACCTAATGCTGCGGCGATAATAGCAATAACTAGAAAAATAATTCCCCAACGAAACATAAGACTCTCCTTAACCATAGTAAAGCTCATCACCTTGTGGATGGGCAGATAGCAATAACCCAACAGGCAACACTTAATTTTTATAAGGCTCTACTCGTCACTCTACGGGACAGTAGCCAAAGTGCATTTTTCGTTTAACTATTGAACCACTTTCAAGTCGTTCTTAACGCTTTTAACACCTTCAATCGTTTTAGTAATGCTTTCCACCTGCGCCGCCTGGGCGTTCGATGTGACATCACCCGTTAACTGGACGATACCTTCGGTGGTTTTTACGCCAATATGGCGTGAAGCAATATCGCCTTCAGACAGTAATTTTGCTTTCACTTTACTGGTTATCAGTGCGTCGCCGGTGTAATCACTGACAGCTTCTGTCGCTGATTTACTCCCATCTTCGGAAACATGAAGTTTATCGCTGACTGAGCTAACCCCTTCGACATTCCCCGCGACAATCACAGCCAGTTCAGCTTCATTCTGACTTCTGACAAAACCACTTAAGGTCACGACTTTATTATCGGTGTCGACCGAAATATCAGTGCTTTTGATACTTTTTTGATCGATAAGCCCGGCTTTCACTCTCGCAGTAATGGCGCTGTCATCCATAAAGTTACCGACCTGGTTCACAGAGCTATCGATTTTTTGCCCGATAGATGCAGACGTCGTTGATTGTGCAAAAGCGCTAGCACTTATCAGTGAAGAACCCAACACGACCGCCAGTACAGTTTTTGAGATAGTTGTCTTAGTCATCGCCTTACTCCTGTGTAGGTTTGCTCATCATTGCAGCTTTGCTTTTCCATTGAACGTCACGTTGATTAGTGATTAGTATCGTGGCAACCAGAAAAGCAAAAATAACACGCTACAGATGACGGAATTTCCAATCTATTCGCCCAACAAATTTGTCACCAACGTGTTAAATGTAGCAAAGATTTGTGAAAGATTCTGGCGAAGTGCTCAAAAAAAGATCAAAAAGGAGAAATTAGCAGGAAATTAAGAACATTCTGTATCGGACTGAACTGGCAGGAAAAGTAGCAGAGCGCGGCGGGAACCGCGCTCTGGAAGGACGATTAGTGTTCGCGGGTTTTACGGAAATTCACTTCCGGATAACGTTCCTGAGTCAGGTTAAGGTTAACCATTGTTGGCGCAATGTAAGTCAGATTGTCACCGCCATCCAGTGCAAGCTGCATTTCATTCTTACGCTGGAACTCATCAAATTTCTTCGCGTTATCACTCTCAACCCAGCGTGCGGTTGCAACGTTGACGGACTCGTAAATCGCTTCAACGTTATATTCGCTTTTCAGACGTGCCACGACGACGTCAAACTGAAGGACACCGACCGCACCAACGATAAGATCGTTATTCGCTACCGGACGGAAGACCTGAACCGCACCTTCTTCAGATAGCTGAACCAGACCTTTCAGCAGCTGTTTCTGTTTCAACGGGTCACGCAAGCGGATACGGCGGAACAGCTCTGGCGCGAAGTTCGGGATACCGGTGAACTTCATCATTTCACCCTGGGTAAAGGTGTCACCTATCTGTATCGTGCCATGGTTATGCAAGCCAATGATATCGCCCGGATAAGCTTCCTCTACGTGAGAACGGTCACCTGCCATAAAGGTTAAGGCGTCGGAAATCACGACATCTTTACCAGTACGTACCTGACGCAGTTTCATCCCTTTTGCATACTGACCAGAAACGACGCGCATAAAGGCCACGCGGTCACGGTGTTTAGGATCCATATTCGCCTGGATCTTAAAGACAAAACCGGTAAATTTCTCTTCTTCTGCAGCGACAGTACGGGTATCAGATTTACGTGGCATCGGGGCAGGAGCCCACTCAACCAGGCCATCCAGCATATGATCAACGCCGAAGTTACCCAAAGCAGTACCAAAGAATACTGGGGTAATTTCACCTGCCAGGAACAGTTCATGATCGAACTCGTTAGACGCTCCCTGTACCAGTTCCAGCTCATCACGCAGCTGTTGTGCCAGGTCTTCGCCGACCGCACTATCTAACTCTGGGTTATTCAGCCCTTTAACAATGCGTACATCCTGAATGGTATGGCCTTTACCGGTCTGATAAAGATAGGTTTCATCTTTATAGAGGTGGTAAACCCCTTTGAACAGTTTGCCACAACCAATAGGCCAGGTTATCGGTGAACAGGCAATTTTCAGCTCACGTTCAACTTCATCCAGCAGCTCCATTGGGTCGCGAATATCACGGTCCAGTTTATTCATAAAAGTCAGGATCGGCGTATCACGCAGACGGGTGACTTCCATCAGTTTACGGGTACGATCTTCTACACCCTTAGCCGCATCGATAACCATCAGACAGCAGTCAACAGCGGTCAGGGTACGGTAAGTATCTTCCGAGAAGTCTTCGTGTCCCGGGGTATCAAGCAGGTTCACCAGGCACTCATGGTACGGGAACTGCATCACAGAGGTGGTAATCGAGATCCCACGCTGTTTTTCCATTTCCATCCAGTCAGACTTAGCGTGCTGGCTGGAACCACGGCCTTTGACCGTACCGGCGGTTTGAATCGCGTGTCCGAACAGCAACACTTTTTCAGTGATGGTTGTTTTACCGGCATCCGGGTGAGAAATTATCGCGAAGGTGCGACGTTTCGACACCTCTTGCAAAAAAGGAGACAAAGTCATGTTGATATCTTCTTTGATATGCGCACAGACAGGCTGTGCGTCGAGTAAACGTTAACTGGAGCTATTTTACCCCGCATTCGGGGCGAAACAATCAACTATCTTTTTTACACAACAGTAGCTCCAGTTCACTTAGTGTCGAGACTTGCCAGGTTGGGTGAATGCCTTCCGGTAAACTGCGCCCATGCATATTCAACCAGCAGGTGGCAATTCCGGCATTGTTCCCCCCCAAAATGTCGGATTCTGGCGTGTCTCCGACCATCAAGATACGAGAGAGTGGCGGATTCCCCATTCTGGCAAACGTATACTCGAAAATCTTCAAGTCTGGTTTGGCAATGCCTACTTCTTCAGAGATAACCAGTAAGTCAAAATGGTCACTCAAGCCAGTACGCTCAAGGCGGGTTTGCTGTAGGGCAGTAAACCCATTAGTAATAATACCTATCTTCACTTTTCCCTGCAGCGCATCAAGCAAGGAGACGGCTCCTGGCAAGGGTGCACAGATATCGGCCATCGCCGATAAAAAGGCATTATTCAGTTCACTAGGAGGGACATCAAGGCGTTTAGCCCAGCCTTCAAAGCGCTGAAGCTGGAGCTGCATCGCGGTGATAACACCATTCTGGTAATCTACCCACAACGGCTTGTTAACCGCCTGATACTCCTGGAAATCATCCGCAGTGAAGGTTACGTCATAGTTGAGAAACATCCGCTGTAACCCGCCGAATGCGTCAAAGGTAAACAACGTTTCATCCGCATCAAATAAAATCCAGTCCCAGTTCATTCACATACCTTTTTATCGTATTAACCTAACGGCAAAGCCATAACAATTGCGTCTTCCCGACCATCTTTAGCCGGGTAATAGTTGCGACGGATTGTCGCTTCATTAAAGCCAAGACTTTCATACAGGGCGATAGCGGCCTGGTTGGAGGCCCGAACTTCCAGCCACAGTGTCGCGATGCCCCGGTTCTCAAGCTCGCTGATAATATACTCAAGCAGAGTTCGTCCCAGCCCCTGGCGCTGATAATCAGGGCTCACGGCGATATTGAACAAGGTCGCCTCATCCAGCACCACCTGAGTTACCGCAAAAGCGGCCATTTCGCCTTCAACATCCAGTCGGAGATTGAAATAGCGATCGCCCTGATTACTGGCAAATGTTTTTTCACTCCAGGGAAAAGCGTGACTACGTTGCTCGATAGCATACGCAGCTGCCAAATCACCTGGCTGTAGAGAAGAAATCTGATTCATAGGTGCAAATTTGTTGCCATAGCGCGCGTCGTTCCGCGCTATTAAGATAGAGTTCATCTAAGTCTACAGAAAGTAACTTAGCCCCGGAAATCGCTAACGGAACATCCACCCCCAGACACCAACTGTTACACTGGCTTCCTGCCGGAAGCATCGCTGCGCGTTCAGGAGTGACCTGAAGAACCTGGTTTTCATGCAAGCCCAGACTACGTAAAACATCCATCACAAAAGGGTCGCTTAATACGCTAAGCCTCTCTGTTACCAGCACTAAACGCGTGTCGGACAGCAGCGTAACTGCAATTTCACCTTGTAACACCGCCGGACGCCGCAACACCCACTGAGTGATGCCCAGCTGCTGTAGTCGCAAGTCACGTCGGGAAGGGAGAGTCATGGCAAGCCCTGTCGAGAACAATATTCGGGGCGTAAATATAGCAAATTCATCGAATCCACGCTATTAAAGCTCTATACCCTTCATTCTTCAAATTGCCTGGGTGTGACTTTTGTTTAATCAACCGAATCACATAGTTTATATATGCGCATCGTTTGAATAAACTCGGTGCCTACAAGCAACTCGAACTATTTTGGGTATATACTTGCGTTTCTGATTTTCCAGGAGCTATTTGATGAGTGCGTTAACCCCGGCGAGTGAAGTTCTGCTGCGCCACAGCGATGATTTTACCGAATGCCGTGTGTTGTTTGCCGGTGATCTACAAGACGATCTGCCAGCGCGTTTTGATACCGCAGCTAGTCGCGCCCATACCCAGCAATATCACCACTGGCAGGTATTAAGCGCGCTAATGGGTGACAATGTACAGTTTGGTCTGGTCGCCACCCCAGAGATAGTTGCCGACAGCAATACTCTGATCTACTACTGGCCGAAGAATAAACCTGAAGCCCAGTTTCAGCTGATGAATATTCTGTCCATGATGCCTGTGGGGACGGATGTGTTTGTGGTCGGTGAAAACCGCAGCGGCGTACGCAGTGCCGAGCAAATGCTTGCCGATATCTGCCCGATGAACAAAATTGATAGTGCTCGTCGCTGTGGTCTCTACCACGGTCGCCTGGAACAACAGCCCGCATTTGATGCAAATGGTGGCTGGGGCGAATATCAAATCGATGCACTGACAGTGAAAACCTTACCAGGCGTATTTAGTCGTGATGGTCTGGATACTGGCAGTAAATTACTGCTCTCCACTCTGCCTGCCCATAGAAAAGGTAAAGTGCTGGATGTCGGTTGTGGCGCTGGCGTACTTTCTGTCGCACTGGCAACGCTTTCGCCTAAAGTCCGTCTGACGCTCTGCGATGTCAGCGCTGCTGCTGTGGAAGCGAGCCGTGCAACACTGGCTGCTAATGGTATTGAGGGTGAAGTATTCGCCAGTAATGTCTATTCCGAGGTTGAGGGGCGTTTCGATATGATCCTCTCTAACCCACCGTTCCATGATGGTATGCAAATCAGTCAGGATGCAGCTTTGCAGCTGATTCGTGGCGCAGTTCGTCATCTGAATATTGGCGGGGAATTACGCATTGTTGCGAATGCTTTCCTGCCTTACGCAGCGATACTGGATGAAATGTTTGGTGAGCATGAAGTACTGGCTCAGACAGGACGTTTTAAAGTCTATCGTGCGGTGCTGGGACGCGGTGCGAAAAAGCGTTAATAGGTATCAGGTGCCGTTTTTTTCAGCGATTAGCAAGGCGGCACTCAATTAACTGTTGACGAAGTTCAGAAAACATCTAAAATTCGCCTCCTTGGTTGTGATGCTTCGGCATAACAGGTACGCGATGGTGGCGGAATTGGTAGACGCGCTAGCTTCAGGTGTTAGTGTTCTTACGGACGTGAGGGTTCAAGTCCCTCCCTTCGCACCAACAACCAAATAAAGTAAAGTATCGTTCGCACTGCGCGATGGTGGCGGAATTGGTAGACGCGCTAGCTTCAGGTGTTAGTGTTCTTACGGACGTGAGGGTTCAAGTCCCTCCCTTCGCACCAATGCGAAACGATATTGATAAGATTTAAGCAAGCACTGTGCGATGGTGGCGGAATTGGTAGACGCGCTAGCTTCAGGTGTTAGTGTTCTTACGGACGTGAGGGTTCAAGTCCCTCCCTTCGCACCAACTTGCTTAACTTCTTTCCTGCAATAACTTCCCCTTAGTTTTTCTTATCATTTTCTCTTCTAGTGCAAATTCATCGTAATGAGCAGCAGTCCACTGGTGAACACTACGCAGGATGGCAGTAAGACAAAATGACGTAACCGTTTGTGATACAGCATAAATGCTGTCATCAATAAACCGGCAACAATCAGTAATCGCCACTGATCAAAACTCAATTCCAGCAAGGTCAATAGCGCCACAGCCAGCGCTGCAACGATAATACTCCATCCACCTTCAAGCCGTCTTTGTAGCATCATCCCAGGCATTCTCTTCTTACGATAATGATAATCACTATCATATGATAATTTTTCTCAGTTGTCAGCGTAAAAATATCCGATAAATGCCAGCTATCACTGATATTTAATTATTAAGTAATGACATAAAAATTATAAGGTGATAAATTTATCTGAATATAGTACCGCTCTAATAAATGATCCTAAGAAAGTACCTGGCTTAATTTTTTATTTATTTCAAATACACTGACTACCAACAGCGCGTTATCCTATGACAATACAGTTGCTATGACATCGCACATCTGGCATACCCTGCTTAAAAGTAAGCACAGTCTTTCATTATGCTTATTTATTCTTCTTAATGGATTAACTTCCGTTGCAGCCCTCTTTTGCCCTTTTTATTCTCAGCAGCACATCACTTTGCCTGTGGTATTGATTCTGGCTAGCAGCATCATTTTGCTTTCCCTGAGTTTATTCTATGCTAATAGACTGATTAATATAAATATAGTGGCGTTATTTTATGGTTTATTGTGGGCATCGCAGCTGATTATTAAAAATGATTTATTAACAGAATATCAACATTCTGTTCTGATGATGAGTTTGTTGTCAGTTTTATTGATCGCAACCCTTTCATTTATAAATAATATTTATGCTTTTATTCTCTATTGCCTGCCTGTTTACCTCGCCGTTTTCTGGCTGGATAACAGTGGTTATGGGATATGGCTGATATTCCCTGTCGTATTACCTGCATTAGGCATTACTATCCACTACCAGATACAAAAACGACATACTGAGTTTAATCAGCGTCTGATGAATAAATTTCAAGAGGAACGGGAAAGACTCAGCGATCTCAGTATGTTAGATCCATTAACCGGGCTCTATAATCGCCGTGGTTTCCAGCATCGTTTCGATAACATCATGGCACCCGATAAAGGCAATCACTTTATTTTGTTGCTGGATATCGATCGTTTCAAATCCTATAACGACCATTATGGCCATACTATGGGCGATCAGACACTGATACGGGTCTCTGCGGCTATTCGTGATGCGGTCCGCGCCAAAGATATTGTAGCCCGCTATGGCGGTGAAGAGTTTCTGGTGATGCTGACAGATATTCAAAGTTCACAAGCTCTACAAACAGCTGAACGTATTCGTCAGTACGTTTATGACCTGAATATCACCCACCAATTTAGTAATGAACTGGATAATAATATTACTATTAGTATTGGTATTACGCCATTACAAGGAGATGATATTGAACAGGCAATATTGCTAGCAGATCAGGCTTTGTATAAAGCTAAAAACCATGGACGAAATAAAATATTACCCGCAGAGGCATTTGAACTGCAATAATCTAATTAATTATTCCTTAGCATTATTACTCTATACCCTAAATAATTCGAGTTGCTTGTAGGCGCAAAGAGAAGGCTGTCGATGAGCATAGATAAACTATGTGATTCGGCAGCCTGAACGCCAGCAACGCCCAAGCAACTTGAAGTATGACGGGTATATACCCTAAATAATCCGAGTGACTTGTAGGCGCAAAGAGAAGACAGTCGATGAACATAGATAAACTATGTGATTCGGCAGCCTGAACGCCAGCAGCGCCCAAGTCACTTGAAGTATTCCCAGGCTGAGAGCGCCCCTTGAATCAAGCGGTTCTTTTCTTGAACTAAAGTCATCGCCCTGACTTGATACCCGCCCCTACAGACAAAATTTATTTCCTGATTCTCTAAAATCTGCATAAATATTGATCTCAGATACTTAGGCCTGAACCCCCATATATGCTAATAATAAAGCAAATAAAAAGCTGTCGTTTATACCCGTCATACTTCAAGTTGCTTGGGCGTTACCTTCGTCAATCCTGCCGAATCACATAGTTTATCTATGCTCATCGGCCTGATTGACTCTGCGCCTACAAGCCACTCGAATTATTTTGGGTATATACCTTTTAGGGTTCGTTATGCAAACTGAAACCTCTCATCATCATGAGATAACCCGTTTATGCATCCAGTGCGCTATTTTTTTACTTCAGCATGGAGCCGAAAGTGCACTGGTTGAAGAACTTGCTACACGTCTGGGCAAAGCATTAGGCATGGATAGTGTTGAAATATCTATCTCGGCAAACTCTATCGTACTCAGTACTATCAAAAATAATCACTGCATCACCACCACGCGTAAAAATAACGATCACGGTATAAATATGCATATGGTGACCGAAGTTCAGCATATTGTGATTATGACTGAGCATAAACTGCTGGATCACAAGGACGTATTAAAAAGATTTTCACATCTGAAGCCACTGCGGTATCCACGCTGGTTAATGGTGCTTATCGTCGGATTGTCTTGCGCCAGTTTCTGTAAATTAAACGCAGGAGGATGGGATGGCGCTTTAGTGACATTTATCGCCAGCTCAGTAGCAATGTATGTCCGTCTGCTGCTCACCCAGCGACGACTTCATCCGCAAATTACTTTTGCTATCACCGCTTTTATTGCCACCAGTGTTTCAGGTTTATTGATTGGTAAGGGCATATTCAGCCAGACCTCAACCATTGCCATCGCTTCCAGTGTGTTGCTTCTGGTTCCAGGGTTCCCGCTGATCAACGCCGTTGCCGATATGTTTAAAGGCCACGTCAATACTGGTCTGGCACGTTGGGCAATGGCGAGCCTGCTGACACTGGCTACCTGTATAGGAATTGTCACTGCACTGTCTTTATGGGGGCTTAACGGATGGTAATCCTCGAATTTATTCTTGCGCTAATTCAGGATATGTTGCTGGCTGCAATACCTGCTTTAGGCTTTGCCATGGTATTTAATGTTCCTGTCCGAGCGCTCCCCTATTGCGCCTTGCTGGGAGCAATAGGCCATGGCTCTCGCATGATCCTACTCGCGCTGGGTCTGAGCATTGAAACAGGGACCTTCCTGTCGGCGATTCTGGTGGGCGTCATTGGTATTCAATGGTCACGCTGGTACCTTGCTCATCCGAAAATATTTACCGTCGCAGCAGTGATCCCGATGTTCCCCGGTATTTATGCCTATACCTCTATGATTTCTTTAGTCAAATTGAGTCAGTCCGGCTACAGCGAACCTTTATTTATCCAGGCGGTAATGAATTTCCTTAAAGCCTCTTATATTGTAGGGGCATTATCGATAGGTTTATCGCTTCCCGCGCTCTGGCTCTATCGCAAAAAACCCCGCGTATAAGTTATTATCCATTAAGAAGAATAATGCTGGGTCAAATGTTCAACTCAGCATTATCACTTAAAATATTTGCTATTTAATTTGTGACTATTTACAGTCATGGCATTGAAAACGACCTTGTCCGCGGCAGATACATTGCAATTAGAAAATCAGCTTTGCTTTGCAGTTTATTCCACTAATTTAGCCATCAATAAACGCTATCGTCAGTGGCTGACGCCATTAAAGCTAACTTACCCACAATATTTGGTGATGTTAGTTCTCTGGCAACGGGATGATGTCACGCTATCGCAAATTGGTGAACAACTGTTCCTGGACTCAGCGACACTCACTCCGCTGCTTAAGCGACTCGAAAGTGCTGGATGGGTATTACGCCATCGTTCACGTGACGATGAGCGTCAGGTGGTCATCACTCTGACGCCTGAAGGTCGTGAACTGAAAGAAAAAGCAAAAAAGATCCCCGAATCACTCAGACAAACGTTAACCCATGGTGTCGATGATGTTGTCGCTCTCAAAGCACAGCTTGAGCAACTGCGCCAGCAGCTAAATAAATAGGGCATTGCGATAAAAACTCACGCAATGACATCACCAGGAGCTTCACGGATCTTGTTTGTCGTCCTGAAAAAAAACCTGTAGATTAATAATATATTTTTTCACTATTGCAATGTTTTCCAGAGAGTCTATGCTGACTATCGGCTTTGCTACCGCATAAATCATTTCAAAACAGCAATTTTAGGTGTAGTCGTACCGTAAACAGACTTAAATCTAAAAAAAAAGAATATAAGTAGCGCGCTACAATATAGCGTGATATTTAAAATTGTTCTGTCATAGGGCTAGGGTCTGTAAACAAGGCGTCTTCTGTTGAATACTAATCACGGTTCCATCCACATAGTCGCCACCCCATTAAAGTGAATAAATGCCTCATCAGAAAATGGCTGTATCAGATAATACTTGGAATGCTGAAAGCGGCTTACAGATGCAAAACCAGACTTGTGCAGTATCCAGGCAACTTGACGTATGACGAGTATATACGGAATTCAGGAACTTGCTGTCATAGCAACCAAACAGGGATAGAAAAATGAATAATCCATACTGGCTTAACTACGGTACCTCACTGATATTTTTATTAATATCAACGAAATGCATCGCTCTCAGCTGGCAAGACAAACTCATCGATTTATCTGAAGAACAAATCCATCATAACATCGTAGCAGGAACACAAAGTGGCGGGCTCTCTCTTTCATCTTTAAGCACTCTGCTTGAGGGGGGAAATACTGCCCTTAGTGCCAATACGATGGCAAATGCAGCTGGTGTGATTGAATACTGCACAAAAAACAAACTTTCCTCACTGGAAAATGCCGAGAAAATACAGAGTCGGTTAGTTCATAAACTGGGTCTCGCTCGTCCTCATAATAGTGCAGCGAAAAAGGACTATACCCAAGGTTTATCTGGATTACTCAACACGCATAACGGTCAGCAGCTGGATATGAATGATTTAAGCCATTCGGAGCTCGCCGCTGAGGTCAAAACGAAGGCTTGTGATCTGGTGTTCAAGCAAGGTAGGGATTATTTATCCCTTTAATGGCTGAGCCACTTTACAGTCGAAATCCAGTAACTCTTCTGCCGTTCCTAAGGTGAGAGCCATTAGCTGAACCCGGGTTGCCAGCAAAATAGCCTCACCATTATCCGTAACGATACGCACTAAACCATAGTTGTCCATAGAGTCTCCCTCAGCCTGCAGATACTGCGAAAGGGCGAGAAAGGGATCCGTCGTCGCTGCGGCTCTAATCGCGAGATAGCGCCGCCCCGACAGGGGAGTGCTTAGCGCCTGCCAGTGCTCATCGATATTTTTATTTTGCTGCAAGATGGCCTGGTAGACCTCTGGTTTCAGGCAGGCCAGATGAAGATGTAGCTGGTTCTGGGTACGTCCATAGCGGGAATTAACAGCCAGAGCCAGATAGCGCTCTGGGATCGGAAATGCCGCTTGTTGCTGTAAGAAATAACGCGTGTCCCAGCCATGCTGGAAATAGTTTTCTGTTTTGCTATTCAGGAGTTCAGCACTTTCAATACCGGTGATTTTATCGGTCGGGATCAAAAGAGTATGTAACGGCCCCTTCGCATCTTTAAAAACCGTGTAGCGCTGTGCCAGATTAACTTGCAGGCAAGAAACCGTTGTCCCTGAACGTTGTTGTTCAGGGACACAACGCTCACTCACTATCTGCCATAACTGCTGACTATTATAGTGTAACCATGCCAGATACAGGGCGGGTAACAGCAGTACAAGTCCGCTGATGGCCACCAGTATTAAGCGCATTTTTTTAAATCGTGAGTGTGGGGGATGTTGAGCAGGAGAGATTTTGCTACGGGTCATGATTACCTGATATCCCGAATGGCTCGGGTTAAACAGCAACGAACGGCGGTTCCGTTCGTTGCGGATTGCGTGCCACTATAAAGACTTAGCTATGGCTCTGTATCTTCTTGATAATATTGGTCGTCGAACAACCATCTTCAAAGTTCAGCACCATCACTTCCCCCCCGTTGGCCCAGACTTCCTGACTTCCGGCAATCTGGTCGGGTTTATAATCACCGCCCTTCACCAGCCTGTCAGGCAGGATCTCACCAATGAGGCGTTGTGGCGTATCTTCTTCAAACAGTACCACCCAATCTACTGCTTCGAGTGCCGCCAGCACCACCATACGCTGATCCTGAGGATTCACAGGACGAGTCTCACCTTTCAGACGTCGGGTAGAAGCATCACTGTTTACCGCCACAATAAGCCGGTCACCCAGTTTACGGGCATTCGCCAGGTAAGAAACATGGCCTGCATGGAGAATATCAAACACGCCGTTGGTCATCACGACACGCTCACCACGTTTACGCGCGGCTTCAACGGCAATGTTCAACTCGGCTTCGCTCATCACGCCAAATCCGGTCTCTGAACGTCCGCGTACCGCATTTTCCAGCTCAACAGGAGAAACGGTCGAGGTACCCAGTTTTCCTACGACAACACCTGCTGCGGCGTTAGCTAAATAGCACGCTTCTTCCAGAGAATGACCGGAGGCCAGTGTCGCAGCCAGAACGCCAATCACGGTATCACCGGCGCCAGTCACGTCGAAAACTTCTTGAGCCTGGGTGGCTAAGTTGAAAGGTTCGACGCCAGGACGCAGTAAGGTCATACCTTGTTCCGAACGGGTTATCAGTAAAGCCGATAATGAAAACTCAGCAATAAGCGCCATACCACGCGCCACTAATTGCTCTTCACTATGACATTTACCCACCACGGCTTCGAATTCTGCCAGGTTTGGCGTCAGTAAGGTTGCCCCGCGATAGCGCTCAAAGTCGGTACCTTTCGGATCGATAAGTACCGGAACATTGGCTTCACGCGCCAGACAAATCATCTGCTGAACACTTTCCAGCGCACCTTTGGCGTAGTCAGACAGCACCAGGGCGCCAATATGCGGTAGCGCCTGACGAATACGGTCGTGCATGGGTTCAGGATCAATACCCGCGAATCCCTCTTCAAAATCCAGACGAATAAGCTGCTGATTACGGGAGAGCACCCGTAGTTTGGTTATTGTTGGGTGAGTGGCTACAGAAACAAAATCACACTTAACATTCACACCGGCCAGCGTCTGACTGAGTGCGCGAGCAGCGTCATCAATACCAGTAAAGCCGACTAAACGGGAAACAGCACCTAGCGAAGCAATATTCATTGCAACGTTTGCCGCCCCTCCAGGACGCTCTTCGATAGTATCAACTTTGACCACCGGCACCGGGGCTTCCGGTGAAATGCGGCTGGTTGGGCCGTACCAGTAGCGATCCAGCATCACATCACCAACTACCATGACACCAGCACGACTATATTCCGGCAGTGTTACTTTCATTCCTGACTCTCCAGCGCGGGATAAAATTTTGCGTGGGATAATAACATATTTAGCTCTTTGCGCACGCTTGTGACTCACCAAGCCATGTCAGCCAGCTACGGTTTACCTGCTCACGTTCTTCAACAAATACGTCCAGTGCGACATGACCCGGCAGCGTTTGCAGGGCCAGATGATGGAGCTCATCGCGTAAGGTGACGTAGGCATGTGTGAGTGCTGCGGATTCTTCTTCACTGATAATATTATCCTGGGCCATCAGCTCCAGGATGCGCACATTATCAGGCCAGCGCGTCAAGTCAGGGCTGGTTGATGCATAGCGTAGTACCAGATACTGGGTAATAAACTCAATATCCGTAATACCACCTTTATCGGCTTTGATATCAAAACGTTCGCGTTTTTTATTTCCCAAGTGCGCGCGCATTTTTTCGCGCATCTCTCGCACTTCAGTTTGCAGTATCGTCCCTTCTCGCGGCCGGCACAGCACTTCGTGCCGGATAGCAGCAAACTGTTGGTTTAGCACCGGATCACCATACACCACTCGCGCCCGCACCAAAGCCTGATGCTCCCACGTCCAGGCTTCATTTTTCTGATAGTCTGCAAAGGCTTCAACAGTGGTCACCAGCATGCCCGCGGCTCCCGACGGGCGTAAGCGAGCATCAACTTCGTATAAAATACCTGACGCGGTACGGGTACTGAATAAGTGCAAAATGCGCTGCGCCAGACGTAAATAGAACTGACGACCATCAATTTCACGCTCACCATCAGTGGTGTCATTCGCCGGGCAACTGTGTAGAAAAACCAAGTCGAGATCAGAACTGTAGCCCAGCTCCAGCCCACCCAGTTTGCCATATCCGACGACCGCAAATCCGCGACTATTTTGTCCCAGTAAATGGCGTGGCTGGCCAAAACGGGCCACCATCTGCACCCAGGCCTGCTGCACGACAGCATCAATAATCGCTTCTGCCAGCCAGGTTAAGTGATCGCTAACTTTCATCACTGGCAAGGTTCCGGTGATGTCTGCTGCTGCAACACGCAATAACTGTACCTGTTTAAACTGCCGCAACGCTTCCAGTTGCTGCTCTTCATCATCGTGAACACGCAGTAAATACTGACGCAGTTCATCCCGATATGCATCGGTAGCGGTCGGCTGATACAGCGTATTAGGATCCAGTAGCTCATCCAGTAATAACGGATATTTTGCGAGCTGTTCGGCAATCATCGGCGAGGCAATACAGAGTGTCACCAGCTGTTTGAGCGCGCCAGGATATTCCGCTAATAGCTCAAGATAAGTGGTACGGGTGACGATACTCAGCAAAAGCGGGATCATACGGGAAAGAGCCAGAGCCGCACTTTCATGCTGGCATGACTCACGCAATAAGCGTGGCATCAGTTGATCCAGAACTAACCGGCCTCGGGAGCCGATAGTCCGCTTATTGGTATCTTCCCGAAAATCAGAAATATACTTGATAACCTGGCGACGGATCTCGGGTGTCAGATGGTTAAGCACAGGGGTTGTTTCATCACTATCCAGTGCATCCAGCCACAGTTCACGCCAGGCTTCAGAGGCGCTATCTTCCCCGACTTCGGGCTCATCATCACCAATCAACTCATTAAATACCTGACGGACATTGTGCATATGTCGCTGTAGCGTTTGTTCCAGCTCGTGCCAGTCAGACATCTGCATACCCCAGGCCAGACGAGCACGGTTTAGCTCATCACCAGGTAAGGTCTGGGTCTGCTCATCATTAATACTCTGGAGCAAGTTTTCCAGCCGACGGAGATAAAGATAGGCAGCACGTAGTTTGGCGGCATCATCAGCAGGTAATAGATTAAGTTGTTCAATAGCCTCAAGAGTCGGTAGCAGCGATCGGGACTGTAACAGGGGTTCACGTCCTCCACGGATCAGCTGGAAGACCTGAACAATAAACTCCGTTTCACGGATACCTCCCGCGCCAAGTTTAATATTGTCAGTCAGCCCACGCCGCCGGACTTCACGAGCAATCATCCCTTTCATATTACGCAGGGACTGAATCACGCTGAAATCAATGTAACGACGAAAGACAAAAGGACGCAGCATTTTGCGCAGCTCATGGCTCCAGATATCGTCGTTATCCCCCATCACACGCGCTTTGACCATCGCATAGCGTTCCCAGTCGCGCCCTTGTTCCTGGTAGTAATCCTCCAGAGCAGCAAAACTCATCACCAAAGGACCACTATCCCCAAAGGGCCGCAAGCGCATATCCACCCGATAAACAAAACCATCTGCGGTGGGCTGATCCAGTACTTTAATCAGACGCTGACCAAGACGTGTAAAAAATTGGGCATTATCCAGCTCGCGACGGCCACCCACGGTTGAGCCATTTTCTGGCCAGGCAAAGATAAGGTCGATATCCGAAGAGAAATTGAGTTCACCTCCCCCCAGTTTACCCATGCCCAGAATCAGCAAGGGCTGAGCGACGCCCTCGGCATTCACGGGTGTGCCCCATTCACGGCAACAGGCGTTATACAGCCAGTCACGAGCAGCGATAATTAACGTTTCTGCCAGCATACTTAACTGTTTGAGCGTCTCAAGGGTATCGACCTGCTCCAGTGCCTGGGACCAGGCAATTCGTACCATGATTCGGCGACGAAACTGGCGTAAAGCACGCATCAACGCGGCTTCATCCGACACCTCTTGCAAAGCGACTTGCAGCCAGCTGGCGTAGTGCTGCCACTCCTCAGCCTGAGGAGCGTTCTGTTGTAAATCATCAAGCCAGGCAGGATATGCCGCCATACTGTCGCTAACAAAATCACTGATAGAAAGCACGGCCCGAGCCTCATTAGTGAGTTTTTGGGCATCAATATCTTCAGGCAGATGGGTTAACACAATCTGCAAGTGGTGCTGTAACAACGGAGTAAGCGGCATCATGGTGGTATTCCTTGCCTGTCAGTTATTTTCCGCTATGCAGCCAAAAAGGCGCCTGCGAAATGGCTTCGTTACGATAGTGTTCAATCTCAACGATTTGATTTGTACTGATAGCATCAAACAGTCCTTGCCAGTTTTCCAGCCAAGGAGAGGCTTGCTCGGCACGGTAGATCCCTGCCAGCAGACGTGCTGCATCTAACTCACGCACCAGACGAGTCAGCTTGTCGGCATAGGCATCGCCTAACGGGCGCTGGAAAATCGCTCTTAATTCAGCGGAATGGCGGGAAAGGTGACCATCAGCAAAACGCTTTAAAGAACCATCAAGCTTAATACGCCCTTTTTCATCAATATAGTCACGCCACTGGGACTCGAACAGCCAGCGGGTTAATGTCAGCTTGGTAATGCTGGCCTCGGCACTAAACAAGACAGACTCGCCCTTGTTATGTTCTGCAAGACTGGCTTCAAAACTGAGCAGCAAATCGCGTAATTGTGAACTGGCTTTGCGTGGAATAATGCCACCGAACAACGCCAGAACATGACGGACATTGCCTGCTGCGAGCAAGATATGTTGTTTCGCTGCCCGATTACCGCGCAACCAGAGTTCTTCATGATAGAGCCAGCTTTCCAGCGACTGGGCCAGAGAAGCTTTAAGCGCTTGTTCTATGGTTGTTTTAGGGGCCAGAGATAACAGACTCAGGGGCTTAATTGAACGCTCAACCGCACCCTGCGCAAGATGATAGCCACGAGCCGCCTTGCTCAAACTGCCCATCCGTAAACCCGGCTCATTCACTAATTGCTCGGCCAGAATAAGCAATGCACTGGCTTCACCTTCCAGCAGTTCCAGCTCTAACTCGCAAATCGGCTCTTGTAAATCTCCGGCGACCACTTCACCCTGGTCGAGAGCCAGTTCAATACGGCTCTCTCCCTGCTGAACAATCCAGGTCTGGCGATTAAAGTTAGTGCTAAACAACGGATTAAGCTGCTGTTGAAGTTCCGCGATATCTACGCCTTGCGGCCAAATTTCGGCAGGCAGTAGCGCCAGGTCAAGTATAGGCTCACTTAATGGCACATTATATTCCGGGCGCTGATGTAAACCTCCTGTGACCTGGCCTGAGGTTTTCATCGTCATTTCATAGCTATTGCCATTACCACGAATACGCAGCCCCATATTGTGGCGACGCAGAAAATTGTCTGGTGTTTCATAATAGATATTCACCAGTTGGCGTGCCTCATGCTGTTCTTGCGACAAGCCACCCAATTTTTCACTTAATGAGTCAATCACTGGTGGATTAACGATAAATTTTAATTCTATTTCCTGAGCCATATCTTCTTTACTTTGCAGTGGAGCACACGACAACGCCGTACGCCTGAGAGTTAACATTAGATATGCAGATAGTACGACAAAAAAAGCGGTAAGGTCGCGTGTTTACCCGTAAGAAATTGCAATAATGGGCCAAATCTATACCCTTAATAATTTGGGCAGCCTGCAGGCACCCCGTTCAACCCGCCGATGAGCATAGACAACTATGTGATTCGGTGGGCTGAACGCAGGCAACACCCAGGCAGCTTGAAGTATGACGGACATATCCCCTAAATAATTCGAGTTGCCTGTAGGCGCCCAGCTCAGCCCGCCGATGAGCATAGACAACTATGTGATTCGGCGGGCTGAACGCAGGCAACACCCAGGCAGCTTGAAGTATGACGGGGATACCCGGATGATTCTCATTCCGGTTAATAGATTGCACCGTCAGACTGTTGCCACTACTATCCTTTTACAACTCATGAAAAAATGTCGATCTAATGCTTAATTTACGCCTAATTTGCTTAACTTTGCTGTCTCTTAGTGTTTCCGTCGCGGCAAATGCCGACGAAAAACGTTATGTTTCTGATGAATTGAACACTTGGGTACGAAGTGGCCCGAGTGATAGCTATCGCCTGGTCGGTACCGTTAATGCTGGGGAAGAAGTCACCTTACTGCAACGTAATGAAGAGACCAAATATGGTCAAATACGAGAAAGTAATGGCCGCACTGTCTGGATCCCGTTAGCACAATTAAGCAATATACCGAGCATCCGCACCCGAGTGCCTGAATTAGAGAGTCAGCTCAAAACGCTGACCGATAAACTGACCAATATTGATACCACCTGGAATCAACGCACTGCAGAAATGCAGAAAAAAGTTGCGCAAAGCGATGAGGTCATCAACGGTCTTAAAGAAGAAAATCAACAACTTAAAAATCAACTTATCGTTGCCCAGAAAAAAGTCAATGCTGCCAATGTTCAGCTTGATGATAAGCAACGTGCCATTATTTTACAGTGGTTTGTCTACGGTGGTGGGGTGGCTGGCTTTGGTCTGCTGGTCGGATTACTGCTGCCACGAATGATGCCACGGCGTAAGAAAAATGACCGCTGGATGAACTGACCGATTTATACCCTCAATAATTCGAGTTGCCTGTAGCCGCTAAGTGAAGAGAGTCGATGAGCATAGAGACAGTATGTGATTCGGCTGTCTGAACGTCAGCAGCCCTAAGCAACTTGAAGAATAACGGGTATATACACTCAATAATTCGAGTTGCATACAACCGCGACGCTTCGAGCTTCGTGGTTGTATGCAGGCATCTAATAGGTATAGCCATTGATTCACCTTGCATCTATATTTAGCATTTGAGTTAACAAAAAGTTACTAGGGAGTTACAGGTGAAAGTTTATTTGGTCGGTGGGGCTGTACGGGACAAATTACTCAACCTGTCGGTTAAAGATAAAGACTGGCTTGTGGTAGGTGCGACACCTCAACAAATGCTGGACGCTGGCTATCAGCAAGTGGGTAAAGATTTTCCGGTCTTTTTACATCCGGGTTCACGGGAAGAGTATGCACTGGCCCGCACTGAACGTAAGTCAGGTCAAGGATATACTGGCTTTACTTGCTATGCCGCCCCGGATGTCACACTGGAGCAAGATTTGCTGCGTCGTGACCTGACCATCAACGCTATTGCTGAGGATGAGCAGGGTATACTTGCCGATCCTTACGGTGGTTTGGACGATCTGAAAAATCGTATTCTGCGTCATGTCTCTCCGGCTTTTAACGAAGATCCATTGCGCGTACTGCGCGTGGCGCGTTTTGCTGCCCGTTTTGCGCATCTTAGTTTCCGTATAGCTCCTGAAACCCTGGCGTTAATGAGCGAGATAACCGCTAGTGGCGCTCTGGCATATTTAACCCCGGAGCGAGTCTGGAAAGAGACCGAAAAGGCGCTTGGTTGCCGTAACCCACAGGTTTACTTTGCCGTACTACGTGAATGTGGTGCTCTGAAAGCCCTGTTTCCGGAAATTGATGCACTATACGGTGTTCCGGCTCCTGCCAAATGGCATCCGGAAATTGATACCGGCATCCATACTCTGATGACACTGACAATAGCGGCTCAGCTTAGCCCTGAGATTGATGTCCGTTTTGCCACCCTGTGTCACGATCTGGGTAAAGCACTGACTCCACCAGAAAAATGGCCCAGTCACCATGGTCATGGACCAGCAGGTGTGAAACTGGTCGAACAGCTGTGTAACAGGTTGCGTGTTCCGACAGAAATCCGGGACCTGGCAAAGCTGGTGGCTGAGTTTCACGACCTGATCCATACCTTCCCAATCCTGCAGCCGAAAACCGTGATTAAACTGTTTGATAAAATAGATGCCTGGCGCAAGCCCTGGAGGGTGGAGCAAATAGCCCTTACCAGCGAAGCGGATGCCCGCGGCCGCACGGGATTTGAAGCCAATGACTACCCGCAGGGACGTCAGCTCCGCGCAGCCTGGAAGGCCGCTCAACAGGTCACCAATAAAGAAGTGGTTGATGCAGGCTTTCAGGGTCCCGATATCCGTGAGGAGCTGACCAAGCGCAGAATTCAAGCCGTGGCGCTCTGGAAACAAGAAAATGGTCTGACAACGCCATCAGATAGCTGATATTCATTGTTCAGTTCGTCAGGCAAACTGCCTGACGAATTTGAGCAAGTAAACATTATAATCCCCCTCCCCGCATAAAATATATTATATTTCACGCAGCATGCTGACTCATCTCAAACACCCTCAGAAAATATATCTTATAAAAAACGCCACATGAAAAATAATAATGTTGTGCTCATTTCATAACTGTTCTGAAATAAAAGCTTATTCATTTTTATCAGCAAATCATATTCAGGAATTTATATTTTCGTCCGCACAACGGAGGGCAGCATGGAAAAATTAATTTTCCTTATCATTATCTTTACACTATCAATAGAATGTCGTTTTCAAGAGCCTATTATAGCGAAGATGCCACATGAAAAAGAGCACGTCACTTTTCCTGACGAAATAAATATTGATGCTTATACATTACACAAAATCAATACCATAATACATGATATATCTAATGATAAGACATTGAGCCAGAATGAAAAAATAGCACTGATCTCCGCCAAATTCCTCGGTACACCTTACCAGGGAAATAGACTGGAGGGTTCTGCTACCACGTCCGAGATTCTAACCATAGATTTCAGAGGCTTAGATTGCATTACTTATCTCGATTATGTTATTGCGTTACACATGTCTCATTCAGAGAAAGATTTCCTTTATAATATAATCAAAATCCGTTATATCAACAGCGATATTAGTTTCTATAGCAGGAGACATTTTTTCACTGACAGGGCTAACCGTGAGTATCAAATAGCTGAGAACGTCACGACGCAACTGAGTGCTAAAACGCTAAAATACGTTAAATCACTTAATCAAAAAACTAAAAGCCAAAAATACCTTTCCGGAATTCCTATTACTTCACGCAGCATCAGCTATATCCCCAGCGCGGAAATTGATCACCGACTAATAAGCACATTAAAATCAGGTGATATAATTGGCATTTATACACCAAAACCAGGGCTGGATGTTTCTCATGTTGGTTTTGTTATTATGACTGAACAGGGGCCTGTATTTCGTCATGCATCATCCTCCGAAGATAACCAGAGTGTAGTAGACAGTCCCCTAATACCTTATTTATTGTCCTCACCAGGAATTATGGTATTAAGAATGACACCATCAGTTTTATGATATTTTTATTTTGTCTGAACAGTAGAAAGACAATCCTGCTCTGGTGCAGGATTAGTCTCTGTATTTTTTCATGACGTATATACCCGTCATACTTCAAGTTGCTCAGGGCTGCTGGCGTTCAAGCAAATGAACAGCAGGTGTTTATCGATGTGTCAGCGGGCGCTGTCCACGTTCAATAATCACCCCGACATTTGCCGCCTGCGCAACCGCTCCAGGTTTACTGACCTTGATGCGAACCCAGGGAGAGTCAAATTTCGTCAGTAGAATTTGCGCTAGCTCTTCGGCAACACGTTCAACTAAGGCAAAACGCCCATCACGCACATGAGTTATCACGGCTTCACTGACATCAGCATAGCTTAAACAGTCATCAACCTTATCGCTAGCCGCTGCGGGGCGATTGTCCCAGGCCATTTCTATATCGAATACCAGTTTCTGCTGGATCTCTTGTTCCCAGTCGTAAACACCGATAGTGGTAATCACTGTAAGTTGTTCTATAAACACAATATCCATTATCTCTGCCTTGTTTTTAGTGGTGCCGGATACCACTTCCGACGAAATATGCGTATTATCCACAGATGCAGAGAAGACTTCGACACTTTCAA